>Ga0335075_10000922_pt1 | contig 49719 bp, 42 predicted proteins | sample Lox_Sample_24_FD_206723 | JGI IMG/M metagenome (GOLD analysis project Ga0335075, IMG submission 206723) | Soil microbial communities from Loxahatchee National Wildlife Refuge, Florida, United States - Lox_Sample_2.4 | ecosystem: Environmental > Terrestrial > Soil > Wetlands | place: USA... | reverse complement strand
CAGGAAGACGCCCTCGTTGCTGCTAGTCGCGTCGTCGAGCTCAAGCAGGAGCTGGTTCACGACGGCTCGCATGGGCGTATGCCTGAGCTGGGTGCGCTTCTGGCCGATGGCATCGACCTCATCGAGAAACACCACGCACGGCGCGCTTCGCCGGGCTAGGCCGAAGAGTGCGTGAATATTGCGCTCACTCTGGCCGAGCATGCTGTCGACAACATCAGCGAAGGACACAGCGAGGAAACGCGCGCCGAGCTCCCCGGCGACTGCGCGGGCGATGAACGTCTTACCGCAGCCAGGTGGCCCGTACATGAGCAATCCGCCGCGCAGGCTCTTGCCGTAGAGCCGGCGGAGCTCGGGATTACGCATCGGCGCAAGGAATGCAGCTTCCAGTCGCTGCTTCACGTCCTTCATTCCCGCCACGTCAGCCAGTCGCAACGTGGTGTGCTCAACATCGAACGGCAGGGCCTCAGACTTGTCGGCGGCCTCGCTGGCCTCCCCCGCGCCCTCCGCACCCGACGAGGCGGCACCATCTGAGCTGACGAACCTCGGCGGCAGCACATCGGCCAGCTCGGACTCGGCAGCCCGCCAGTCGAATTCCTGCCGGGCAGGCTCAGACCCCGTGATGAGCGCAAGGGCTCCGGCGTTGGCCGGGTCGAGCTGCAAGATGGCCCCCGCCTCACGGATGGCTGCATCCCGCTGCCCGGCCTCGATCAGCAGCGTTGCCAGATGCAGACGCAGCCCTACGTCGTCCGGCACTGCCTCGACGGCCCTGCGCAGGCTAGCCAGCAGAGCCGGGTCGTGCTCCATGCGACATCCCCCAGACTTTCATCCCAGGCCAGGATTAACAGTACGGGTCAGGGCGAAAGGCCGGGGTATTTTCAATGCTGACCTGATGGCTACCGCCGGGACGCAGGGGAGCGCCGTGCTGCAGACCTTCGATGAGCGCAACAAGGACCTGATCGTCAGTGTCGGCGGCAAGCTAGCGCACCGTGACCAGGCCGGAGTCAGCCCGTTCGACTCGGTCGTCCAGGGCGGTGACGCGGTCTGGGAGGGGCTGCGGCTCTATGGCGGCCGGATCTTCCGGCTGGCTGAGCACCTGGCCAGGCTGCGGCGCTCAGCCCAGGCGCTGGCGTTCGATCAGATCCCGGCCGACGAGGAGATCATCGCCGAGATCCGCCGCACGCTGGCCGCGAACCAGATGACTGACAACGTGCACGTCCGGCTGACCCTCACCAGGGGCGTCAAGATCACCAGCGGGATGGACCCGCGGCTGAATCAGTCCGGGCCGACGTTGATCGTGCTGCCCGAGCACAAGGCGCCGGTTTACGACGCTGGCGGGATCACCCTGATCAGCTCGAGCGTGCGCCGGACCGCTCCGGACAGCCTGGATCCGAAGATTCATCACAACAACTTGCTGACCTCGATCCTCGCCAAGATCGAGGCGAACGTCGCCGGGGCCGACGACGCTGTCATGCTGGACCAGCGCGGTTTTGTGGCTGAGACCAACGCCACACACATCTTCCTGGTCACCGGCGGAGTGCTCGGCACTCCGACGACGGCGGCGTGCCCGGAGGGCATTACCCGGCAGGCCGTGCTCGACCTCGCGGCGGAAGCCGGCCTCAGCTGCGCGGTCGGCGACTACAGCCTCGCCCAGCTCTATACCGCTGACGAGATGTTCGTGACCGGCACGATGGGCGGCCTCACCCCCGCGCTCGCGCTGGACGGCCGGCCAATCGGAAGCGGGAAGCCCGGCCCGGTGACTGCGCTGCTCACTGAACTGTTCGCCGATCTGACTGCCTCATCCGGCACAGAGGTCTGCTGACGCCACGGCGCATAATGGCCGAGTGACAGCAGCTGACGTTCCGGTCGTGACTCTGCCGCGCGGCGGCCGGATGCCCATGGTCGGATTCGGCACCTGGAAAATGCGCCATGACGCGGCGCGCGAGGCTGTGCTGGCCGCTCTGGCCGCCGGATACCGCCATATCGACACCGCCACCATGTACGCCAACGAGGCGGATGTGGGCCGGGCCGTCCGGGAAAGCGGGCTGGACCGGGCTGAGGTATTCATCACGACGAAGATTCGTCCGTCCGACGCCGGGCGGGCGGGCTCCGTACTCCGCCAGTCCTTGCGCGCGCTCGACACCGACTACATCGACCTCTGGCTCGTGCACTGGCCGCCATCGCGCAAAGGCGAGAGCCGTCAGCTCTGGAACGAGCTGCTTGAGCTCCAGGCCGACGGCAACGTCATCGATATCGGGGTGAGCAACTACACCCTGCCAGAGGTCGATGAGCTGATCCGGTCATCCGGCCAGACTCCGGCAGTCAACCAGATCGACTGGGGTCCAACCCGCTACGACGGCCACATGCTCACCGGGCTCGCCGAGCGCGGGATCGCTGTTGAGGGCTACAGCTCACTCAAGAACACCAATCTCGATGACCCGCTGCTGGCGAAGATCGCCGCTGCGCACGGCGTCACCCCTGGCCAGGTGGTGCTGCGCTGGCAGCTCGAGCACAATGTCGTCGTGATCCCTAAGTCGGCCCGGCCGGAGCGGATCGCAGCCAATCTCGACCTGTTCAGCTTTGCCCTGGCCGCTGAGGAAATAGCCAGCATCGACAGCATGGGCCGGAACTAGCCGCAGTGGTGATTCGCTGCCGATAATGGCGGCATGATTCAGCCGCAGCCAGCGCGGTTCTCGCCGTCAGCCCATGGGTTCGTCTTCACGAACAGCTGGCCGTCGGCGCCAGCGGTGTCAATCTCGACTCCCTTCGGCAGCGTCGGCATTGGCAATGCTGCCGCCGGGCTCTGCGGCGGGATGGTGTTCGCGGCGCTGGACTACTGGCAAGCACAAGTGCTTCCGCCGGCCAGCCAGCCTGCTCCCGGCACCCCGCTGTATCAGTTCATCGTGCGGCGGCTGATCGACTCCTGGCGTATTCCGGCCGGGGTCGCCGAGTACTACCAGTGGATGAACCTGCCCGACGGCGACTCCAGCCTGACCGTTTTCGGCCGGTCGGTGGTAAGCCAGCGCGGGCTGGCGCGGCGGACCATCGAGGAAGAGTGGCCGGAAGTAAGAGCCAGCCTCGATGCAGGTATACCGGCCGCGCTCGGCCTGGTGACCGTTGCCTCTGCGAACCCGGCCCAGCTTGGCCGTAACCACCAGGCGCTGGCCTGCGGTTACCAGATCGCAGGCAGCGAGGTGAGCGTTCAGGTCTACGACCCGAACCGCGGCCAGGACGACGGGGTCTGTATCCAGTTCGACACTGCGGACTCGAGCGCCGCGACTGCGTTCCGGCACAATCTCAACATCGGCTACCCGGTGCGCGGCTTCTTCCTGACCGCCTACTCCCCGGCGATGCCGCCCGGAACAGCCGGATCAGAAACACCGGTCCGATCCGTCGCACCCTTTGTCAGGCCCGCGCCGACTGTCAGACCCGCCGGATAACGTCGGCAGTATGGACTGGAAAATAGAGCTCGTCGCAATTCCCGTCACCGACGTCGACCGCGCCAAGGCGTTCTACGTCGAGCAGGTTGGCTTCAACCCCGACCATGATTACCAGGTCAGCGACACACTGCGCTTCGTCCAGCTGACACCGCCAGGATCGGCGTGCTCCATTGTGATGGGCACCGGCATCACCGAGATGGCGCCGGGATCACAGCGCGGTGTCCAGGTCGTAGTGGCCGACGTCGCAGCCGCGCGCGACTCACTCATGGCGCATGGCGTCAAGGCCAGCGACATCGATGTCCAGCCCTGGGGCTCATTCGTCACCTTCGCCGACCCGGACGGGAACACCTGGGCCCTGCAGCAATTGCCGCCGCGACCCTAGCGGATGGCGGAGTAGCTCAAGTTTCAGGCCGGATAGCCAGGTATCAGGCCGGAAGGCCTGCGCGCAGCGTCAGGATCTGCGCGACAGTGGTCTGGAACGCGCTCTGGCCGAGCGTGCCGCTGTGCAATCCGCCGAGCAAACCGGCCAGGCACTGCTCGCCCTCGCTCGGGGATCCCGCAGCGGACAGGATCAGTTCCATGCCCGCCTGCGCTGCTTTCAGTGCCCGGTTGCGGGTCGATCCGAATGCCCTGAGCGCTCCGGCGCCGATCGCATCGGTAATGGTCACGCCTTTGTAGCCCAGTCGCTGCCGGAGCTGGCCATGGACGATGACGGACGACAGGCCGGCCGGCCGTGCCGAGCCGAGGTTCGGGTATTTGGCCCAGGAGACCATCACCAGCTGGACGCCGGCTTTGATGGCGGCCACGTAGGGGAGCTCATCGACGCCTTGCAGAGTCGCCTTGGACAGGGTGATCGTGACCGGCACATTGTCGGTGTTCTGGCTCGCGGTGGCTGCGCCGAGGCCAGGGAAGTGCTTCGCCGTCGCAGCCACACCGGTGGCTTGCTGTGCGGTGATGAAATCGGCGCCCAGCGTCGACACGATGTTCGGATTCATGCTGTAGGAGCGCTGGAACTGGTCGTCAAAGTCACCGGCCTTGCGGTAGACATCCAGCACCGGCGCAAGGTTGACGTTCAGGCCGAAGCTCAGCAGGTTCTCACCCGCGCCCGTACCGGCCGCAGTCGCAGCCGCTGCTCGTTCCGCAGCGGTACGGCGGCTGCCGATCCATTTCTCGGAGTGCACCGGCGCCCCCGGCAGCCGGCGGACCTGGCCGCCTTCCTGGTCGGTCATCAGCAACAGCGGGTAGCCGCGAGCCGGGTTCGACTTGCTGGCGTTCGCGGCCTCCAGCTTGCCCACGGCAGCCGTGAACTGAGTTCTGTTCTTGAAGTTGCCGCTGAAGAAGATCACGCCTCCGGCCTCGCCGTTACGGATCAGCTTGAGCAACGCCGACGGCGGCGTGAAGCCGGAATAGCTGTAGATCACGCGCTGGCCGGCCAGCTGGCGCGCCGTGAATGTCGCTGCCAGGGCCAGCTCCGGGCTGGGCGCCGTCACCTGCTGGTATTGCTCGATGGCTGCCGCGCGGACGCTAGCCGTCGCGCGGACGCTAGCCGCCGCCACGTGTACGGCGCTGGCGTCCGCACCCATGAGCAGCGCGCACGAAACCGCCGCCACCACACCGGAGACCCTGAGCCAGAGCTTGCTGGGCAAGGCGCTGGAAACCGCGAGGCGGAGCCGGGCCAATGCTCCGCTGGGATGAAATCGCCAGCCGAAACCGACATGCGTCATTGACGCCCATGCTACGAACTACCGGCCCGCGCCGCTGCTAAAGCGGCCAAGGTGCTCAGGTCGGCAGGCTCGCCCGCAACTGCAGGAGCTGGGCGAGCTGCGCCCGGAAGGCCGTCGTCGGCAGTGCGCCGTCGGTATAGCCATCCTTGAGCCCGTCGACGCACTTCCAGCCAGGCAGCGGGCTGACTCCGGTGCACAGCAGTGCGTCCATGCCGGCCCGACCGGCCAGCATGGTCTTGTTCTCCAGGCTCCCGTACGCCCGCAGCGCCCCCGCGCCAAGCGCGTCGGTGATCGTCACGCCGGTAAATCCGAGCCGCTGACGCAGCTCGCCCTGCACGATCGCCACGGACAGGCCGGCTGGCAGCTGGGCGAGGGCGGGGTAGTTCGCCCACGACACCATCGTCAGCTTGACGCCGGCCCGGAACGCGGACTCGTACGGCAGCTCATCGACGCTGCGCAGAGTACTGGCCGACAGGCCGATCCTCACCGGCCTGTTGTCGGTGTCCTGCGCCGCAGCCGCGGCACCCAGGCCGGGGAAGTGCTTGACAGTGGCCGCGACACCGCCTTGCTGCTGCGTGGTGATGAAGGCAGCACCGGCTTGCCCGACGACGTCCGGATTCATGCTGTAGGAGCGCTGGAACTGGTCGTCAAAGTCACCAGACTTGCGGTAAACGTCGAGGACGGGGGCCAGGTTCACGTTGATCCCCACAGCTCGCAAGCCGGACGCAGCCTGCGCGCCGGCCGTGGCCGCCGCGGCGGCCGGATCAGACGATGCGCCGATCTGCGCCTCGGACTGGTCTGGGCCAGCCCATTGGAGCCGGCGGACCTCCCCGCCTTCCTGATCCGTCATCAGCAGCAGCGGGTACTTGCGAGCCGGGTTCAGCTTGCTGGCGTTGGCCGCGACCATTTGTGCGATCACGCCGCTCAGCTGCGCCTGACTGGACATGTTGGAGCTGAAGAAGATCACGCCGCCCACGTCGCCGTGCCGGATCAGGCTCAGCAGGTGCGCGGGAGCCTTCAGACCTCGGTAACTGTAAATGACCCGCTGGCCCGCCAGCTGCTCGGGTGACATCCTGGCGATCACGCCGGACTCCGCGTCGAGCGCCGCCAGCTGCGCGGCCGTGGGAACGGCGGCCGGACCCTGCACCGCTTCGGCCGCTCGCTGCGCGGAGCTGACCGGGCCGTCGGTATCCGGCGGACTGGACGTCTGGTCCGCCGACGGCTGGCCCGTCGGCTGATCCCCGGTCGACTGGCTGGCGGGTGGCGAGCCCGCTGATCCCGCGGCCGGGGTCGAGCCGCTGCTGCTGGCCGGCGAACTGCAGCCTGCTGCCGCCGCCACTGCGACGGCGCCCCCGATGGCGAGGCCGCAGACCCTGTAGCGGAGCCGATCATTTCGCAACGACTAAAACCTCCGTGGCCGTAAACAGCGCGCCACCCCATCTGGCTGAGGCACGTCCCCATGGTTCGTGGGGATGGCCCGGGGCAAGCGCTCCGGCAAAGCTAGCGGCGTCTCATGGCCGAATCGCCTCATATGAGTGAATCACACCTGTCCGAGTTGACTGACCGTCAGTGTCCGGTGACACGACAACTACCGCTACCCGTGACTCGATAAGTACTCCTCTCAGTGATTCGATGGGTAGAGCTTTGCTTGCGAAGGATTCCCTATTTTCTCAGGCGTTTTACGGGAGAATGTGGAACACGACGACTAGGCGAAGGACGTGAGTGATGACCACCGAGCAGGACGGCCGCCCAGTAGGCGGGCACGCAGGCCATGAGCACGCCGGGCACCACACGGATCCGACTTTCTACCGATCGCCGCGGGACGCGGCGGAGGCCCCGGCGGAGAAGCTGGCCTATGTGGCCGCGTTCGCCCGCCCGGCCGACAAGCCGGACGCGATGGCGGTCGTCGACGTGGACCCGCAGTCGCCCACCTACACCCAGGTCGTCGGCTTCACCGAGCTGCCCAATGTCGGTGACGAGCTGCACCACTTCGGCTGGAACGCCTGCTCCAGTGCCCTCTGCCCAGGCGGGGGTCACGACCACGGCGACCGCCGCTACCTGATCGTCCCCGGCCTGCGCTCCTCCCGGCTGTACGTGCTGGACACCAAGGAGCAGCCCACGGCACCTCAGATCGTCAAGGTTCTCGGACCCGAGGAACTCGCTAAGCGCGCCAACTACTCCCGGCCGCACACGGTGCACTGCGGGCCCGGCGGACTGTTCGTGTCATGCCTCAGCGGCGGCAGCCAGGAGGGCCCCGGCGGTGTGGCGCTGCTCGACCACAACACGTTCGAGGTCACCGGCCAGTGGGAATCCGACCGCGGCGACCAGTACCTCGCCTACGACGTCTGGTGGCACATCAACCACGACGTGGCCATCACCTCGGAGTGGGGAACGGCGTCCATGATCGAGGACGGCATCGTGCCTGAGCTCCTGCTGGGCCGCAAGTACGGCCACCGGCTGCACTTCTGGGACATGAAGACACGCACCAACATCCAGACCATCGACCTCGGCGACCGGCACCAGATGGCGCTCGAACTGCGCCCCGCGCATAACCCGACGCAGACCTATGGCTTCGTCGGCGTCGTCATCAGCGTCGAGGACCTCTCGGCATCCATCTGGCTCTGGCACCAGCAGGATGACGGCGCCTGGGCGGCCCAGAAGGTGATCTCCATTCCGGCCGAGCCGGCCGATGAGGCGGACCTGCCGCCCGCGCTGAAGCCGTTCGGCGCCGTCCCCCCGCTCGTGACCGACCTGGCGCTCTCCGTCGACGACCAACGGCTGTACGTGTCCTGCTGGGGCACTGGCGAGATGAAGCAGTACGACGTCAGCGACCCGTTCCACCCGCAGGAGACCGGATCGGTCCGCATCGGCGGGATCGTCGGCCGGGCAGCTCACCCGGCCAGGCCAGACCAGCCACTTGCCGGAGGCCCGCAGATGGTCGAGGTCAGCAGGGACTCCAAGCGGGTGTACTTCACCAATTCGCTGTACGGCTCCTGGGACGACCAGTTCTACCCCGACGGAGTTGGTTCCTGGATGGCCAAGCTGGACGTGGCCGACGCCGGCGGCATCTCGTTCGACGAGCGTTTCTTCCTCGAGGGCGAGGCCTTCCGCGGCCGGCGGCCGCACCAGGTCAGGCTCCAGGGCGGCGACGCCTCAAGCGATTCCTACTGCTATCCGCCCGACTAGGCAAGAACGGGGCTCTTCCCTCCCGTAGGAGTCACGTGCTCGGCTCGCCGACCGTGATCCAGTAACGACCTACAGGGCCATGCTCGGTGTCCCGGACCTCCTCGAAGACGCCGCCGCAGCGCTCGATCGTCCTCGCCGAAGCGACGTTGCGGGTCGCGCAGACAACCAGTACCCGGTCCATGTCAAGCACCCGAGCCTCGTCGATCATCTGGCCCAGCGCCCAAGCGCCCAGTCCGCGCCGCCGCGCGGTCGGCCGGATACCGAAGCCGACGTGGCCAGCCCACTGCACGTAGTCGTTAAACTCGTGCCGCAGCGCGATGCCGCCCAGCACCTGGTCGCCCTCGACGATCCACCGGCACGTGGCCTGATCCGACTGGTCGGCCAGCCGCGCCACCCAGGCCGCGAACCCGGTCGGCGAGTCGACCTCATCGGTCGGCGCAAGCCCGAAACCGTCTTCGTGGAGGCCAGGACCCCATTCAGCATGCGCGTCGAGCCAGGCGCTATGCAGCCGTGTGGTAGGCGCGACCAAATCGGGCATACCGCGAGTCTATCGATCTTGCGCCACATTCGAGCGCGCCAGCCGCCGGTCTGCGTAGCAGGCCGGGGGTTATGCGCAGGGCGCGCCGGGAAACGAATGCAGGAGTATCGAGGCAGCGTCAGTGCCTGATCGGGCTGCTGGTGCGGCGCCTGCTCCCAAGCCAGATGATCTTCATGGATGTGACTTGGCTGTTGCTATAGCGACAGCCAAGTCACATCGATCATGGGCGGTCGTCGTTCCGGAATCGCTCGGCTGGGCGGGGTTGCCTTACGGGCTCGATCGAAGCGGGTGAACGCAACCGTGGCGCAGGGATCACTCAAAGATCGGGTAGCGGATCTCGACAGGGGCGGCCTGCTGTGCAGGCATCCGGGCGAGGCCGCGGCTCAGCAGACGGCAGCGAGGGAGGCCGCTGACGAGATCGCGTCACCGGCCGGCCCGGCGCGGCCATAGCTGGTTGATCTAGATACGGGTGTTCTACATCGACCGCCGGCGTCCAGCTGCCTGCTTCTTCCTCGGGCGAGCCGCGTCACGCGGACGATGCCGTCCGCCAGGTGGATGGCTGGAAGCGTCGCACCTCCTGCGGCCAGCCGCAGGCCACCGCGATCTTTCCGGCCCATTGCCGCGCCGCCTTCTCGTCGGCCACGTCAACGATTGCGAAGCCGCCGAGGTGCTCCTTGGATTCGGTGAACGGACCGTCGGTGGACTGGGGTGTGCCGCTAGACGCACCGACACTGAACACCGGGGCATCAGGGTCCAGGCCGCCGGTGAAGATGAAGACCCCAGCCGCCTTCATCTCCGCCACCAGTTCCCTGACAGCCTTGGACCTCTCGCGCATCTCCTCGACCGTGTGATCGGCCCACTCGCCGTTGAAGGCGACGAGGTACTCAGTCACGTTTCCTCCGCTTGCACGGGGTAGCCCCTGCGGCCACCGTCCACACTCTCCACGAACGGCGGCAGCCGAATCGACACCGCGTCACGAACTTCCTCGGCCTCTGGTTGGCGGGCGTCAGCCGGGACTAAAAGCGCGTGTGCTTCGCCAACTCGCTGTACGGTTCCTGGGACGACCAGTTCTACGAGGACACCTACTGCTATCCACCCGATTAACGGAGGAGCTATGGTCACTCGTGACACTGCCTGGCTCGCCGGTACACCGTGCTGGATCGACATCGGCGTAGCGGACGTGCCGACGGCGAAGGCCTTCTACAGCGGGCTGTTCGGCTGGGAGATCACCGAAGGCCCGCCGGAGGCAGGCGGCTACTCGATGTGCGAGATTGACGGCCAGCAGGTGGCCGGCATCGGACCGAAGATGGGCCCCGCCGACATGCCGACTTTCTGGACGACTTATCTCGCTACTGATGACGCCACCGAGACTGCGGCCAAAGTCACCGCCGCAGGCGGCCAGATCATGATGGGTCCGATGGACGTCATGGACGCAGGCCGGATGTTCATCGCAACTGATCCCGGCGGTGCCATCTTCGGCGTCTGGCAGGCGCGAGCGCACACCGGCGTTCAGCTCGCCAATGAGCCAGGCTCGCTGATCTGGAGTGAGAACATGAGCCGCAGCTATGAGGCGAACAAGGCCTTCTACGCGGCAGTGTTCGGTTACCAGTTCGGCGACATGAGCGCCGAGGGCTTCAAGTACTCGACGCTCGACCTGGACGGGCGCCCGGTGGGCGGGATCGGCGAGATCAGCGCAGACCAGCCGGCTGAGATGCCGGCCTACTGGGGCACGTACTTCGCGGTGGCCGATACTGACGCCGCGGTCGACAGGGCCGTCGAACTCGGCGGCAATGTGATCGGCCCTGCCTGGGACAGCCCCTACGGCCGGATGGCCGTGGTGAGCGACGACCAGGGCGCGATATTCGCGCTCATGTCCAGCTCACCCGCAACCAGCTAGCCGTGACGAAGGAGACTGCGCGTCCGCAGCGGACGCGCAGTCTTCATCATGATGGCAAGGCGGCGGCAGCTTGCTGATCGGCCGGCTGCTCGTCTGAGGGAGGCATCAGTCGGCTTGCCGTGCGCTGTGCCGTCTCCCCCGCCCAGCTGCCGCTGACCAGCAGGCCGATCGAGATGACCGCCACGCCGCAGCCTGCCAGGATCCACCAGCCCACATGGCTGGCACTGGCGAAGTTGAGCCGGAGCGGCCCGTGCAGCGCCGAAATGGTGGCCGAGCCGATCACCGCCACGCCGAGCGACGAGCCCACCTGCCTGCTGGTCGACGCAACCCCAGCGGCCACTCCTGCTTGCGTGCGCGGCATGCCCGACACCGTGCTGTTGGTGATCGGCGCGTTGACCATGCCGAAGCCAAGGCCGAACAGGACGTAGCTGACCACCAGCACCAGCGCTGGCGTGCTGTTGGTCACGTGAGTCAGGATCAGCCCGGCAGCAGCAATCCCGCAGCCGGCCATGATCAGCGACGGCCGGGTGCCCCTCGAGCCCACCAGCCGCCCCGACAGCGGCGAGCAGATTGCGACCACCGCCGCCATCGGCAGCGTGTAGACGCCCGCCAGCAGCGGCGAGTAGCCGCGGACGTCCTGCAGGTACAGGGTGTTGACCAGGAGGAATCCCCCGAGTCCGGCGAACGCGCAGATGGCGATCGCGACGGCGCCGGAGAATGGCGCGCTGCGGAAGAAGCGCGGGTCGATCAGCGGCTCTGAGCGTCGCGGCTCATACACCGCCAGAGCGATGACTGCGGCCACGGCGAAGCCGAAGGAGGTAATGATCTTGGCCGAGGTCCAGCCCGATCCCGGCCCCTCGATTAGCCCGTACACCAGGCCGGCTAGCAACACGATGATCAGCAGCTGTCCGACCGGGTCCAGCCGCCTGGCGCGCGGCGCCTTGGATTCCGGCACGAACAAGGCGGTCAGCACGATCGCCGCGATCCCGACTGGCACGTTGACCCAGAAGATGCCGCGCCAGCCCACAGTCTCCACGAGCAGACCGCCGACGACCGGCCCGAGCGCCATGCTCAGCCCAACCACGCCGCCCCAGATGCCGATGGCCCTGGCCCGCTCCCTCGGCTCGATGAACGTGTTGGTGATGATCGACATCGCGACCGGGTTCAGCATCGACCCGCCAATTGCCTGAAGCATCCGGAACGCCACGAGCCAGCCGAGGCCGGGCGCCAGGCTGCAGAGCAGCGAGCCAACCGTGAAGATGGCCAGGCCCGTCTGGAACGTGCGCCGCCTGCCCACCCGGTCCGCGGTCGAGCCGGACAGCATGAGCAGGCTGGCCAGTACCAGCGTGTACGCGTCGATGGTCCACTGCAGACCAGAGACGCCGGCGTGCAGGTCATGCCCGATCGACGGGAGAGCCACGTTGACGATGGTCACGTCCAGCCCGACGATGAACAGGCTCAAGCAGCAGATTGCGAGAACCAGATGTCGTCGGCAGGGGCTCAGCTCGGTCGGTGACATAAATCCAGTATGCCCTTTCCTTTCGTCAACGCAAAGTTGACGACCGCGCGACGTCAACCTATAGTTGACGCATGGCACCTCCGCCCACTCTTCAGGAGCTCATTGAGATCGTCCGGCAGGACTCCAGCTCCGCCCAGCCTCTCGACCAGCTCGTCGCGGCTGCCGCCGCGGCGGCTCAGCTGGAAGAGACCACCGATGCCCTCCTGGGGCACTTCGTCGACCGCTGTCGCCGCGACGGCCGGTCCTGGACCGAAATCAGCGCAGCGCTAGGTGTATCCAAGCAAGCAGTCCATAAGCGCTTCGCCCCGGCGCTGGCGGCGCACATCGTCGCGGCAACCCCGAGTCCGACCTTCGAGCGGTTTACCGACCGAGCCCGGCACCTGATTGCCCAGGCGCGGCAGGAAGCGATTGTCGCCGGCGTCGGCTCCGTGGGAACCGAGCACGTACTGCTGGCTCAGTTTTCCGAGCCGGCCGGCGTAGCGGCAAGAGCGCTGGCCGCGATGGGCGTGAGCAAGGAAACCGTGGCGGCCGCGATCCTGGCCGGCGGACAGACCGCAGCCAGCGACGCCGAGACTGGCGACAGCACCCCGGGCGATGAGGTCGGCGGCTCCGGGCCGGCCTTCTCTGGCCCGGCCAAGCGCCTGCTGCGCGACGCCCTGACGGTGGCCCTGGAGCTCGGCCATAACTACATCGGAACCGAGCACCTGCTGCTCGGCCAGTACCGGAACCCGGACAGTGTGGCAACCAGGATCCTGGTTGAGGCCGGCGCGCCCGAGGCTACGGCGCGTGCTCACGTGACCGACATGCTGCGCGGATACAGCAAAGGCAACTAGGCCGCCCCGACAGTCTGCGGCGGCGCCATCCGCGGCCGCAGACTGTCACAGCCGGATGATTCACTAAGCCCGTGACAGTTGGTGAAGTTCCGGCCGTGGCATTCCCGACTGCTGCCGCCTGGCAGGACTGGCTCGCGGGCCACCACCAGACGGCCGACGGACTCTGGCTCAAGCTCGCCAAGCGGGACGCTCCCGAGCCGACGCTTACTTATGTCGAGGCACTGGACGCGGCCCTGTGCTTCGGCTGGATTGATGCACAGACCCGCGGCCTGGACGATAACTACTGGCTGAAGCGGTTCACGCCGCGCAAGCCCGGCAGCCGCTGGTCGAAGATCAACACGCAAAAGGCTGAGGCACTAATTACCGCAGGCCGCATGCAGCCGGCCGGGCTGGCTGAGGTGGACCGTGCCAGGGCCGATGGCCGGTGGGACACGGCCTATGCTGGCCCGCGGACGATCACCGTCCCCGACGATCTGGCCGCGGCACTCGCCGCGAATCCGGACGCGGCCGCGTTCTTCGCGACCCTCAACAGCGTCAACAGGTACGCGATCCTGTACCGGATCGGCACAGTGAAGCGACCTGAGACGCGAGCGAGAAAGATCGCCCAGTACGTGCAGATGCTGGCCGAGCATCGGATGCTGCATCCAGAATGAGCGACCAGGCAGGCCCGGAGCGGAGCTCAGCCGATATCCCGCCGGCGCAGTCCGGCTAGCCCAGCCGCCGCCAGGGCCACAGCAGCAGCGCTCAGCCAGAGCACGGGCGCAGCGCTGACTATGCCTCCGGGCAGCTTCGGCGCATGGGTGAACGGCGAGATGTCCAGGACCCAGTGCGACAGGTTCAGCGCCGGACCGAAAACACCGACGAACCCGCAGATACCCAGCACCGTCCAGCCAACCGGCGCACTCCAGCGCGGCACCAGGCCAACGGCGGCAGCTGCGACGGCGGCCACCGCGCCGGCCGCCGGCAGCTGAACCAGGCCCGCGCCGATCAGGCTGGGCAGCTGCGTGCTCAGGTTCGACGTAGCGATGCCGAACGCGAGTCCGACCCCGATGCCGCCCGCCACCAGGACGATCGCAGTGCCGCCCAGTGCGACCAGCAGATTGCCGCCACCCCAGCGCAGTCGGCTGACCGGCGAGGCCAGCAGCGGTTCATCGCGCTGCGCCTCCTCGTCGGATCGCATCCGCAGCACCACCGAGACCGCGTAAGCAGCCGCGGTCAGGCCGATCAGGCTCATGCAGGCAGCCAGGTAGGCGTCGGTAAGCCCGGCCTGGCCGCCGATCTTGCTGATCGCCTTGTCGACAGCCGCGCTGGAACCGACCAGCTTGCTGATGCTCGTGGTGACAACCCCGATCGCCAGGCCGCCAACGAGGAACCCTGCCGCCCACCCGCCCAGCCAACCGCGCTGAAGGCGCAAGCTCAGGCCAGCCGGGCCGGCCAGCATCCGCCCCGCGGTCGCTGGGCCCGGTCGCGGCTGGATCAGGCCGGCGCCCTGATCGCGCCGTGCGGCGAGCGCGAAGGCTACCCCGATTCCGACCGCGACCGCCGCGAACGGAAGGGCGAGTACCCACCATCGCGTCATCCCGAACGGCCGTACTAGCTCGGCCCAGCCGATTGGCGATAGCCAGGCGAGCCAGGAAAGTCCGTGGCTTCCGCCTGAATCGCCGACGCCGCGGAGAAGGAAGCAGGCGGCCAGCACGGCGATCGCGATCCCGCGTGCGCCCCTGGCCGTTCCGCTGATCTGGGCCGCCACCGCCGCAACGGCTGCAAACACCAGCCCGCAGCTGATCTCGGCGAGGCCGAAGGCGATCGCACCGGTGACCGGCAGCCCGCCCACTGCCAGGACCGCTGCGGTGAGCACGCACAGGACAAGGTTCGCGATCGACGTCACCACCATCGCGACCACGAGCGGTGCGTGGCGGCCAACGGCAGTCGACCCGATCAGCTCGAGCCGGCCAGTTTCCTCGTCCGCCCTGGTGTGCCGCACAACCAGGAATGTGCTCATCAGAGCCGCCCCGATTGCTGCATAGGCGAGGTAACGCCAGGCAGCAATTGCTCCGAGCGAATTGCCATGCAACTGCCCGTAGAGGAACAGCAGCGCCGGGTCGCTCCGGATGCTCGCAGCCAGTGACGCCCTGCTCGCTGGCGTCTTATAGACAATCTTCAGGCCGTAGCCACCGGACGCACCGACAACGATAGCGAGCACGTAGATCCAGGCCGCCAGCATGAAGCGATCACGCCGCAGCGCGAGCCTGACCAGTTGGCCTGCGCCCTCGGCTCTCACGGGCGTACCTGCCCGGCCGGCTGATCCGGTCCGGCTGCGTAATGCCGCAGGAACAGCTCCTCCAGCGTCGGCGGCTGGCTCACCAGCGTCCGGACGCCGGCCGTGACCAGCACGCGCAGCAGATCCTCGAGCTTGTCGGAGTCGACCTCGCACCGCACCCGGCTGCCGCCGTCCTGACCGGCGTCAAGAACCAGGGAATGTACGCCCTGCAGCCGGTCCAGGCCCTCCGCCGGCCCGGCCAGTTCAGCCGCGATCGACGTCCTGGTGAGGTGGCGCAGGCTGGCCAGCGTTCCGGTCTCGACCGTGCGGCCGGCCCTAATGATCGTTACCCGGTCGCAGAGCGCCTCGACCTCGGACAGGATGTGGCTGGACAACAGCATGGTGCGGCCGCGTGATCGTTCCTCCTCGGCACACTGGCGGAACACCGCTTCCATCAGCGGGTCGAGCCCGGAGGTGGGCTCGTCCAGGATCAGCAGCTCCGCGTCCGACGCCAGAGCGGCGACCAGCGCAACCTTCTGCCGGTTGCCCTTGGAGTAAGCCCGCGCTTTCTTGGTGGGATCAAGGTCGAACCGGTCAAGCAGCTCCGCCCGGCGCTTCGCATCCAGCCCGCCGCGCAGTCGCCCGAGCAGGTCGATGACCTCGCCGCCGGTCAGCGTCGGCCACAGCGTCACATCGCCGGGTACATAGGCCAGCCTGCGGTGCAGCTCAACCGCGTCGCGCCACGGATCTCCGCCGAGCAGGCGCGCCGTCCCGCCGTCAGCGCGCAGCAGCCCGAGCAGCACCCGGATCGTCGTGGTCTTGCCTGAGCCGTTCGGTCCCAGGAACCCGTGCACCTCGCCCGCCGCCACTGCCAGGTCGAGTCCATCAAGCGCGACTGTCTTGCCGAAAGACTTTCGCAGCCCGGAGACGTCGATGGCGTTCACAGCGCGATACACTACATCAAATTCATAAGATTCTGAATATAGGGGAACGAGGAGGTCCGGGGTCACTCGTGTCTGCAAGGCAGCTCAGTTCGTCAGCAGAGCGTGCCCGTACTACAGGGGAGCGCAGCACCTCAGGCGAGCACACCACCTCAGGCAAGCGTGATCCCGTCGCAGTGCGCGAGTTCATCGAGCGCTTCACTGCGCAGCTCACCCAGGCTGGCTTCCCGCGCACCCCGGCGCGGATCTTCGTGGCGCTGCTGACGTCGGACTCCAGCAGCCTGACTGCGCCAGAACTAGGCGAACTGCTCCAGACGAGCCCGGCCTCGGTGTCCGGCGGCGTCAGGTACCTGATCCAGGTCGGCATCGTCACCGCACAGGGCGAGCCCGGCTCCCGACGCCAGCACTACCAGATGCCCGCCGACGTCTGGGACGAGATCGTGCGGCTGCGCGACCGCCAGTTCGCCCGGTGGGCAACCGAACTCGGAGAAGGCGTCGACGTGCTGGGCGCGGGTTCGCCAGCGGGCGCGAGACTGGCGGAAACGGTCCGCTACTTCGAGTTTCTCAGCGGTGAGATGTCCAGCCTGCTCTCTCGGTGGCGTCGCGAGCGCGATATCGAATCAACCGCTACCGAATCAGGCGTATCTGACGCAGACCAGTAGGTTTAGCCTGCCGGGATTACCGCCAGCGCCCGCTCGTCGGTAAGACTGGTAGGTACTCACGGTCAAGATTGCCAGCGACCGTACGACGAAGGGCTCCTCAACGTGGCGCGTAACCCGGCTGACCTGTACGAGGTGGGCCCCGCTGCGCCCAACGCGGACGGCGATCTGGTCATGCTCTATTACCTCGACGGCTTCATCGACGCCGGCGCGGCCGGGCGCCTGCTGACCACGCACCTGATGGCGAGCCTGGAGCATGAGCACGTCGCCAGCTTCGATATCGATTCGCTGCTCGACTATCGGTCCCGTCGGCCGATCATGACCTTCGCCAAGGATCACTGGGACGACTACGACGCGCCCGAGCTGGCGCTGTCGCTGCTCCGGGACGCCGAAGGCACGCCGTTCCTGCTACTTGCTGGCCTCGAGCCCGACCGGGAGTGGGAAGCGTTCACGGCAGCGGTCATGCAGCTGATCGGCGACCTGCGGGTCCGGCTCGCGGTGAGCTTCCACGGGATCCCGATGGGCGTGCCGCACACCAGGCAACTAGGCGTCACCGCGCACGCGACCCAGCCCGGCCTGATTGAGGGATACCGCCCGGCAGTTGACAAGCTGCAGGTACCGGGCAGCGCTGCCGCCCTGCTGGAGTACCGGCTTGGGGCCGATGAGCGCAGCGCGATCGGTTTCGCCGTGCATGTACCGCACTACCTGGCTCAGGCCGCGTACCCGGCGGCTGCCGTGACGCTGCTGGAATCGGTGCAGCGCGCCACCGGACTGATGCTGCCCGGTGACGCGCTGCGCGAGTCTGCCAGGCGCACCGATCTGGAGATCGCCCGTCAGGTCGAGGGATCGGAAGAGGTGGCCGAGGTGGTGCAGGCCCTGGAGCAGCAGTACGACGCCTTCACCGCTGAGCGGGAGAACCTACTCGCGGGGGATGAGCAGGTGCCGACGGCGGAGGAGCTGGGCGCTCAGTTCGAGCAGTTCCTGGCCGAGCAGCAAGGCCAGGAAAACCCCGACCTCTAGCTCACCTCGGTCAGCTTCCCGGTTGCCACGTCAACCGGCGTGGTCTCACACGGTCGGAAATGGCGGGCAGGCAAAGCCGATGCTCTCGGCATCCGGAGCCTACGACGTTGGGTATCTCACTGGCTCAGTTGCGACTGGCCGCGAGAACTACTACCTATCGTCTCAGCTCATGGCGGGGAGCATCCCGGCTACTGCGCCGGTAAAGGTGCCTCTGACCTGGGCCTTTCCGGCGAGGTTGACCCTGATGTCATGCGTGAGTTCTACCATGACCGCATCGCTCCGGACGGTAGCCAGCTCGGCAGGGCCAAGGCTGACTTTGCCGGGATGAAGGCGAGCGTTGCTGAGAGGGTTGCGGCTAAGGCAGCGGCCATCCCGTATGTGACTCCTGACCAGATAGCGGAGCTGACTAACGCTGAGCTGGCCCGCGTCCGGTCTCCGCTGAGCTTCATTGACCTGACGTACTCGGCTCACAAGTCGGTATCGGTTGCTCACGCCGGCTATCTCGCGGCAGCGGCCAGAGCTCGCGATGCCGGGGCCAGAGGCCTGGCCGACCGTTACCAGGCTCAGGCTGACGGGATCATAGATGCTCTCCAGGCGACCGCTAACGCGATTGTTGCCACGGTCAAACAGACAGTCCTGTGCACAAGGACCGGCGCTCAGGGCCGAGAGGTACGGGACGCTAAGGGAGCGACGGCAGCCGTTTTCGTTCAGCACACTTCCCGCGACGGTGACCCTCAGTTGCACGCTCACATTGCACTGCTGAACTTGGTGCAACGTGCCGATGCAGTTGACAGTGCATATCGCACGCTTGGCCCCGAATCGGCCAGCGCTCACCGCAGACCGGGCCCAGGACATCGTCAGGCTGCTGAAGATGTCGCACGAGAGACAGATCATAAATAGGCAACGTCATGGCAAGATCGCTACATGCAGGGCATGACCCCAGGGCAGAAGGCACTCGCGGTAGTGCTCATTGCGGCCATGGTAGGCATCTATCTTCTGGTTCATTTTCACGTACTGCCGGGTTGCGGGCCACACCAGGCTGTTTCGACTGTGTTTTGCCACCGTTGAGCTAACCACCATGAGCGGCAACAGGCCGGCTCAACGCCTGGGCCAACGTGCCGTCCAGATGATCATGGACAGTCAAGATCGTTACAGCGGGACGTGTCTAAGTAGACCGGTTGCCACGTCGAACACGAAGCCACGAACCGACTCGGTGTGCGGGATGAACGGGCTGGTCTTGATCCGCCTGATCGACTGTCGCACGTCCTCGTCGAGGTCGGAGAAGGCCTCCGCCGCCCACGGTGGCTTGATACCGGTTTCCTTCTCGATCTGCGCCTTGAACGCGTCGTCGGTGAAGGTGAGCATGCCGCAGTCGGTGTGGTGGATCAGGATGATCTCCCGCGTCCCGAGCAGCCGCTGGCTGATCGCCAGCGAGCGGATCTCATCATCAGTGATCACGCCGCCCGCGTTGCGGATCACATGCGCCTCGCCCTCGGCAAGGCCAAGGATGCCGTATACGTTCACACGAGCGTCCATGCAGGCAACGACGGCGACGGCCGCGGCCGGGGGCAGCGGAAGCTGGCCGCCGAAGGACTCGGCGTAGCGCTGGTTGTTCTCCAGGTACTCGTCGGTCTTTGACATGGGGGCAGGTCCTCTCTAGCGGGCGTTTACCCAGGTTGTTATTCCTACTCGTTAGCTAGTAAAACCTGGACGGTATTCCCCGCCGAGCGGTGCCGTGCGCAGACTGAAACTTGGCCTGCACCGGGGCGAATCGCGAGACGGGCCGGGGAACTCCGTCCCGGAGGAGGACGACGGGCTAAGAGGACGACAGGCCAATGAGCCGATCAGCGGTACGGGAAATTCAGGTCTCCGGCATCAGAGTGCGCCGCGGCGAGGTCGTCGTACCCACTCACATCGGCGATCCGGTGCAGGGCATGCTGAGCTGCCCCGCAGCGCAGCTCGTTGCGGGATCGCTACAAGCGAAGGGCCGTGAGGTGCGCTTCGCGGAGATGCCCAGCTGCGATTCCTCGGCCAGCGAGGTCGACGCCACGCTCTACCTGGCCACCTGCCCGCAGGAGGACGGAACGACGGCGGCCATTGCCGCTGCCGTTGCGCCAGGCGACGCTCTCTCGGCGACGGCCGCACGCGCAGTTGTCGAGGAATGGGCCGCTGCGTCTGCCACCCGCACGCTCGTGCTCGCCGCTAGCCCATGGTGCAGCGGTGCACTGCACGCCGCTAGCGCGGCACGGCAAGCGGCGTCCGAACACAGCGGCACCGGGCGCAAGGTCCATGTGCTGGCCCCAGTCGCGATCCCGCCGGAGACTGCGAGCGAGCTTGCTGAGCTCGGTGCCATCATTGCGCCTTCGCTGACCGACGTCGAACCGGGCGACGTCGTCGTGCTGCCCGCGCACGGCGTGACGGCGGAGGTGCGCGCGGAGGCAGCCCGGCGCAGCGCGATCGTCATCGACGCCACCTGTCCGATGGTTGCGGACGCCCAGATGGCGGCGAGCCGGGCGGCCGATCGCGATCAGCAGCTCGTCCTGATCAGTCAGCCCAGCCAGGCGTCGACGGTGGCGATCGCCAGCCAGGCGCCGGGGAACGTCACGGTCGTGGAAACCCCGGCGAAGACCGCCACGCTGCAACTCAGCGACTCCCGGCAAGTCCAGTACCTCCTCCAGCCGGGTGTCGCACACGAGGCCGCTGCGCCAATCATCCGCGCCCTGCGAGCACGGTATCCGGCGGTCAAGGGCGCCGTGGCCGCTGATGCCTGTTACGCGCCCTCCGATCGGGCGGGCACGATCTACTCTGTCGCGCTCGGCAGCGACCTGATGCTCGTGCTCGGCAACCCAGACTCCGCCGACACCAAGCAGGTGTGCGGCCAGGCGCGGGACTCCGGTACGCACGTCCAGGTGATCGCCGAGCTAGCCGACATCAAGCCGGACATGCTTTCCGGGATCCACACCATCGGAGTGGCCGAATCGACCTCCGCGCAGGCCGGACTCGCCGCGCAGGTGCTGATGGCGCTGTCCGGGCTCGGCCGCCTCAGCGTAGTGCGGCGGAAACTGAGTACCGAGAAGTCCGCCGCCGTCCTGGCCTAGCCCGGGGTTCAAGCCGCCCTGGGATATCCTCTTCCGCATGGCGGACAAACCGGACGCCGGGCACGGCTGGGCCGGCTCGGGGCAGCCGAGCTCATTCCGGAGCCGCCTCGCAGCTGGCGAGTTCGCGATTACGGCTGAGATCGGCCCGCCGCGCGGGGCCGATCTGGCGCCGGTAGCCAGGAAGGCAGCGCTGCTGCGCTCCTGTGTCGACGCCGTGAATGTCACCGACAACCAGAGCGCTGCTGTGCGGCTGTCCAGCCTGGCCGGAAGCCTCGCGGCGCTCCAGGCCGGGATCGAGCCGATCATGCAGCTCACCTGCCGGGATCGCAACCGGATCGCGCTCCAGTCGGAGCTGCTGTCCGCCTCCGCGCTCGGCGTGCCGAATGTCCTGATCATGACCGGCGACCATCCGCGGCACGGCGATCACGCCGACGCTAAGCCGGTGTTCGACCTCGACAGCACGCAGTTGCTTAAGGTCGCATCGGCGATGCGCGACCAAGGCCGGCTGATGTCGGGCGGAGAGCTCAAGCCGCCGCCGAACTGGCTTCTCGGCGCAGTCGAGAATCCGCCGGTTCAGGCCGGCGACGGTGAGGCCGCCGCTGATGCAGCCGACAAGGCTGCCTATCGGCTGGCAGCCAAGATCGAGGCAGGCGCGCAGTTCGTTCAGACGCAGTTCGTCTTCGATGTCCCAGCGTTCGCCGCCTGGATGACCCGCATTCGCGACCTGGGCCTAGACGAGCGGTGTCACATCCTGGCCGGGGTCGGACCGGTGCGGTCGCACCGCGCGCTCGCGCACCTGGCCACGATTCCCGGCGTGATCATTCCCGAGCACGTGGCAGACCGGCTCGCCGCCGCCGCCGCCGACCAGATCCGCATCGAAGGCGAGAAGCTCTGCGCCGAGACCATCGCGCAGCTCGCCCAGGTGCCTGGCGTCGCCGGCGTGCATGTGATGGCCATCGGCGCCGAGAGCTCGATCCCGGGGATCCTCGAGCAGGCTGGTTTGCCCGGACGCCTGTGACGGCGCAGCAAACGACGGCAGCAAACGACGGCAGCAAACGACGGCAGCAAACGACGGCACGGCTGCCGGCCCCTTGATCGGCAGCCGCCCCGTGTTTGCACCTGGTTAGGCCCGGGTCGGCCGCTCAGTCGCTGAAAGTGGGATCCGCGCCGTGCGGCTTGGCCACCCGGCCCTTGGGCTCCTCCCAGTCCTCGGACCGCCCGAAGGCGGTCAGGTCGAGCAGCGTGTACGCGTTCCCGATCTGATCGGTCCCGCGGGCGAACGTGGAGTAGGTGTGGAAGATCCGGTCACCGTCTCGCAGGAAGCAACTCAGGCCCGGCACCTCCATCGACTCGGTAACCGGGTCGCCTGCGGCCTGCTCCGGCGACTGGTAGTTATAGATGGCGGGTGGCCGGGCTGGATCCAGCGTCGCGTTGAAGTCGTAGTTGAAGTCGCTGCCATGGGAGGAGTACCAGTCGAACTCCCAGCCGCGAGCCGCCTTCGCCGCCGCGAGCTTCGCATGCGGCGCGCGGGACACACCCGCGAACGTAGTGTCGCGAGACTCAAGGTGCGCAATCACGCCCGGCGCTAGCTCATCGAGTGAGGCCGAGCAGCCCGGACAGGGAGCATCCCAGGACGGGTCGAACATGATGTGCTGGACGATCAGCTGGCCGCGGCCTGCGAACATCGCCGCCAGGCCCACTGTTCCGTCGAGGCTCTCGAAGGCGTAGTCCTTGTCGATTTCCACCATGGGCAACCTGCGCCGGTCAGCGTTCAGCGCGTCCCGCTGCCGGGTCAGTTCCTTCTCCCTGATCAGCAGTTCCTTGCGCGCGATCAGCCACTGCTCGCGGGTAGTGATGTCCGGCAGGCTCATTGCGTCCTCCTCATGTCCCTGGTCCGGCCAGGCAGTCGTTTTTGGTCTGCTGCTGCCGCGACGAACGGCAAAGCCTTCGATGGACAGTTGCGCGAAAAATTCGCCGGCGGCAGTGTGTCCATCGCTGGGTCATTCGCTCGTCGTCATAGGGAAGTAGCGGCACGGGAAAAGGCCACACGGGAAAAGGCCACACGGGAAGAAGCGACACTGAAGGAAGCGACAAGCTTGGAGGCGGGTCTATGCGCTACATGCTGCTGATGTGCGGTAACGAGGAGGAGGACGGCCCGGCGGCCCACGCCGAGGACGAAGAGCCGTGCTGGATGCCCTGGGCACGGGAGATGCAGGCGCGCGGCGTCCTGCTGGTCGAAGGCTCGCAACTGCAGCCGACGAGCACCGCCACTACGGTCCGGAGCAGCGGTTCCGAGGTCCTAGTCGCCGACGGCCCGTTCGCTGAGACCAAGGAGCAGATTCTCGGTTACGACGTGATCGAGTGCTCTGACCTGGACGAAGCGATCTACGCGGCATCTCGGCACCCGGTTGCACTGAATGGCGGAGTTGTCGAGGTCCGGCCAGTCCTGGCCAGCGTATGACCGATGCCCAGGCTGCAGTCGCAGAGGCGTTCCAGCAGGAGTGGGGCAAGGTCGTCGCCACCCTGATCCGGATGACCGGCGACTGGGACCTCGCCGAGGAGTGCACGCAGGACGCGTTCACCACGGCGCTGACCAGGTGGGCGTCCGACGGCGTGCCGGACCGGCCGGGGGCCTGGCTCACCACAACTGCGCGTAATCGTGCGCTCGACCGGCTGCGCCGGAGCAAGACGGAGGCAGCCAAGCTGCAGGAGGTGGCTGTGTTGTCGGTCCCGGAGGAGCCCGCGCCCTGGGGTGACAGCGGCGTGACCGATGACCGGCTGCGGCTCATGTTCACCTGCTGCCATCCGGCGCTGACGCTCGAGGCTAGGGTCGCGCTGACGCTGCGCACACTGGCCGGGCTGACCACCGCGGAGATCGCACGCGCGTTCCTGGTGCCTGAGGCCACCATGGCCAAGCGACTGACCAGGGCCAAGCACAAGATCCGCGATGCCGGCATCCCGTATAGGGTGCCGCCGGCGCACCTTCTCCCCGAGCGGACGAGCGGCGTGCTCGGCGTGTTGTACCTGCTGTTCAACGAGGGCTACTCGGCCTCAGCCGGCGAGGACCTGCTCCGGCCAGATCTCAGCGCTGAGGCAATCCGCCTGGGGCGGCTACTCGCGCAGCTTATGCCGGACGAGCCGGAAGCGGCCGGGCTCCTCGCGCTCATGCTGCTGCAGAATGCCAGGAGCGCGGCCCGGCTCGACGAGGCTGGCGACCTGGTCAGCCTTGAGGACCAGGAACGGTCCCGGTGGGATGGGGCGAGGATCGCGGAGGGCATCAGGCTCCTCGAAGCGGCGCTACGACTCCAGCGCGCCGGTCCCTACCAGCTACAGGCTGCCATCGCCGCGTGCCATGCGGAGGCCGCGAGTTCAATCGACACCGACTGGGCGCAGATCGTGATGCTGTACGGAGAACTGCGCCGGATCCTGCCGTCCGCCGTCGTCGAACTCAACCGGGCCGTCGCCGTCGCAATGGCTGATGGCCTCGAGGCCGGACTTGCGCTCGTCGACGACCTGGCCGCGAGCGGTCAGCTGACCGGCTACTACTTGCTGCCCGCGACTCGCGCCGATCTGCTTCGGCGAATGGAACGCAACGCAGAGGCAGCGGCGAGCTACCGCGAAGCGCTCGAACTGGCCCCGACCGATCCCGAGCGCCGCTACCTGGCCCGGCGGCTCGCGGAAGTCAGCAGCTGACGCGCTGATCCCTGTCTCGACCCGGGCCTGGACGAGCGACAAGACGCAGGCAGGCTAGGTTGGCCCGCATGCCAGCAGAAGCACTCGCCATCGACGCTGCCGCGCTCGATGCCATCGCCGCAAGGTTCGCCGCGCGAGGCGGACAGCCAGGACTTGCCTATGGCGTGGTGGCGGGTGGTGAACTGGTGCATTCCGGTGGCTGCGGCGAGCGCTGGACAGGCGGCCCGGTACCGGATGCAGGCACCGTCTTCCGGATCGCGTCCATGACGAAGAGCTTCACCGCGACCATGGTGCTGCTGCTGCGCGAGCGTGGTGCGCTTTTGCTCGCCGACCCGGCAGAAAGGTATGTGCCAGAGCTGCGCGGCGTGCGGCCGGTTGCCGCGGACTGCCCGCCGATGACGATCAGGCACCTGCTGACGATGACCGCTGGCTTCACCACCGATGATCCGTGGGGCGATCGTCAGCAGGGACTCGACCCGGCCGCATTCGCGCGGCTGCTGGCCAGCGGCGGCGTCCGGTCGGCCTGGGCTCCCGGCACCGTATTCGAGTACTCGAACCTGGGCTACGCCATTCTCGGCCGGGTCATTGAGGCGGTCACCGGCGAGGACTACGCAGCTGCCATCTCCCGGCACGTTCTCGAGCCGCTCCGCATGACCAAGACCGGGTTCGAGGCGTCAGACTTCGACCCTCAGGCACTGGCCCGCGGCTACCGGAACGACTCCGGGAGCTGGCTGGAGCTAGAGCCCGATGGCTACGGCGCGTTCGCCCCGATGGGCGGCATCTTCAGCTGCGTCGCGGACCTGGCCCGGTGGGTTGCCGGGTTCGCCGCCGCGTTCCCGCCGCGCGGGCCGGCCGCGGACGCGACGGCTGGTCCGGCCGACCCGGTCGGCGCAGTCGACCTGGCGCACCCGCTCAGCCGGGCTTCCAGGCGCGCGATGCAGTTCAGCCAGGCGGCGATCACCAGCGGCGGTGACGGCGTGGTGCTGAGGCAAACCGGGCCGCTGTCGATCAGCTACGGGTTCGGCCTGTTCGCCGAGGACGACGCCGCGTTCGGCACGATCGTCCAGCACAGCGGCGGCTATCCCGGTTATGGCAGCCAGATGCGCTGGCACCCGGCGACCGGCATCGGCACGATCGTCCTGGCGAACGGCACCTACGCCAGCGCGGGGACGCTGGCCGCCGAACTGCTTGCCTCGATCCTCGGCGCGCATAAGAAGGCTGCCGCGGACCGAGCCGAGATCCGGCTGCACGGGCCGGTGCCCGCGCCCGGCGGTCCATGGCCCGAGACTCTCGCGGCGCGCTCCCGCGTAGATGCCCTCCTGCAGCACTGGGATGATGCGGCGGCCCGAGCGATCTTCTCGCCAAACGTCGACCTGGACCAGCCGCTGGCTCAGCGTCGGGCGGACATCACCCGGCTGCGCGAGCGGATCGGGCAGTTCGGCTCCGACCCCGCCAGACCACCCGAGTTCGACTCACCCGCGCATTGCCGGTGGTGGCTGACCGGCGAGCACGGCACAGTTACAGTCCAGATTAAGCTGGCTCCGCTGCAGCAGGCGCTGGTGCAGCAGCTCACCGTCCCGGTACCGCCCGAGGCCGGCTCAGCCCTGCACGACGTGCTGGATGTGCTGGTCCGCTCGCTCGGCAGCAACGTGACCGACTGGCCGGCCGGGCTCGAAGCGGCGGAAGGACTCGATACCGGCGCGGCACTGCGACGGTTGCGGCTTGCGGCGGCCTGGGCCGGCCCGTGCAAGCTGGACTGCTATCTGGCCGGGAACGGCAGCACCACAGCGACCGTCTTTTTGTCCGGCCAGTCTGGCTCGGCGGAACTGACAGCCGAGATCGCCGAGTCAGGCCGTACGCTCACCCGGCTGACAGTCTCACTCTGCAGCTCGCGATCCTGACCCCTGCCCTGGGCGCCGCTGGCTCGAGGCTGAAGTCAGCAGGTGATCCGGGCCAGCCTCGTGAGCTCGTCGTCGCTGAGCCGGATCGCACCAGCTGCCACGTTCTCCACCAGATGATCCGGGTTGCCGGTGCCTGGGATCGCGAGCACGTGCGGCCCCTGGTGCAGGGTCCAGGCCAGCCGGATCTGCGCAGCTGTGGCGCCGTGCTCGCGAGCGACGGCCGTCAGCTGCTCGGGCCCATCAGCGACCGGACCTCCATGCCGCCCAGTGCCGGCGATCGCGAAGAACGGCACGAACGCGATGCCCTGCCCGCCGCATGCCCGAATCAGCTCTCGCGACTCCGGGCGCTGGTCGACCATGCTGTAGGCATTCTGCACGCAGACTACCGGCGCGATAGCTTGCGCCTCGGCCAGGTGCTCGGGCCCGACACCGGAGATGCCCAGATGCCGAATGAGCCCGGCATCGCGCAGGTCGGCGAGCGCGCCGAAATGGTCCGTTATCGATTCCACAGACGGCTGCCGCCGGTAATTCACCACGTCCAGGTGGTCGCGCCCGAGCTGGCGCAGGTTCTCCTCCACCTGACCGCGCAGCTGATCGGGCCGCGCGGCGTCGGTCCAGCTTCCCCACGTATCGCGGCCAGGGCCGACTTTGGTGACGATGACCAGGTCGTCTGGGTAGGGCGCCAGCGCTGTGTTGATCAGCTCGTTGGCTGACCGCAGTGCGGAGAAGTAAAAGGCGGCGGTGTCGATATGGTTGACCCCGAACTCGACCGCCTGCCGCAAGACAGTGATAGCTGTCGCTCGGTCGCTCGGCGCGGCTGTGTCGGCAAAAGCCGGCCCGCTCTGCGTTAGGCGCATCGAGCCGAGACCCATCCGGTTGACGATCAGATCGCCGAGCTGCCACGTTCCTGCCGCGGCCGCGCTGAGCTGTTCCGAGGTCAAAGCACCTTCCTTCGAGGTCTGACGGGCACACGCGCGATTTACGAGGGCACGGGGAACTGGCCGGGCGCACGCCCGGCCGACGGCGGACCCGCGTAGGCCTGCGCAAAATCAAGCCACTCGTCGGCATCGGAGCCCTCCGCGCGCAGCCGCAGATCCGCGCGGTGCCGCCGCCGGGTTACCAGCAGGCAGAAGTCCGCCGCTGGACCGGTCACCCGTTGCGTTGCGTCCTCTGGGCCGAACGTCCATAGCTCCCCGTCAGGAGAGGTGAGCTCGACCCGGAATTCACCGGCCGGCGGCTGGAGGCCGCGGGAGACATACGCAAAGTCTCTGGTCCGGTGCCCGAGCCGGGCGAGGTGGACGATGCGGTCGGTCGGCCGCCAGCTCACCCCGAGCGCATCTCTGATGTCCTGCCCGTGGCCGACGAGTTCCATCAGCCGGGTACTGGCCAGGCTGGCCGGAGCCATCGGAACCACGAGCCACTGCACCTTCTGCGCCGGTGGTACCGCCGCCAGCCTCTCGAGCACGGCTGCGCGGCTCTCCCGCCATTCCGTGAGTAGTTCACCGGGCGCCAGCAGCGCGGCGTCCGCAGCATCCGCGTCGGTGGTCGCGTCGAAGTCGCCCGCTGCTTTCGCCCGGCGGGCCGCGAACGCGGCCGGATCGGTCATCGCGAGAACCGTGAACCGGTCGGATGAGGCCAGGTGACCGATCTGATGCGCGATCGTCCAGCCCGGTGAAGGCGTACTAGCCTGCCAGCGGAACGGCTCGATGCCCGCCACCAACTGATCCAGGTCGGCCCCTTCGGCCGCGAGGTCAGCGAGTACGGCGTCGAGGACGGCCACGTTCCCTCCCAGATCTTCGATCGTTAAGCAGCCAGCCTGCCCGACCGCGCACCTCCCGGCAACAACGGCATACTGGGCCGGACGCGACCACGATTGCCGCCCGATCACCACTACTGGAGGCACCAGTGCTCTTCCCCACCTCACTCGTCGGCAGCTATCCGCAGCCGGACTGGCTGATCGACCGCGAGCGGCTGGCCGGGCGGTTCCCGCCGCGGGTCAGGGCGGTCGAGCTGTGGCGGGTCGGCCCGGACTACCTGCAGCAGGCGCACGATGACGCCACGCTGCTGGCGATCCGGGCGCAGGAGGACGCTGGACTGAACGTCATCACTGACGGCGAGATCCGGCGGGAAAGCTACTCAAACGCCTTCGCGACTGCGCTGGACGGTGTTGACATCGACAACCCAGGGAGCGCGCTCGACCGCAGCGGGCACCCGAACCCGGTGCCGAGGATCGTCGGGCCGATCAAGCGTCGCCATGCCGTTAACGTCGAGGCGGTGAAGTTCCTGCGGGCGCACACCGACCGCAGCATCAAGGTCACCGTGCCGGGGCCGTTCACGATGTCCGAGCAAGCGCAGAACGATTACTACCCCAGCAAGGAAGCTGCCGCTTTCGGCTACGCGGAGGCCGTGAACGCGGAAGTGGCCGATCTGTTCGCGGCTGGCGCGGACATCGTGCAGCTTGACGAGCCTTACCTGCAGGCCAGGCCTGAGACGGCGCGCCAGTACGGCGTCGCGGTGCTCAACGCGGCTCTGGACGGCATTACCGGCACGACCGCCGTGCACCTGTGCTTCGGCTACGCGGCCATCATTCATGACCGGCCGTCGGGCTACTCGTTCCTGCCGGAGCTGGCCGCCACTAGCGCCGACCAGATCTCCATCGAGACGGCCCAGTCGGGGCTGGACTGCGCGGTGCTGGCGGACCTGACCGGCAAGACGATCATCCTCGGCGTGCTCAACCTCGGCGACCCGGTCGTCGAGACTGCCGATGTCATCGCGGGCCGGGTGCGCCGTGCCCTGCCCTACGTCCCGGCAGACAAGATCGTGCTGGCGCCGGACTGCGGCATGAAGTACCTGCCCAGGGAGTCGGCCGACGGCAAGCTGACCGCGATGGTCCAGGCAGCCGAGCGTCTCAGGGCCGAGATCGCGTAACACGGGCTTCTCAGCCGCTCTTCGGTTGTCAGCCACTCTTCGCGCGACCTGGTCTCCTCGCGCCGTGTTCACTCACCGTTCCGGCATGTCCACGGTGCGTAGCCGCCTACGCCTAAGACGCGCGAATGCGCTACTCTGGTGGCACCTGGAGAGATTTGACAGACAGCTTGGCGACCAGGTCAAAAACGCCTAAAGAGTCCACGCGGTTCCCGCGCCTCTTCTGGCTAAAGCGAGGAGGCGCAGCAGATCGTGGCGGATGCCAAAGCCATCAGCAGCTTGCTGGACCAGCGGATCCTGGTCCTCGATGGCGCGTGGGGCACGATGCTCCAGACCTCCGGGCTGGCCCCGAGGGACTATCGCGGCGAGATCTTTGGCGAGCACCCCCGCGACATAGCCGGAGACCCGGACGTCCTGAACCTGACCAGGCCGGATGTCGTCCTGGACATCCACCGCCAGTACCTCGCGGCTGGGGCGGACATCACGACCACGAACACCTTCACCGCGACCAGCATTGGCCAGGCGGACTACGGCCTGGAGAGCTCGGTACGGGAGATGAACCTGGCGGGCGCGCGGCTCGCCCGGCAGGCCGTGGAGGAGGCCGGCGGTGCGGCAGGCCGCAAGCTGGTGGCCGGCTCGGTCGGCCCGCTGAACGTGACCCTGTCGCTGTCGCCGCGAGTCGACGATGCGTCGTTCCGGACTGTCAACTTTGATCGGGTTTATGCCGCTTATGCGGAACAGATCGGCGCGCTGGCCGACGGCGGCGTCGACCTGCTGCTGATCGAGACGATCTTCGACACCCTGAACGCTAAGGCCGCGATCGCGGCCGCCCGGGACGTGGCGCCGCAGCTGCCGCTCTGGATCTCGGTCACTATCGTCGACCTTTCCGGCCGGACGCTGTCGGGGCAGACGGTCGAGGCCTTCTGGACGTCGGTCGAGCACGCCGAGCCGCTGATCGTCGGAGTCAACTGCTCGCTCGGCGCCGCCGAGATGCGGCCACATGTGGCGGATCTGTCCCGGCTGGCCGGCACGTACGTCTCGAGCCATCCCAACGCGGGGCTGCCGAATGCGTTCGGCGGGTACGACCAGCAGCCAGGCGAGACTGCGGGCCTGCTGCGCGGCTTCGCCGAGGCGGGAACGGTCAACATCGTCGGCGGGTGTTGCGGTACGACGCCGGGCCACATCGAGCAGATCGCCGCTGCGGTGGCCGGGCTGCCGCCGCGCTCGCTCCCGGGAAGGGGCGCCAGCACGCGGTTCAGTGGCCTGGAGCCGTTCGAGATCGGCCCGGACACCGGTTTCGTGATGATTGGCGAGCGAACCAATGTGGCGGGTTCGGCGCGCTTCCGGCGGCTCATCGAGGCCGGGAACAACCAGGCCGCCGTTGACGTGGCGCTGGAACAGGTGCGCGGCGGGGCCAACCTGCTGGACGTGAACATGGACGCCGACCTGCTCGACGGCGAGCAGGCGATGACGTCGTTCCTGAACTACATCGCGACCGAGCCCGAAGTCGCCCGCATCCCGGTCATGATCGACAGCTCACGCTGGAGCGTGCTGGAGGCCGGCCTCAAGTGCGTGCAGGGCAAGGGCGTGGTCAACTCGATCAGCCTGAAGGAAGGCGAGGCCGAGTTCCTGCATCATGCCCGCCGGATCCGCGGCTACGGCGCTGGCGTGGTCGTGATGGCCTTCGACGAGCAGGGTCAAGCCGACACAGTCGAACGCAAGGTGTCAATCTGCGGCCGGGCGTACGACCTCCTCACGCAGCAGGCCGGCTTCGCGCCAGAGGACATCATCTTCGACCCGAACGTGCTTGCCGTCGCCACCGGCATCGAGGAGCACAACAGCTACGCCAAGGCGTTCATCGAGGCACTGCCGCTGATCAAGCAACGCTGTCCTGGCGTGCGGATCAGCGGCGGCATCTCGAACCTGTCGTTCTCGTTCCGCGGCAACGACGTGGTGCGCGAGGCTATGCACTCGGCGTTCCTGTTCCACGCGATCCGGGCCGGACTCGACATGGGCATCGTCAACGCCGGCCAGCTCATCGTGTACCAGGACATCCCCGCTGACCTGCTGGAATTGGTCGAGGACGTGATATTCGACCGTCGGCCAGACGCGACCGACCGGCTTGTCACGTTCGCTGAGACCGTCAAGGGTTCCGGTACCAAGCGCGAGGTCGACCTGTCCTGGCGGGAGGCCCCGGTCGAGAAGCGGCTAGCGCACGCGCTGGTCCACGGCATCGTGGACTTCATCGAGGCTGACACCGAGGAGGCCCGCCTAGTCGCCGACAGGCCGCTCGACGTAATCGAGGGTCCGCTGATGGACGGCATGAAGATCGTCGGAGACCTGTTCGGCTCCGGCAAGATGTTCCTGCCGCAGGTAGTGAAGAGTGCCAGGGCGATGAAGCGGTCGGTCGCCTACCTTGAGCCGTTTATGGAGGCCGAGAAGGAGCAGGCGCTTCTCGATGGTAGCGCCGAGGCCGTCCGTAGCCAGGGCAAGATCGTCATGGCCACGGTGAAGGGCGATGTGCACGACATCGGCAAGAACATCGTCGGCGTCGTGCTCGGCTGTAACAACTACGAGGTGATCGACCTCGGCGTGATGGTTCCCGCCGACAAGATCCTCGATACCGCCGTCGCCGAGGGCGCTAGTGCAGTCGGCCTTTCCGGCCTGATCACGCCGTCACTTGACCAGATGGTCGGCGTCGCCGAGGAGATGCAGCGGCGCGGGCTCAGCCTGCCGCTGCTGATCGGCGGCGCGACCACGTCCAGGCAGCACACCGCGGTCCGGATCGCCCCGGCCTATGAGCACCCGACCGTGCATGTCCTGGACGCATCCCGGGTGGTCGGCGTGGTTTCCGACCTGCTCGACCCGACGCGGTCGGCGGAGCTTGACCGGGCTAACCGCGCGGATCAGGAACGGCTGCGTGCCGAGCACGCGGAGAAGCAGCGGCGGCCGCTGCTACCGCTGTGGCAGGCGCAGGTCAACCGGGAAAAGGTGAGCTTCGCCGACCTCGCGGTGCCGGCCTTCACCGGGACCACCATCATCGAGCCGGACCTGCGCCGACTGCGCGAGCTGATCGACTGGCAGTTCTTCTTCCTGGCCTGGGAGCTGAAGGGCAAGTACCCGGGCATACTCGAGCAGCCGGCTGCGCGCGAGCTGTTTGACGATGCGAACTCCCAGCTCGACGAGATCATCGACGGCGGCCTGCTGCGCGCCCGCGGCGTCTACGGGTTCTGGCCCGCGCATGCCGAGGGTGATGACATCCTGCTCGGGACTGGGCAGCGGTTCTCGATGCTGCGCCAGCAGGTGGCTCGCACCGATACTCGGCCAAACCGTTGCCTTGCCGACTACGTTGCGCCGGAGGGCGATCACATCGGAGCGTTCGCGGTGTGCATCACTGGTGCGGACGAACTGGCCCGCCGGTTTGAGCGCGAGCATGACGACTATCGCGCCATCATGACGAAGGCGCTCGCGGACCGGCTTGCCGAGGCGTGCGCGGAGTACGCACATCTTGAGGCACGCCGCGCGTGGTACGAGCCGGGCTCGGCGCCAACCATCGAGGCGTTGCATGCCGAGCGGTTCCGCGGGATACGGCCGGCATTCGGCTACCCCGCGTGTCCCGATCACTCGGAGAAGCGCAAGCTGGTTGACCTGCTGGAAGCCGATCGGATCGGCGTCGCCCTGACCGACTCGTTCGCGATGACGCCGGCTGCCAGCGTCAGCGGCCTCCTGCTTGCCCATCCGTCGGCCCGGTACTTCGCGGTCGGCCGGATAGCCAGGGATCAGGTCGAGGATTACGCGGCGCGCAAGGGCGTCACGGTCGAGGAGGCCGAGTACTGGCTGCGGCCGAATCTCTCCTACGAGCCGACGCCTGCAGCGGTACCGGTCGTCTAGCCGGGCCGCGCGGCCGCGTCCTGCCCGGTGAGGCCTGCAGGTTTATCGGATTGTTACCTGCAGCGGCAACCGCGTCGTGCACTCTGGCGTGTCTAGTCAGTCATCTCATTGCTGCGGCGCCGCGGAGGTTCGACACTTGGCCGTGCACGGCGATTTTGAGGAGTTCTACCAGGCCAACTATGGCCGCACTGTGGCAGTGGCCGCTGCCGTACTCGGGAACAGGCTCGAAGCTGAGGACGTGGCCCAGGAAGCTTTCACTCGTGCGCTTGCCCGCTGGTCCAGGCTCTGCCGCTACGAACTACCGGAAGCGTGGGTCCGCCAGGTGGCGCTCCGGCTGGCCATCGATTCGGGCCGCCGAGTCCGGCGCACCATCAAGGTCGCGGTCAAGATGTCGGCCCAGCGGCATCCTCCGCAACCGGAAGCGGCCGACTCGCTGCCGTTTACCGCGCTTGGCGACGCGCTGAAGCGCTTGCCGCTACAGCAGCGGCAGCTGGTCGCACTCTATTACCTGGCTGACATGTCGGTGGCGGACATCGCGCGGGAGAGCGGCGTGGCAGTCGGCACTGTGAAGGCCCGGCTGGCCAGCGCCAGGCAGCACATTGAGCGCGAACTGAGTGCGCAGACGGGGGCGATTTCCGATGCACGATAACGACCTGCGCGAGCTCTTCGATGAGTGGGCGCAACCGATGCTAGAAGCGGCACCGCCCGCAGTGTCGGTCATCTTCAAGCGCAAGCGTCGGCGCACTGCGCGGATTGCTGGCTCCAGCGTCGCATCGGTGGCTGCTATCGCTGTCGTGGCCAGTCTCGTCGGGGCGTCCCCTTCGGGGCAACGGCCGATCCATCACGTTAGTGCACCCACGAGCGCGCCGACTTACTACGTGGCTGTCAGCCAGTCCGGCCGCAGCGTCGGCGTCTGGGACAGTGCGACCGGAAAGCGGGTGGGCTCGGTCCGTGCGCCTGTGGAGACATCGGTCGCCGGTCGCCGTTATCACACAGTGTTCACCACCGTGGCTGCGGGCAGCGGCCGGACGTTCCTCCTCGACGCGACGATCAATAACAACACGACCATCGAGATGCCGTCCGGGCTAGTCGAGCTGCACCTGGCAGCCGACGGATCGCCGGGGCGGCTTCAGCCGCTGACGAAAGTACGACTGCGTCAGGGGCGAATCGGCCGATGGATTACCTCCATCCAGTCGGCAGCGCTGACAGCCGATGGAAGCAAGCTGGCCATCGCGACTAGCACCTATGATGGCGAGGTCGGCAGGCCTTCGAAGATCGAGGTCGTCTCTCTGGTCACCGGCTCGACCCGAACCTGGACGGCTTCGGCGCTGAATGATCTCACCTCGCTTTCCTGGGCAGGAGACAGCACGCTGGCGTTCTCTTGCAGTGACCCGAGCTCGGCCGTCTGCGTGCTCAACACCACCGGGCACGGCGGCCGCATTGACACATCCCATCCGCTGATCCCCTCGTCCCTGACCTACCAGGGCCTCAACCTCCCGATCTCACCCATGATCACTCCCAACGGATCCGACATCTACGCTGCCCTGCAGGGGGGCAGCACTATCGGGCTCGTCGAGTTCTCAGCCCGGACGGGCCGCCCGCTGCGCCTCGTCATCACGGCCCAGCCTGATACCAACGGCTACTGCGGGACGCTGTGGAGTGATCCGTCCGGCCAGCACCTCACCGCTTCCTGCACCTGGGGCAGCCAGACAGGCACCATCTCCCACGGCGTCTTCACCCGCGGCGGCAACCTCCCGCCCGGGCCGGCCGCCATTGGGCAGAGCGGGAGCAGCGGGACAAGTCTGATCGCCTGGTAGCAGGTGCCCTAGCCGCGGTGGCTCGCGCTGCGCTAATGCCCTAGGCAGCTGGCGGGAACCAGTCGACGCTGACCGGGAACAAGTAGCGGTCGGCGGCGGCGTTGAGCACGCGGCGGGCCTCGTGGAAATGAGCGGCGTTGTCCCGCAGTGCTGTTACCGCGACTACGGACGGCGCGGTACCGGCTCGGCTAGCTGCGAGGCGGTACCAGCCCGCGCCGAACCACTCGAACAGGTCGGCGGGGCTGAAGCCCACGGCCGGTGGGACGGGCAGCCCTGTGGTCCTGGCCAGCCGGGCTAGATCGAGGCTCCCGCCGGCTGCGCGCTCGATTGCGGCAGGGAAGACGCCAGTCAGGAACAGCGTCAGATCGCCAAGACGCCGCCAGACCGGTGGCCGGTCGGTCTCAGGCAGGGAATCAAGGAGCATGGCGAGCCTGCCGAGGTCGAGATCATTCCACCGCCTGCGCCGCAATCCGTGCGGGGTACGGGTCACGATGACGCCGCTGGAGGAGCGTGCGAACGAGGCCAGCAGCTCTGCCAGGAACAGCCGATGAGCAGGGTCAGCCAGGTAGGCAGCTAGCTGCGGCCCGTCGAACACCGGAACTCGAAGCCGTGGGGTTGCGCGTTCAGGCGCGTACGCGGCAGTCCTAAGGTCAGCGGCAATCCGGTGAATAGCAGCCGCAAACACCAGGAACGGCGAGATAAGCGCGAAGCGCTGGCTGTCCTCTGCGGAGGCCAGGTTGAGCAGTCCCGCCGAAACACCGGGCCTGTCCAGGACGTCGATTATCAGTTCGGGCACGCGGCGCAGGGCCTGAACCCGCGCGTCGGCCTCGGTTGGTGAGACCTCGTCGGCGTGTACCAGCGCTCGCAGGTCCGCGTCCGTGAGATGGGCCAGGTACCTCGCGCCTATTTCATCGAGATCATCCATCTTGTCATTGTGCGCCAGATCTGGCTGCGCGTCAGATCTCGCGTTTCAGGACCCTGTGTCTGGCAAGGTCGCCTGATACGCCGAGGGATGCAGCATTCGCGCCGAATAGGCCCGCTGTGGGCTTCCGAAACCTTGTCGATCGGCCGGACCGGGGACGGGCGCCGTTCGCGATGATGCTCGGCGGTCTGGATCGGCGTACCTTGTTCATCCTGACCGCCGAATGGCGACTAGCCGACGACCGCTCGTAGCCTCGACCGGCTCACCAACGGACCGCGCACTGGGGAGATCCTGACGATCCCAGTTCAGTACCCGGCGTCGGCCAACCCTAGTGAGCCGACGATGTCGAACCGGTCAGACTGGGTAGGGATCCCCGCACGTCGCATAGATGCGGCCGTGGGGTGTTCGCCAGGTCATGATTCCGGGCTGGTCTTGGGTGAGCCGCCAGCCGGGGGCCTGTTTGGCCTGGTGGTGCCGCCGGCACAGCGGGGCGAGGTTGCATTCGCAGGTTGCCCCGCCGGCGTCGTAGGGGATGGTGTGGTCCAGGTCGCAGCGCACCGCCGGGCGGCGGCAGCCGGGGAAGCTGCAGGTGCGCTGCCGGATGCAGATCAGGGTGCACAGCCAGACACCCGGCCGGTACCGGCCGGTCCGGCGGGCGTGGCTGCAGGTCCCGGTTTCCAGCACGTCCAGCTTGCAGCGCAGGTCCCGGGCCCAGGCGATCGCCCCGGCACCGGGCGGCGGGGCGTGCCCGGCCCGGGCGTGCGCGACCGCCCGGCCGGCCGCGTCGGTCAGGGTCAGCGACCACCGGGCTGACGGCCCGGCCCGGCCGGCCAGCTCCCGGCAGGTACCGGGGTCGGCCGGGCCGTACCCGGAAACCTCACCCGGCGATCCGGACTGGCCCAGCCACGCCGACATCGGCATCGTCACGTTGACCGACCCGGTCAGCCCGCCCGCAGCCGCCACGCCCGCCACGCCCGCGACGGGGCCGGGGCCAGCCTGGCCGGCTGCGCCGTCCAGCCGGTTGACACCGTCACCGTGATCAGCAGGCCCGGCGGCGCCCGTACCGGCGCCCGTCTCGGCCGTGGCGGCGGGCAGGAGGGAGTCCAGGGCCTGGCCGGTGAGCAGCGCGACCAGCGCGGCGGCGCGCAGCTGATCAGTGCTGCCCACCGCGCCGTGCCGGCGCAGCCACCTGGCGCACGCGGTCAGCCGGGCCGAGGCGTGCACCGCGTCAGCGGGCGCCAGCTCCCGGCCGGCCAGCCCGGCATTACCCGACGGCTCCTGCCACACCTGCACGCTGGCGTCCTTGCGCGCCTGCTCGCGGCGCCGCTGCCCGGACTCCGGGTCATAGGCCAGCACCGCCCGGACCAGCGCCGCCCGCAGCTGACCCGAGGTCCTGCGCTCCGCGCCGTCCAGCACCCCCGCCGCGATCACGGCGGCGTCGGCGTCAGGCAGCCCGGCCAGGTAATCGGCGAACACCCCCGCCTTCACCCAGTCGATCCGCCCCCCCGTCAGCGCCGCAGCCACCACCGGCAGCCGGCCCAGCCCGGCCGACACCGCCAGCAGCCGACCGGCGGCCTGCCCGGTCAGCGCCAGCGCCGCCGCCACCTCATCATCCACATGACCGGCCAGGCTGGGGCGCTGCAGCGCCACCGACTGCTCCTTGCGCCGGCGGATTAGCTCAGTCAGGCACCTTGCCTGCCCGGCCTGCGCCCAGGCGGCCAGCCGCTGCCAGCCGCACAACACCCCCACCAGCTCCGACTCCCCCAGCCCACCCGGATCCGCGCCCGCCGCCGCGGCCGCGGCGGCCAGCTCCGGGCCCGGCACCAGCACATCAAGCTCCCCGCCGGCCGCGAACCCATCGCCGCGCGGCCCGGCCAGCTCATCATGATGCAGGAACCCGGCCGCTAACGCCTCGCCCGCGCCGGTCCACGGCCCGGCCGCATACTCCGCCCGGATATCAGCCGGCAGGCTCCGGATGAAGGCCGCCTCCAGCTCCGCGTCGCTGCCGGTGAACTCCTCCGACAACCACCACGGCACCTCCTCCACCGGCGGATCCTCCCCCAGCCGCGGCAGCGCCGCGATCTCCTCAGGAGACAACTCCCACGGCTCCTCCTCCGCCAGCTGCGCCCGCAGCAACCCCCACCCATCAAACGGCGGCAACACAACCGGCTCACCAGCCGCGGGCGCGGCGGGTGGCTCGGGCGCGGTGGCTGGCTTAGCCGCGGCGGTCACCGGCGCCGGGACGATGTCACCCGGCGGCGCGGCGGCCGGACGGCCAGGCTCGCGTTCACTCACGGGATCGTCACCGCCTCCCAGCCAGAACCGATTACTCGCACATACTATCGAGCACCACCGACAATCCCGCTGCCATTGCCCGGCCCCGGCCAGGAACCAACATTCGCCGGTCCGACCGAACCAAAAGGCTTATGGCGCGACAGCACTTATGGGCTGGTAGGAGGCAGGACCACAGGGAATCGCGCCCTGGCGTCGTAACGGCTGTCAGGAGTCGGCCAGCCTGCTGAGCAGCGCCGCGGCGCGGGCGATTACTGCCCGGTCTTCGGCGCTCAGGGCGCTGAGCTGTGCGTCAAGCCAGGCGTTGCGCTGCGCCCGGGCGGCGCTGGCGATTTCGTCTCCTCTTGCGGTGGCGCTGAAGAGTACTTTGCGGCCGTCGCCTGGGTCGCGGTTACGCACGGCGTAACCGGCCGAGGTGAGGCGGTTCACGGTCTGGCTCATTGAGGCGGCGGAAACCCGGTCAGCCTCACTTAGTTCGGTGAGGGTCTGCGGTCCGTGCTTGTGCAGCCGGGAAAGCACGGCTAGTGCCGCGTCTCCGAGACCCCCTTCGGGGCGCTCGGCGCGGAACCGGCGGTAGACGCGTCCGACCGCGGCGCGCAGCTGCCCACCTAGGTCGGCCTCCTCGGCCTCGGCGGCCTGCCTAGCCTCAGCCTGTTGCTCTCCAGTTGCGCTCTTCTCCACAGCTCTTTAGTATACCTAAACAATGCTTGAGCAGTGGGCGCGCATCCCGCGCTTCCTCGGGATGCACGCTTGCTCGGGTTGCACGCTCAGTGCCCCCGGCGCAGCCTCGAACGCGTCTTCCCCAAGCTCGGAGGAACCAAAGTCATGCCTGCAAATCCCCTCGGCGTCGCACTGCGTAACCGGCGCGCCGGCCATCACACCCTTGTTTGGGAGCGCCCTGACCTGCAGGCCGCAGAGAACTTCACCCTGACCAGCCCCGCCTTCAACCACGGGGCTCGCATTCCGGAAAGGCATCGCGGCAGGCTGTTCGGCGCGAACATCTCACCTGCCCTCAACTGGACACAGCCGCCAGCCGGCACCGCTGAGCTGCTGCTCATCGTGCAAGATCCCGACGTCCCTTTCGGGAAGCCAGCGATCCATGCGCTCACCTTGGGTATCGACCCTTCGCTGAACGGCGTCCCGGAGAATGCCCTCGCCAGCCCCAGCCCGATTCCGGGCATCCGACACGGGCAAGGCGCGCTCGGGCGCCGCGGCTGGGCCGGACCCTTGCCGCTTCGATCACACGGGCCCCACGCCTACGTCTTCCAGCTCTTCGCCCTTGACCAAGGCCCCGCGCTGCCAGACGGCTTCGCCCTTGATGAGGTGATTGCCGCCATCACAGGCCACGCCATCGGCCGCGCCCGGCTGGACGGAACGTACGAAATCCGCTAGGGCCCTAGACGAGCCTGTGCAGCAATCTCGCCCAGGGGCGGGCGGGCGCCCAGGAGGCCGGGCGACTCATCAAGTACCCGACGAGCTCTCCCTGATCGTGATGGCAATCCCGGCGCTGCGGACGGCAAGATGATCCCTGTCGCCGCGGTACTCGACATAGGTGACGGCCACAAAACTGCCCTGCCCGGCAACCGCGCTCAGCCTGAAGTCCCCGCGTGCGTTGGTGCGTGACGTACCGAGCTTGCCCCAGAACGACGTGCCCTTCACGTGGTAGACGTACTCGACCAGCCGATGGCCGTAGGGCTTCCAGGATCTGCCGCGCTGCCACAAGCGACCGCTGATCGTCACTGTCTTGCCACTCACGACCACATGCGGACGCACCCGGAACGAGGTAATCCGTGTCTCGTACCGCCAGGCATGCACAACCCTGCTGACCGCAGACAGGAAGCTGTCGCTGGCCGGGAAGTCCGCGCGGTAGTAGGCGTTGGCGAGCCGGTGGCGGACATCGCCGCTGAAGTAGGACTCGTTGGCGCCGTGGCACGATCGCTGCTTGCGCGCCCTGTTGTGCAGTTGCAGTCTGCCAACGGACTTCCAGTGCCCGCGCTTGCTCGCCGAGTACTGGATGTCCACCGTCGTCTGCGGGCCGTAGCGCACGGGCACCGTAACCTGCAGGCACCCGCTCGCCCTGACGTCGCCGTCTGCCTGGAGACTGGCAGCGAACGACCTGACTCGCAGCGGCACCGCGATGGTCAGGTTTCCGATGGCCGAGGCCTGCTGGGTGAGAGTTCCGGCGCTGACGGTGGCCTGCCAGGCAGCGCCCCGGGTAGTTGGCAACGACACTGTGAAGTGGCCGTCCTTGTCAGCAGTGACGGAGCCCAGGCTGCTGCTGCCCACTTCCAGGTGAACGGCGACTCCTGGCAGCGCCGTCCACCTCGTGCCGAGCAAGTACTGGACTGTGCCTGTGAGCCTCGCTTTCTGGCCGTACCTCAGGTGAGCCGGAGATACCCGGATGCCCGTGACCCGGGTCGCGGCTTGCACCGCCCCTACCTGAACGTCATTGGCAGCCGACGTGTACGTCTTGGTTGCCGAGACGCTGAAGGCATATACGCCCGGCTGCGAGATATTGCTGGCGGTATAGCTGAACTGGCCCGCCGAATCTGTCGTCGCCACCTTGCCAGCTGAGCCTCCGTTGACGCTAAGGTCCACCGGAGCGTGCTTTATGGGTACCGGCTTCGTGCTACCTGGCGCGACTCCGGTCAGTGTGCCGGAGAACGTGACGCTCTGCGATCCCTCGGTGATGCTGGTCGGGCTTGGACTTACCGTCATCGAGGCCATGACCTGATCGAGGCCGATCGGCACGACGGCGGTGGCGGCCGAGTAGAACCTCGTCACCCCGATACTGAAGTTGTAATCGTTAGCCTTGCTGATCCCGGTCGCGGTGTAGCTGAAGTCGCCCTGCGCGTCAGTTGTCGTCGCCACCACCGATGCGGTTCCGGAGCCGACCGCGAGGTAAACCGGCACGCCGCTGCCGATACCAATCGCCGTCTTTCCTCCGAACGGAGTCACGGTAACCGTGCCGGAGAAGGTGACTGTGTGCGAGGCCAGGTTGATGTCCGGAGGGTTCGCCGTCACAGCCATGGCGGCCCTGCCCCTATAGAGGTGCACCGTAATCGCATCCGAGGCGCTGGAGTGCAGAGCTGTGGGGTTGACGCTGAACGTGTATGTGGCGGTCTTGCTGATATTCAAAATGGTGTAGACGAAGTCGCCCTTCGCGTCGTCTGTCGCCGTCACCTCCGTGACTGGCCCGCCGCTGATGCTCAGATACACGGGCGTGCCGCTGCCGATCCCCACAGGGTTCGCGCCGGCCGGATTCGCTGTGACAGCGCCGGTGAAGGTAACCTGCCGCGATCCGAAGGTGACCCGTGGTGGGCTGGCCTTAAGCGCCATGACGGCCGGGGCCTGCACGGTACTGACCGTGATGTCAGCGGCTGACGCGGCTGTGTACAGGGGCGTCGCAGCCACGCTGAAGGTGTACGTATGCGTATGGGAGACGCCGGTCCTGGTGTAGCTGAAGTCCCCTTTCGCGTTATCCGTGGTCGCGACGCGGCTCGCAGACCCACCATTAACGCTCAGATACACCGGTATGCCCGCGCCAATGCCAGCCGCTGAGGTAGCGCCAGCCGCGGTCACGGTCACCGCACCGGTAAAGGTGACCTTCTGCGATCCTTCGGTGACGCTCGTCGCGCTAGCCGCTGCCGTGATGGTGGTAGCTGCCTGCACGGCATCGACAGTGACGTCCTTGGCGGCAGCCGGGTAGGTGCTGGTTGCGGCGACGGTGAAGTCGTAGCTAGCAGTCTTTTTGATGCCCGCGAGCTTGTAGCTGAAGGTTCCGTTCGCGGCCGTGGTAGCGATCTTGCTGCTCGTGCCGCCGGAAATGCTGAGTCTGACCGGCGCGCTAGCAATTCCGACCTGCTTGCCGCTCGACGTAGTTCCGATCAGCTTGCCGCTGAAGGTAACGGCCTGTGAGCCCTTCGTGACGGTGGGCGGATTAGCCGTGACCTTCAGCTTCGTCGCGGTGTAGGCAGTTGCCGCGTCGGCAGGCGACCCAAAGGCTAACGGTGCCACCAACGTCACAGCCAGCAGCGTGGCGGCGACGCTTACGATCGAACCCAAGCTGAGGCGCAGCGGCGACATGGCGATTCCCGGCCAGAGAGGGGACTAGAGGTGATCCTCTGGAACGCGAGCCTCACGGAGTTGTATGGGAGATCACGAGAGCAATACCTGGGAGCTCGCTGGGAACTGAAGCCTAAAAACTCCGGCCAAGGGTCGTTACTCGCACAGTTCGGTGAGCGAGCCGATTCGCAGGCCCGTCCAGTCGGACTCCCGGTTGTGATCGCGGTGCGCGTGCCAGTCCGGGCCCGCTAGCAGCACGGCGCGCATGCCCACGCCACTCGAGCCTGTCAGCTCCCGGCCGCCACCGTCACCGACGTACACGCAGCGGCCTGGCTCCGTTCCCAGATCGGCCGCGACCTTGCGGAAAAGCCGGGGGTCGGGCTTGCGCGTTCCCTCCACGCAGGAGAACACAGGTGCGTCGACGACCGCGGCCAGCGGCAGCCGCGACCAGGCATCCGGCAGTTCAGTCGTGCAGTCAGAGACAAGACCAATTCGAAATCCAGCGGAACGCAGCCGACCGATCACACCGAGGGCCTCGGGCCGCAGTTCGAACATCGACTCCTGGACAGCGCGCCGGACCAGGGCAGCCTTATCGAGCTGCTCCTGGCTCACGCAAACGCCTAGTCGTTCCGCCACGGCCGCCATCGTCTGGCGCACGCCGCCGAGCGCTCCGCTGATCCGCTCCGGGAAGCTGTCCTCCAGGACCTGAATGAGCGCTGCGCTGGATACTCCCATGACTGCGGCAAGCTTGGCCGCGTTGCTTGCCCATGCCTCGCTCGAGCTGACCGGAGTCAGCGTGCCGTAGAAGTCGAAAACCACTGCGGTCATGCCGTCCGTTAGCCCTGTCACAGGATCATCCTGGCAAAGCGGGCCGAGTACGCGCTAGGCGGACACCTTCCGCTAGCTTGACCGGAACGCGGCGATCGCGGCGCTACCATCGGGCTCATGACGACGGAGCTGAATGTCTGGGCGATCCTCGCAGAGGGGGATGACGCTCTGATCGAAGCTGCATTCCGCAGCGGGGACTTTGAGCGGGCGCGGGAGCTGCTTGAGTCCGCGCGCGATGAGGCGGCGCGCGGTGAGGACGTGGCCGCGCAGGCGAGATCGCTGGACCTGCTCGGCCTGCTCTTGCACTACGAGAACATCAGCACGCTCATGAGCGGCTCGGCCGTCAGTCCTGACGCCATCGACGCCGAAGAGCGGATGTTCCGCCAGGCCCTGGCATGCTGGCAGCAGCTCGGCGAGCCGATCGGCGCCGCACAGTCGCTGTTCGGCCTTGGCTTGGTGTTCCAGGTCCTGCACAGCGACTGGATGACGGCGATGCCGTATTACTGGCAGGCCCTTGGCGTGGTCGCCGATCCGGATGCGAAGGCGGATCTCTACCTGCGCTCGGAGGTACACCGGCACGTCGGCTTCTACTTCCTGGTGGAAGGCATGCAGCCCAGTGAGGCCGAGCGGCACCTGCAGATCTCACTCGATCTCCGGGAGGAGCTGGGCGACTCCCGACGGATCCCGAGCGGCCTGCTCGCACTGGGCCAGGCCATGCTGGAGTCGGGCAGCCGCGACCGCGCGGTTGAGGTGCTCCGGCGCGCGGTCGCCGAATCGCAGGCGGCCGATCTGCTGCCCGAGCGGGTCAGAGAGGCTGAGCGCGCCCTGGCCGAGGCCGAGGCTGAGCCGACTTCCGGCGCGGGTACGCCGACCGACGAAGCAACTCAGACCGCGGCCGAAGGCGTAACCCCGACCCCTGCCGACGGCGAATCCCAAACCGAGGTCGAGGGCGAGCCATCGAGCGCCGACGGCGAGGCGTCTAGCGCCGGCGGCGAGGCATCTAGCGCCGACGACCAAGCCCCGGCTGGCGGCTGAAGCGGGTCTTCGCTGGTTACCTGGGCAGGTATGCCCGCAGGAACGCGCGAGCGCCGCTGGTAGCCATCCGCCTGATCTCGTCGTCGGTGAGCGGCCATGCCCCGAACAGCGAGCGGTTGTTCACAGAGCCCATCGTCAGCGAGAACAGGTGGTCGGCCGCTTCTTCCGGTTCGGGTAGCTCCAGCAGGCCGCGCGCGGCCAGCCCGGTCAGCCGCTCGGCAATGACCCACCTGATGCCGCGCGGACGCTTCTGCAGGACGCGCAGTTCAGGAAAATGCGGAGCCTCTGACATCATCAGCCTGAGTACCGCGGCGCGGTCCGATGATCGCGCCGCCGTCAACGCCGCATCGCAGGCGAAGGCGATGATGTTCTCCTCCACCGCACCGTCCGGAACGCCAGTCAGGTGCTGATCAATGAGCTGCCCGAACGCCGCGATCAGCGCGTCGTAGGCGTCGCCAATCACCGACAGGAAGAGGTTTTCCTTGTCGCCGTAGTGGTTGTAAATGGTGCGCTTGGAGACCCCGGCCTCCGCTGCGATCGCATCCACGCTGGTCCGCTCGAAGCCGTCGCGCAGGAACAGGCGAAGGGCGGCCTGCACGATCGCGTCGCGCTTGCGCTCCGAGGCTCCCGTCCGCCCGCCGCGGGACACGCGCGGAACTCCCGGTTTGATCGGGCGCTCCCGCCCGGCCCGGGGAGGAGTCCAGTGAGCCATCGACTTAACCTCCGTCCCGCCTGCCGCTGTCCATGCACTGGCCAGTGTACCTAACTGCACCGATCAGTTTACAACAATACACTGCACGGTGTAGTTTAGCTGTATGAGCGCAACCCAGCCTGAGCCGGCCGCATCCGCCCCGTCAGCCAAGCTCGACAAGGAAATGATTCGCCTCATCGCGATCCTGCTGCTTGGCGCCATCCCATCCCTGCTGGATACGACGATCGTCAACGTGGCGATCGACACCATCGGCCGCGACCTGCACGTCACCGTGTCGGCGATCCAGTGGGTGATCACCGGTTACCTGTTGTCTTTCGGCATGGTGATCCCGCTCAGCGGCTGGGCACTGGCCCGCTTCGGCGGCCGCGCCACCTGGCTGTTCGCACTGGTCACGTTCCTGGCCGGCTCGGTGCTGTCCGGCGCCGCGTGGAATACCGGCAGCCTCATCGGATTCCGCGTGCTCCAGGGCCTCGGTGGCGGCCTGCTGCTCCCGCTCCTGACCACCCTGCTCACCCAGGCAGCCGGCGGCCGCCAGCTTGGCCGCCTGATGGCGACTGTCAGCCTGCCGGTGGCCGTCGTTCCGGTGTTCGGACCGGTGATCAGCGGGCTGATCGTCAGTAACTTCAGCTGGCGGTGGATCTTTTACGTGAACGTGCCGTTCTGCATCGCCGCCATCATCCTGGCTTGGCGCGGCCTGCCCGCCCGGTCCGCGGATCAAGCCCGGAGCCAGGCTGCCGGTGCAGCCCGGCTTGACGTCGCCGGGCTGGTGCTGCTGTGCCCGGCACTGGCTGCTCTGCTGTATGGCCTGGCGCAGGCCAGCAGTGCCGCCGGCTTCGGCCAGCTACGCGTCATCATCCCGCTGGGCGCAGGCGCAGTACTGCTGGCCGCATTTGTCTGGCACGCACTGCATACAGCTGTGGTCCCACTGGTGGACCTGCGGCTGTTCCGCCACCGCGGCTTCACCGGTGCAAGCACGCTGATGTTCCTCGCCGGGCTCTCCATCTACGGCGCCATGCTGCTGCTGCCGCTGTACTTCCAGCAGGACCGCGGGTTCAGCGCGCTCACGGCCGGCCTGCTGCTGGTGCCACAGGGGGTGGGCAGCATCCTGCCCCGCACGATCGTGGGCAGGCTCACCGACAAGCTCGGTTCGCGGCCGGTCTCGATCGCCGGTATCGTGCTCGCCGCTGTCGGGACCGTGCCGTTCGCACTGGCAGGCGTGCATACCAGCGAATGGCTGCTCGGCGCGGCGCTGGTGGTCCGCGGCGCTGGCCTCGGCGCAGCGACCATCGCTCTGATGGCTGGCGCCTTCCAGGGCCTGTCGAAGCCGGAACTCCCGCACGCGAGCAGCGCCACGCGCATTATGCAGCAGGTCGGCGGAGCGTTCGGCGCAGCCGTACTAGTGGTCATCCTCACCGCTGGCGCCATGCATGCGGCCGGGCCGGCCGGGCCGTCCGCTGCGCTGTCCGCCGCGTTCGACCGCACCTTCTGGTGGTCCGTCGGGTTCACGGCGCTGGCGCTCGTTCCCGCCCTGCTGCTGCCTGGCCGGCCAGTCGCGCCCGCCGCGGCTGCAGAACCGGCGCCCGCCGACGCAAGGGCCAGCGCCCCGGCCCGATGAGTTGAGCATGGATGTGAGTTTGGTGTCGCTATCGCGACACCAAACTCACATCCATGCGGGCGCAGGAGGCGGATTACATGCGGATCTTGAAGTACATCGTCGGGTGCCAATATGAGCTCATCCGGTGGTACCCGATCACGGTGCCGGGCGCTGCCGCGCCGAACGTCAGGTTCCCCCAGGCGTACAGCTCGACGTGACCGGTGCCAAAGAAGGCCAGGTCGCCGCGCTTGGCCTGCGACTTCTTGATGCGGACCAGGCGCCAGCTGTCCAGCATCTCGTAAGTCGTGCGGGGCAATCTGATTCCGCGCGATAGGTAGGCCGCGTACACCAGGCCGGAGCAGTCGAACCCGGTCGGGCCGGTACCGCCCCAGATGTAGGGCTTGCCCCGCTGCCTTTGCGCCCAGTGCCAGATGGCCAGCCGCATCTTCCGGGTCCAGGACATGGCGGTGGATGCGGTAGCAGCCCGAGCCGGAGCTGGCTGGGCTATTCCGATGGATGCGATGGATAGGAGGAGGACCGCTAGTGCGATCAGCACCACGCCGCGCAATTGGTGAGGAAACCGCCTACGTGCGCAGCTGGTGATATGTCCGTCCACACATTACTTTCTGACGCAGTTGCGCCCGGAAGCGACACAGGCGCCTGACCGCGGGTATGTACCAGGTCAGGGCCTTGCGAAAACGCCGATAAGACGACACCTTTTGCCACGGGCGCCTATTCTGGCGCCATTCTCCAGGTGGCACCTTGCTGGGCATTTCACCTACACAGGCCTATTACTGACACGCGGGCGCCGGATTCATCGAGATATATCCGGCATAAGGCTTGTGAGTATAGGAATGCCATCGCCAACGGAAAGACTTCGCTAATTTGCGCGAACGCGAAGTACCGCGAACGCGGTAAACAACCTATTTCTGACAGCGCGCCACCTGAGCCTGACCGGATGCGGGCACAGGCACGTCGATGAATGTGAGATAGGTGCGGCTATAGCAGCACCTATCTCACATCCATCCGCTGCGAGCCGTCGGCCTGGATCAGGAGCTGGCGGCCGACCTTGACGAGGCCGCCGAAAGTGCGAGGACCCAGCCCGGTATCTGCCGTAAACCAGCCAGCATTCCCGCCGCAGACGGTCAGTCGCCGAGCTCGGCGCGCCGGCGGGTGACGTAATCCTCGAGCTGTGCGCGGATCGCGTCGTCGAGCGGCGGCTGCTGGTACTCCGCCAGGGTCTTGGCACAGATTTCCCCGGCCCTGGCGGTGGCGTCCTTGCCCCCGAGCTTCAGCCACCGCTCGTAGTTGGCGGTCGACGACAGCAGCGGCCGGTAGAAGCACTCACGGAAGCGCTCCATGGTGTGCTGCGCGCCGAGGAAATGGCCGCCATGTCCGACCTCTTCGTGCGCGCCGAACGCGAGCGATGCCTCATCGATCTCCAGCGGCGTGAACTCAACCCGCAGCATCCGCACCAGCTCGATGTCGACGATGAACTTCTCGTAGCACGACACCAGGCCGCCCTCCAGCCAGCCCGCCGCGTGCATGACCCAGTTCGTTCCCGCCAGGAACGTCGGAAGCAGGGTCATCAGCGACTCATATGCCGCCTGCGCGTCGCAGGTCTGACTGGAGTTCAGTCCGCCGCCGGTGCGGAACGGCAGCCCGTAATGCCGCGCCAGCTGCCCCGTGCACAACAGTCCGATGCCCGACTCCGGCGTGCCAAAGCTCGGCGAACCCGACTGCATATCGATGTTCGACAGGAACGAGCCGAAGATCACCGGGCAGCCTGGACGGATCAGCTGTGCCAGTGCGATCCCGGACAGGGCCTCGGCTAGCTGCTGAACGAGCGCGGCCGGGATCGTGACTGGCGACATGGCCCCCATGAGGAGGAACGGGGTAAGTACCACCGGCTGCCGTGCGGCACAGTACTCGAATTGGGCGTCGAGCATCCGGTCGTCCCAGCGCAGCGGCGAGTTGCAATTGATCAGCGATATCGTCGCGGGAACCGACTCGATGGCCGCCCGGCCGCCGAACAGAATCTCGGTCATGGCGATGGTGTCGGCGGCATTAGGCCCGGATACCACGTTCCCCATATAAATCTTGTCGGTCAGCGTCTGCAGCGCGTAGATCATGTCGAGGTGCCGCGAGTCGAGCGGGGTGTCGTTTGGCTCGCAGATCACGCCGCCAGCCGAGTCCAGCTGGCTGAAGGACTGCGCCAGCATGCACAGGCGGCGGAAGTCGTCCATGGTGGCATCGCGGCGCACGTCGCCGTCGCGCACGAACGGCGATCCGTAGACCGCGCCGAAGACCATGTCGTCCCCGCCGATATGCACGCTGTTCGCCGGATTCCTGGCCTGGACGTCGAACTCGCGCGGCGCCAGCGCGATCTGCTCGAGCACGAAGTCCGGATCGAGGTAAACGACCTCGCCGTCGGTCTTCTGACCAGCCTTGCGGAACAGCTCGACCGCCTCAGGCTTCGCGAACTGCACGCCGATCTCGGACACAATCCGCCGCCAGCCGTTCTCAAGCACTGCGATCGCGTCCGGCGACAGGATCTCGTACCTCGGCATCGTGTTGCGGAACATGGCCACCTCAGCAGTGCAGCAGGGTCACGGTGCAAAGCGCTGGGTTGACCAGCACTATGACCGAATCTAGGATCACATCGTAGAACAAGAGGTCCGCATTATGGAACTACCCAACGGGGGCTCCGCCCCGTGCCCCCCGGAAGTGGAGAGAGGTTCGGGGTGACCAGTCCGACCGGAACCCAGGCCGTTGACCGGGCGGCGCAGTTGCTCGTCGAGGTTGCCCGCCGCCCTGACCCGGTCTCCTTCACCGAACTGATCGCGGCGAGCGGACTAGCCAAGAGCACCACCTCCAGGCTGCTGACTGCCCTGGAACGGAACGGGCTAGTCCGGCGCGATGTAGCCGGCCG
>Ga0335075_10000921_pt1 | contig 49730 bp, 43 predicted proteins | sample Lox_Sample_24_FD_206723 | JGI IMG/M metagenome (GOLD analysis project Ga0335075, IMG submission 206723) | Soil microbial communities from Loxahatchee National Wildlife Refuge, Florida, United States - Lox_Sample_2.4 | ecosystem: Environmental > Terrestrial > Soil > Wetlands | place: USA... | reverse complement strand
GGAGCAGCCGCCGACCTGGCACCCCGGCCCCTCACCGCCGGACAAGTCAACGCCACCACCAGCCTTGACCGCCACACCGACCAAGGTCCGCTGCCGCGCGCCCAACCGGGACCCAATTATCGTGTCAAGAGCGATACGGACGTCAGCCGGGGCGGTCCTTGGCGGTCCAGGCGGCGTGGGCGGTGGCGCGCTCGGCTTGGGCGCGCAGTTCCTGGACGGCGCGGGCGGGGTCGTCGGAGCCGTAGACCGCCGAGCCGGCCACGAATACGTCGGCACCGGCCTCGGCGCACCGCTCGATGGTTTCCTCGTGGACCCCGCCGTCGACCTGAAGCCATATCTCGGCGCCGCGCTCGGCGACCACGGAGCGGGCCCGGCGCAGTTTCGGCAGGACCATGTCGAGAAAGTGCTGGCCGCCGAAGCCCGGTTCCACGGTCATCAGCAGCAGCATGTCGATCTCGGACAGCAGGTCCTCATAGGGTTCGACCGCGGTGCCAGGGTTGACGGCCAGCCCGGCGCGGGCGCCGGCGGCGCGGATGGCGCGGAGCGTGCGGACCGGTGCGTGGGTAGCCTCGGCGTGGATCGTCACGTTGCGCGCGCCGGCCTCGGCGTACTGCGGCGCCCAGCGGTCCGGCTCTTCGATCATCAGGTGACAGTCGAGCGGAAGCCTGGCGTGCTTGTACAGCGCTTCGACGACGGGCAGGCCAATGGTGAGGTTCGGCACGAAGTGGTTGTCCATGACATCCACGTGCAGCCAGTCCGCGACGCCGGCGACGGCGGCGGCCTCGTCGGCGAGCCGGGCGAAGTCAGCGGAAAGAAGGCTCGGCGAGATCTGAACGGCCATAGGTCTTCGAGTCTAGAGTGCCTGCATGCGGCCGTGGGCGGGCGGGGCGACACGCCGGGAGGGCGGGGATGGACGAAATGTCGTATGGGGCGGATACAGTTCGACAGTGAGTTCGATGAGTGAGTGTTATGCAATGGAGGGTGCTCATGCCGTCAGAACCGCCCAGCGCGCTGCTTGACCGGGTGCGCAAGCTGCTGGCGAAGGCCGAAGCCGAGGGGGTGACACCGCCGGAGGCCGAGGCGCTCACCGCGAAGGCCGCTGAGCTTATGGCCCGTTACGGCATCGACCGGGCCCGGCTTGCCGCGTCCCGCCCCGATACGGACCGGCCTGGCAGTCGAGTCATCGACATCGCCAACCCGTGGGCACAGGTCCGGGCGCACCTGCTGGCCGGGCTGGCCGGCGCAATGCGCTGCCAGTGCGTGCTGCTGCACACCGGCGAGCCTGGCGCGCGGATCCACGTGTTCGGTTACGTCTCTGACCTCGAGCGCGCAGACATCCTGTACACCTCGCTGCTGCTGCAGATGGCGCGCGGGCTGGCCGCCGCCGCCGTCCCGGCTGGGGTGCGCAGCCCGCGGGCCTGGCGGCGAAGCTGGCTGCTCGGCTTCGTCACCGCCGTCATCACCCGGGTGCGGTCGGCCGAAGAGCGCGCCGCCGCGTGCGCCGATGAACAACCGCGTTCCGGGCCGAGCACCGCGCTGGTCCTGGCCGACCGGGCCGTCGTCATCCGGCGCCAGGTGGAGCAGGCCTACCCGGTGACCCGCAAGACCCGCATCACCTACAGCGGCCGGGGCTACGGCGCCGGCTACGCCGAGGGACAGCGGGCCGACATCGGCCACACGAGGCTGGCCTCGGCCCGGGCGCTCAACTCCGCCTGAGCAACCCTATAAAGATGGCGTCGGTGCCGTGACGGTGCGGCCAGAACTGGGCGAACCTGGGATCGGCGGCGGCGCGCAGGCCTGGGACTTCGGCCAGTGCGGCAGGAGCGTCGAGGATCGTGACGTCGCCGCGGCGGTCGGCGACGCCTGTGATCACGTCGCGGGTCTCGGCTAGATGCGGAGAGCAGGTGACGTAGGCGACCACGCCGCCGGGACGGACCGAATCGATCGCCGCGTTCAGCAAGCCGCGCTGCACGGCGGCTAGCTCCGGCACAGCATCAGGGGTCTTGCGCCACCGGGCTTCGGGGCGGCGCCGCAAAGAGCCGAGGTTGGAGCAGGGGACGTCGGCAAGCACGCGATCGAAGGTGCCGGGGCGCCAGGGGACGCGCAGCCCGTCGGCGGCGATCACGCCGGCGTTGGGCTGGGAGCGCAGGGCGGATCGAACCCGGCCGGCGCGGTGCGGGCGAATGTCGGAGGCGACAAGGCGGCCGTCGCGCGCCGCGGCGAGTCCTGCCAGCAGCCGGGACTTGCCGCCGGGGCCCGCACACAGGTCGAGCCACAGGCGGTCTTGCTCCGCGTCGCCGCCATCGCTGACGTCGCTGGCGTCGCCGACGTGGCCGGCCGGGCCGAGGGCGACGCGGGAGAGCGCGAGCGCCGCGAGCTGGCTGGCTTCGTCCTGGACGGCGGCCTGGCCACCGGCGACGAAGGGGGCCGGGTCACCGGAGGCCAGCCGCAGGCCGTAGGGCGACCAGTTGGTCGGGGTCGCGTCCGCGGGCGAGGCCTGGCCCGGGGTGACGGCAAGGACCACATCGGGCCGCAGGTTGCCGGCCGCGAGGGCGTCCTCGAGCTCGGCGTCGGCCGCCGGGCCGAGGGCGTCGCGGAATGCGTCGACAATCCAGCGCGGGTAGCTGTGGCGGACGGCCAGATACCCGGACAGATCGCGGTCCCGGTCCGGGGCGACGATCGCCGTCCAGGTTTCCAGGTCACGGGTGGCGACCCGGCGCAGCACGGCGTTGACGAAGCCTGAGGGGCGGGGCCCGCACACGTCCTTGGCCAGGTCGACCGAGGTCGCCACGGCGGCATGGCTGCCTACCCTGGTGGCCAGGAGCTGGTGAGCGCCGAGCCGCAGGACGTCGCGCACCGGCGGGTCCAGCTGGTCTCGGTCGCTGCACGCGGCCAGGATCGCGTCGTAGGTACCGCGGCCGCGCAGGGTGCCGTAGGTAAGTTCGGTCGCGAAGGCGGCGTCCCGGCCGGTCAGGCCGCGCTCGGTGAGCACGGATGGCAACAGCAGGTTGGCGTAGGCGTCGCGGTCCGCGACCGCTCGCAGGACGTCATAGGCCGCGCGGCGGGCGGGATCGACGCGGCGCTGGCCTTGGCCGCGCTGGTCTTGGCGGCGCTGGCCTTGGCCGCGCTGGTCTTGGCCGCGCTGGCCTTGGCCGCGCTGGGGGGCGCGTGGCCCTTTCATGTCAGCCGAACCGGATGGGTCTTTGCGGGCTTTTGGGCCCGGCCGCGTGCAGGCCGCGGGCCCAGTCGGAAGCCGGCATGCGGCGCTTGCCCTCGGGCTGCACGTCGCCCAGGCGGACCGGGCGCGATCCCGTCCCGACGAACACGCCATGCCGTTCGGCCAGTACCTCGCCTGGTGCCAGGTCCTGCGCGCCTGTCGCCCGGTCCTGGGCGCCTGTCGCCGGGTCCTGGGCGTCTGTCGCCGGGTCCTGGGCGTCGAGCGAGACGGGGCCAAGCTTCAGCCGGGCGCCCTCGAATTCGGTCCACGCACCCGGTCCCGGGGTGCAGGCGCGGATCAGCCGGTCCACGACGTGCGCGGGCAGCTTCCAGTCCACTCGCGCGTCGGCCGGGGTGACCTTGGGGGCGAAGCTCACGCCCTCGGCGGGCTGCGGGACCGCCTCGAGCGTTCCCTCCTCGATGCCGTCAAGCGTCGCGACGAGCAGCCGCGCGCCCGCGTGCGCCAGCCGGTCCAGCAGGTCACCGGTGGTGTCGGTGGCCCGGATCGGCTCGGTCAGCACCCCGTAGACCGGGCCCGCGTCCAGCTCGGCGACCAGGCGGAACGTGGTGGCGCCCGTCACGTCGTCGCCGTGCATGATCGCGTGGTGAACCGGGGCGGCGCCGCGCCAGGCGGGCAGCACGGAGAAGTGCAGGTTGACCCAGCCTTGGCCCGGCACGTCCAGCACCGCCTGCGGGATCAGCGCGCCGTAGGCGACTATGGGACAGCAGTCGGGCGCGAGCTGGCGCAGCCGGTCAAGGAACACGGGCTCCCGGACCCGGGCCGGGGTGAGCACCTCAAGGCCCGCCTGCGCGGCCCGCTGGGCCACCGGGCTCGCCTCGACGTGGCGGCCGCGGCCGGCCGGCGCATCGGGACGTGTCAGCACCGCGACGACGTCGTGCTGCGAGGCCAGCAGCGCGTCGAGCGACGGCACCGCGGTCTGCGGAGTACCCGCGAACACCAGGCGCATCGGTCTACAGTGCCCCTACAGGGCCCGCCCGAGCGTCTCGTGCGGCGACACCTGCACCTTGGGGATGGGGTCGCCCCACCACTCGGCCTCGCGGATGGCCCTCATGGCCAGCTTGCGCTGGGCCGGGTCCATCCGGTCGATGAACAAGATGCCGTCCAAGTGGTCGGTCTCGTGCTGGATGCAGCGGGCCAGCAGTTCGGTGCCCTCGATCGTCACCGGGTCCCCGTACATGTTGAAGCCCTTGGCCACGGCCCCGTAGGCGCGCTTGACCGGGAAGGCCAGGCCCGGGAACGACAGGCAGCCCTCGTCGTCCTCATCTTCCTCGTCGGACAGGTCGAGCGAGGGGTTGATCAGGTGGCCAGGCTCATGGTCGTCGACGTGGTAAGTGAAGACCCGCAGCCCGACCCCGATCTGCGGTGCGGCCAGGCCGACGCCGGGCGCGTCCACCATGGTGTCAGTGAGGTCCTTGACCAGCCTGCGCAGCTCTGCGTCAAAGTCGCGTACCGGCTCGGCCGGGGTGCGCAGCACCGGGTCACCGAAAAGACGTATCGGCTTGACGCTCACGAAACCTCCTGGACAGACGACGGCATCATGCCGTCCCGACGCAGTCTATCCGTCAGGCCACCTCGGCCGGGTCGAGCTGAACGCGCACGGCCGCACCGTCCTTGCGCGCGCTGCGGGCGGCCCGCGCGGCGTGCAGCGCCCGGGCCAGCGCGAGGCCATCGGCGCGGGGGATCCTGATCAGCGCGCGCTCGGCGGGCTCCGGATCGTGCTGCGTGCCGTTCGGCTCGGCCGGAACGGGTCCGAGAACCTCGGCTCGGCCGGGGAGTCCGGCCGAGCCGACGAAGTCGGCGACCGCAGCGGACGGGCCGGTGACGGCCGCCATCCGTACGGCGGGCGGGAAGCCGAGCTCGGCTCGCTCGGCCAGCTCACGTTCGGCGAAACCGGCCGGGTCCCAGCGGACGAGGGCCTGGACCGCGGGAAGCGAAGCCTCGGCCAGCACCACCACCTTCCCGCCCGGCCGGACCAGGGCCGCGGCGTTGAGCCACCGGCGCAGCGTCTCCTCGGCGGCGCGCAGGCTCGGCCGGCCAAGCAGCGCCCAGCCGTCCAGGAGCAGCGCGGCGGCGTAGCCGTCGGCCGCCACCGGCTCGGCGCCCGGGGTCGCGATGACCAAGGCTGGCTCGTCGGTCACCTCGGCCAGCACGTGCGGGCCGCCGGAGTTGCGCACGGGCACGCCGGGGAAGGCGCGGCCCAGTTCCTCAGCGGTCCGCGTGGCGCCGGTGACCAGGGCGCGCAACCTGCCCGACCCGCAGCGCGGGCACGCCCAGTCGGCCGCCAGGGCGCCGCACCACAGGCAGCCCGGCACCTCGCCCGATCCGCCGACCTGCAACGGTCCGCCGCACGCGGCGCACCTGGCCCTGGCGCGGCAACGATCGCAGGCGATCGCGGCCAGGTAGCCGCGGCGGGGCACCTGAACCAGGACCGGCCCGGGCTTGGCGTCGCTGTTGTCGGTTCGGCCGGTCGCGACGTCTCGGCCGGTTCCGCCTGTCCTGTCGGCGCCGCCGGCCAGGGCGGTGCGGGCGGTGCGCAGCGCGAGGCTGGGCAGGCGCGCGGTCATCGCCGCGGCGTCCCTGGCCAGTTCGGCCTCGTCCGGGGCGGCCCTGACCCGGGGCGCGGCCTGGCGCACGACGTCGGGGCGCCCGGTCAGCGGCTTGGCCCATCCGGCCGCGACCAGCTGGGTCAGCTCGGCGGTCCGGGCGAACCCGCCGATCAGGGCGGCCGCGCCTGACCGGTGCGCGCGGACGGCAAGCACCTCTCGGGCGTTCGGGTATGGGGCCCTGGGCTCGGCGTGGAGGTCGTCACCGTCGTCCCAGAGCACCACCAGGCCGAGGCGGCAAACCGGGGCGAACATGGCCGCCCGGGTGCCCGCCACCACCCGGACCGTGCCCCGCAGCGCGGCCAGCCAGCGGCGGTAGCGCTCGGCCGGGCCGAGGTCGGCGGTCAGGCAGACGTGGCCCGGCCCGGCGCAGTGGCCCGGCTCGGCGTTCTGGCCTGGCTGGGCGTCCTGGCCTGGCTGGGCGTCCTGGCCTGGCTGGGCGTCCTGGCCTGGCTGGGCGTCCTGGCCTGGCTGGGCGAGCTGGCCTGGCTGGCAGCCCAGGCCGACGGCGGTCAGCGCCTTGTCGACGCGGGCCAGGTCTCGGGCATCGGGGACGACGATGACCACGCCGCGGCCGGCGGCGGCCGTGGTGGCGGCGGCGATGGCGATCTCGGCCGGCCAGTCCGGGCCGGGAATGGCCGACCAGGCGGCCCGGACCGGGCGGCCCTCGGCCAGCGCGGCCAGGAAGGCCGGCCCGGCCGGGTATCGCGCCCATGAGCCGGGGTCAGGGGCGGTGGGGCCGGTGGCTTGCGGGGGGGAAGGGACGGGGGACTGCGGCGCGGCGGCAGGCTCTAGCGCGGCGGGGGGTTGCGGCGCGAGGGGGGCCTCGCGTTCGGCGGTGGCGTGCCGGGGGGGAATGGCCAGCCTGAGGACGTCGGCGAGGGTGCCTGCGTACCGGTCGGCGACCGCGCGGGCCAGGTCGAAGATCTCCGGCGTGAGCACGGGTTCTGGAGAGATCACCCGCTCCAGCCGGGATAGCCTGCCCTGGTGCTCACTGGCCTGGATGCGGTCAAGCACGTAGCCGTCGACGAGCTGGCCGGCGAACCTGACCCTGACCCGGCAGCCGGGCACGGCCGCCGCGTCCATCTTGGCCGGGACCAGATAATCAAAGGGCCGGTCGAGGTGGGCGAGCGAGATGTCAACCGCCACCCGGGCGACGGGCAGCCGCTCGCTGACCGCCTGATCCTTCGAGCCCCTCGCCACGGTTCCGTCCTACCAGACCGCGCCGACGGTTTTAGCGGCTAGCAAGTCTGGCGAGCAGCCGACGCACCGCGACGCGGTGCTGTCGATATGCCCTGCCGGTAACGAGGGACGTTTCCGCGGAAACGTCTGGCGCAATTGCGCGACACGGGAGGTCCGACGCGCAGGCCGCATGCTCATGGCTGGCCTTCGAGAGGCCTTCGATGAAACCGGTTCTGGGGAACCGGGCAGGACCTCGGGAGTGGCCGGGAAGCGTACTTCGACGTCGAGGCCTCCCTCTGGGATGGCGTGCGCGTGAATGGTCGCATGGTGCGCGGTCGCGATCGCCGAGACGATGGCCAAGCCCAGGCCGTGGCCGCCGCGGGGCCGCACGCGCCCGTGGCCGAGGCGCCGGAACGGCTGGAACAATTCCCCGACCATGTCGGCGGGAACTTCCGGGCCAGTGTTGGTCACCCTGAGCGCGGCCTGGCCGGCATCGGCGCCCGACGCCAGCGCGACACAACCGCCAGGGAGGTTGTGCCGCAACGCATTGTCGATGAGGTTGACCACCAAGCGCTCGGCCAGGTCTGCGTCCCCGGTCGCAGGGGCGCGCGCGGCTTTTGTCTCGACCCGGATGCCGAGGCGTTCTGCCTCGCCCAGGCGTGACGCGACAGCCTGTTCGGCGACTGCGGCCAGATCGAAGGGTTCCCAGCGGTCGATGCCTCGTTCGCTCGTGGCCAGGGTCAGCAGCGCCTCGATCAGCCGTTCTTGCTGGATGTTGCCGGCCAGCAGCCGCTCGCAGGTGACCCGGAAGGCATCGGATGCCGGATCCGGGTCCGTGAGGATGGCCTCAAGGAGGGCGCGTTCCAGGGTCAGCGGCGTGCGCAGCTCGTGCGATGCGTTGGCGACGAACAACCGCTGGGACTGAAAAGACCGCTCCAGGCGGCCGAGGAGACCGTCGAAGGTGTCGGCCAGTTCTTTGAGTTCGTCGTCCGGTCCGCTGAAATCGAGACGGCGGTTCAGGCTCGTCGATGACACCTCCTGGGCCGCCGCGGTGATCGTCCGCATCGGGCGGAGCGCACGATCGGCGACCAGCCAGCCGAGGAACACAGACGCGACCGTCATGCTGGCCAGCGCGATGCCCGACACGATAAGGAGCCGGTTGAGGTCGGCGTTGTGCTGCCGGGCGTCTTGGGCCTGGAGCGCGGCCTGACTGGGCAGGCGAGCCAGGGACGGGCCAGGGCGGGGGTGAGAGGCAGGCGTGATAGCGGAATAAGTGTGAGTGGACCCGGCTATGGGCGTGAACCGCACCAGGACGTACGTGATGGCGAGCAGCCCGGCTCCCGAGACGAGGAACAAGCCCGTGTAGAACAGTGTGAGGCGGAGCCCGATCGTCCGCCTGGGCCACCGCGGGATGAGGTCAGCGGGCCGGGTGAGGAAGGTCATCGCCAGATCCGATCCGGTAGCCGCCCTGAGATATGGTCTCGACGACCGGCGGGTCGCCGAGCTTTGCTCGAAGCCTGCTGACGGTGACCTTCACCGTGGTGGTAAACGGGTCTGCCGCCTCGTCCCACACGTGCTCGAGAAGTTCCTCCGACGAGACGATGCGGCCGCCGGCAGCGAGAAGGTATTCCAGGACGGCGAATTCCTTGGGGCTGAGCACGAGCCGCTGGCCGCCCCGGGTGGCGACGCGGCGAGCGGGATCTACCCGCAGGTCGCCTGCTGTCAGGGTGGGCGGCAGCGGGCTCCCGCTGCGCCGGTTCAGGGCCCGGATGCGGGCGATCAGCTCAGCCATGGCGAACGGCTTGGGCAGGTAGTCGTCGGCGCCGAGATCCAAGCCGTCGACCCGGTCTTGGATGGTTCCCGCGGCGGTGAGCATCAAGATCCGGCTGATGCTTGCGCCGGTCGTCAGCGTCCCGCAGACGTCATCGCCGTGAACGCCGGGCAGGTCACGATCCAGCACCACCACGTCGTACGTGTTCACGGCCGCCCGGAACAGCGCTTCGTGGCCGTCGAAGACGACGTCCACCGCCATTCCCTCACGGCGCAGGACCCTGGCCACCGTCTCCGCCAGCTCTTCATGATCTTCGACCAGTAGCACTCGCATGCGGATTGCTCCCGGCGTGCCGTGGCCGCCACGGCGGCCGTTACCTTGCTGGGCATTTTTACGGTAACCAGACCGCGGTTACAGCGCGGTGACAGGTTCGCTAACCGCCATGTCACCGGCCTTTTCGTACAACGTCTGCCATGGCCAATCAACCATGGAGGACGACTCAGATGAAGGCGAAAACGATGACGGCGCTAGTCGGCGTGGCATTGGCGGTGAGCGCGTGCGGCTCGGGCGGCGGCGCTCAGGGCACGCCGGCGTCATCAGGCGCCGTGTCCAGGCCCGAGGCGTACGCTCGGTGCATGCGGGCCCACGGCGTCCGAAACTTCCCCAACCCGGTCGACGGGCAGATCATTCTTGGCGCCGACCTCGACCCCGAATCGCCACAGTTCCAGGCGGCGGCCCGGGCCTGCGTCGCACTCGCGCCCCCCGGCACGCCGACAGGGCACCAGGCAAGCGGCGCCGGATCGGCGGGGAGTAGAACGAAGCTGTCCGCTGCTGCCTGGCGTGCCTTCGGATCATGGCTGGCCCAGCGTGCCGCCGCAGGCCAGTTCTCCGGCGCGGTCCTGGTCGCCGACAAGGGGACGACGATCCTGGACGCGGGTTACGGGACGGCCGACCACGAGACCGGCGTCCCGAACACGCCGCAGACCAAATTCTGCATCGCCTCGATCGGCAAACTGTTCACCGCGGTCGCCATCGCTCAGCTAGCCGAGCAGCATAAGCTGTCCTTCGCTGACACGATCGGCAAGTATCTGAGCGGATTCGCGCCGGCGATCGCCGATCACGTGACGATCGCCGATCTGCTCGACATGACCTCGGGGCTCGGCGACGTAGTGCTGGGCAGGCCCGATCCGCCGGTCACGCTGGCCGGGATGCTGAGGCTCATCGCACGAGAACCGCTCCAGTTCCGCCCGGGTTCCCGCTTCGGGTACAGCAACGACGGCTACATCGTTCTCGGGGCGGTGATCCAGGCAGTGACCGGGCAGAGTTACGGCACCTACCTGCGCGGACACATCTTCGATCCGGCTGGCATGACGGACACCGAGGTGAGCGTGTATACACCCGCCCGCGTTCCCCGCATGGCGCACGGGTACGCGAGCGGCGGCTCCCAGGTCCCGCGGGACATCAGCGGAACGCCGCAGGTCGCCAACCCCTCAGGGGGCGCCTATTCCACGGTCGGCGACCTGCTGAAGTTCGCCGACGCCCTGATGGACCACAAGTTGCTCAGCCCCGCCATGACCAGCACCGTCCTGGCGCCCAGGGTCAATTCCCCGCAACCCGGCGGCCCTCCGGTGGACGAGTACACCTACGGCTTCGCCTACCAGGCCATCAACGGCGTTACCTTCGTCGGGCATAACGGCGGCACCCCGGGCTATCAGGGCCAGATTGATGTCTATCCGCTGACCGGCTACACGGTCGTCATCCTCACCAACGACGATCAGTCCCTCGTCCCCGCAATCCAGCGGTCAGAGGCCATGATCACCGCTGGTTAAGGGCCTCCGGACCGGATGGGATGGAGGCGCGTCGGCCAGTCATCCAGGGCCGGAGTTTCTCGGGGTTTCCTATTGCCCAGATGTGCTTGATCCGGTCGCCTGCGACGTCGAAGGCGAACACGGTGATGGTGACGCCGCCTTGCTGAGCTACCAGCCCGGGCTGGCCGTTGACGGTGCGTTCAAGCAACGTCCTGTTACCGGGTGCCCGTTTGGCGATCTCGACCCAGGCACGCGCGATCAGGTCACCGCCTTCGATGGGGTCAAGGAAGGTTGGGGCGAGGCCGCCGCCGTCGGCGATCGCCGTCGCGTCGGGGTCGAGCAGGCCGATGAGGGTGTCGATATCCTTGGCCTCCCAGGCCTGCTTAAAGGCCCTGACAATGCCGGCCTGCTTGGCTGGCTGGGTCATGGGAACCTGCGAGGCGCGGATGCGACTGCGGGCTGAGGATGCGAGCTTGCGGCATGCCGCCGGGGTACGGCCCACGATCTGGGCCACTTCCCCGAACGGGTAGCGGAAGACGTCGTGCAGGATGAACGCGACGCGCTGGGCCGGGGTCATCGACTCGAGTACGACCAGGAACGCCATGCCGACCGACTCATCCAGCGTGACCCGGTCGGCCGGGTCGGCCGTGGCGCCGCCCGGCCGGCCGGCGATCCACTCGGTCCGTTCGGGCAGCGGCTCGGGGATCCACTCGCCTACGTAGGTCTCTCGCCGGGCCCGGGCCGAACCGAGGAGGTTGAGGCAGATGCGGCTGGCTACCGTCGTCAGCCAGGCGCCGGGGGATGCCACGGCGTCCCGCTGCTGCCCGGACATGGCGTACCAGCGGGCATAGGTCTCCTGGACCGCATCCTCGGCCTCGGCCAGGGAGCCAAGAAGCCTGTAGGTGAGATTGATCAGCTGACGTCGCTCGCTCATGATCGCGTCGAGTCCCGGATCGGATCGACTGGTCATGATGGCGGCATCTCCCTCGGTTGTGTCTGCCCTCACCATTTCGACCAGGCGGTGCACCGGAATGTGAGTGGCGACGGCCAAGGACTAATCCAAGGCCGGGGAGCAGACTCGAGGACCGGGGGGACGAACCACGCTCCGTTCCGTATATAAAAGACCGGCGGCGGTGCGGAGTTGGTCGGCGCGGTCGGCGCGCTCCCAGGAGAAGTCCGGCTCGGTGCGGCCGAAGTGGCCGTAAGCCGCGGTCTGCGCGTAGATCGGGCGGAGCAGGTCAAGGGCGTAGATGATGGCCCGCGGCCGCAGGTCGAACACCTTGAGCACCGCGTCCTGGATCCGTTCCACCGGCACCTTCTCGGTGCCGAAGCACTCGACGAACAGGCCCACCGGCATGGCCTTGCCGATCGCGTAGGCTACCTGGGCCTCGCACCGGTCGGCCAGGCCCGCGGCGACCACGTTCTTCGCGACCCAGCGCATCGCGTAGGCCGCGCTGCGGTCGACCTTCGAGGGATCCTTGCCGGAGAAGGCCCCTCCCCCGTGCCTGGACATGCCGCCGTAGGTGTCGATGATGATCTTCCGCCCGGTCAGCCCGGCGTCGCCCATCGGGCCGCCGATCTCGAACCGGCCGGTCGGGTTGACCAGCAGGCGGAACCCGGTGGTGTCGATCTGCGCGTCGGCCAGGACGGGCTCGACCACGTAGTCCCTGATATCGGGGGCGAGCAGCTCCTTGAGGTTGATGTCGGGCGCGTGCTGCGTGGAGACCACCACGGTGTCAAGCCGGACCGGCTCGTCGCCGGCGTACTCGATGGTGACCTGCGTCTTGCCGTCCGGGCGCAGGTACGGCACCGTGCCCGCGCGGCGGACCTCGGCCAGCTGCCGGGCCAGCTTGTGCGCCAGCATGATCGGCAACGGCATCAGCTCGGGCGTCTCGCGGCATGCGTAGCCGAACATCAGGCCCTGATCGCCGGCGCCCTGCCGGTCGAAGTCCTCGGTGCCCTCGCCCTCGCGGTACTCGTACGCGTCGTTAACCCCCTGGGCGATGTCCGGCGACTGGGAGCCGATCGAGATCGACACGCCGCAGGACGCCCCGTCGTATCCCTTGGCCGAGGAGTCGTAGCCGATCTCGAGGATCTTGTCCCTGATGATGCCGGGAATGTCGACATAGGTCTGGGTGGTGACCTCGCCTGCCACGTGCACCTGGCCGGTGGTGATCAGCGTCTCCACGGCGACCCGGCTGCCCGGATCGTCCTTGATCATGGCATCGAGGATGGCGTCACTGATCTGATCGGCCATCTTGTCGGGATGACCCTCGGTCACCGACTCAGAGGTAAACAGGCGACGCGCCACGTTCGTTCTTCCCCCTCCTTGGACCGCGGATGACTGCGGCGATTCTATCCGGCGCCGCTAGGCCAGGTCGGCCGCCACCAGATCCCATACCACGTTCGCAAGCGCTTCTTTGGGCCCGCGCGGTATCTGGGTGACCATCCCGTCGGCAGCGTAGACGACCGCCTCGTTGTCGGCCGTGCCGAATCCGAGCCCGTTTCCTACCGGATTGACCACAAGAAGGTCGCATCCCTTGCGGGCGAGCTTGGCCCGGGCCGCCTGCGGCGAGGTGTCGGTCTCGGCGGCGAACCCGACCAGGACCGGACGCTTGCCGTGGCCGCCGTGCCCGCGCTGCTCGGCCAGCCCGGCCAGGATGTCGGGATTCTCGGTCAACCGCAGCGGCTGCGGCGCGCCGCCGTCCTTCTTGACCTTGCCGGCGCTGCGCGTCTCGGGGCGGTAGTCGGCCACGGCGGCCGCCATGACCACAGCGTCCGCTCCGCCCTGGAACGCGGCGGCGGTCACCGCGTCCTGCATCTCGCGTGCCGACACGACCCGGGTGACCTTGGCCCCGGCCGGGTCGGGCAACGTCACGTTGGCCGCGATCACCGTCACCTCGGCGCCCCTGGCGACGGCGGTGCGGGCCAGGGCGTAGCCCTGCGTGCCGGTGGACCAGTTGCCGATGAAACGCACCGGGTCGATCTCCTCCCGGGTGCCGCCGGCAGACACCACGACGCGGCGGCCTTTGAGGCTCATGGCCGTCTTCGTGTCGCGGCCGAGCATGGCGACCGCGACCGCGAAGATTTCCGGCGGCTCCGGCAGGCGGCCCGCGCCGCTGTCCGCGCCGGTAAGGCGGCCGACCGCGGGCTCGAGCACGACTGCCCCGCGACTGCGCAGCAGCGACACGTTCGCCTGGGTGGCCACGTGCTGCCACATCTCGGTGTGCATGGCGGGGGCGTACAGCACCGGACACCTGGCGGTCAGCAGCGTGGCGGTCAGCAGGTCTCCCGCCATTCCGACCGCGGCCCTGGCCAGCAGGTCGGCGGTGGCCGGGACGACCAGAACCAGATCGGCCGACTGACCAAGCCGGACGTGCGGCACCTCGGACACTTCGGTCCACGCGTCGGTGGTGACCGGCTCGCCTGACAGGGCGGCCCAGGTCGCCTCGCCGACGAACCGGAGCGCATCCGGCGTCGGGATGACCCGGACCCTGTGGCCCGACTCAGTCAGCAGCCGCAAAAGCTCGCAGGCCTTGTAGGCGGCGATGCCGGCGCCCACGCCGAGGATGACGCGGGCCGACACGGCTTTCCGGGCCTCGGGGGATCAGGATTCGGTGGCTTCGACGGAGAGCAGCCGGTCCTTTATCTCCCTGAGCGAGATCGACAGCGGCTTCTCCTGGCTGCGTGTTTCCACCAGCGGCCCGACGTACTCAAGCAGCCCCTCGCCGAGCTGCGAGTAGTAGGCGTTGATCTGCCGCGCGCGCTTGGCGGCCATGATCACCAACCGGTACTTGCTGTCCACGACGTCGAGAAGGTCGTCGATCGGCGGGTTGATGATGCCGTCGGCACCCCCGTGGGGTTGTGTGGCTGCCACGTTCTGCCTTCCGTTGCTTACTGCTCGATCAAGGCTACCAGCTGCCGGGACACGTCCTGGACGGACGCGTTGACAAGCGTTATGTCAAACTCGCCGGCCGCTGCCATTTCTTCCTCCGCCACCGCGAGGCGCCGCGCGACGACTTCCGGCAGCTCAGTGCCGCGGCTGGTCAGCCTGCGGACCAGCTCGTCCCAGGACGGAGGGGCGAGGAACACCATGAGGGCATCGGGCACCGCGCGCTTGACCTGCCGCGCTCCGTTGACGTCGATCTCCAGCAGAGTGGGGATCCCCGCCTTCAGCCGGTCAAGCACCGGCGCCCGCGGCGTGCCTGACCGTTGCCGACCGTAGAGCAGAGCCCACTCCAGCAACTCCCCGTCGGCGATCAGCCGGTCGAACTCGTCATCGTCGACAAAGAAATATTCACGACCGTCTACTTCTCCCGGCCGCGGCCGACGTGTGGTCACCGATACGGAAATCCAGATCTCCGGGCAAATCCTGCGGAGTTCGGCGACGACCGTGCTCTTCCCGACCCCGGAGGGCCCGGAGAGCACGGTCAGCCGCGAATGCGCCGTGGTCGCGACCGCGGCTCCGCCAGGACTTGGCTCCCGCCTGTCGCGCGGTTCAGATATCGGCACCGAACTCTTGCTCAAGCGCGGACCGCTGGTTGGTACCCAGCCCGCGCACGCGACGCGATTCAGCTATGCCGAGCCTTTCCATGATCTGCTTTGCCCGCACCTTGCCCACGCCGGGCAGGGACTCGAGCAGAGCCGAGACCTTCATCTTGCCAATCACGTCATCAGTTGAACCTTCCTTGATGACATCAGACAAGGTCGTGGCCCCGCGCTTGAGGCGATTCTTCACCTCGGCGCGTTCTTTGCGTGCTCGGGCAGCCTTCTCCAGTGCCGCCGCACGTTCTTCAGGAGTGAGGGGAGGAAGAGCCACTCGGGGTCACCTCGGGTTTCGTTGGAAAAAGGTTTGTCGGGAGGGGAAACTAGCCAATCACGTACCCTTTCGGCAACGCAAATCTCCGTTTACGTCATCACAAATTGAAATATATTACTACCTGTAAGTGAGTCATTACTGAGAGCAACCATAATGCCGGCCCAGTTCCTACTAGGGATCTCACTGGGCGATATTCCATGGTCAAGCTGCAAGATACCAGCGTATTCCATAGCCGACCGGGCGACTGACCACCATCCCGGCGCGTCGCCGATCGCGTCGCCGATCGCGTCGCCGATCCGGCAATCATCCGGCGACCGCCCACGCCCATCCGGCCGCATATCCGCGGCAGGCCTGGATCCTCCGCGGGCACGGCTTTCCCCTGACTCGCCACGGCAAATGTTCGCTTCTATCCCTTTTATTACCATATGATAAATATGCGGGTACTAGTGGGACTTAGGGGGCTAGAGAGCCTCTCGGGGCTTCTCGGATACTTCGCAGTAGTTCATCCCGTCTTGACCGATGAGCTTCCTGACATCTTACTCGGCGCGTAAGCTGGACGTCACCCCAGGTCACTCGGTATCTTTCGGTCTGGGTCTCGCAGGCTGGGGTCGCGTCGGGCCGGGGTCGTTTCGTGCCTGGGGTCGTTGCGGTTTCGGGCCGCGCGCCGTTTCGGTTTACGGCTTGCGGTCGTCTCGGTTTACGGCTTGCGGTCGTCTCGGTTTACGGCTTGCGGTCGTCTCGGGCCGGGGTCGGTCAGGCCGGGTCGCGGGCGGCGCTGATCCGGCGGATCGAGGCGGCGATGGCCGCCGCGGCGGCTCCCGGATCTGGCGCGCTCGTGATGGGCCGACCGATCACCAGCAGGTCGGCGCCGGCCAGCATGGCCTCCTCCGGCGTCGCCACCCGGGCCTGGTCGTGGGTCGCGGCGCCCGCCGGGCGCACGCCTGGCGTGATGAGCGTCACGTCGGGGCCCACCTCCGAGCGGACGGCGGAGACCTCGCGAGGCGAGCAGACAAGACCCTGCGCGCCGGCCTCTACCGACAACGTGGCCAGCCGCAACACCGCGTCCGGCACCGGCCCGGCCAGCCCGATCCGGCCGAGGTCGTCGTCTCCCAGCGAGGTCAGCACGGTGACCGCCGCGACCATGGTGCCCGGCGCGGCGTCGACCGCAGCGCGCACGACGTCGGCGCCGCCGGCCGCGTGCACGGTGAGCACGTCGGGCCGCAGCCGGGAGACCGCCCGCGCCGCCCCGGCCACAGTAGCCGGGATGTCGTGCAGTTTGAGGTCTAGGAACACGGACATGCGACTGGCGCCCCGGACGGTCGCCACCACCTCGGGCCCGTAACGCAGGTAAAGCTCCAGGCCCACCTTGACCGTGCTTACGTGCGGCGTCACCAGAGCCGCCCACCGCGCAGCCGTCTCCAGGTCGGGGGCGTCGAGCGCGACTGCCACCGGCGCCGGCTTGATCACGGCCTCTCCTCTCGCTTCGTGCCTTGCTGCGTGTTGATGTGATCGCTAACATCTGCCCTTTTTACGCCCGTTACGCCCCGCGGGCCAGCCCGCGGGCAACCCGTCCGTGGCCCCCATGAGCCTGGCTGACGATGTCCGCGACTCGGTCCGCGCCGATCGCCGCCAGTTCCTCCTCCAGTTCACGCACGACCCGCGGGCACGCCGACGGGTCGTTCACGATCGCGGTGCCGACACCGACCATCGACGCGCCTGCAAGCAGCAGTTCCAGTGCGTCCCTGCCGGTACGCACGCCGCCCGTCCCGATGATCGGCACATCGGGGAACGCCTCCCTGACCTGCCATATGCACCGCACCGCGACCGGCCGGACGGCTGGCCCGGACAGCCCGCCGTACGTCCCGGCCAGCGCCGGGCGCAGGCGCGCGGTATCAATGGCCATGCCAAGCAGCACGTTGATCAGGGAAAGCCCGTCCGCGCCTGCCGCGACACATGCGCCTGCCACGGCCACGATGTCGGTGACGTCCGGCGATAGCTTAGCGAACACGGGTATGTCGTAGCGGAGGCTGCCACGCACCGCCGCCACCACGGTTCCCGCGGGCTGCGGGTCAAGGGCGAACAGGCGCCCGGCGTCCTCGGCGTTCGGGCAGGACAGGTTGATCTCGACGGCCGACACGCCCGCCGCATCGGACAGCCTGGCTGCCAGCGCGCCGTATTCGCGGACGGTCTGGCCCGCGATCGAGACCACGGCTCGCGCCCCGCGCGACAGCAGCCACGGCAGATCACGCTGCAGGAATGCGTCGATACCCGGACCCTGCAAGCCCACCGAGTTCAGCAGGCCGCTCGGGGTTTCGGCCAGCCGCGGCGCGGGGTTGCCGGTGCGGGGCTCAGTCATTATCGACTTGCTGATGATCGCCCCGACCCGCGCGACATCGATGAACTGGGCGAGCTCACGACCCGCGCCCGCGCAGCCCGAGGCGGCAAGCACCGGATTGGGCAGCTCGGTCTGCCCCAGCCTGGTCCGCAGGTCAGCCGGCATGCTCGATCCTCACGTCAGCCAGCATGCCCGATCCAAACGTCAGCCAGCATGCCCGATCCAAACGTCAGCCAGCATGCCCGGCTCCCGCGTTAAGGTGCCCTTCCGCCCGGGGCTTCCAACCTGGCGCCCCGAGCGCGTCGAACGGGATCGTGCCGATGTCATCCCAGCGGACCAGATCGGCGCGGAACACCGGTCCGTCCACGCACGAGCGGACGATCCGAGTGATCCCGTCGGTGCCCGTCACGGGCAGCGCGCAACCCATGCAGACCCCGATCCCGCAGGCCATCGGCACGTCCACCATCGCCTGCACCGGGATCGTGTACCGACCGGCCATTGCGGTCACGTCGCGCAGCACGGACACCGGGGCGCACGCATAGACCACCTCGGTGCGCGCCTCACGGATGACCTGTTCCAGCATCCCGGTGACCTGGCCGCGGGCGCCGAGCGAGCCGTCGGCAGTGGTCACCGTGGCGCTTCGCCCGGACCGCCTGGCGGTCAGCGCGCCGAACACCCGGTCCGCGCTGCGGCCGCCAAGGAGGAAGTCGACGCTAGAGCCGCGGTCGCGCAGCCTGGCGGCGAGGCCGAACAACGGCGCGCTGCCGTAGCCGTCGCCGACCAGCAGGCACCTGGACGGGTTCTTCGGCACGGGGAACGGCCGGCCGAGCGGTCCGGTGGCGTCGAGGACGTCCCTGGCCCGCAGCGCGGCCAGCCACTGGGTTCCCGGCCCCGACGCTTCGAACACGAACTCGACGGTACCTCCGTGATCGGGACGCACGTCGTGCACGGCGAAGGCGCGCCGGCCCAGCATGGAACTCTGCGAGCCGCCGACGGCGATCGTGACGAATTGGCCGGGACGGAACCTGGCCGAAATCGCCGGGGCGACCAGCGTCAGCGCGTGGTAGGCGTCGACGCGCCGCGATGTCAGCACCGTGGCCCGGACCTGCACCGGTCCGGCCGCTGCCTCACTCACAGGCTGTCTCGTTCACAGGCTGTCTCACCACGGGCTGCCTCACTCACGGACAGAACGGAGCAGGGCGGCATGCTCCTGGAGCGACCGCACGCCCACCTCGCCGCGGATCACGGCCTCGATGCCCTGCACCGCGGCGGCCAGGCCGGCCACGGTGGTGACGCACGGGATGCCGCGGCGGACCGCCGCGGTGCGGATCTCGTAGCCGTCGAGCCGGGGGCCGGACTGTCCCGGGCTGCCGAACGGCGTGTTCACGATCAGGTCCACCTCGCCAGCGAGAATCCGCGTTACCACGGTCGGCTCGCCGTCGGGCTCGGGGCCGTCGCCGTGCTTTCGCACGATCTTGGCACGAACCCCGTTACGGCGCAGCACGTCCGCTGTTCCCTCCGTAGCCCATATCTCGAAACCCAGGTCGGCCAGGCGCTTGACCGGGAAGATCATGGACCGCTTGTCCCGGTTCGCGATCGACACGAACACCCGGCCCTTCACCGGCAGCGACCCGTACACCGCGGCCTGGGACTTGGCGTAGGCCGTGCCGAACATCGCGTCGATCCCCATCACCTCGCCGGTCGAGCGCATCTCCGGGCCGAGCACCGTGTCCACGCCCTGGCCGGCCGGGTCGCGGAACCGCCCGAACGGCAGCACCGCCTCCTTGACCGCGACCGGCGCGTCCAGCGGAAGCTCGTCGTTCTCTCGGAGGAGGCTCTCGGCCTTCAGTTCGGCGATGGTGGCGCCGAGCATGATCCGCGCCGCGGCCTTGGCCAGCGGAACCGCCGTGGCCTTGGACACGAACGGCACCGTGCGCGAGGCACGCGGGTTGGCCTCAAGGACGTAGAGCACCCCGCCGGCCATCGCGTACTGGACGTTCAGCAGGCCGCGCACGCCTACGCCTTTGGCGATGGCTTCGGTGGCCGAGCGAATCTGCGCGATGTCACCGCGTCCGATGGTGATGGGCGGCAGCGCGCAGGCGGAGTCACCGGAATGGATTCCGGCCTCCTCGATGTGCTCCATCACGCCGCCGAGGTACAGCTGCGAACCGTCGTAGAGGGCGTCGACATCGATCTCGACCGCGTCGTCGAGAAACCGGTCGATGAGCACCGGGTGGCCGGGGCTGACCTCGGTCGCCCGGGCCATGTACGAGTTCAGCGTGGCTTCGTCGTAGACGATCTCCATGCCGCGCCCGCCGAGCACGTACGAGGGTCGCACCAGCACCGGGTAGCCGATCTCGCGGGCGATACCCGCCGCCTCCGCTAGCGCGGTGGCGGTGCCGTAGCGCGGCGCGGTCAGTCCGGCTTTCTGCAGGACCTCGGCGAACGCGGCGCGGTCCTCGGCCAGGTGAATGGCCCCGGGCGAGGTTCCCACGACCGGGACGCGGGCAGCCTCGAGCGCCCGGGCCAGGCCCAGCGGGGTCTGCCCGCCAAGCTGCACGATGACGCCTTCGACCTGCCCGCTTTCTTGCTCGGCGTGGACGACTTCGAGGACGTCCTCCAGGGTGAGCGGCTCGAAGTACAGCCGGCCCGACGTGTCGTAGTCGGTGGAGACCGTCTCGGGGTTGCAGTTGACCATCACTGTCTCGTAGCCCGCCGCAGCCAGCGCAAACGACGCGTGCACGCAGGCGTAATCGAACTCGATGCCCTGGCCGATGCGGTTCGGGCCGCTGCCAAGGATGATCACCTTGGGTTTCGCGCCCGCCGATACCTCGCTCTGCTCGTCGTAGGTCGAGTACAGGTACGGGGTGAGCGCGGCGAACTCGGCGGCACAGGTGTCGACGGCGTGGTACACCGGGCGGACGCCGAGCCCCCAGCGGATCTCCCTGATGACGGTCTCCGTGGTGCCGCGGAGTTCGGCGATCTGGGCGTCGGAGAAGCCGACCTGCTTGGCGGTTGTCAGCGTGCTGGCGTTCAGGGCGCGGGCCTGCCCTACCTGCTCGGCGACCTGGTTGATGTGCTCGATCTGCTCTATGAACCACGGATCGATGCCCGTGACGTCCGCGATGTCCTGCTGGCTGGCGCCGGCCCGCAGCGCCCGGTGGATGGTGTTCAGGCGGCCGTCGTGCGGGGTGCCGCAGTCACGCAACAGGCTGTCCGCATCTTCGCCTGGAGCTTTTTTGAAGCCGAACGGACCGTGGTTACTCTCCAGCGAACGCAAGGCCTTCTGCAGCGCCTCGGGGAAGCTCCGCCCGATCGCCATGGCTTCTCCGACGCTCTTCATGTGGGTGGTGAGCGTGGTGTCGGCGCCGGGGAACTTCTCGAATGCGAACCGGGGCACCTTGACCACCACGTAGTCAAGCGCGGGCTCGAAGCAGGCCGGCGTCTGTCCGGTGATGTCGTTGCCGATCTCGTCGAGGCTGTAGCCGATGGCCAGCTTCGCCGCGATCTTGGCGATGGGGAATCCGGTGGCCTTGGAGGCCAGCGCGCTGCTTCGGGAGACCCGCGGGTTCATCTCGATCACGACCATCCGCCCGGTGCGCGGCTCGACGGCGAACTGGATGTTGCAGCCGCCGGTGTCCACGCCGACCGCGCGCATGATGGCGATCGCCGTGTCGCGCATCCGCTGGTACTCGCGGTCGGTGAGCGTCATGGCCGGGGCCACGGTGACCGAATCGCCGGTGTGCACGCCCATCGGGTCGATGTTCTCGATCGAGCACACGACGACCACATTGTCGTTCCGGTCGCGCATCAGCTCGAGCTCGAACTCTTTCCAGCCCAGGATGCTCTCCTCGAGCAGAACCTCATGGGTCGGGCTGGCGTCAAGCCCGGCCCCGGCGATGCGGCACAGGTCTTCGGTGTTCTTCGCGATACCCGACCCCAGGCCGCCGAGGGTGAAGCTCGGCCTGACCACGACCGGGTATTCGAGGTCCTTCGCGATCTCGATGCATTCGTCGAGGTCGCGGCAGATCTGGCTGCGCGGGACCTCGGCGCCCAGGCCGGTGACGATCTCCTTGAACCGCTCCCGGTCCTCGCCGGCCCTGATCGCATCGATGTTGGCGCCGATCAGTTCGACGCGGTATTCCTGCAGCACGCCCTGGTCGTGCAGGGCCACGGCGGCGTTCAGCGCGGTCTGGCCGCCCAGGGTGGGCAGCACCGCGTCGGGACGCTGGATGGCGATGACCTTCTCCAGCGTCTCGAGGGTGATCGGCTCCACGTAGGTGGCGTCGGCGAACTCGGGGTCGGTCATGATCGTGGCCGGGTTGGAGTTGACCAGGCTGACCCGGATGCCCTCTTGTTTGAGCACGCGGCAGGCCTGCGTGCCCGAGTAGTCGAATTCGCAGCCCTGGCCGATGACGATCGGCCCCGACCCGATTACCAGCACCGATTTGAGATCCTCACGCCGCGGCACCACTCCCCCTTTGCATCAAGTCCTCCCTTGCATCAGGTCGCAGAAGCGGTCGAAGTGGTCGGCGGCGTCGTGCGGGCCGGGCGCGGCCTCGGGGTGGTACTGCACGCTGAACACCGGGCGATCGAGCAGGCTCAGGCCTTCCACCACACCGTCATTGAGGTTGACGTGGCTGACCGTGGCCGGGCCGTACGGGGTGTCGAATGGTTCGTGCGCCTGTTGGGGCACGTGTGACCAGGTACTGCGCGCGTCCTGGTCAGGCCCAACGACGTCGTTGCCACAACGACGCGCACCAGACGACGTGGTTGCCGCAACGACGTCGTTCGCGTACCCCGGCAGGGCGGCGGCGAAGCCGTGGTTGTGACTGGTGATGTAGACGCGGCCGGTGGTGAGATCCATGACCGGCTGGTTCACGCCGCGGTGGCCGTACCGCAGCTTGTAGGTGTTCAAGCCGAGCGCCAGGGCGAGGATCTGGCTGCCGAGGCAGATGCCGAACACGGGCAGTCCGGCGTCAAGCACCCCGCGCATCGCGTCCACCGCATACGTGGCCGCGGCCGGGTCGCCGGGGCCGTTGCTGAAGAACACCCCGTCCGGTGCTTTGGCGAGGATTTGCTCGGCGGTCGTCGTGGCGGGCACCACGAGCACCTCGCAGCCCCTGGCCGCGAGGTGACGCGGCGTGGACGCCTTGATGCCCAGGTCGACGGCGACCACGCGGTATCCGGCGGGCCCTGCCGCGCCGATCGTGTAGGGCTCGGGCGTGCTCACCACCCGGGCCAGGTCGGCTCCGGTCATCTGCGGGCTGGCCAGAACCCGCTCGAGGAGCTTGTCCTGGCTTGTCTCCACGGTGCTGATCGCCGCCCGCATCGCCCCCTGCTCGCGGACCCGCCGGGTCAGGGCCCTGGTGCCGCGGACCGCGATTCCGGGGATGCCCTCGGCCCGCAGGTAGGTGTCCAGGTCCCGGGTGGCCCGCCAACTGGATGTGAGCCTGGCCGGCTCGCGGACAACGTAGCCGCTTACCCAGACCCGGCCGGACTCGGGGTCTTCGTCGTTGACGCCGGTGTTGCCGATGTGCGGCGCGGTCATCGCCACGATCTGGCGGCAGTAGGACGGGTCGGTCAGCGTCTCCTGGTATCCGGTCATGCCGGTGTTGAAGACCATCTCGCCGAACGTCTCCCCCTCCGCGCCGAAGGCGGTGCCGTGCAGCGCCGTGCCGTCCTCGAGCATGAGCAGGGCTGTGCCGGCGGGCATATCAGGCCAGCTTCCCGTCGAGCACGGTGGGGGTGCCGCGCAGGAACGTCGCCACCACGCGGCCGGGCATCGGCATGCCGGCGAACGGGGTGTTGCGGCTCTTGGACGCGCCGACCTGGCTCACCGTTTCGGCTGGCGCCGCCGGATCGTACAAGGTGAGGTTCGCGGGCCCGCCCACCGCTATCGGCGCCCCGTGCCCAGTCAGCCTGCCGATCCGGGCCGGCCGGACCGACATCCGGTCGGCGACGCCGGCCCAGTCCAGCAGCCCGGTGTCCACCATGGCTTGCTGGACCACGCGCAACGCGGTCTCCAGGCCGATCATGCCGAAGGCCGCCTGCGACCATTCGGTCTCCTTGGCCTCCACCGGGTGAGGGGCGTGGTCGGTAGCCACGCAGTCGATGGTGCCGTCGGCGAGCGCCCGCCTGAGCTCGGCCACGTCGGCCGCAGTGCGCAGCGGCGGGTTGACCTTGAACACGGGGTCGTAGCCGACCGCGAGCTCATCGGTCAGCAGCAGGTGGTGCGGGGTGACCTCGGCCGTCACCGGCCAGCCCTTCGACTTCGCCCAGCGGATGATCTCCACGGAGCCCGCGGTGGACACGTGGCAGACGTGCAGCGTGGACCCTACGTGCGCGGCGAGCAGGCAGTCACGGGCAATGATCGCCTCTTCGGCTACGGCAGGCCAGCCGGCCAGGCCGAGGCGGCCCGATATCTCGCCCTCGTTCAGCTGTGCGTCCTCGGTGAGCCGCGGGTCCTGCGCGTGCTGGGCGATCACCCCATCGAAGGCCTTGACGTACTCCAGGGCACGCCGCATCAGTAGCGGGTCGGCCACGCACCGGCCGTCGTCGGAGAACACCCGGACCCGGGCCGCCGAGTCGGCCATGGTGCCGAGCTCGGCAAGGCTGGTTCCGGCCAGCCCGACGGTGACCGCGCCCACTGGCTGGACGTCGCAATAGCCTGCCGCCTGACCCAGGCGCCAGACCTGTTCGACCACCCCGGCGGTGTCGGCGACCGGTTCGGTGTTGGCCATGGCATGCACGGCGGTGTAGCCGCCGAGCGCAGCGGCCCGCGTGCCTGTCTCGACCGTCTCGGCGTCTTCGCGTCCCGGCTCGCGCAGGTGCGTGTGCAGGTCCACCAGGCCGGGCAGGGCGATCAGGCCCGCCGCGTCGACCACGTGCGCGCCCGCGCCGCTCAGCCCTGTGTCGATGGCCGTGATGGTCCCGCCGGCCAGCAGGAGGTCGGCGACCCGGCGACTGCCGGGCCCGGCGACCTCGGCGCCCCTGATCAGCCATGAGGTGCGGTCAGCGCTCGCGGTGCTCATGAGGTCACCGCCGGGAACTCCGTGCCGCCGAGCAGCAGGTACAGGACCGCCATCCGGGTCGTGACCCCGTTGGCCACCTGCTCCACGATCGTCGAGCGAGGCGAGTCGGCTACTTCGGCGGCGATCTCCACTCCCCTGTTCATCGGCCCCGGATGCATGACGATGGCGTGGTCGGGCAGCCGTGCCATGCGCGTGGCATCCAGCCCGTACCGGCGGCGGTATTCGCGCACGCTGGGGAAGTACGCGGCGCTCATCCGCTCCTGCTGAACGCGGAGCATCATCACCACGTCGCTCTTGGGCAGCTCGCTGTCCAGGTCGTAACTGACCGAGCACGGCCAGGTATCGACCGCGAGTGGCAGCAGCGTCGGCGGGGCCGTCAGCGTCACCTCGGCCCCGAGCGTGCTTAGCAGCAGCACGTTGGACCGGGCGACCCGGCTGTGCAGCACGTCCCCGACGATCGTGACTCGCAGACCGTCGAGCCCGCTGCCCTGACTTCCTTGAGACCCCTTGAGCCGATGCCGGATGGTGAACGCGTCAAGCAGGGCCTGGGTGGGGTGCTCGTGCGTGCCGTCGCCGGCGTTCACCACGCTGCCCTGCACCCAGCCGGAGAGCCGGTGCGCGGCTCCCGATGCGCTGTGACGGATCACGACGGCATCGGCGCCCATGGCCTCGAGCGTCAGCGCGGTGTCCTTCAGGCTCTCGCCCTTGGCCACGCTCGAGCCCTTGGCCGAGAAGTTGATCACGTCGGCGGACAGGCGTTTCGCCGCGGCCTCGAATGAGATCCTGGTCCTGGTCGAGTCCTCGAAGAAGAGGTTGACCACCGTCCGGCCGCGGAGAGTGGGCAGCTTCTTGATCGGGCGGTCGGCGATTCTGGCCAGCTCCTCGGTAGTGTCGAGGATGAGCAGTGCGTCGCCCCGGCTGAGGTCCGCCGCCGAGATCAGATGACGCTTCATGCTGCCCCCCCGGTGTCGCTGATCACCACGGCGTCCTGCGCGTCGACCTCGGTCAGCAGGACATGCACCAGCTCACGCTGCGAGGTCGGCAGGTTCTTGCCAACGTAGTCTGCGCGGATGGGAAGCTCGCGATGGCCGCGGTCAACCAGGACCGCAAGCTGCACCGCCCTGGGCCGGCCAAGGTCATTCAGGGCGTCGAGCGCCGCGCGCACGGTCCGGCCGGAGTACAGCACGTCGTCCACCAAGACGACCGTCTTGCCGTCCACCCCGGCGGGGGGAAGCTCGGTGCGGCCCAGTGCCCGGGCCGGGTGGAGCCGCAAGTCATCCCGGTGCATGGTCACATCGAGCGAGCCGCAGGGAACCTCGAGTCGCTCGAATTCCCCGATCTGGGCGGCCAGCCGGCGGGCCAGCGGCACCCCGCGCGTCGGGATGCCCAGAAGGACCACCCCGTCTCCGCCGTGCGTGCGTTCCAGGATCTCGTGCGCTATCCGGGTTAGCGCACGCCTGATTTCTTCGGCGTCGAGCACCGCGAGTCCATCACGCCGCGCGACCGGATGGCTGGCTGCGCACATGAACGGACCTCCTTCCCCGCCTCTCTGGACGGTCCTTAAAGGATGTCTTCGCCAACGATCATACGGGGAGTTACCAGTGGGCCGGTCTGCGCCGCCACGCCCGGCAACGTGTGTGATTTACGTCACAGTAGCCGGGTACTGCCGGAACGTCACGATCGTCCGACGTGGTCGCGCGACCTGCGCGAGGCCGCGTGAAACCTGATCACAGCTCGATTCTCGCCGGCCGGCGGAGGGTAGATAGTGACCCGGGATCGCTGGCCGGTTACCGTACGGGTTGAACCAGTTTTTGCCATTCGGCTTGACCTTGTCGCGCTCGCCGCCTACCGTCACTGTGCGTAACCGTTACCGTATGCGACGACTGGCCGGAACCGAGGAAATATGCCATCTGAGTACGCCAAGACGCTCGGCGCGCGGTTGCGCGCCATCCGCACCCAGCAGGGACTCTCGCTGCACGGCGTTGAGGAGAAGTCCCGTGGCCGGTGGAAGGCCGTCGTCGTCGGCTCCTACGAGCGTGGAGACCGGTCGGTTACCGTCCAGAAGCTCGCCGAGCTCGCCGAGTTCTATGGCGTGCCTGTGTCCGAGCTGCTGCCGGGCGACGCCGCCCCGACACCGCTGGCGCCGTCACCCAAGCTCGTCATTGATCTCGAGCGCATGGGCCAGCTGCCGAAGGACAAAATCGGCCCGCTTGCCCGTTACGTCGCGACCATTCAGAGCCAGCGCGGTGACTACAACGGCCGCGTCCTGTCAGTACGGCACGAGGATCTCCGCTCGCTCGCGGTCATCTACGACAAGTCCCCCGCCGATCTCACCGAGGAACTCATCAGCTGGGGCGTGCTCGACGCCGACGCGCGCGGCGCGATGGAAGGGTTCTGAGCCGCTAACCGGCTGGCCGCAGCGGGAGCGGAGACTGCACATCGACGCCGAGCGCGGTCTCCGCGAGCGACAAGAAGGTCTCCGCATCCCGCAGCAGGTTGTCTGCCTCGCGCGCTGACGCCGCGCGCGGCAGGCCCGCCTCCGCCGCCGCCCGCTTGCCGGCCCCCGCAGCGAAGTAGGCGGCCCACTCCGTCAGGGCCGGCTCAACCTGGGGAAGCAAGTCCCATACACTGTACGGCTTCCGGCGCCTCGTCTTGGGCTCGCCGCGGGCCGCTACCACCGCCGCCGCGGCACGCAGTGCCGCCAGGTGCGCGGTCACATAACGGGCGCCGGGCGCCGTCTCGTCGGCCGCTTGGTCCAGTCCGCGGCGCGCGGACTGGAGCATGCTGAGCACCGTCGGCGCCACGGGAACCCCGGGAACCCTGGCATGCCCAGGGCTTACTTCGCGGCCCGTCCGCATCTCCGCTGCGTTCACCATCGCTGCTCATCTCCTCCTCTGCTCGGCCGGCGAGACGCTTCCCCTCACCAGCCGGCGGCATACCTCTATTCGAACCTAAATTCGGCCGGATGTCCAGTCCTTATTCGATGACTGTTCGAAGGTATCGCGGGGGTCTGACATTTCTGGGTTCCGCGGGCCGCTGAGCATCGCGGCCCTGCTTGCGGATGATCACATCAAGCTGGCGGTCCAGGGTGCCGGCAAGCGCATCGCGGTCAATTCGGGTCGATGGACCCATAAAGGCATCATGCGGTCAAGCTCTGACAAACCAGTTGTAGGCGTATCAGCACGGAAAGCGAGCGCCTGCTCGAACCAGGGAAGTCGAGCCTGGCGGCTGCTCTCTGGCTCGACCGGCGCAAAGGAACATTGGGCCGGTCGTAACCGGTGCCAGCGTCGACTCGCCGGGCACAAGTGGCCGGACCTGCTGCGCTGCGCCCAAGCGCGGGCGATTGTTCATGGAGCAAGGCGGGACCTGTATTTTTGTCCCGTGTCGTCCCGACCCGTCACCTGCGACCGGGACATAGGGCCATTTACCGGGAACCCGGCCACCCAGGCGGACGTTGGTCGAGTGTCACCCCGGATGCCGAAGGGGCGTTCAGCGCAACGGGGGTAAGCGTGATGGCGGGCGTTGGTGGCGGGGACGCCAGGCTGCCGATCGACGAGGCTGCGACCGCGGCCGTGGTCGGCCCGGCCGACAGTGAGTCCGTCGCGAGCGTGGCTACAGGGCGCGCGCCGGCGCCCGACATGCCCGGCGCCGGCGGCGGAGATGCGCTTCCAGGCGCGGTCGAGGCTCAGGCCGCACCGCCGACTGGCACGGCGGGCGAACCGCCGGACGCAACGGGTACATCCCAGGTGGGCAACGCGGGGGAAGCAGGCGATGCGGCACCGGCTGCCACCCCTGGGAAGCGAACGCCGCGCCGCCCCGGGGCGCCGGGCAGAAGGGCGACGACCGGCACCTCGCCCCGCCCGGCGACGACCGGCACCTCACCTAGGGCGACGCAGGCCAGCGCTCGGGCCCGAGCAGTGGACACAGGCGCATCGCCGCGTGCCGACACGGCCGGCCCACTGAACCGCAGCCGCGGGAATGGCAGGACGCCACCGCAGGCCGCGAAGCAGGGAGGCACGCCGCCGCGGCTAGGGAAGCCGGACAGCACGCCACCGCGGGCCGCTAACCAGGGAGGCACGCCACCGCGGGCCGCTAACCAGGGAGGCACGCCACCGCGGGCCGCTAACCAGGGAGGCACGCCACCGCGGCAAGGGAAGCCGGGCAACGCGTCACCACTGACTGCCAAGCAGGGGGGCACGCCACCAAGAGCAGGACAGCGCGGAAACACCGGGGCACGGGCAGGGCAGGCGCGAGACGCGACGGTAGGAAGAGAACGGCCGGGAAGGCCGCCGCAGCCGGGAACTGGACCAGGACGGCCGGGAACCGAGCCAGGTCGGCCGGGAACCAGGCCTGAAAGGCAGGGAATTGGGCTAGGACGGCCGGGGGGCGCGCCGCAGCGGGCGGGGGGCGCGCCGCAAGGGCCGGGAGCCTCGCCGCAGCGGCCGGGAGGCGCGCCGCAGCGGGCGGGGGGCGCGCCGCAAGGGGCGGGGGGCGCGCCGCAGCGGGCGGGGGCGGTTGGAGCGGCTGTCCCGGCCGTGCCGGGGGCTGCGAACGGGGTGGTTGGCGGGGGGCCGCGGCAGGCGAAGGGCAGGAAGCGGATCTCCAGGCGTACGCTGATCCAGGCCGGCTTGGTCGGTGGCGCGGGGATCGCCGCGCTGCCGCTGGTGTCGCTGGTCGAGCGCATGTCGCCGTCGATCGAGGCGCCGCCCACCAACTTGAACTTCTCGCTCAACCCGGGCTGGCTATTCGGCGGGCAGTACATGGCGGGCTCGGAGAGCACGTTCTACGACGACAGCGGATTCGCATCGGTCACGCTGCCGCACTCGGTGTGCCCGCTGTCCTGGCGCAACTGGGACGACGGCGCCTGGCAGCAGGTCTGGATCTACCGGCGCCATTTCAACGGCAAGCAGCTCGTCAGCTCGCGCCCGCCGGGTAACAGGATCCTGATTGAATTCGACGGGGTCATGGTCAGCGCGACCGTGGTGATCAACGACCGGACGGTCGCCACTCATCAGGGGGGATACCTGCCGTTCTCGGCCGAACTCACCGGACACGTCACCTCGGGCGACAACCTGCTCTCGGTCCTGGTAGACGGGAACTGCCTGCCGATACCACCGATGAGCCTGGGGTGCGGCCCGATCACCGTCGACTTCTTCCAGCCGGCCGGGATTTACCGGGACGCCAGGCTGCGGGTGCTCCCACAGGCGTTCCTATCCGATCTGTTCGCCCTGCCGACCGACGTGCTCAGCTCGGGTCGCCGGGTGGACGTGCAGTGCACCATCGACTCGGCGGTTGACACGCACGCCAATGGCACACTGCTGGTAGAACTGCTCGACGGGGACAGGGTGATCGCCACCCGCGCGCTGGCGATCAGCCTCGACACGCCCGGCATCAGCACCATGCGGCTGAGCCTGACCGAGCTCGGGAACATCAGCTTGTGGTCGACTGACACCCCGAAGTTGTACACGGTGCGGGCCACGCTGGCTTTCCCTGGTGTGGGCACCCACGTGCTGACCAGGCGGATCGGGTTCCGTGAGGCATCGTTCCAGCCCGACGGCTTCTACCTGAACGGCGAGCGGCTGCAGCTTTTCGGCCTGAACCGGCACCAGCTCTACCCGTACGCCGGCATGGCGATGCCGGCCCGGGTGCAGCGCACGGACGCGGAGATCTTGAAGAACGAGCTCAACTGCAACATGGTCCGCTGCTCCCACTATCCCCAGTCGCCGCATTTCCTTGACGCCTGCGACGAGCTCGGGCTGCTGGTCTGGGAGGAGGCACCGGGCTGGCACCACGTGAGCGCCATGCCCGGCTGGCAGGACCTGGTCGTGCAGAACGTGCGCGACATGGTGACGCGGGACAGGAGCCGGCCGTCGGTCGTGATCTGGGGCACCCGGCTCAACGAGACGCCCGATCTGCCCGGCCTGTGGGCCGCGACCAGGCAGGCCGCGGCCGAGCTCGACGGGTCGCGGCCCAGCTCGGGGGCGATGACATACCACCGTCTCATCGGGTGGGACGAGGATGTCTTCGCGTACGACGACTACCACCACCTGCGCCCAGATTTCCTCACCGGTGAAGCGCTGCTGCGGCCGCCGCTGCCAGGCGTGCCATACCTGGTCAGCGAGGCGGTCGGCGTGGACGAGGCAAAGCCGCATCATTTCGCCTGGACCGACCCGCCGGAGCTGCTGGCCACGCAGACGGCCCTGCACGCCGAGGCGCATAGCGAGGCCCGGTCGAACCCGGGCTATTCGGGGCTGCTGGCCTGGGCCGCGATTGACTACGCCTCGCCGGAGGGCCTGGACCCGGAGTCGGTCAAGTGGGCCGGGGTGACCGACCTGTTCCGTGTGCCCAAGCCCGCCGCCGGCGTCTACCAGTCGCAGGTCGACCCGGGCATCCGGACGGTGATCATTCCCACGTTCTTCTGGGAAGTGGACGGGATGTTGCCGCTCGCGGCTCCGACCGCGATGATCTGCAGCAACTGTGAACGGCTTGAGATCTACATCGACGACGCGCACGTGGCCACCGGGCTGCCTGCGATCGGGTCGCCGCTGTACGGCCACCTGACCTATCCCCCGTTCATGGTCAATTTCCCGGCCAAGATCCGGGGCGTCACGCCGGAACTGACGATCGACGGCTACGTCGGCAACCAGCAGGTGACGCAGCTGCGCATGTCCTCGGACCCGGCCCGTGACACGCTCGCGATGGCCGTCGACGACGCGACCATCCTGGCCGACGGGTCGGACGCGACCCGTGCCGTGTTCCGCGCGGTCGACGAGTACGGCAACCTGCGCAGGTACCCGGCCGGGGAAGTGACGCTGACCCTGACCGGTCCGGCCTTGCTGGTCGGTGACAACCCGTTCGCGTTCGGGGACTACGGCGGGCTCGGCGCGGTCTGGATTCGCTCTGTGGGCGGCCAGCCGGGGACAATCACCCTGACCGCCAGCCACCCGGTGCTTGGCCAGGCGCAGGTCCAGGTTCGGTCGGTGCCCGGGAGCCGTGGCAGCCAGCTGGCGTGACGCGCCTTAAGCTTGCGAGGGTGCAGCGCGCGCTCTCGGTCAGCGAGCTGAGCCCCGGTGAGTTCGCCGCGCGGCTCGATCAGCTGATCGCGATATACGCGGCGGCGATGCGGCCGCCGTCCGAGATGCTTGCGGGCCGACGGTCGGTCATGGCCGGGCACGTCGCATACCCGGGATTCCGCGCGCTCCTGGCGACAGAAGAGTCATCCGGTGATCCGGCCGGGTTCAGCTACGGCTTCCACGGAGCGGCCGGCCAGTGGTGGCACGACACGGTGGCCCGAGCGCTGGTCGCCTCCTACGGGGCGGCCGTCGCTGCGGCCTGGCTGGACGACTCGTTCGAGGTCGCCGAGCTGCACGTGATGCCCAGGCACCAGGGTCACGGCGTCGGCGCCGGCCTCCTGCTGCGGCTCACCTCGGAGCTTCCGGAACGGACGGCCGTCTTGTCGACCAGGGACGCCGACTCACCAGCCAGGCGGCTATACCGCGGGGTGGGCTTTACCGACCTGCTGACCGATTTCTCCTTCTACCCCGGTGGTGACCCGCCCTACGCGGTCATGGGCGCCGATCTGCCGCTGCGCGCTTCTGACCGGACGGGCCGCCGCTCCCCCAAGCCAAGGCGCTGGTAGATCTCCCTGGTCGCCCGGGACCAGTTGAGCGTGTAGAAGTGCAGGCCAGGCACACCCTCGGCGAGCAACTTGTCGCACATCCCGGCCGCGTACTCCACGCCGATCTCGCGGACCGCGGCCCGGTCGTCGGCCACGGCCTGCAGCCTCTCCCACAACGGCGCGGGAACCCGGCAGCCGCCAAGTTCGACCGCCCGCTCGATCACCCGCAGGCTGGTGACGGGCATGATGCCGGGGATGATCGGCACGTCGCAGCCCTGGGCCGCGACCCGGTCCCGCAACCGCAGGTAGTCCTCCGGATAAAAGAACATGTTGGTGATGGCGAAGTCGGCGCCCGCCCGGCACTTGGCCACGAAGTAACGGACGTCGGTATCCGGATCCGGTGACTGCGGGTGCTTCTCGGGGAAGGCCGCCACCCCGACGCAGAAGTCACCGACCGACCTGACCAGGCCGACAAGCTCCGCCGCGTGGCTGAGGCCGTCGGGGTGGGCGACCCAGGCGGCGTTCGGGTCGCCGGGCGGGTCACCGCGCAGGGCCAGCACGTTGCGCACCCCTACCGCCGCGTACGAGCCGATGACCTGCCGCAACTCGGCTACCGAGTGGTTCACCGCGGTCAGGTGCCCCACCGGGGTCAGCGTGGTCTCCGCGGCGATCCGGCCGGTCACCCGCACCGTCCGGTCCCTGGTCGACCCGCCGGCGCCATAGGTCACCGAGACGAACGTCGGGCGCAGCGGCTCGAGCTGCCGGACCGCGCGCCACAGTTGTTGTTCCTCGTCCTGGGTCTTGGGCGGCATGAACTCGAACGAGAACGACTGGCCGCCGGCCGCGAGCAGGTCGCGGATCAGCGGCCGACGCGACTGTCCCGGCTGACCGGCGGCACGCGTGAGTTTCGCGCCCACCGTTCGCCGCGGGCGCGGCGGGCTCGGCGGCATACGGCCAGCCTACCCGGGGGGTTGCTAGGGGGGTCGTCCCCCCGTGGCCAACACAGCCTCTCCTAAAACGCCAGGGCCTGAGCCCGTCGGTTTACTTCGGTGCCCCGGTGCTTGACGATCGCGTCGATCGGCGTACCAGGCAGCGAGTCGTCCGCCGTGAACAGCCAGCGGAGGGCCTCCAGCTCGTCGAAACCGCAGTCGAAGAGCAGCGTGAGGGTTCCGCACAGGCCCTTGAGGACCTGGTGGCCGTCCAAGAAGGCGGCCGGGACCGCGACCGCCCCGTCAGGACGGGTCACGGCGAGGAGTTTCCGGTCGCGGAGCAGTTGCTTCACTCGCCCGGCGGGCATGCCGAGCAGGCGGGCTACATCGGGGAGTGACAGCCATTCACCGACGAGAGCGTCGGTCGGGGGGTCGATCTGTGCCACGAATCCAATCTCCCACGTCCGGGCACGCTCCAAACACGCGGGTTACGCGCGGGTTACCAGGTTCTGTATTTAAGTCGCGTCCTTGACCGGGACGGCGGGATCAGCCAGGCGGCCGGCGTCCACCGGCGCGGCCGATGCGATGAGCCGACGGCCCTGCTGCAGATCACGGGGGCGGTCGACGGTCATGATGGCGACCAGCCTGCCGACGGCGAGCCAGCAGGCGGCCCACGCGGGCCCGGAAGGGTCGCCGCGCCATAGGAGCCGCTCGGCGTCACCGTGGTATCCCGCGTACTGCACCATGCGTCCGAACTGCTCGGACCAGAAGTACGGCACAGGGTCATACACTTCGTCGCCGCCGAGCACGTTGGCCGCCACCACCTCGGGCGCGTGCAGCGCCACGTCCCAGTGCTCGAACCGCAGCCTGCGACCGAACCGCCGGGACTCGAACGCCGCGCAGTCCCCAACCGCGTAAACCCCTGGCTGGGATGCCCGCAGGCCCGCGTCCACGGCCACGCCGTTCTCCAGCCGGACGTCCGAGCCCGCCAGCCAGCCGGTGGCCGGGCGCACCCCGACCGCGGTGACGACCTCATCCGCGGCGATCCACTCGCCGCCGGCCAGGGCGAGGCCGCCGGGCTGCACGGACTCCACCGCGACCCCGGTCCGCAGGCCCACGCCCGCGGCGGCATACCAGCGCGCGGTCTGCGCTCCCACCGGGGCCCCCACGGCCGAGGCCAGCGGCGCGGGCCCGGCTTCCATCACGGTGACCTCGCAGCCGTAGCCGGCCGCCGCGGTGGCCAGTTCGGCGCCGATCCAGCCCGCTCCCACGATGGCCAGCCGGAGCCTTCTTGGCCCGGACAGGAACAAGGCCCGCAGTGCCAGCGCGTCGTCATAGGTGCGCAGGAACCGCTGCCGCCCGGCGCCTGGCAGCGTCACCGGAACCGCACCGGTTGCCAGTACCAGGTGCTCGAACGGGTACTTGTCGCGGGTGGTCAGCAATGCACCGGGATTCGAAGGATCCAGGCCGGTGGCGGACTCCTCCGGCCGGAAGTCCACATCCAGCGCGTCGAAGTCGGCCCGCAGCGACGGGTCGATCCCGTCGGTCAGCACCTTCTTCGACAGCGGTGGCCGGTCGTACGGTGGCCTGGCCTCGGCCCCGATCAGGATGATCTGGCCGTCGTAGCCGCGGGCCCGCAATTCTTCCGCCGTTCGCAGCCCGGCCAGACCCGCGCCCGCCACGACGACTCGCGCGTGTTCCGCCACGCTGCCCAGGCTACGCGGGCAAACCGGACCTGTGATTGCGGCACAGAGCCTGGCCAGATAACCGTAAAATCATCGCAATGGACGATACCCTGGCTGACCCCCTGGCCGGGCGCCTGCTTGACGGACGTTACGCCGTGACGGCAAGGATCGCACACGGCGGGATGGCCACTGTCTACCTGGCCCTGGACACCCGGCTTGACCGCCGGGTGGCGCTCAAGGTCATGCACGCCGAGCTGGCCAGGGACGACGAATTCGTCCGCAGGTTCATCGGCGAGGCGAAGTCGGTCGCGCGGCTTTCGCACCAGAACGTGGTCGCGGTCTTCGACCAGGGTGCCGATGGGCCGTTCCTGTACCTGGCGATGGAGTACGTGCCCGGGCGCACGCTGAAGGACGTGCTCCGCGAGCGCGGCAGGTTCACGCCGGCGGCGGCCCTTGACATCATGACCGGCGTGCTTGACGGCCTGGCCGCCGCGCACACGTCCGGCATCGTGCACCGCGACGTCAAACCGGAGAACGTCCTGCTGACCTCCGACGGCAGGCTGAAGGTGGCCGACTTCGGCCTGGCCCGGGCGCACGCCGCCGCCGGGCACACCCGGGCCGGCCTGCTCATCGGCACGGTCGCCTACCTCCCGCCCGAGCAGGTGACCGGCGACCCCACGGGCCCGCGCTCGGACGTCTACTCGGCGGGCGTGATGCTGTTCGAGCTGCTCACCGGGCGCCAGCCGTTCACCGGCGAATCCCCCATCTCGGTCGCCTACCAGCACGTCAACCAGGATGTCCCGGCTCCGTCCGCGCTGGTCCCCGGCATACCGCCGACCGTCGACCAGCTCGTGCTCGCGGCCACAAGCCGGGATCCCGCGCACCGCCCGGCCGACGCCGGCGAGTTCGCGCGCGCGGTCCGCCGGGTCAGGGAGGGCATCGGGCAGCCGAGCGGGCTCACCGGAGTAATGGGAGTCGGCGTCCAGGGCCTGGCCGAGGCGCCCTGGCTGGACCTCGACACGCCCGCCGCCACCAATGGGTGGTGGGCACACAGTGCGGCCACGCCGTTGGCCGGCCAGCCCGCCGCCGACGAATGGCGAGATTATGGCCGAACGGGCCCGCCTGCGAGCGGCTCCGGCACCGGGTCGTTCGGTGTGAGCCCGGCGGGCAACGGAGGGGCCGGCGGATTGGCGGCGGTCGGCTTCGCCGGTTCGGACGGCCAAGACGGCATTGGATCACACACGCTGGTCGTGCACCGCGAGGATGCCGAGAGGTACCTGCGCGGCGGCGAGCCGTTCCTGCAGCGCTGGCTGTTCAGCCCGCGGCTCGCGATCGTGATGCTGGTCGTGGCGCTCGGCATCGGGCTCGGGCTCGGCGGCTGGTACCTCACAAGCGGCCGCTACACCTCGATACCGGTCGTGGCCGACGATTCGGTGAGCCAGGCCACCACGGCCCTGACCGCTGACGGGTTCACCATCGCCAAGGTCTCCTCGGAGCGCAACAACGACGTTCCGAAGGGATCGGTGGTCGGTACCAGCCCGTCCGGCCGGGCCACGAAGGGCTCGGCGATCACGATCCTCGTCTCAGCCGGGCCGTTCACCTCCGTCGTGCCGGACGTGGCCGGGAAGACGCTCGCCGCCGCCGAGGCCGCGGTGCGGAGCGTGCACCTGAGCCCCGTCGTGGACAAGGTCGGCTCGACGCAGCCCGTAGGCACCGTGCTCGGCACCGTACCTCGCGCCGGGACGTCATGGCCGCAGACCAAGCCGGTCGAGATCAGGGTGGCCGAGGGCCTGCCGGTGCCGAATTTCGTCGGGCAGAACGTGTCGGTCGCCCAGCAGTGGGCGTCCCAGCACGGCGCCAGCCTGCAACAGCAGCCGATCCAGAACAGCCAGCAGCCTTCGGGCACGATCACCGGCCAGGAGCCGGCGGCCAACTCGGTTTACCACCAGGGCGAGACCGTGGTCGTGAAGGTCTCCTCGGGTCCGGCCGAGGTCAACGTCCCTGACGTGATCGGGATGTCGGTGCAGCAGGCGACGCAGCAACTCCAGGCCGCGGGATTCAAGGTCTCCGTACAGTCGTTCGGGCTTGGCAACAACCCGAACGGCCAGGTGTGGGACTACAGCCCCGTGGGCCAGGCGCCGCGCGGCAGCACCATCCTCCTCGATGTCCTCCCCGGCGGTAACGGCAACGGTAACGGCAACGGCGGCGGCTTCTAGGGGTCCTCGGCGAGCCGGGCTCTGCTAGAGTGTGCGCCATGCGCCAGCAGTTCTGGTTTTGGTTTGGCTACCGGCCCGGGTCCCGGACGGTCGCCTGCCAGACCTTGTGCTGACGGAAGCGACCTAGCGAGAGCCCCGGGCCAGTGGCCCGGGGCTTTTCTTGTGACTGGAGGCGGATGACATGGTGGTTGTGATGGCGGCGGATGCCGAGGAGGCGGACGTCGACGGGGTAGTCGAACTGGTCAGGGGCGCGGGCGGCGACGCATTCGTCAGCCGGGGCGTGTCCCGGACGATCGTCGGCCTGGTCGGCGACATCGACCAGGTGGACACGCTGAACCTGCGCGGCATGCCCGGGGTGAGCGACGTGGTGCGGATCACCGCGCCGTACAAGCTGGTGAGCAGGGAGCATCACCGGGAACGTTCTGTGATCAGGGTGGCGGGGGTGCCGATCGGCCCGGACACGCTGACCGTCATCGCCGGTCCGTGCGCGGTCGAGACCGCGGAGCAGACGCTCGCGTCCGCGCTGATGGCCAGGGCCGCGGGGGCGTCGCTGCTGCGCGGCGGCGCCTACAAGCCGCGCAGCTCACCCTACGCGTTCCAGGGGCTCGGCGAGGCCGGGCTGAAGATCCTGGCCGACGTCCGCGCGCAGACCGGCCTGCCGATCGTGACCGAGGTGGTCGACCCGGGTGACGTGGACCTGGTCGCCGGCTACGCCGACATGCTCCAGGTCGGCACCCGCAACATGCAGAACTTCCCGCTGCTCCAGGCGGTCGGCGGGGTGGGCAAGCCGGTCATGCTCAAGCGCGGCATGAACGCCACCATCGAGGAATGGCTGATGGCCGCGGAGTACATCGCCCAGCGCGGCAACCTGGACATCGTGCTGTGCGAGCGGGGCATCCGCACCTTCGAGAAGGCCACGAGGAACACCCTGGACATCAGCGCCGTCCCGGTCGCGCAGCGGCTTTCGCACCTGCCGGTGATCGTGGACCCCTCGCATTCCGGCGGCCGCCGGGACCTCGTGGTCCCGCTGTCCCGGGCTGCGATCGCGGTCGGGGCCGACGGAATCATCGTGGACGTACACCCGCACCCGGAGAGCGCGCTGTGCGACGGGCCCCAGGCTCTGGTCGAAGCCGACCTGCGCGAGCTGGCCAGCGTGGCCGCGCACCTTTCCCCGTTGGTCGGCCGGACCCTGACTCCCGCACCCGCCGTCGCCGCCATCGCCTGACGCGTAATATCTTGACATGCAGGTAAGGCCGGGGCACACTGATGTCCGGTGGGTGGCACTGCGTCGCAAGGAGTGACAGGGTATGTTCGAGCGGTTTACCGACCGGGCACGACGAGTGATTGTCCTGGCGCAGGAAGAGGCCAGGATGCTCGAGCACGACTACATCGGCACCGAGCACCTGCTGCTCGCGCTGATCCACGAGGGCGAGGGCGTCGCGGCCAAGGCGCTACGCGCGCTTGACGTCGACCTGGACACCCTGCGCCGGGAGGTGGAGGCGCTCGTCGGCCGCGGGCAGCAGCCGCCGAAGGGGCACATCCCGTTCACCCCACGGGCGAAGAAGGTGCTCGAGCTGTCGCTGCGCGAGTCGGTGCACCTCGGGCACGACTACATCGGCACCGAGCACCTGCTGCTCGGCATCGTCCGCGAGGGCGAAGGCCCGGCCGCGCAGGTGCTTCAGCAGCGGGGCATCGAGCTGAACAGCGTAAGGCAAGAGGTCATCCGGCTGCTGCACGGCCACCAGGCGCGCCAGGGCCGGCGTGGGCGCCGGGTGGCGTGGGCCCGCTCCGGCGGGGAGGGCGCCACGCTGGAGGACGTCGCGCACCAGCTCCGGGTGCTCGGCGCGCGGCTGGCCGCGATCGAGGAGAAGCTCGGCATCGAGGAGTCGCCTGAGCGGCAGGGGCTGCGCCGCGTCGACGCGGAGATCGCCAGGGTACGCAGGCAGAAGGAGTCCGCCATCGACGAGCAGGACTTCGAGCGGGCGGCCAGGCTACGCGATGAGGAGAAGCGCCTGCTCTTGGACAGGCAAGCCGCCGAGTACGCGTGGCTGGTAGCCGAGCGGGTCAAGGAGGCGGGCTTGGCGCCGGAGGATGTTGACGGTGCCGAGGAGGAGCCACCGGGCGACGAAGAGCCCGGTGCCGCGTCTGGCCAGTAGCCAACTACCCGCGAGCCAAAGGCCGCGGCGCCGCCTGGATTCCCCCCGCGAGCCAAAGGCGCGTCAAGAGGCGCCGGAAGCGAGCGGGAAAACACAGCGAGCGGGAAAACACAGCCCGGACGCGGGAACCACGGCCCGTTCGGTAAAAAGTTATTTACGGTACTCCTGCGCGGACAGGGCTAGTTCCTCGGCCAGGTCGGCGGCGTCCAGCCTGCCTTCGATACGGCGCAGGTCATCGATGCGGGCCCGGGTCTCCACGCGGCGCGGGGTGAGCAGGGTGCAGCAGTCCTGGTCGGGCAGTTCTGAGATAGCCAGGGTGCGGATGCGGCGGGCCTCGGCCATGATCTCGTTCTTGTCCCAGCCGATCAGCGGGCGCAAGATCGGCAGCGTGACCGCGTCGTCCAGCGCGGTGAGGTTGGCCAGCGTCTGGCTGCTGACCTGGCCGAGCGAGTCGCCGGTGACCAGCGCGGTGCCGCCGAGCCGCCGCGCCAGCGCCTCGCCGGTCTTGAGCATCAGCCGGCGCTGGGCCACGATCTGAAGCCGGTCCGCACCGGAGGACGCCAGCGCCTGCTGCGCCTTGCCGAACGGCACCACGAACAGCCGCGACCCGCCCTGGAACCGGTCGAGCCCGCGGACCAGCGCGTAGGCCTTGTAAATCGACTCGGGACCGGTCAGCGGCATGCCGGAGAAGTGCAGGAAGATGCAGCGCAGGCCGCGGCGCATCATCCGGTACGCGGCCACCGGCGAGTCGATGCCGCCGGACATGAGCGCGACGCCGCGGCCGCTCATTCCGACCGGCAGGCCGCCCTGCCCGGGCAGGCCCTCGGTGAACACGAAGACCTCGTCGCTATCCACCTCGATGAACACCGTGGTGGCCGGGTGGGAAAGGTTGACCGACAGGCCGTGCGCGTCCTGGATCTGGCGGCCGACCAGCACGGAAAGTTCGGCGGATGTGAGCGGGAAACGCTTGTCCCGCCGGCGCGCGCGGACGGCGAACGGTCCTGGTTTGCCCGCGGTCACCGCCACCGCGGCCGCGACCACCGCCTCGGGCGTCTTGGCCACACGCAGCGGCGTGGCCACTGTGACGATGCCTGGCACGTCCCGCATCCGTTCGGCGACCGTGGCAACGGCCTGCGCCCAGCCCGGGCCCGGGTTTTCGACACCGCCGCGCCGCCTTCCGTCGGCGATGCTGCCGTCGGCGATTCGCAGCACGACCACCCCGTCGCGCTGCCGCAGGTCGACGGGCACGCCGACCTCCTTGACCGCGGCGCGGATGTTGCCGTGCAGGATGCGCTCGAAGTGCTGCCTGTTTCGTCCCTTGAGCACGATCTCGCCCAGCTTGAGCAGGACGCACGGCTCGTCCTGCTGCTCCGGGGAAGGGATGACTGGCACTCCCCTAGTTTGCCAGCAGAACGCGGCGGTCTGGTGCGGGCTTTGCCCGGGGGTAAGCACGAGGCGGGAAACGGGTGTTAGCCCCAGTGTGTTCGGCCCGCGCCGCGAATAGGTTGGCGGCAGAACCAGGCGGGAGGCGAATGTGAGCATCAGGGATGAAGTGAGGGCCTCGGCGGCGGCGCACAATGATCTCGGTCCGGGGTACGAGACGGCCGTGGCCGAGGGTCTTGTCGAGCGGATCGGCGAGGAGATCGACCGGCGAGTGGACGCACGGATGTTCGCCCATCTGCAGGGACCGGCGCCGACCCCGGCTAAGCCGAGGCGCGTCCGGGAACCTGGCCGGGTCGGAGCGGGCGGCGTGTTGCTTGGCTTGTTTTCGTTCGGGGCAGCCATCGGGGGCACCGTGGCCGTGCTCCACCCGAATTCTTACACCGGTCAGAACATTAACGCCGGGCAGGTATTTCTCGTCATGCTGATCTGGATTGTGATCGGCGCCGTCAACATCGCCTACGCTCGGCGCAGCTAACCATATTGCCGTTCTGTAGCGGGGAGCACCGCGCAAACCAGGCGGTTGTCCCCGCGCTGCCACAGCGTGCCGACCTCGGCGAACCCCGCCGCCTTGAGGGCCTCAACATGGGTGGCGAGCTGCGTCGATTCGGTGCCGTGGTGGCCTGCCTCCACGCGACGGCGATTGCGCTCGGCGACGTGACCTGACAGCAGCGGGTTGGCCGCGACCGCCTCCCACCAGCCCGACCAGCTCTCGGAGTGGCCACAGGGAAAGCGCCGCTGATCCTCGCGCTGCCGTAGCGCCAGGTCGAGCCGGGCCAGGGTTGGCGATTCCTTGGCGTCGAGGAGGAAGTGGTCGCCGTCGAGCAGCAGGCCGCCGGGAGCGAGCACGGTGGTGAGTTCGGCGTACATGGCTCGTAGTTCCGGCTCGGTCAGCCAGTGCAGGGCGGTGGTGCTGACCGCGGCGTCCGCGGACCGGTCCAGGCCAAGCCGGGCGGACCAGCCGGGCACCCGCATGTCCTCGTCGACCAGGCGGAGCCCGGGCCGACCTGAGTAGGCCGCCTGGCCCAGCGCCAGCGAGACCGGGTCGGCGTCGATGCCGATGACGGTGGCGCTCGGCATCCGGTCGAGCAGCCGGACGGCCAGCGAGCCGGGACCGCAGCCGAGATCGAGCACCAGCGGATCCTGGCGCCCGGTTCCCTCCTCCACCGCGTCGATCAGGGCGGTGAACCTGTCCTCGCGATCAGGGAGGCTGTCCTCCTGCTGGCGATCCCAGCGCTCGATCCAGTCTCGTGCGGTGTCGCGGTCAAGTTCCGGCACGCGGTGCCTCCTGTCCGGTTAGTGCTGGTGTTGGTCCTGGTCGGGCCGTCGCCGGCCGTTACTGGCTAAACTGCCTTGGACGGTAACAACCGTATTCGCCAGAGGTGTAACTGGTCAAGTGAATTTCAACAGTCACACAGATGTCGTCATCGGGGTGGCCGTGGCCCTGGTGAACTTGCTCACGCCCGGCGAGGACCGCGGCCGCGGCTACGATCCCCCCGACGGAGACGAACGCACGGCCGCCGTGGGGGACGTGCTGCGCGCCGGCGGCGGACGCGAGGCCACCTGGGAAGAGGCGGCCGAGCTTTGCTTCGTCGCGGCGGAACTCCGCGTCGTGTTCGAGGCGGCCAGCGCCGGCGCGATCGATGACGCCGCCGCCCAGGTCAACGCGCTGCTGATCCGCACAGGGGCCCGGCCCGCGCTGGAACGCCACGACGGGCAGTCCTGGCACCTGCACTTCCATGCCGCCGACAACTCGCTGCCGAACGGATGGGCGGCGGGCTGCGCCACGGGCCTTGCCGTGGTGCTCGGCGGCTCGTGGTCCGACCGGCTCGGCGTCTGCACGGCGCCTCGATGCGACCGGGTCTACGTCGACACCTCGCGCAACGGCACGCGGAAGTACTGCTCCACGTCCTGCCAGAACCGGGTAAAGACCGCCGCCTTCCGGGCCCGGCTTGGCGCACCGCTCCCGGGTGCACACTAGAGGGTGAGGATCCCGTGGCCCTGCGTGGTGCCGCTGGCTCCTGCGGCGTGGGGGTCGGCCGGAAGCGGAGACAGTCATGTTCGAGCGGTTCACTAACCAGTCGCGGCGCGTGGTGGTCCTCGCCCGAGAGGAAGCACGCATGCTCAATCACAACTACATCGGCACCGAGCACCTCCTGCTCGGCCTGCTGCGCGAGGGCACGGGTTCGGCCGCCCGGGCGATGGATTCGATGGGCGTTACTCTGGGCGCGGCCAGGGACGAGATGGTAGCGAGCATCGGCCGGGGCAAGGCGGAGCCATCCGGGCATATACCGTTCACCCCTCCGGCCAAGAAGTCACTGGAGCTTTCTCTGCGCGAGTCGCTTGACCTCGGCGCCGGCTACATCGGCACCGGCCACCTCCTGCTTGGGCTGATCCGCCAGGGTGACAACATGGCGGTCAAGGGGCTGGCCAAGCTCGGCGCCGACCCGGGGGAACTGCGCGACCGGGTCATTGCGGAGCTGCGCGATGACCCAGAGGGCGATGCGGCGGAGCCTGAGCGGGCGCGGCCGAAGGTATCCGCGAGTCCCGAGCTCAAGGGGGTGCTTGAGGTTTTCGATGACCGGCTGAGCGTGATCGAGCAGCGGCTGGGCATCACGCCGGGCGAACTCGGTGAGGTGGCGCGGCTGCGGGCGCGGGTGACGCGGCTCGAGGCCCGGCTGCGCGAGCATGGTATCGAGCCGGACGAACCCGGGGAGCCTCCCGCCGTCGGCTAGCCATCAGCCGCATCTTTTCCCCGCTGCGGACACTATGTCATCCTTACAGAACGCGACCGAAAACGTCTTTAGGTAACCGGGGAGGGATCATGTCCACGCCTTCTGACCACCGTTTCCTTGAAGGGTCGTTCGCGCCCGTAGAGGAGGAGATCGCGGCGTTCGACCTGCCGGTCACCGGCCAGGTGCCCGCCGGGCTGAACGGCCGTTACCTGCGTAATGGGCCGAACCCGCTGGGCCTGGACGACCCCCACTACCACTGGTTCCTTGGCGCGGGCATGGTACACGGCGTGCGGCTGCGCGACGGCAAGGCCGAGTGGTACCGCAACCGGTGGGTCCGTTCCAAGGCCGTCGCCGCGCAGCACGACGAGAAGTGGCCGGCTGGCCCGGTACACGAGAACATGGACTTCGCCGCCAACACCTGCATCATCTCCCACGGCGGCCGCACCCTGGCCACGGTCGAGGCGGGCCCGCTGCCGCACGAGCTGACCGATGAGCTGGCCACCGTCGGCCCGTGCGACTTCGGCGGGACGCTGCCGGGCGGTTTCGCCGCGCATACCAAGCTCGACCACGCCAGCGGCGAGTTGCATGCAATCGCGTACTTCTGGGCCTGGGACCATGTGCAGCACGTCATCGTCGGCCCGGACGGCAAGGTCACCCGCACCACCGACGTCCCGGTCCCCGACGGGCCGATGATGCATGACTTCGCGCTCACTGCCCACTACGTGGTCCTGATGGACTTGCCGGTCACGTTCAGCCTGAACGCGGTCACCAAGGACCAGGAACTGCCGTACGTGTGGAACCCCGCCCACCAGGCCCGGGTCGGCCTGCTCCCCCGCGACGGCAGGTCGCCTGCCCGCTGGATCGAGATCGAGCCGTGCTGGGTGTTCCACTGCCTCAACGCCTATGAGGACGCGCACGGGCGGATCCTGCTCGACCTGTGCCAGTACAACAAGGGGTTCGACGTCTCCACGCTGTGGGCCGCGCACGGCCCGGTGACCCTGGACCGGTGGACCATCGACCCGGCCGCCGGCACGCTCACCCAACAGCGCCTGGACGACCGCGGGCAGGAGTTCCCCCGGGTCGATGACCGGATTGTCTCCCGGCCGCACCGCTACGGCTACAGCGCGGTCATCGGCGAGGTCACCCGGGCCATCACGGCCACCGGCGACTTCACCGACGACGCGTTCACCAACGCGATCCTCAAGCACGACCTGGATCACGGCACCGTCCAGGTGCACGAGTTCGGCCGCGACGCCACCGTGGGCGAGGCCGTGTTCGCGCCGGCCGCGCCGGACTCCGCCGAGGACGAGGGCTACGTCATGGCCTTCGTACACAACCCCGACCGCGGCGCCGCCGACCTGGTCATCCTCGCGGCCCAGGACTTCGCCGCCGAGCCGGTCGCACGCATTCACCTGCCGGCTCGCATTCCGCTTGGCTTCCATGGAAACTGGATCCCCGACCACTGACTACTGGGAACGCCGGCCGGGTTGGAGCACAGGGAAATGTCGTACCCCCCTCGTACTGTGGCGGCATGAACTCTCCACGGAGACGCCGCGCCAACCCGCCGCAGCAGCGGTGCCGGTGCGCGGACTGTGACGCTGCGGCCAAGGGAACCGACCTCGACCCGGAAGCCTGCATGCGGGCCGTCGCCGAAGACGTCCGTACCGTCGGCTGGTCGGTATCAGCGGTGCTTGGCGACGAGATCGCGCCTCCCTGGGCGTATACGGTCGGACTCTGGCTTAGCCACCAGGGCCCGGAGCTGGCCATCTTCGGCCTTCCCGTCGAGCACATGACGGTCATCTTGAACTCGATCGGGGAGCGTATCGCGAACGGCGCGGTGATCGAAGTCGGCGATGAGCTCGACGGGATCTGCCCGTGCTCGCTCTCGGTCAGGCCCGTGCGTCCGAGCTGGCGGGCGACCAGCCTGTTCGCCGTCTCCGACCGTTACTACGGCTACGTCAGGCCGGATTGCCTGCAGGTGGTCTGGCCGGACCGGAAGGGCCGGTATCCGGGAGATCTCGGATTCCAGCCCAGGTACGAGGGCAGGCAGCCGATGCTGTGGCTGCCCCGCGACGATCATCCGCCGGGGGTGTGGACCCGGATCGACCAGCTGTCGTGACCGGCGCGGACGGAAAGCATGTAACTGGCCGACGGGGCCTCCGGTAGGTCGTTAGCTTGGGAAAACTGTTTGCCCTCGATCGCCTGGGTGGTTACGGTCGGACAGCTGGCATGCCGAGCGCGGTGGCCGGCCAACGATGGAAAGGGATCAAGCCATGTCAGGGGATGGCCTCGTCCGCCGGTTCCCCGTGCTGGCGATCCGGGACTTCCGGCTACTGCTCGCGGACCGGCTGCTCGCGCCGGCTTCGTTCGGGTTCTCGATGGTGGGTGTGTCGTTCGCGGTGCTGAAGGCCACGAACTCGGCCTCCGACCTGTCCTACGTCCTTGCCGCCCAGATCGCGCCGGCGCTGGTGTTCGCGCTCATCGGCGGCGTGGCCGCCGACAGGTTCCCGCCGCAGCGGGTGATCATCGCGGCCAACCTGCTCATGGCGGCCGGCGAGGGGACCTTCGGCGTCTTGGTGCTGACTGGCCGTCCGCCGCTGTGGACGATGATGGGGCTCGAGGCGCTCACCGGAACCGGGATGGCGATCTTCTACCCGGCATCTCAGGCGCTGCTGCCGCGCGTGGTGCCCCGCGGAATGCTGCAGGACGCCAGCGCCATCAGCCGGCTGGCGATGAACACGGGACAGATGTCCGGCGCCGCCGCGGCCGGGCTGCTCGTCGCCGCGGTCGGCGCGGGCTGGGCGCTTGGGCTGTGCGGGGCCGGCATGGTGGGTACCGTGCCCCTGCTGCTTTCGATCCGCGCGGGCAGGGCGGCCGACGGGTCTGGGCTGGCGGCCGAGCGGGCGGAGCCTGCCCTGCTGCGCGAACTTCGGGAGGGCTGGTCGGAGTTCCGCTCGCACACTTGGCTGTGGGTGATCGTCGCTCAGTTCTGCGTGGTGATGATGGCCTGGTATGGCGCCTTCTCGGTGCTCGGTCCCGTGGTTGCGCGCGAGCACCTGGGCGGTCCGGCCGCCTGGGGCGCGATCACCGCGGCCGACTCGCTCGGCCTGATCGTCGGCGGCCTGGTGTCGCTGCGCGTCACACCGCGCCGACCCATGTTGTTCGTGGTGCTGACCGGGGCCGCCGTGGCCATCTCCCCGCTCTCGCTGGCGATGGTCCTGCCGCTACCCGCCGTATGCCTCGCGTCGTTCAGCCTCGGCGTGTTCATCGAGATGATGATGGTGCAGTGGACGGTGGCGCTGGCGCGGAACATCCCGCCGGGCAAGCTGGCCCGCGTGTCGTCCTATGATGTCCTCGGCTCGGTGATGGCGATGCCCGCCGGAGCGCTGATCGCCGGCCCGCTCGGCGCCGCGATCGGGATCTCCACCGCGCAGTACGCGGCCGCGGCGGCCATCCTCGTCGTCTCCGCGCTGGCGCTCATCCCCCGCGACATCCGCACCATGCGCGGCGGGGACGGCGCCACTCCCCCGGCTCCCGAACAGCCCGCGGTGGAACTGCAAGCCGCGGTCAGCTAGGACGACCGGTACGGCGGCGCCCCCGTGGCATCCGCCGTACCGGCCTCCCTGTCTCAGACGTTCTTCTGATAAGAGCGGAACGTCACCACCGACACCGCGACACAGGCCACCGCGAGCACCAGGAGCCCGGCGCACCGGACGCCGATCGCAGCCCAGTCGGGCTGGGCCGAGACCGCCGAACGCCCGATCTGCACCACCCAGTTGAGCGGGTTGCGTGACGCGATGGCCTGCATCCAGCCCGGCATCAGCTGGGTCTGCATGAACGCCGAGGACAGGAACATCAGCGGCAGCATGAAAAACGTGTAGACGCCGATGATTGCCTCGCGCGACCGCAACAGCATGCCGACCGCGTTGGACAGCGCCCCGAACACCACGCCGACCAGGATCGAGGCCGCGACCAGGACGGCCAGCCCGGCCACCCCGCCGTGATAGCGCGCGCCGCCCGCGAAGCCGAGGCCCACGATGATCAGGGACTGGACGGTCGTGCTCACCGCCTGCTCTGCCACGGTGGCGTTCATGATCGCGATCCGGCTGGCCGGCGAGGATAGGAACCGGTTCAGCGTGCCCCGGTCGATTTCCTCGATCATCGCCATCCCCGCCCACATGTTGTTTGCCATGGCGTTCATCGCGATCAGGCCGGGCACCAGGTAGTCCAGGTAGGTACCGCCGAATGCGAAGCCCGGGATGTCGATGACCTTCCTGAACAGCTGCCCGAACAGGAACAGCCAGATCACCGGCTGCACGACGCTGAACGCGAGCACCCAGGGCTGCCGCACCAGGGTGTGCAGCTTCCGGCCGGTCAGGTACCAGGTGTGCACCAGGGCCGTGCCGAACGGCACTGTGTTCGACTGAGCGGTGGTGAATGCAGCCGCCCGGGACTCCAGTTGCGCGGTTGCCATTACTTGCTCGCCTCCATTAGTTCGCGCTCGTCGCGGGGTTCGCGATCGTCCGGTGTCTGCGACTCGCTGTAGCGGCGCCCGGTATGGCGCAGGTACACGTCGTCGAGTGACGGCCTGGCCACCGCCACGGACAGGGCCGGGACGCCGGCCCGCTGCAGCGCCGCCAGGACGACCGGGACCGCGGCCGCGCCGTCATCGCTGCGCGCCGACACGTCGCGCCCGGCAATGACCACGTCGCGGACCTCCGCCAAGCCGGCCAGCACGGTGCGGACCAGGCCTGGATCCGCGGCCGCGGGCAGTTCCACCTGCACCACGTCGCCGTGTAGCCGGCCCTTCAACTCGTCGGGCGTGCCCGACGCAACCACCCGGCCGCGGTCCACGATCGCGAGCTGGCTGGCCAGCCGGTCGGCCTCCTCCAGGTAGTGGGTGGTCAGCAACACGGTCATGCCCTCGTCGCCCGCCAGCCGCGCGATCTCCTGCCACAGGGCGGCGCGGGCCTGCGGGTCCAGGCCGCTCGTCGGCTCGTCCAGGAAGAGCACCGCGGGTCGGTGCATCAGGCCGAGCGCGACGTCCAGCCGGCGCTGCATGCCGCCGGAATACGTCCTGACCAGCCGTCCTGCCGCCTCGGTCAGCCCGAAATGATCGAGCAGCCGGTCCGCGCGAGCCCGCACCGAGCGGCCGCGCAGCCCGTACAACCGGCCCTGTAGCATCAGGTTCTCCCGGCCGGTCGCGGTGGGGTCGGCGCCGGAGCGCTGCGCCACGACGCCGATCACGTGCCGCACCCGGCCCGGCTGGGCGAGCACGTCGATCCCCTCCACGCGGGCCGACCCTTCGTCCGGCCGGGCCAGCGAGGTGAGGATCTTCACCGTGGTGCTCTTGCCCGCGCCGTTCGGGCCGAGCAGCCCGTAGATGATGCCGCGCGGGACGCTGAGTTCGAGCCCGTCCAGGGCCCGGATGCCGTGGCGGCGGCCCCGCACGGCGTAGGTCTTGACTAGCTGATGTGCCTCAATGGCATGCTCGGTCGAGCTCACTTCTTCTCCTACGTGACAGATCGCGACGATCCAGCCCCGCGAGAAGAAACCCGGCTACGCTAACGGTGGGACCTCGGGTTCCGCGCTCGCGGGATCGGCTTGAGGTTGACGGCCCCGGCCGCAGGTGTTGCCGCACCTGGCCGGGGTCGTTTGTTTCAGGTATCTGGTGTCGCTCCTCCTTCCAGCTCGATGAGCGCCTGGATCTCGTCGGGGACCTCTCCCGTGGCGTGGAAGTGCCGCCAGGCATCCAGGCCGGGGAACGTGCCTCCGGTGAACTCCGCCAGCAGCCCGCGCAGCCACTCCTCCTCGGCCCGGCTCAGCGCCAGGTAGTACTCCGACTCGATGAGGAACAGCCGGGGCACCTGAGCCTGCAGCGCTTCCAGCTCCGCCTGGGTCGCGCCGTTGGCCTTCTCCAGCGCGGCGAGCCGCTGCTGCAGCAGGGCGATCAGCTGATCCGGCGGCAAGCCGGCGGATTCGCCGAGGGCTGCCTCGAATCTGGTGTGCTCCCGCTCCGGCACGGCGAGCAGTTCGCGCATCCAGTCCTCCCACTCCTGCCGACCCGCCTCGGTGATCTGGTAGGTGGTCCGTTCCGGCTGCCTGCCCTCACGCGCCACCTCCACTGCCTCGATGAAGCCGTACTTCTCGAGGTTCTGCAC
>Ga0335075_10000920_pt1 | contig 49732 bp, 32 predicted proteins | sample Lox_Sample_24_FD_206723 | JGI IMG/M metagenome (GOLD analysis project Ga0335075, IMG submission 206723) | Soil microbial communities from Loxahatchee National Wildlife Refuge, Florida, United States - Lox_Sample_2.4 | ecosystem: Environmental > Terrestrial > Soil > Wetlands | place: USA... | reverse complement strand
ATTTCCTCCGATAAGGTGGTAACGTCAGGCCGAGGCCAGATGCATGCAACGGTAAACATTCCATGCATTATGATTAGTTGAATTAGAATAGAGCTCGATAAAAGTTTAAGACGAACTTGAAAAAAAGCGCTTTTTGCTGCGGGGCTGCCACTCTTAGAGAGGGATGAGGGCACCCCTTGGCCATTTAGCATGGTAGGAAGAGCTGAAAATAATGGTCCCATGGACGAAGAACTTTTCTCTGCATGGCGGCTAACATGCCAGAAAGCATCGAACTTTTCAAATGAACAACACTCTTATAAAGGCAAGTTTTAACGGGGATGATTCTCACACAGAACGAAAGATTGAGGCAAATGGAGATGCTTCAATTCGAACTCGTTATGGATCTTCATCAGAATCCACAGAATTCTACATCTGTTTCTATAATAACAATCTTTTCGTGGAAATGAACTTTAACTTGCAGATACTGCAAAAATTAACTAAATGATTAACCTCCTGGTACCACCATCAATCTAAACCCCTTCAAGATTCCCCATGTGGCTAGAAAGATTTCCATTCCAAGATGTATGCAATGAAGTCGAGTGTTGGCTTACTGTCCAGTTAGTGGTTACACATGTACAGTATATATGAAGGAATAAATGCAAGAGGCGATATTAGAGCCAGTTGAAATGAGCACGAACAGGGTGTATGGAAATTAGATGAACTGAAAGCAGATACTCTGGTACTCCGGATGAACTAACACCCTTATTCATTATCTACTCCGCGCTCTATGCATTATCTAATGCATGTGTTATATTTCCAATCCTGAATGAGATCGGTTGTGGATCGTCTTCTGGCGAAGGTCATCCCCTATAAGAGGAATTCATGGCCGAGGCCGTCAAGAGTCGAGTCCCTATATAACAATATTAGGGGAAACTTTGAAAATGGCACAATTAATTTGGTCATTGTGTGATGCTAGGCATAGTATGGACACGATGTCTTGCTTTCTACTTGGTCACGACTCTAGAAGCATTTAAAGGTATCCCTTCCTTCCCCTGAAGAGTACTCAAACAAATGAAATGAAAACTTGAACAAAAGCTGTACGCCTTGCTACAGAGAGACAACTCCTGCTAGCCCAATGTGGGAGGCAGGAGGCTAGCCAAGTCAGTCAAACTATAGACCAAGTCCGTGCATTTATTCCTCGCCCTCAACGGGAGCCTCCTCCTCATACTCCTCCTCTCCTTCAGAGATAGAGGCCTCTTGGTACTGCTGGTATTCAGAAACCAAGTCATTCATGTTTGACTCAGCCTCAGTGAACTCCATCTCATCCATACCCTCACCAGTATACCAATGCAAGAAAGCTTTTCGTCGGAACATAGCAGTGAATTGATCACCGACTCGCTTGAAGAGTTCTTGGATAGAGGTCGAGTTGCCGACAAATGTAGACGACATCTTGAGGCCACGCGGGGGAATGGAGCAAAGAGCAGTTTGAACGTTGTTGGGAATCCACTCCACGAAGTATGAAGTGTTCTTGTTTTGGACATTGCGCATCTGGTCCTCGACCTCTTTCATTGAGACCTTACCACGGCTGTGACTAGGTTAGCATTATACTAGGAAGGAGACATAAGGCGTAACTTACAAAATCGCAGAGCATGTAAGATAGCGACCATTGCGGAAATCAGATGCAGCCATCATGTTCTTGGGGTCGAACATCTGCTGGGTCAATTCTGGGACGGTGACGGCACGGAAAGAGTATGCGCCACGGCTGGTGAGAGGTGCAAAGCCGACCATGAAGAAATGAAGACGCGGGAATGGGACCATGTTGACAGCCAATTTGCGAAGATCAGAGTTAAGTTGACCTGGGAAACGAAGGCAAGTGGTAACACCGGACATCACAGCTGAGACCAAATGGTTCAGATCGCCGTAGGATGGGTTCGAGAGCTTGAGAGTTCTCATGCAGATGTCATAAAGAGCTTCATTGTCGATACAGAAGGTCTCGTCCGAGTTCTCGACAAGTTGATGAACGGAAAGGGTTGCATTGTAGGGTTCAACAACGGTGTCAGAGACCTTGGGAGAAGGGACAACGGAAAACGTTGCCATCATACGGTCCGGGAACTCCTCACGAATCTTTGAGATCAAAAGTGTACCCATACCAGCGCCAGTTCCACCACCAAGAGAGTGGGTGATCTGGAAGCCCTGGAGGCAATCGCAACCTTCAGCTTCACGTCGAACGACGTCAAGAACTTGGTCAACAAGCTCGGCACCCTCAGTATAATGACCTTTAGCCCAGTTGTTTCCAGCGCCCGACTGGCCGAAGACGAAGTTGTCAGGACGGAACAGTTGACCGAAAGGCCCAGCACGGACAGCATCCATGGTGCCCGGTTCCAAGTCGACAAGTACGGCACGAGGAACATACTTGTTGCCGGATGCCTTGAACAGGTCAGTAAGTACAATAGACGCGATCTCTACAGGGAATGACAAACCTCATTGAAGTATACGTTCATGCGCTCCAGCTGGAGATCAGAGGTTCCGTTATACCTGGAAGACGAGTCAGACCTGCCTCTGCTGGAAATGTGCCCAGAGGCCGAATGGTATACTCACACTCCAGATCCATCGAGGCCGTGCTCGCCGGAGATGGTTTGCCTGTACTTCGTGTTAGATATCGCGTCTGTTTCATTCGTGTGCTTGTCGAAGAATACATACCAGAAGGCAGCACCGATTTGGTTACCCTAATCGAAGTTAGATTCATCGTTAGTAGCACGAATGAATGGGGAACTTACGCATTGTCCGGTCTGGAGATGGACCTATAAGATGTGAAGATACACGGTCAGCTATGTGGTCTGATATATATGGTGGAGGGGTAAATATCAGGGGTTAAGACGCGTCGTTGGGGCTGCAATAGCTTTAGTCTGGTGTTTAACTTACGATTTCACGCATATTGTCAATAGGATGAGCTCGGAGCTGTTACGAGGAATGGATTTAATGACAGTTGAGGTTAATAGAGCAAGAGTGTGGATGTGTAGTCCGTGTGTTTATAACTTGCGGTGTGAAAATGAAGGAGCAACAACAGATGTGGGCATTCGCCTAGTATTGGTCTGTGCGCAACCCCCGCCTAATCCCGTTTCTCGCTAGCACCTGTCTGCTCAAAGAAAGTCTATACAGAACTTATAAAAACATCTTCTCACGTGCAACCATCAAGTAACTGCAGTCATGGAGGCTGAAATCAAAAGCTATATTCCAAATATCGACCCCATCATTTCAGAGTATTCTGTGGGGTATTTAAATCATGCATCAAACGTTTATACACCTGACGTAGAATCCACTGGAATTTCGCCTCTGGCAGAGGCTGCAGCTTCCATAACTGTTCTTCTAGTTTCTGCATCTGGTGATGATTCACCGTCAAATGAGAAGAAAGTCCGGCAACTTGTTGAAAAATGGGTGGAGAAGTACAGCGCCGCAAATGGGACAAACGGTGATAGGAGGCACTTTTCCTCAGCTGCCAGACGACTGGACCAGGCGATTCAGGTCGGTGCTCAACGGAATATGTCATCAACGCTGGGAGTGTCTACAGGCGGTGTTGATCTTGAGTCTGCAAATGTTAGGAAACTGGAATCCAAAGTTGATCGGAAGAAGCTTGAAAAAGCTGAGCGAAAGATTGCTGCAAAACAGAACAAGAAGACTTTCAAAGCTGTGGAGTATGAAGCCTCCCGATTGCTCAACCAACCTGATGATGCTCAATCATATGAGGAGTTCTTCATGGCCGTCAATCCTCTGCAGCTAGGGTCCAACGCCCAAGGACAAGCGAAGAGCAAGGACGTTAAACTCGATGGTGTCGATGTGTCAATAGGTGGTTTAAGAATTCTTACAGACACGAGTTTAACCTTAGCTTATGGCCGAAGATATGGCCTTGTTGGTCAGAACGGTATTGGTAAATCTACACTTTTACGGGCACTGGCAAGACGAGAGCTTGCAATACCTGTTCACATCTCGATTTTGCATGTCGAGCAAGAGGTGAGCGTTGTTTTGCATGTAAGGTGGCACCGTAAGCTGATGAAAACGGCTTAGATTATAGGTGATGATACGCCGGCTTTGCAGGCTGTGCTGGATGCCGATGTTTGGCGAAAGCACCTATTATCAGAACAGGCTGTAAGTGTTTCAATTATTTAATTCAATACCATTACCGTCTAGTGGTGTGACTGACTTACTCTCTAGAAAATCACAAAACAACTTGCAGAATTAGAACAGGAACGGTCATCAATGGCCGATACCTCTGTTGATGCAGAGAAGCTTGATCGAGTTAGAGAAGGCCTTGATCAAACTTTGGGTGACGTTCAGGCCAAACTTGCAGAGATGGAATCTGACAAGGCTGAGTCTCGTGCTGCCACAATTCTTGCCGGTTTGGGTTTCTCCCCTGAGCGCCAGCAATTTGCAACAAAGACCTTCTCTGGCGGCTGGCGAATGCGATTGGCATTGGCTAGAGCATTGTTCTGTGAGCCCGATCTTCTACTCCTCGACGAGCCGTCCAACATGTTGGACGTGCCTTCCATCACATTCCTTTCCAACTACCTTCAAACCTATCCTAGTACGGTTTTGGTTGTTTCTCACGACAGAGCGTTCTTGAACGAAGTTGCCACAGATATCATTCATCAACACTCAGAACGTCTAGATTACTATAAGGGTGCAAACTTTGAGTCTTTCTACGCAACCAAAGAAGAACGCAGAAAGACAGCTAAACGCGAGTATGAGAACCAAATGGTCCAAAGAGCCCATCTACAGGCTTTCATCGACAAGTTCAGATACAACGCCGCCAAGTCATCGGAAGCACAGTCCAGAATCAAGAAGCTGGAAAAGATGCCTGTGCTTGAACCACCCGAAAGCGAATATACAGTGCACTTCAAGTTTCCTGATGTTGAAAAGCTTTCTCCTCCTATTGTTCAGATGTCAGATGTCAGCTTTGGATATACACCGGATAAAATACTTCTTAAGCATGTTGATCTGGACGTTCAACTTGATTCACGAATCGGCATTGTTGGACCTAATGGAGCTGGTAAGACCACGGTACTAAAGTTACTCATCGGAAAGTTAACGCCAACATCTGGCTTAATATCTCAAAATCCACGCCTGAGAATAGGCTTTTTTGCTCAACATCATGTCGACGCCCTGGACCTGAACACGAGTGCCGTAGGCTTTATGGCTAAAAACTATCCTGGTAAGGCCGATGAGGAATACCGACGTCACCTGGGAGCATTCGGAATCACGGGCATGACTGGCCTGCAGAAGATGGAGCTACTTTCGGGTGGCCAGAAGTCTCGGGTCGCCTTCGCCTGCCTTTCGTTGACTAACCCGCACATTTTAGTTCTTGACGAACCTTCTAATCACTTAGATATTGAAGCCATGGATGCCCTGTCTCAGGCCTTGAACCAATTCCAGGGTGGTATCCTCATGGTTTCTCACGATGTCACGATGTTACAGACGGTGTGTACTAGTTTATGGGTTTGTGATAACGGAACTGTTGAAAAGTTCCCGGGAGATGTTCAGGCTTATAAGAAGAGAATTACGGCCCAAGCCGATGCAGCTGGCGTCGTACAAGCCCAATAGATTATAATATCATGACTGATTATCAAGGATTTTCTGAAGATCCAGCTATGAAATAATTAATTCTAAACAGACTCCATGTCCTGAAAGAATCATTGGAGATCCTCGAAACTAGGTGCAGTTACTCGAGGCTGCAGGCAATAATCCGTTTGCAGATCGGGCTCGATTGATTAACAACTGACTGACAGGGCTGATCATTAGGCTCAGTTATTTAGGTCGGGTTTGACGGCTAGTTACTCCCGAAAGGCATCTGGGTATGAGGTTAAGCGTTGTTCTAGCTGAGACCGCCTATGAACCCAGACCCGACAACCTAGACCCGACAACCACACTACCGTTTCCCAACGTAGACTTACGTACCCGGGAATCCTCAATGATTTCATTTTCAGCTCCTCAACGCCGCGCCCCCAATCTCCCCTGAGCATCCAGACCATGGGGCCCCAAGCTCAATTGAAAACTCTTTCCCGCTTATTAGGGATTAGAAGAAGGAATGACACTCGCAAGACGTGGAGCCAGAATCATAAATTTGCCTATATTAGTTTGCGCCTGGCGAGGGCAGGATTTTTACCTTATGTTGATACTATCAAGACAATTACTTCTGGCCCTGCCCTGGATGATACATTAGGCCTGTTTCGGCGTTGCGGCACATCTCACCTCAGCGCGCGGGTTTGAGGAGGTGAATTTTGTCCACAGTTGAATCACATGTGAAGCAACTTTGATACTGAGTGCATTTAGGTACTTCGCAGACAGACCATGCCAATTTGAGATCCTCGAAAGTTTGGATGAAATGTCGACTCAATGCAGTGCTGTTGTCGGGTTTGAAAATTGAGAGGAATTATGCGGTGCTACTTATGCTCTTTTAATAAACGTGTAACTTTTATGCTCCACTGGAAAACAAGGTGTGGGTGAGGTGGCGTTCTCGTCTCCCGAAGAATCCTCTGTAGCAGCCAATCACAAGTCAAAGGACGCGTCTAAACGCGTGCAGAGGATACAAGAATAAGAAGGAATGACGAAGGGGTTTTATCATCGGAGCTGCCTCCGTGCTTGGTACCCTCAACAATGCTCATGATTCCTTTTTGTTCTCCGTCATCAGGGGCAGTAGAAGATAAGGGGGGGTTCAGAAACAATCAATATGGGCTATATTTCACGTGAGATTGAATCCTACGCTTCTAGAAGGAATTTATCGACAGTAATATGTCCGAATGAAGGCACGGGAATGAAATTAATTGAATAAATCGCCGACCACAGGTTCAGCCCCGTCCCACATCCATGGCGATACCAGATCAGCCACTGCGATCTCAAGTAAGGCACAGGGAAGATCTTTGATTGACTTTGGGCGGGTCCCTGCGAGTTATCCTTGTGTCGGATCCCTTATCGACGTAGCCTGTTATGGAAGTGCCAAAACCTGTTTGGCTGGCTGCCTTCCAGAATTGGACACCGCAACATCGACGATGGACAAAACTGTCACGTACCCAGACGTGTGAGTTGGCATCGGAATGTCTTTTAAACCGCCATCTATCAACCATATTTGGGACTTTGTTCGCGTGAAAAATGAGACCTGAAATGTGAGATTCACTTAGCGATTCACTCCGTATCCTCCCGCCAAGGATGACTCCTATTGGTGCTTCAGCGAGGCCCTAGGGATCACCTACTGGCTGGGTTGGCGTCAAAGCGCTGACGCCGTTGTGAATAATTATGGGAACGGAAGCCAAAAACTGTGATGTATGAGGCGTTGGGTTTCATCCTTGGGAGCAGTTCATGAAAGTGGAGATGGACAATTTATAATTTCATATCTTCGACCACTGGGAAGGCAAATGGGCCAAGATCGCCGGACTTCAAATTGGGGAGCTGAACACGTCCCCGATGAATCTGGTGCATATATCGAAATTGTTTTATGACATGCATGATGGGGCGTTACTCGCCTGTAATTGGACTGCGCACGCGACTCGGCTAGAGGTAATAATTCTTCTAACTGTTGGCCGGGAACATGCTTCATGTTTAACACCTCAGCACGCGTTTCTTGCGTGATTAGCCTTCAGACGGTGTAGCCGGCGAAGGCTTGCTTTCTCAGACACAACCAATTGCTCATCGCTCTCTGGGAGGGACGGAGTGATAAGCAACTTGTCAATTAGGCCGAAACTGAGGGGTTGAACAATGGGCTGATCAAACATGCTTTTTGACTCGGCATACAGAGCACATTAGTGGCCGTAGTAGTCGACAGTGGCGAGGAATCGCAAGCACGGATCTGTATCTTATTCCTGTTTTAGCGCTGATGCGGCGCTGCTCTGCGCAAGCCTCGATGTACGAGTGCTAGCATTTTCCGCACCTGAGGTGGGCAAGGATATGCAAGGCCTTTTTTGCTTGTTACAGAGTGGATGGTTGGGAATCTTCGGGTAGATTACCTATGTTGGACGTCCGTCGGCGAGCAATCACGACCATAAGAAGACGTTACTTGAGATGAACGAGACAAGAAGTCCGTTGTCGAGTACTTATATGCCCTCCTCCACGCCGAGGCTGGAGCCAGCCTCATTGACTAAATTCGCAGGGGCCTCTCCGCGACCTGCATACTGCTTTGTGCAGGTTTGCAAGTCGCATCCGGGAAGTCGGATCTATGAGGAAGACAAGGCCTTGTTTATCCCCGGTCTCTAGCAGGAGAAAGAGACGATGGCCATTGTGGAGCTGCGGCTGCAGACAACCATGGTAAGTGACACGACGTTTGATGTCAGTTGCAGCCAAAGTCCGTATGTGCACTCAGGCAATCGTGGAATCAAGAGGTCATCCAGAAGAGGGTCATGATTTCCAGACGATGTAAAGCAATGGACAATGTGCTTCCTGACTCATCGGCAGACACCCACAGTATAGAGTGGTATACTATGTCGCACAGAGATATGGACTGCAGACTTGGCTCGATATCAAACACAGAGACAGCGCGAAAGCGGTCCAATAATGTAGGATTATAATTACATTCTTGTCATTATTAATGCATAGTAGTGACCGTGTTGGTGGTATGATATGTAGACTTTCGTATATGTATGGATTGGTGGCGGACGTGGGAAGACTGACCTGGACTTCCCTGCGGGCATGACTCGGGACGGGTCCAATGAATGGTGCTCGTACTCCCATTAACAAGACTTGAAAGACGCGGTGTTTGTAACTTGTTAGCTACTTTTACCGGGACCGAGCCAGGTTTGACGAGTCGCTGTCCAGAGGTCAGCTCTAGCGAGCCACCCCCCAGGTGCAGCACTTGCCTGTACCAAATTGATGAAACAGAAAGACAAGACACGAGAGAGATCCTGTGCCTTTAATTCACAACAAAGCAAAGATCTTTCACCTTCTACACTTCGCCAGACCGGCTTCGACAGGACTTTACATTCGTTACGCTCATTACCTGTCTTCTGTTCTTCCTTTTTCATCTTTAAATGTAGACAGCCTCTTTGTGGCTTGTTTATGGTCATTTCGAGGCGGCATTCCTCGCTGCACCTCCAACCAACTGACCATCTTGTCTCGACAAATGAATCTCTTTACGAAGGCCGTGTCTTCCCCGGGGCTTCTCTCTTCGGTGGGTCGGCGTACCTGTGGCGGTCCGGGGCAGTCAAGATGAAGTCGATCCCTAGCGTAAGACTCCCTCCCGTGGTCAACGCAAGGGCACGAGTCCTCGCGTGGACATCGAGCATTTTATTCTCACCTCCAAACTCGTTCCATAGGCGCAGAGAAGCAAGAGCCCTAATACTGACATTGTGTCCATAGTTGGTAGCAACAAGCACAGTCGGAGTAGCCGCGACAGGATTGGTATTCGGCCGCCCTCAGCTTTCTACTCCAGCACGACCGGCTTCGAACAAGAGAAAAGCTACTGAATATGATATGGAACAACAGGTTGTGTCTTCTCCGCGGTCTCGGCCCGCCACAAGTTCGACACTGGCAACCCCAATTCGTGAAGCTACGAGTTCCCCTCTCTATGCTTCCACTGGCAGCGGTCCTCGAATTCCCACCGATAGGACTTCTCCAAACGAAGACAGCACCAGTCCAGTGCTACGCTTGAACTCGACCTCAAGGCGAAGAGATATTCTGTCCTCACAAGATCATGGCGTTGGAAGCCGTAGAGACTCTTTATCGTCTAGGAACTCCTGGATCCGAAGATTATCTACAATACAAGTATCATCACATCAGGGTAGTCCAAGGTCAAGCACTGGGCCTGACTCGCCATCCCTAACATTCTCGCATGGTTCAGCAGCTCCAATACTAGATACAGCAGGCAGTTCAGCACCATTACCGCCAAACAAGCTTGTTAAACGGACTACTTCTGGGAGATTACGGGATGGGGACACGCCTGTTAGGAATGGGTCCAGGTCACAAGTGCCTACGTTGCGGCGGCCAGCAACTAGTCATCAGCGTTCAGTCACTTTGCAGCAACAACTTAGACGGGATAGGATAGATTCCCCAGAGGTATCGCCTCAACAACACAGTTCACCATCTCAAACTCAACAAAGAGTTATTGTTGGTAATTTCCCTCCCCCGGACAGTCGCACCCCGTGGAGGCTTTACTTTGAGTCTCGTCCCACGAAACTCAATAAGGAACGACAATCAGCTAGGCCGAGTGATAGTAGCATGGATGCGTTCTATTCAACTACAAGAAGAATTATCCTACCGGAAGGTTCCACCACACCTTATTTGTTGAAAGCAACGATGATCATTGAGTCCGAGGACAAAACGATCCCAAGCTGGATGGAAACCCTTCCTGCACAAATTGGTGAACCCATGGCATCGACAAATCTCGAAAGCCCACCAACAGCTCAGGCAGCTGACGAGGAGCCGCGCAAACTGCCACGTCGGTCTCTCTCGATGAATTTCACATCCCCCTCAACTTGGATTACGAGATCAGGTAGTTTGCGTGCAACCAAACGTGGCACAGCTGCGAAACCGACAGGTAAAAGGTATTCGTCGGCACCCATTGCTCCATTACCTGTCCGTGCCGCTACATCTGCACATGGCACGTATGGCTCTAGGCGTAAGGGCATTCTGGACCCTAATGTCTATCAGAATAATGGTCAGGAGTCTGGTGACGGTCGCGAATCGCAAAGTCCTTCGGTTACCTCCGATATTCAAACACGAACACGTAATAACTCTTCCCCGCTACCTCCTCTTTCACGTCTCTCAAGCTTCAACATGGATCTGACACGCCTGGGCTTATCCTCGTCATCATCTAGCGCACCTCGACGTAGTCCGATATCACCAAATTCGCCAATCAATCATACCTCTCCAGTCTCAATGAATGCGAATGATAGGCCCCAGGTCAAATCATCACCGAAGGTTATTATTCATCAGGACACATCTCCACGAATTCCTGAAGCTATGGGCTCAGACAGGGCCTCTACTCTCATTGGATCCGATAGTGAGAATCGAGGCTTTGCATCAGGCGAGGAAGATGAGATAGATTTTCAAAGCGACACGGTCTTTGATTCCTACCGCACAGGGACCACAGGTAGCATTCGAGTGCGTAACCCACCGCTAGAGTTAATGTTTGATGATTCTCCGCCCAACAACGGTCACAAAATCAAAACGACAATCATTCGTGACTTGGCTGCCAATGGAGCGTTCCGAGAATCAATCGTGGAAGAGGACGAAGACATGGTGACCCCAATCAAACACAGAAGAGGCTCAGACAAAGATAGATTTAGTACTCCATCAACTCCAGTAAGAGATGGCGCCGAGGCGGTACCAGATGATATAATGCAATCCTCGCCACCCAGCTTTTCTCTTGGAAGCAAGGAATTTGCACGCCTCTCTTTGGAAGATGATGACGAGGAGGAGGATTGGACTAAAGACGATGATAGTGTTACCATCAGCAATCCTCTGTCGCCACCTTCAAGTTCGATAAATTCTCGACGTGTTAGTTCTGCTATCCGGACTGCCCTTGCAGATGTTACCAAGACAGGATCGTCGTCCGGAAATGCAGCTCCTAGCGGTGATCGACCTAGAAGCCTATTCGATTGGTCAGAGCCTCTAACTGCTGAGAAAGTTGATGTCATGGGAAATTCTCCACGGCCAAAGACTGTGCATGGCAAGCGAATTATTGACGGTCGAGGCGGACGGACTGTGGGACGCAAAGGTCCTAACGCAATACATATCCGAAGTCAGAGTGTGCCTGTTGTTCCAGATGTTGCTGGTCATCGTGAGCATGGTAAACTTGCTCCCAAATTCGGCACCTGGGGCTTAGGTGGTAAAGGCGTGAATGAAGACTGGGATAACGACTTCGAATTTGATGGTGCGGATGTTGACGAGAAAGACAATACGAACGATAGCATGAGTGGTAGTGGGATGCTTGTGCCTGAAGCAATTCAAGCAAGTCAGGCAAACGTAGTTGGCCACGTAGGACAAATACGAGAGGTCTGCTGGCTTGTGGAAGATTTAAAGCGGTTACGTGGCCTCGCACGAGAGAAAGGCATCTTAGATGGATCATCCGCCAGCCTGTGGAGGGAGGCAGAGGGAATTATAGCATTGGCAATTCCTGATGAAGAAGACGAGACCTTGTCACCTCCGCGATCTCCTTCCTCTTATTCCTTCGAACGCGAGTCTATTGGTGATAGGTACCGTGATGGAGGTTTCGACGTCGACGAACTCAGCGAAGCCAAAGGCTCTGTCCAGGCAAGTAATAACCAGGAAAGAGCCACTGGACTTGTGTATGATGGCCTTCACGTACGTCGTCAGTCCGTATTCTCCCCGGAAGATGATATATTCGGTGCTGGTGGTGTAGCTGCAAGTCAGCGCTTAGGAGAGGAGCAAATGCAGTCAATGAAGGCTGCTCGTCAAATGAGGAGCAAAGATTCTACGGATGTTGCTCGGACCGTGATGGAACATATTCACCAACACCGTGCGGCCTCAGATCCTCTTCGGTCAGAGACATCGGACGGGTTGAAAAAGATGCCTTTCGACACGACAAGCCTCCGCGATCTCGTGCATCGTGCAAATACTTTGAGTCGTGCTCTTGCGGAAATTATTCGAAAGGTAGATTGCTCATCGCAAAGTCCACATCGCAACCCCAAGAACGATCTCGACTCCAGTCCAGCATTTACTCGTGTCTTCACCGACCCTCACACGAGTCCCCCGAAGAACCTCTTACGAAGCCAAAGTAATAATTCGATTTTAAGCGGCTCCATCGATGCTTCTCCAACACGCGGTCTTGGAAAGCGAATGCATATGATGACTGTCGTCTAGAACGACTTTATTAATCGCCTTTGGAACGATCTACAAGGCTGATCAGTGCTGGTGCCTTAATACTGTGGTTCCATTTAATACTCATTTGAGCGATTACTTGATTTTCTGTTTGCATAGCGACGGGTCTCTACAAGTGTCAAGCGTTTCTTACTCATTACCTTCCTTTTCTACTTTTAAGGTCGAGCGAGCTTGGGGAAATGATCTTCCAGGGAAAAAAGCATTGCTTTTGTGTCTCAAGTCGGCAACGCATAATGTTTGCGCGATACTTTGATTTCCCGTTTGCCATTTTATGACGGACATGGAATCAGGATGGAACCTGTAATGCATATCAGGCAGGCATTGTCTTTTAAGAGCATGCTCCTAATAATTTGCTTTAGAGTGTTCATGCACACTGATGAATGGGAATGGGCTCAGATGAGGATCTGGGACAAAATGTTCAAATAGAGAAATGGAGGAGAAAGCCGTTGTTGCAATGTGAAACCTGAAATGAGATGGATAGAAATGAATGCACGGCATTACACATCCATATGCTCTAGTTCATGATGCCGTTCCGTGATGATATGCGGCAAGCCATAATAACAGTTTGGTTGAAAATTATAAAAGATCCTTCGCGGTGTCAATCGCTACCTGACAAAATGAAAGGACTTCTCCCATTTGCCTTCCACAAGCGCTACTTTCTTCCACTATGAGGACCATCCATTCTTCTGCCCCTTGAACCACAGTTTTAATTCATTTAATTCCTACACATAGCTCACCGTTTTGGCATATGCTATGCCTCAAGCAATGTGCTTCTTTCGACATGAAAGGGAACTGTATTCCAGGCTATGGCGGAAAACTTGTGCTAAGAGGCATTATTCTCTGGCATGTTTTGGTTGATCTTGAGCTTTTGCATAACCATATCGAGTTCCATTAAAGCATGAGAAATACAGAATAGAATATTGCCATATATAACCTGTATCTACCTCCAGCTCGCTACACCTCCTATACTCACTTACCTATATAAATGAATTCCTCGACCAATAAGTGTCAAGGCTCCCTTAAATAATATGTAAGTATCTTTAATAGCAAGGCTACATGCTTGTGACAGACTAATAAACCTAGTGCAGTGTCATGAGACTAGCCTTAGGTAGTCAAGATGGTATATAAAATAAAACACCTCCGCTTGCCTTTGAATTCCCACTTCTTCTTTACCGTCTTTCGCAGTCTTGTCCTCCCTCACCCCTGCTCTTCCTTTAACCTAAAACCTGCCTCTTCCTCAAACTCTGTCTTCCTCGCTATCTCCTCCTCTATTCTGCTCTAAGAAGGGCGGTAAAAAAAGTCAATGGAATTTCGGCCAGTGTGCTCAACTCTTTCGTCAAGGCTTGCCAGTCGCAATTGTTCCTCAGGCATTCATGCTCCTGCAGCTCAGGTAACGGTGAGTGGAGCCGAGTTCTTGGACGACAAGGCAAGTAATGGAAATAGAAGGTTAGACTGAGATAGAGGATGGGTGTAACGAGTACTGGTACTGGTACTGGTACTGGTACTGGTACTGGTACTGCTGCTAACTTGTCGTGTTTTATGGTTGTTAAGATTCGCCATTTGATATTTCTGGATTGGTTTCGCGTCGAATGAGATTTGCGTTCGTCGCTATTCCCCGCTTTCTTTAACCGGATGGATCGTCTCCTTGGCAAACGACACCTCATCAAGCACGACATGGGTAGTTTCATGATTTATGCGTCTTTTTATTTCTAGCAACTTGTTTCAGACCTTTTCCAACCAACTAGGACTGACTGGGAGTTGGACCATGCATAGGTCATGTGCCTCCGTCCTTCCTCCACCCACAACGGTTCTATAAGGGCGGAGTCCCGGAACGCCGTTAAGGACATGCTTGATTGATGGCCTGCCACCATGAAGCTCCCAAAATATCAGACATATTTTCGTTCGCTTTTCATTATAGGGCCTTGGACAGGCAGGGCTTTAGCTCAGAGCACGACAAGCTCATCAGCATGCCCAACGTTTAGTCCTGCGTACCCGGCGCCCGTAGTAGCATCGGGCTGGCAAGCCCAACTCATTGCAACGGGTCTTTCAACACCAAGAAGCATACTTTTTGATAGTAACGGACATTTATTGGTGGTTCAGTCTGGCTATGGTGTGGTAAATTTGGAGCTCGCAGATAGTGGCGGTACCTGTATTAGTGTGGCCAATAAAACTTACTTGATCAATTCGACAGACGTAAGTGTATATCCACTACTTGGGTACATTATGAGTAACTCAGGAAATCAGCTTAATCATGGCCTTGCCCTTTCAAATGATGGCAAAACACTTTATGCATCTTCCGTGGAGGCTGTCTTCTCGTGGTCATATGATGCAGCCTCGCAGGCTGTCATCGGCGAAAACAAGACCTTGGTCATTGGAATGAACAATACAGACCACCTTACCCGCACACTCCTCATGTCGCAATGGCAGCCTGGTATTCTCCTGGTCAGTCGGGGCAGCGCCACAAATGTAGACTCAGATGCAGAAGACTTTTCCACTGGCCATTCCCAACTTAGGGCTTTTAACATGGCAAATGTAACAGGGACTAGCCCGCCTTATGATTTCAGCACCTCTGGCCGCTTGCTGGGGTGGGGTCTGCGAAACTCGGTTGGTCTGGCAGAGGAACCACTCACAGGCGGCATTTATAGTGTCGAGAACAGTGTGGATCAAATTACACGAGATGGGACAGATATTCACCAGAATAATCCTGGTGAAGAGATGAATTTCCACGGCTATTTGAACAGCTCAACCGAGAATCAAGGGGGCAATTATGGCTACCCTGATTGTTTTGCACTTTGGAACACTGACATTCCAGACGTTGGCTCTCTTCAGGTAGGCAATCAATTTACGATGGCTCCAAGCAGCACACTCAACGACACGACATGTTCCTTGAGCAGAGTTCCTCCGAGGCTGACATTTCAGGCGCACATGGCGCCCTTGGATATAATATTTCTACCAAACGGTACAGAGGCTTATGTCACCTTTCATGGATCCTGGGATCGAACAGCTCCAGTTGGCTACAAATTATCAACTATTGCCTTTGCAAACGGATCTCCTGTTGCAGCCTCAGATAGCACGACGGCATTGACAGACATATTTAGTAATCAGAATAATTCTAATTGTCCCGGCTCGTGTTTCAGACCAGTTGGACTGGCTCGAGATGGCCAAGGACGTATTTTCATGAGTTCTGATGCTACTGGAGAGATCTGGGTTCTGCTGAAAACAGGCGCACCGTCTTCAACAACGAGCGCACCGTCTTCGACAACGAGCGCAAGTCCGACAGCCACGCAAACGCCGAACGGTGCTGCCGCTTCAAGGTTGTTCGGCATCCACAGCCTTCTGGTGACGTTGGGTCTGTTGGCATATTGTTTGCTTGCAGAATCTTGCTAGTTGCTTTGAACAGCTCTTTTCGTTCTTCTCAATCAAAAGGTATGTCAATCTTTGATATTAGCCATATAACGCATATTAAGACGTCAAAGAAGTTTTAAGAGAGCAGCTGTGGATGGCTTATTCGAGTTATACTATCTACAACAGATGGCTAGAAGTTGTTGCTTGCTTTCCTAGGACTAAAAGTCCTATTGGCTCTGGACTTATCACTTTCGAAGTGCAAGAGTGTGTTCCTCAAAGTTCATGGTATTTTGGAAACGCTTCATAACTGGGGCGTTGCTACGATGTTATCTTTTCTCTCTCGGTTTTACCTTTGGCTTACCGCACCACAGCTTGACTGCTTGGTTTATAAAAATCCAGCCCAGCGTGATTCCCCTATCCAAAAGCCCTAGCATGTGGTCTTGCGCTTGATCTTTCCGCTTTTGAACGCGGAAAAGAAGGGCTTCTAGTCTGCTTTGGTTGAACACAACACAAATGTGGCGCATATCTCACTTCGTCTTCATGATCCAAGTTATAATATCAGGCACGGGTATCTGGTCCGAGCCGTTAGACGCTTAATTCGAGCTTCGAATTGTACACCATTCGACGTTGCGTGTGAAATTGTATACTCGGTCCCAAAACCCACGACCACTACCCTCGAAAGGGTAGAGGAAGGCTACTAAAGCCGTTCCTTGACTGAAAATGCCCTATCAAAGTCATCAATATCACATTGGTCAAGATCAACGTAAAAAATGGCCCATCAAGAATCTCCTAGGTGAGTCGCTGCATGTTTGGCCTATAGTAGCTTCATTTACTGACATTATATATCGAAGTAGGCCCATGGTTAAGATTGTGGTTGACAAGTATCCACTTTCTCACACCGTTTGGATTACGGAAGATGTACTACGCTGGAGAGCCCGGGCCTTCGAGAAGCATCTTGAGAAACATGGCAACGGCCGCCAGGAAGGTCCGTCTATGGTCTACAATCTTCCCGAAGAACGCGGAAACATTTTACAGTGGTACTAGGTGTCGTTAGCGATGACAAGCTTCCCAATACTCTGCCGCAATTAAAATACAATGCCATGGTCGACATGTACGCCACTGCCAGTAGGCTCAAATTGCACAATGCTATGAATGTTATCTTAGACGCGTTCCTATTAGGCTTCAGCTCGAATTAAACCTTTCCGGAACTCTTGTTGCGTACATATATGAGAAGACGGCCAAGGGTTGCGGTCTCTATCTCGGTTGAAGTCGAAGATTGGGACGGCTTCGTGGACTACTGGCCCTATGAAGCTCTGGGTAGATCCTACGGTTCATTGTATGGGCCGATATTGTGCTCTAATCAAGATTGAGAATATAGCGAAGTACCACCAGTTACCGTTTAAAACCTATTCCGATGTGTTCCGTCGCAACCTAGCTTTCGATAAGCACTTTCCACTCTTTTCGACACGAAAATTTCTACATGTCTGACTACTTTTGTGCGATCTAAGAACTTCAATTGCGAGACTCTGCTGCAAGGGAAAAGGCTGATGGGTGGCGGGGGTGAGATGGCGGTCACTCTTAATGTGCACTATAGACTTTTCAAGGCATACTTGAGCCAAATTAATCATGCTTAACTGTTAGGTCATGACGTGAAAGTACCTCACCGTAAAGTCACCTCCCGTAACGACCCACCAGCTTGGTCGAAGCTTGGAAAACCATGGGCTGAACTACTGCCTCCACCTTTTCATATGTATCGGGAACTAAAGTATGTTCTTCGATTAGCCTTCATTCGGTGAACAGTGAACCACCTCGGTTGCTATTCTTCAGACTGTCCCTTATTTAATCTCGCAGTGCTCCAGCAAACCTCCAAAGAAGCAGGCCGATGGAATAAGAAGGCCAGCAGCTGGCGTGTGCTGAGGTGGCAGTGACTTAGATGTACGAAATACAATGAGACTCAATACAAACCGTGTCTGGTGTATACGCATAGCTGATAGATCCTGCCATGAATGACCTCCTGTCATGAGGATGTTCTCCTGTCGTGAGAAGCTTCCCGCACGTACCTCGATCCCTTCATTCTATAGTCACACATTATTTATGGTACTACAAAAGCCAGACATGTGAACAGGTTTGGTTCCGCTAGTCCTAAACTGAACGTGATGCATATTCATATCTCATTATTTTGGTATCTCATTTCGATCCTACACTTACAAGCTCCAGCTTCACTTTCCTCTGTCCCGTGCTCTCCTCCAGGACATCACTGATCCTCACCGTAACCTTCTCAAATAACTCTACTGTCACCTCCCGGCTCCCAGTAGTCTTCAGCATGTAAGTATCCGTATCAAAAATACCCTCTGGCTCTGGTTCCGCTAGATCTCGTAATCGAATCAAGCCCTCAATTCCGAATCTTGGGACGAAAACCACAAAGCCATTAGAAAATACCTTCATGACAAAGCCTTCCTCCTCAATCCTTCGGCCTTTCAATGCCTGACCCACAAAGTAAGAAACACTAGCTCTGCCGGCTTGCTGTGCATTCCTATGGCGAATATTGATGTTCTTGCACACGGCTTCGAGTTTGGCTTTGCTGCGGACACTGACATCAAGTGGCTCATAATCAATCGCAGCAGCGAGCTGTCGATGGGCTACGAGATCAGCGTAACGGCGGATGGGCGACGTGAAATGCGTGTATATTTCCGAGGCTAGACCGTAGTGCCGAAATTCGGGGTAAGCTTGAGTTCCAGAGCAGAAATACTCGGCGGACATCATGCATCGAGTTGCCATGATGCGGACGAGCGTGTTGAAGAAGGGTTCTTTCGGGTCAACGCAAGTGTCGAGTGACTCGGCTAGGGCTTTAGAGGAGTCGACGTTCAGGGAGAGGTTGCGCTTCACCTTTAATTGGTTGGCAAGTTCTTCAAAGTTGGACTTTGGAGGAGCTCCGTGCCGTCGAAGCATAGCAGTCTGGGGAAATGCTGAATAGATCTTGCCAGCAACGCTGATGTTGGCCAGAAGCATGAACTCTTCGACGAGGGAATTCGTGTCTAGAAGTTGTTTCGTCTTGACGTCAATCGGATCAGAGGTCTCTGATTCCATTTCTACTCTGACTTCAGGGGAGGACAAGCTCAAGGCGCCTGCATCCATCCGTTTCTGCTTAAGCTTCTTCGAGAGTATGAGCAGCGTCCTCATGCCGTTAGTGAGTTCATCTTTTTGTGACACGTCGTCAATGCGTATCTGCGCTTGTTCATAGCTGAATGCTTCTCGTGATTTTATTACCGACTTCGTGAAGTTGACCTTGACAATTTCGGCTTCAGGAGTCATCTCCCAAATTGTAGAAAAGGCATACCGCTCAACGTAAGGTTTTAGTGAGCACAAGTCTGTCCCAAGTAGCATCGGTAACATATCAATCCGCTTATCCACAAGATATACGGTTGTACCTCGAATGCTAGCTTCTGCATCCATAGCATTATTAGGTTTAACAAAGTGAGATACATCAGCAATATGTACGCCGACCTCAAAATTGCCATTGGGCAGAGGTCTTGCGTGTAACGCATCATCAATATCCTGACATCCGACGGGGTCAATGCTGCATATGTGTAATTCTCTTAAGTCTCGTCGATCACGCCAGCCCGGGTCATTCGGACTTGTAGGCACTCTCCAGTCATGGCCCTCCGTGGGCAAGCAGTCCAACACAGCTTTGGGAAACGGTCGGTACTGCACATCATATTCTAGAAGAAGGGCTTCAGTCTCTGCCCCTTTGGTCTCCAGGTTGCCTAAAGACCGAACGAAGTGTCCTGCAGGATACCGCGAGTCACGGTCCCAGGAATCAATTGTTACTAGAACGCGCTTTCCGATGAGTTCGCCTGCTTGTCGTGTTCTTACTCGAATCTTCGGGATACGTTTATCCATTGGCATGAGAAAGACCATTTGCTGCTTTCGACCCTGCTTCACAGCATCACTGACGGAGGACATGTCCACATGACCCACGTACTGACGCCAGTTTCTCTTAATCACTCCAACAACCTTCGCAGTTGGCTGTGGCCGACCTTCTATGCTCTTGCTTTGGGTCTTCCTCACCTTTTCCTGTAACGCTCGTCGTTCTTGCTCTGTTACAACAGCTTCACCGTCTTCGGCATCAGCGTTCTCGTTCTTGTTCAGCGTCTCTTCTTCGATGATCTTAGACGACGGTGCTTTCCACTGTTCTTCGGGGAGCACTTCTATTACCACGATATCTCCATGAACAGCTCTGTTCATGTTTTCCCGTCCAATGACAAGGAGCGACTTGTCAAAAGCAGGAACGTGGACGGAGCTTTCCATGTAATTGTAGGGTGAAACATTAAATATTCCCTGATGTAAATTCCCATTCCTGACCCCAGTCATCATCTTGGATAGCGAATAGTATTCTTGATACAGATTTTCAGCCACCTTTGCATCTCGGGATTCTCGGCCTTCGTTTGCCACACTAATCATGTCCAGTAACCGATCAGCATCTTCAAGTCCTCTGACATAGTCTTTCAGGGAGCATGCAGCTATTTCATCTTCCTTAGCTTTGCGTAAATTTTCCTTATCATCGCTGAGCATGACCACCGCCGGAATGCCCTTGGATTTTCTTCCTGCTGTTTTCATAGATTTTGCCAGATGTTCGCTGTACCACTTCACAGCCCGCCTAACAGCACGATCATTCCTGTCATTAATCGTCTCGCCAGATTCTCTTGAAATGTAAGTTTCCAGCCTGAAGTCGTTGAAGAAGACGTAGAATCGCTTGTCCTCGCTCTTTGTAAGCCCAATCAATCGGTTATACAGTGGTAACGACCGGTTCCTGAGCTCTTCAAGCACAGTCTGAAGAATGATGACATCGTAGAAGGCAGACTTCAGCTCGAAAAGATCGAGAGCATTGAGAAGAGCGTTGGTATCAGGGACGAGGTAGTGACCTTGGGGGAAAGCTCTGGTTCCGGCCGGCTTTTCAGACAACACAAATGGCGCAACTGGAATATTATATCAGCTTCTTGATAGTTGCTAAGAGATGCACCAAGCTAGCAGAGAACTCACGAAGACCGCTTGCATCTCTTGGGGCATTTGACAGGCAGGCAGTGCATAGCTTGGAGGAGCATGGGATGTCCCGTCGAAGATAGAGTTCACGAACGATCTTCTGGACCTTGCCACTTTTCGTAGATCTCACGAATACCTTACTTGAGATATTGGGAGCATAGGGATCCGATGCTAAGGTTCTTTTGAGACTTGTCATTGCGGCGGAGTCAATGCTTGACGTGGAGCAAGTTTGGTGATAGTAAGGTACATCTGGAAGAAAGTTGTGCAATCAGAGATACCACGTGATCTTATCGATAAGAGCCCTAAAATTTCGGTCCAGCCCACTAGGCCGAATTGGCTATTTACGTATATGCGCGTCTGCAAGTTCTACAATCTCTAGTATATCAACCTTGGTCATGAGTTGTTTCGTGAGTGGAGCAAAACAGTAAGTATTCCTGGAAGAATGGATCGCTTGCGCTGCACCTTTGGAAGTTCATCAATGAGGCTTCCTGCTATGAGTGAGACTCTTTCAAAATTCTACGAATGAAATGGAACTGTCCGACTGTTCTTGACCACAGAATGATTGCAATGCATTCAGGATTCCAATTGGCGATCCTGGGAAGTAGGCAACACAAAGCTTCTCGCATCTGACAGGTTAAATTAACATCTGAGATGATCTTCCATCGGCATGAGCTACAACTGGGCTCGCTATTCCGTGATCTGTGTGTGCGTAAAGATGATCTCCCGGCGCACTGACACCCACCTGTAGCCACCTTGAGGCATGCTTTAGTGCCCGCTTCTTGCAGCAAGAGGGTTGTCTGTCAGTCTTCGGCGCATTCTTTTGCTGGGTTCCATCCGTGGTTAAAGTGGTCAATGCCACCCCCCCATATCTTCAGGACTGGAGCGCCCAAGCATGCAGAATAGATGTCATGCATACACATGGCATTCTTGCAGCCATCATGGTCGGCAGGAGCAGACCGTGCAGACCTCTACGCGCCCAGCCAACAGTAGTAAGGCATGGATCCAAAGACCAAGTTACATGCCGGCCCTTACTACGCGGCCCGGCGCAGCACACCCTCAGTGCAACCGGTGCGACATGGGGTTACCGTTACCCCCAAGGAATCCTCTTCAAGCGCGGGGCAATGGTCACATGCCGTGTAGGGGTATGAGGCTCTGGCGAGAATCAGATGATGGAAATATGATCAAGCTCTCATCCTTATAGGTCGACATATAACTCACCGGCCCAGGCGAGACATCCTTGAGCGATGCCCAAGCTGAGAGATTCTACTTCGAATGCGTCTATATGTTTCAGAAGCGAGAAAGCCTAGATGTGGCGAAGGCTTTCTAAAGTAAGGGGTCCCTTTCTGCGACAAAGCTAGATTACGCAGTCTTCAGCAAGACGTTAGGCTTGAGATGCTCATGAGCGGCGGCCATAGGCTGGGGCAAGGAGGGCCCGTATCCGGTTCCAGCCGTTTCCGCACGAGGCTGGCGAGGCAAGCTGAACATTTTGATCGAGCTATGTAGGAACTGGTAATGATTGGGCGGATCAGGAGAGCGCTATGAAAAACCCCATAATGCAAAAGAGGCTACTTCCTGTGCACAAATTTGTCATATGGCCAGCTAGTGGCTGATGAATTGCGACTATCAAATCCGAAAAAGATAACCAATCTCCTCAAGGGTTGAAAGGAAATATTGGGAGAATCCAACATGCATGTACCGTTAATGCCAAAACCGGCTTCCAAGAATGTCCATCTTCTTCCCATATCTCAGGCAGGTTTCAGTCGTGGCTGCCTGTCCGCAGCAAGTGTTGGTGGATAGAGCTGCTGCACCAATGGCTGCTCGAGTAGAGAGCTGGGGTTGAGCGCCCCCACTACATCGCCGAGTCTCCGAGTCAGGTTGTACACCCCAAGTTGCCTATCCCTGTACATTTGACATCGGAATAATGTTGCTAAGAATCGGTCTGTATTCCTAAGTTCAGCAGTTGATACCCTCCACATGCCAGGGAGAGCGCAGCTCGAGACCTCGGACCACAGTTACATCGCGACTTTCGATCCGAACTATGATGAATAGTTATCAAATAGATGAAGCCCGCGTCGAGGGCAAGCTGCAAGAATTACCCAATTCACACACAACGCCAGGGCTCCAATCCTTACTAGTTTAGCTGTAGAGGCTTTGAGCGGCACGATATTTGACGTGCTGCCGCTGGGGAATCGAATCCGCGCTATGCAGGCTGCAGGCTGATCTCATCGCATCGCCCCATCATCATTCATTCCATCCATGCCATTTCTCCGGATGGTTATGATTGAGCTCCTGTCTCCGCGACTTGACATTTCCATTCATCTCCCATTATATTGCGTATTATTTTATCGCTACAAAGACTGTGGTCCAATCTGACGATAGCTATCCGCATTTGCCGCAATCATCCTCACGCGCAACGTCAAGCCTGTTTTCGCAAATTCTATTTGTCGGAGCATCTTTCGAGCTGCAGCTTGCGTCAAGAGTAAGCAGAGTGGCGACGATTCCCGTAATAGCCGGGAAGATCATTGGAGGCCATTTGGAGATTTGAGTGAACAAGAGTATTTGACTCGCTGAGAAAGAATCCCCTCCAGATTGCTCTCGCATCTTCGCCCCTCCACCCCCGAGGTTCATGCACAGATCGTGGGCTTGTGTGCAGTGGGCAGCATCTGTGCCGGGAGCAGGCCGATTCATCGATTCTGTCGACGAAGAGTGGCTGAAGCGCAAATAGCTTCTTAGCCTTCCCGCAAGTGTCTAATGCAAGCAGGCAGGCTCGTGGAGACTGGAGATCGGGCCAGGTATTCTTAGTGGAAGCAGAGGCGAGCTGGTCCATGCAAGACGCAGAGCATCCCGAGCGCATCCTTCAGTACTATTCTTTTCTAGTGGCCAACCACCTGAACGCCCCATTCAAACAACACCAAACAACGCCTAGAGCTGTTTCTTGCTTTTACAGCCTCGCGTATCGTGATCCCCGATCCATTCAACAAAACAATAATTAGCAGCACCGCGACTCTTGCTCATTTGCGTCGCTTCTGCACGAAGAACATCCCTTGTGTTACCGGGGGTTTATTCGTTCCTACAGCTTCCCGTGCAGCAGCGGGTTGTGATACTTGAATGACTGATCGCGGACGCCCAGTCAACACCACTTACGGCTAGAGCCGCGCTTCCTCGCTACCTCGCTATCGCTACGGCGACTCTACCATCGCGGGGCGACATACGCCATCATCAGCTCGAGTTCTTCAAGACCGCAGCCTTTCGATTGTAGTACTGGTCGCTGGCCTCCGACCAATCGACCGTGTCTAGCTGAGGTGTATCTGTAGGTCGCGGTCGCTTATGCGGGTACCAACTTCGTTTGCGCATGCAGACGGCTGCGTTCATTCAGTCGAGCTCGCTGTGCATCTTTAGCAGAGCGCAAACGCGTAAAGATCAGAGACGACATTGCCTATCCGCGCTTGGTCTGACGTGACCTGCGTGATTCGTTGCGCTATCGATGAACATGTACACGACGCAAACAAATGGACTGGGAGCCGATATTGGTGCAGGAACCATCAATCCGGCAGCGTTGAACTCGACATGTGAGAACATCCCTTTCAGTGCGCACATCATCACTTTCGGTGTTCATTTAGATCGAGCTTCAGGGCTCTGATTGATTCCTGCGCATTGACCTGTTACTCGATTTTTCCAGGTAGAATTCTGCTAACATTGTTATCTCAACTCAAAGCTGTCGCGAATCCTCCTTCAAATATCACGCCAGATACAAGCCCACGAGGCATTAAACGAAGCCGTTCGCCGGATACTTACGGCGACCTGCAGACGGGTGACGGTGGTGGTGATGATGGTACGTTGTTCCAACTTCGCTATCGCAAGTATGGTGTCGCGTTACAGTTGATCATAATGCCATGCGCAACATGCGGTCTATCCGTTTGATCTCAAGCTGATACAGGTAAACTGCAGGTGATTTAAAGCCGAGGAAACGCGGACGACCAATGAAAGGGATGAGAACCTCTGGCGGAGTACCAGAAAGTCCAGTCCAGTCAACCATGCCTCATCCGTCTCAGAACGTTCCACCTCAGACCCCGCAACAGCAAACCACAGGACTCCCCCCACCAATTAATACTGTGACGCCTTCGCAAGCATCTCCGCCAAAATCAACACCGACCAAGTCAGTTGTGAAAGCTTTACCTACGGTTCGAGATCATACGACGGATCAGCTAGGCCCAGAAGGTGATGAATACATTCCTCGAGAATATGATGAAGCTGGCGAGCAGAAGGTTCAACCAAACGGAAAGCTTCTTGACGGCCGTGAATACAGATGTCGAACCTTCTTTGTCCCAAATAGAGGGGATAAGCTCTTCATGCTGGCTACCGAATGTGCTAGGGTCCTAGGGTACAGAGACTCCTATCTGCTTTTCAACAAGAACAGGTCTCTCTACAAAATCATTGCAACGCAGGCTGAAAAGGAAGACCTCATTCATCAGGAGATACTTCCATTTTCTTACCGCTCCCGTCAAATTGCTATAGTTACTGCTAAATCTATGTTTCGGCAGTTTGGCAGCAGAGTAATCGTCAATGGGCGACGGGTACGGGATGACTATTGGGAATCAAAAGCACGCAAGCAAGGTTTTACTGAGGACGATCTGGCCGGCGAAAAGAGACCTGGTGGGGCCAAGGCAAGAGATGCAGCCGCGGCGGAAGCGACCGCCAATGCTGCAATGCTCGGGCACCATGGTGATATCGTCTATAGCAATGCTCCGGCTCACTTTGGCTCGCACCCACAACCCCAAACCGTACAGCCTGGTACTTTGGGTGGCCCAGGTCCTGGGATGGCGTTACCAATGATCACTACTGCACCAGATCAGAACGACCTGCGACTGGGGGATTTTAGAAACATGCCACGACCTAGACATGAGATCCAGGGCCCAGCGTATCAGGATCGTACTCAACCCAGTCCAGCGACGGAGCTGCTTACCCAGGCTCATCATGCTGCTGAATACAGCAGGCAAGTTAATCAACAGCGTAGCGTGCGGGGCAAGTACATAGAGAATGTTTGGAAGCAGCCTCACGAGCCCCTAGCGTCAAACGTTCCCGCAACGTCTCCTGGGACTAATGAGCATCTTCCTCCAGTTACCCAGTCTTTACAGTCACCACACCCTGGCGCAAGCAATATCCAGCAACCGATGTTGTCAAATCCGGGCTCGCAGCATCTAATTGGGGCCCAAACCTACTCGCAACCTCCTCACCAACAGAACCCGCTGGCCCAGTCTCCTATGCGAGGTATACCGCAGAGCACCATGCGGCCTGATCAAATGTCAGGAAGATCGCCAAGCCTATCGCAACCTTCGGGTGGCATTGGTCAAACCGCAACTCCATATGGTTTCTCGCAACAAAGTCAGATGTGGCCATCTCCTCAAGCTCAGTCGTCTCCGCAACACGGCTTTCCAAGCTTTGGTGCTCATGGAGCTCAACAGCCATCTCATCTTCAACAATCGCCTCATCAACCTCAGCCTGGACTTCGACACGCTACAAGCAATCCCCAAATGCAACAACCGATGCAATATTCTGGGATGCAAGGCATACCTCAGGGATATCCGACACCCAGTCGAGGTCTCTATCAGTCCGATCAATCTCAACAATACATGCCCCAAAACACAACCGGCCCTCAATCTACTCCGCAAGGCTGGTCACCGCAGCATCCTCCAGGTCCGGGCAACTGGGGCTGGAGTAATCAGGGATGATGACGATATAAGTTTTGACGAACATACGCAATGACTATTCCATGAAATAAGTGGCCGAGATATCAAAGACAATGTCTCCTCTTCGCTCTCTTGATGAATAACAAGCACAAACTCGGTGGTTAACAAGCGGAGGATAATTTGCGTCTTTGGACACGATCCGCAGGGATAAGATCTGGCTTGCATATGGCTCGCTGGGTAGAAGGAGTTGGCGTACTGTCGCAGTAATCGTGGCATTTTCTTGGCTGGGCTTGTTAGTTTCTTGTATATTACATGTCTGTGTCTGGATTTCGAAAGCGTTTTTCATTGGTTGCTTGTGCTCAAGACAATGCTGCTATTCTTTCTTTCCCCTTACAGCGCCAGGCTTAGCGTTATCTCCTCACTCCCCCACACCTCAGATTCTCTTTCTCGACATTCGTTTCTTTTTCTTCTGGTGGATACTTCAATCTTCATATATTGCGGGTTCCCCTTCTGGTTATGGGGGCAGGAAGGCAGGGTATTCACAGGGCCGTTCTTGTGATCGGAACATATCTTCATGGTTGCATGCTTGTTAGGTTTCTTCCTGGCTATATACACGGTGGGCTTCGATTCGCGTATTGCTCTGGGTCGCTATAGCGGACGGTATAGGTCGGATATTTAGCATTTGGGTCCTGGGATCCGTATAAGCTATAATCATATTGTTGAATTCTTGAACCTTGAACTGAAGGGCCATAGTTGTGATATGCTTGACAGGCCATAACTGTTTACGAGAAAGCTGAACTGGATAAATGTGCAAATCAGATCACTGTTACTTTTATTCGACGTGATATGAGAACTCCCACCCAATGCAGCCATACTGACCCTAACCATAAGCAACCCATCGAATTAATCACTATCCTCCCCATTATCCAACGCCTCATCACCCCCATCCCTCCCTTCATTCTCTTCTAACGCATCTTCCGGCGGCTCCTCAACCTCCTCCTCTCCTGCGTCCTCCTCCTCCAAATCATCTATATCCCCTTCCTCCTCCGCCTCCTCCCCCCCATCCTCGCCCAAATCGCCCTCATCCAGCAAGTCGCTTGCCTCCTCGACCTCGTCCCGCGCACCATCGGGATCCGCATCAGCATCTATCCTCGGCTTCTTCGCTGCCGGCTCTCCATCTCCTTCTGCAGCGGCGCCATTCCTCTCCCCTCCTTCTCCCGTGGGGCTCCCGCCCTTTGCGCCAGACGCTTTGTCGGCGGCGACTTTTTTGCGGTAGGTATTCCGCTTATCCGTCTGGATCTCGTTGAACTCTAGTTTTCGGGTCAATAAAATCAACATTCAGTCTGAGATTCTGACAAAGAAGAGGATAATTGGGGGACGGGGAACGGACTTGCGAGTTCGGCTTCGAGGCGGTCTTTGAAGTCGAATTCGAGGTCTTCGAGCGCTTTGAAGACGTCTGCGGGGGCGATGGTCTTGCGGTTTGCGCTTTGCGCATATTCGTTTGCTCTGTAGGAAATTGGTGGTTAGTGTAGCATAGGTAATGTGTAGGTAGGGTGTGAAAGGAAATGGTGGATGTGCTGGGGAGGATTGCTTGTATAGGAAGGCAATTCATGTGGACACTCATTCAATTTGAAAACACATACTGTGTAGATAGGTAATTAACAAAGACCGTTGCACTTTTGCTCAAGGCTAGCATGGCGTTGCCCTGGATCTGCGTGTTGGGTGGGAGGACGCCTTTTGCCAGGCGGGTTACGATGGACTTTGGGAGGTTGAGATCCTGTTGCGTTTGTTAGTGCAAGCTATATGGAGGGCATGGATTGAAGTTATCACCTCTATATTGACGCCGTCTTCCTTTTTGGCAGCTGCGCTTGGGCCTGTACTTGTTCCTGCACCGAGGCCTGCCACGGAACCTTCATCGCCCGCTGCGATTTTCGAGTCGCTTTTTCGAGGCGGCATGTTTGGGGATTTGATGCTAGGTTGTGATATCTCCTGGATATTCACGATTAGAGTATTGACAAAGGTCGGTCCTTTAGGCGTGGCATTGGCTTTTTAGAATGAGATGGTAGAGGCATGAGCGTAATTGCAGGTCGAGGTGACGCGCCAATGCGGGCGCGGGGTTAACGCGTTTTAGATCAAAATCTGGTCAGGAGAAATATCAATAAAGTGCTTCTTTTATTTTCATTACGCCTCCGCTATGCTTGAAGACGCTCATTGCTATGCTAACCACCATATGCCTTGACCTATGCTTATTCAAGAATATCATCAAAGTCTATCGTCATGCAAGTTCATCATAGTCCCATCCAAGCGATTTATAGATAGAATCATCATCTCTGTCTTGTTGAAAGCAAGATCTGCTAGTGTTTTCGGCCCCATCCATACCAATACCTTCTATAGTTATGCTTAGGGAGTTAGAAGAAGCATCTGCTTCGACAATTTTTAGCTTTCCTTGCCTGGAAGGGGTGGCATGAACCGCAACAACCTTTGAAGGAGTGCATTCAACTGCTCGTGCAGATGAAGGAATTTCGAGAAACTCCTGTTTCCCAGGTTGTCTCGCTTGCAAGGGTGAACATGGGGGGATTCTGCTATGATTGTGCGAGCTCATTCCATGAAAGCCATCTGAGAGGCGCCAAGCTGATTTCGTTTGACCTTGAGAAGGCGTCCCACAAATCGCTGATATAGCCTTAGTTCCAGATCTTGCAGGCGTTGCTTCACACAAAAGCGTCTCCCCTGATTCTCGAGTGTTTGGGGCATGCTCCCTAGAAAGAGGCATCCTGGGTATACTGGATGCCGGAATAACATCGAGGTCATGACCCTGTTCCACATTCAATCCTACAATAGGATGCTTGCCCACTGTCATATCTTTCCGCCGGTTCCCTTTTGGCGTCGAGAGAATTTCCACTCCTTGAAAAGAAGGGTTCCTTACGGGCTTCTTCGATTCTGTACATATCAGTACTAATACACAAATCTGGAGTAGATTCGGCCTACTTCGGGAGTGCATTGAGGCAGATGCTACTCTTCTCTCTGCCTCCACTTGCAATTGTCCGGCAAGCTGTCGATTCGGTCGTTTCAGAGCTGTGATAGCATCCTTCAGCTCGGCTTCAATGCTGGCCTTCTTGAGCTTGGTATCATTGACAGTGGCTAAACTGCTCAGATCTACTTCTCTTTGGGAGAACTTCTTCGATTTTAACACACCACCACGGCTAACGAGCATAGATTGCAATTCAGCAGATGGAATACTTGAGAGCAGCGGCGTTTCACTTCGTTCTCTTTTTAAACGAGGAATTGCTGGTGCCGTTGCAGATCGCATCAACGAAATTGCACTCGACGCACCACGAGAGCCTTCACATGCATGTCGCTCGTCCGTTATTACTCGTCGAAGGTTTCTGCGAGCTGTCGCAGAAACAGGGCGCTTTGTAATACCACCAGGACGGGATGAAACGGCAGGTGAACTTGCAGAAGTCATCAACTTCGGGTGTGCTGGAGATAACACGACAGGGCCGCCAAGTTTACGACTGATTGTGCTGCACTGTTCAGGTAACCGTGCCGAGAAGCTATCTATATTAGACGATTCTAATAATATCAGGAGAGCACGACTTACAAAGGTACAATAACTTCAATACAGAACTCTCGTAGTATGTCAGCTGCATGGTCATGCGTGCTAGCCAGACCGCTAAGTTTTGAACCAATATCGGAAGGCGCTTCAAGCGTGGAAGTTATTCTGCCATCCTCAGCTGCCAAAGACTGCCAGATACAAAGCCTGTCTATGTTTACTTCGACAAGTGCTACTAAGTCTAAAGACTTCTTTGTTTTAGAACAAATAGCTGCCTTGCTATCCGAAGTACCATCAATCTGGCCATTTGACGGAAGCTTGCCACTTTGGTCGGTCGGAGATGTGACGAGAGATTGTAGCGCCAGTGTTTCAAGAATGACTATCATCTGGAGCTGCATCTCACGAATTCGTAGCTGCGCAACTCTTTTCTTTATGATATCTTCCTTGGATCCTCCTAGAGCGTCTTTGTCGGCATCCGTATCGTAAGAACCCCACCAACGGGATATGTAGGCATCCTCTGCTGGGTAAAGTCCATTCTTGCCCGGCTTCAACTTCTTACTTTTATGTTTCTTGACTCTTGGAGGAGTTTTGTTTCCTTCAGCACTACCATCTGGCATTATAATTGACAAAAGGCTTGGTACACCGTATTTATATTTCTTGTCAACCATGGTCGTCGGTAGGATAAGACCTTCCAAAAACTCTATCAGCTCATTCATATCTAATGTAGAGTCGTAGTCAAGATGAAAAGCTGCACGAGCTCGAGATAAAGGGCCTTTGGCGAAATATGCAAGCGATGCCTATAAGACTATGAACAAGTGCGGGAAGATTTCTCGAAGTAGTGGCTTACTTTGGAAAGGTATAACGCCTCAAAATATTGTGATCGGATGTTATCAAATATTTCGGTAGCTATGGGTCGTATGTTGATGCCTTCTTGTATCACCTCCGTCCTAATCTCTTTTGAAGGTTGAGATTCAATTACTGTGCCAGACTGAGAGTGAGGCACTGCTTGATGTTGTAGATTAGACAAGCTATCTCTTGAAGGGCGCTTAACCATTGACTGGATTGCCTCGATAGCAAGTCGCTTCTTTTTGCTGTATTTACTAGACTCGGGCATGACTTGGCTCTCAACCTTGTTTTCATGGAGAACTGACCCTGTTTCATACCTGCTGTCCGTCGCTTTGAATGTTTCATGTCTTGATATAATTGCTCCCATACACAATCGACTGAGGCTGACCCATGAGCCAAGCTTGCAGAGAACGTAAAGATCCTGTTCCACGCGTTCCACGACGTATATGGATTTCCCATCGTCACAACAGGCTATAAGAACCACGGGCGTGTTTCCCATTCGCTCTTCCAATTCAAGAATCTTGACGTGCGCTTCGAAAAGACGGGACACTGGTAGTGGTCCCGAAGGAGATAAAATATCAAGGAATGATAGAGGAACATGCGTCCGTGGTATGAGAGCAATGGGACTTAAAGTATGAGGCTTGGTAAAAACTGTAGACGGGTGTGGCTGAATTGTAGTTAGTACTGTTATATATAGGTATGAGAGCTCTTTTCCTACCTTCACCCAAAATGATTCGTCAAATAGATCCTCCATGGTACCCCTTTGCCTCTTTCGCTTTTTCGATTTGACCATGGAGGCCTCATGATTGCTGAGAAGATTCTCAGAGGGCGTCAAGATACGCGTTGTAGTCGACGCGTCGAATTCTGAATATCCTTCCTCACCGCCCATAACAGCCCGAGAATCTACAGCTTGATCCGTCGCTTGAACCCATATGCTTTCTGCCAGTTAAGTGTTCTGCTGTTGCTATTGATAACTCTTAAACAATGTTTGGTTGAAGGTGTGGAAGCTCCCCGCAGATGACGCGCTATTAGCGAGCCACGAGGCTGATGATAGCCTTGCCGCGTCCCCACGTGATATTAGATGCCACAAATCGGGTGAGATTATCCATGTTCGAAACAAGAGTACAGGGGCCAGTAGTTATATCGACCAATCAATTGGATGACTACAGGATGTGCAACTGCCTATGCATTCTAACTTGGTAACTTGAACCTCGCCGCAACCGTTTATTGCTGTGGCTCTTTGCCCCCGTCTCTCCCGCTACTGCGCCACCCCGAAGAAGCCAATAGGTGAAGCTACAGGGACTCTTTCCCAAAGCCGGGTTGCGGTCTAGAATGTTTACAAGTGCTGTGCCACGTAACAAGGTGGCAAAATAATCTTCTGCAGGAATCATCAGCGTAGCACATGAAAGAAGATTTTTATTATTGAGTATTGAGCTGCTCTCTGGCTCTGGAAATCGAAATTTCCTGCTGTAATCGGGGCAGATCCTCCAGCAAATGATTTAAAGTCTGGGCGCCAAGCGAATCGTCGATGAATGATCCAAGCTTCTGATAAACGGCCGTTTAGGTCAACGTATATTCTTTTCCATCGTTTCCCATTGAGCTCCCCCGATCCTTTTCCGCTTCGAGATTGTGTAGCACGCGCGCCTCGGGCATGTGCATAGACTAGTCTATTTACACAGGGATGACTACCAGCTTTTGATTTTGCTGCTATCGTTGCGGCAGTCGGATTGGTCGAGCAAGACCTAATGCTCATCGACATATGTGCATGCCAACGCTAGGAGTCCTCAACGGCGCTCATGACCAGCGACACTTCACCTCGTCTTGTCCGCTTTCCCCACGGCGATGAGACTATACATTCCGAAAGGTTGAAGTTGCCAGTCATGGAGCGTCCCGAATTATTGACCAACGACTCTGGAGGCTCGGGTTCCTCTGCCGACTCCAAAGGCGATGTGCCCTCGGCTTCTATCGATACCAATATCCATAGTTATTACGACAGCACAAGCCACACTACTCCCTTCTCTTCGTTCGATGGTCGTACAGCTATAACTAGTGTTGTACCAAAGCCGAGGACTCGAAGCGGGAGTGGAAATGCAAATCCTATTCCTGCGAGACTCACAGAAACACCACTCAACGGCATCGCAAACAGGCCACAAAGACCCACGGCCCCTGCTCGCACACCATCCAGCACGTATGCGCCTGCTCGGCGGCCACAAAACCCACCACACTCTATCTCTATTGTCGGCCAAAGGAACCGCTCCTCGTCTGCATCGCGTTCCAGAAGAGACCCCAATGCCTCCTATCATGCACAAGAGAAGGCATACGTGCAGCGTCTCCGTCAAGATCAGCCCAATGAGTACTTTGAACCCTACACACCAAGTTTGGGATACGGCACAGAGTCGGATACGGACGATGAGTCTCCTACCTCCGAGGTTCACTTCGACAATGACTCATATGATCAAGAAACTCTACTCTTCTACGGAAATGATGATCTCCAGCCAACTGTCGAAGACCTCAAAGATCCTGTCAACCGAGAGCGATTGGAATGGCATGGCATGCTGGCTTCGGTGCTTACGGGTGACGTGGTGAGGCAGGAAAAGAAGAGATTAATAGGAGCGTCTGAGAAGCAAGGAGAGGATTCACTGAAGGCTGAATTATGGCTAGGCATTCGGTCTAAAATATGTGGAAGGACGCTGGCAGCACAACGTAGAATCGTTGAGGATGGCCGGGCCACACTTGATGTTACTCTGGAAGAGATCACCAAGTTCCAAGTTCAAGGTGAAAGCGAAGCTGGAAAACCTCCTATCCAACAAGTCCGAGATGTTGTGAAGAAGATCGAGAAATGTGAGAGCCTGTATCCTTCTCGGACTGCCCTAGTCAACAGCAACAAAACAGCTGGTTCGGCACAGTACCTTGCCACCTGCGATGCTGTCGTCTCTTGGCACAACACTACTGAACTGATAAATACTGAGCTGGCTATATTACAAAGTTGGGTCGGTAATGCTGAGCTTGATTTCTCAAGGGCCAAGGAACGGTCGCCTGGTGCGAACGGACTTTCGGATGAATCATCATTTGTGGATCGACTTTTGAAAGAAGATGGCCTTAAGTCTCTGCAAGGGAAAAAAAGCATGCTTAACGGAGTGTCTGAAGTGATAATGAAAGCGAAAAGCACACTCATCCAGAATTCAGAGGCATTTGCAAAGCGCCATTTGCCCCCTTATATCGAGGAGCTACTCACTCTTATCAGCTTTCCTTCACGTCTTATTGAAGAAATAATCAAGGTGCGGCTGGCATATGCGAAGAAGATGAAGGATTCAGCCCAACAGAACTCTATGATGCAGGAGCAGATGATATCGCAGTTTCAAATTCTGCTAAAACTTGCCATAAGGATTAAGCAAGAGTATGCTGCAATCTCTCACCCCGAGCCCGGATGGGATCTTCCGCCATGCATTGATGAGTCTTTTGATCAGGTGGTATTGGACGCGCTCAGATATTACTTCAAAATGCTTAGTTGGAAGCTTGGAGGAAATAAGAATGCCTTTAAAGAGGCCGAAGTGCTAGAGCAAGAGTGGAACTTCTCGAACGAAATAGGACGCTACTTACAAGGTGGTGATATTGAGGTGGCAGAGCAATTCAGCTCCCTTACACACAAAGCATTGCACCGACTTAGTCAGACCTTTGAGCGAGATCTCCAGAGGAAACCGAAGGAGACTGCAGCTGAGATGAATAAACGTTACAAGCAAATTCTGGATTCGGTTCGCGTTCGGCAACGTATGCTTCAACGTTTCTCAAGGGTTCTCAGCGACCGGTTCGAGAATGCTACGGACTTTAGCATTGCTATGGGGCGCGACAAGCTTTTGCATCTGTATGATTGTCTTATTGAATCTGGTCACTTTCTGGTCTACACTGCCAGCTTTGAGCACGACGGTATATTTTTGATTGCGTCCCCTTCTTTGTGGGATCGTACACAATATATTCAGGCCATATTAGGGACCTGTTATCATGAAGATGATACACCGGGGGACCCGTCAAACCCGTATTTATTAATCTTGCGACCAGAGATTGCAGTTCACTGGGGGGGGCGACAGATTGATGCGAATATCAGAGAACCCCCGGTGGATGTCAAGATCGGTCACATCCGATTAATTGCAGATGGTTCTGGACAACGCTTGGCTAATGCAAGGCTGTCATTTCTCGATTCCATCGACATGCATCTTGACATGGTTGTTGAGCAACGATCAAATCTACACAAGGTTAACTCGAAGCTCATGGAGATCAAGAAGGTAGCCTACAGGCTGTCGAATACTATCATGGATAGTGTTGAAACCATTCGCAAACAGACCGAAGGTATGGATTGCCAAGAACTCATTCAAAATTGCTTCGTCTTTGCCACAGAATTCGGCCAGCGATCGTTACTATATATGGATAGAAATCGGCGGCAGATGAACAATATAAAGCTCACAAAGCTTGGTTTAGATTGGGTAAGCTTCATCTGTGACGATTGTATTGCTTCGGATCGGAAGACCTTCAAGTGGGCTGTGTTGGCTCTAGAATTCGCAATGGTGATGACCAATGGTCAGCACATCTTGGCTCTTGGCGAAGACGAATACGCAAAGCTGCGTGCTAAAGTCGCAGGTTGCATGTCACTCCTCATCTCTCACTTCGATATTATGGGTGCCAGATCTACTCTGGCAGCCCAAGCTGAGAAACAACGCATCGAGGCTTTGGCTGGTCAATTTCGAAAGATGGACGTTGGTAGAATGCTTGATGACGAAGAGTCTGCAACTTATGTTCGGCAACAACGCCTTGAGCAACTGGCCGTACTCGATGAAATACGTAAGCAGAAGGAGGCAGAGAGACAGGCGCTTGGACGCGTATTAGAAGAGTCTAATGAGGCCGATCGTTCCCTTACTTACCTTTCTTCTTCAGCAACTAATGTCACAATGCGTTGGTCACAGGGGCAATTTGTCGGTGGTGGGACATTTGGCTCTGTCTATGCGGCAATAAATCTGGATTCAGGCTATTTAATGGCTGTCAAAGAAATACGTCTTCAAGATCCACAGCTTATCCCCACCATTGCTTGTCAGATCAGGGACGAGATGGGTGTTCTGGAAGTTCTCGATCACCCGAATGTTGTCTCATATTATGGTATCGAAGTACATCGCGACAAGGTCTACATCTTCATGGAATACTGCTCTGGAGGTTCCCTTGCTGGCCTGCTTGAACACGGAAGGATTGAGGATGAACAAGTTATAATGGTATACGCACTGCAGCTGCTCGAAGGTCTCGCATACCTGCATGAAAGCGGCATAGTTCATCGCGATATCAAACCAGAGAGTAAGTGGCTAATTTTATTTACCTCAAATTTCGAAACTGACATTGATTTAGACATCCTCCTCGATCACAGTGGCGTAATCAAGTACGTGGACTTTGGAGCTGCCAAAGTCATTGCCCGTCAAGGCAAGACCCTTGTCCATGATCACTCAGCAAACGTCAAACCCAACAAATCTATGACCGGCACACCGATGTACATGTCTCCCGAAGTGATCAAGGGCGAGAATCCTGGGAGGCCTGGGGCGGTCGACGTTTGGTCTCTTGGCTGCGTCATCCTCGAAATGGCCACAGGCCGGCGTCCATGGGGATACCTTGACAATGAATGGGCTATAATGTATAACATTGCGCAAGGAAATCCACCAAATCTGCCCACCACCGACCAGCTTAGTCCGCAAGGAATAGACTTCCTTTCGAAATGCTTTATTCGCGATCCGCGAAAACGTGCGTCGGCAGTTGAGCTCCTCCAACATGAGTGGATCATGGCGATTAGAAACCAGGTTTCCATTGACCCAAGCACTCCGAGTGACAGTGGCGTATCCTCGCAATCGAGCAGTCGGGGTAACGTGGGCGGAGCATCTTATTAACGCTTACGGACTCCAAGGATTCATTTTCTCTGTACCATTAACGAATACGAAGTAATGGTTGTTATTCTTCCTCTGCATACCTGGCGTTCATGTCATCATGGCGAGCATACGTACACGATAATGCATCAGCGTGGGGTTAGGAGTTTAGGAGAATTAATTCTGGGCAGAGCTAACGTCCAGGGTATCCAAAGAGCTGACCGGCGGCAAATGTTATAGGCACACTATCATCCAGCATATAGGCAGTAAATAGTTATAATCAAACAAATCAAACCAGAAAATTGCGCAGCTGAGAGCTTGAGCAGCATGCATGGCTTGTTAAACAGCCGGAAGGTTAGCAACTAGAGGCTGACTATTCCCCCTTTGCACTGGAAATAGAGGGATGATCAGAGACCAATAAGCAGACGCCGGAACTGGGATATTTTGTCGAAGCCTAAGTGGTTCTATCGACTGCTTGGGTGTCCGCCGAATTCTGCACTTTTCTGGTTAGAAATTTTTGTCCCTACGGTTTCCCATTGTGGTGCCTGTTCCTCCTGCGTTGCCCTTGATTTATGGAGGAGCATTGGCCGATTTCTACATTAAAGCGCCGGAGACGCGATAAATGATCCTCGAAATGATTTTATGCAGGGACAAAGATAGTTACCGAAGAGAAACGCGTGACAATCGCCCAATTTGGCCATGGCGTGCGGGCGGTGGAGAGAGTAATATACTACTCTGCCGTCTTGACACTGTCCTAATGCCGGTTCCGCTGCTGCAGGATCTGGTGGGCAACTCTAGATAACGGATGCGTTCGGGGTATTTCTCCGTATTGTGCTTTCGTAGCAAAGGCAACAAAGCGGTGTGCTATCCGATGATGGAGATGCAGTTGGCGGTCAGGATACATGCAATGCATCAGCACGCAAAAGGAAGGGGTTGCTTGATGCTCGAGTTGAGCGTTTCTCCCCATCAATTCATCATTAGCACAGTTTCTTTCATAGCGAAAGATACCTACCTCCTCAGATATCCGGAGTAATCAATCTGTGTTAACGCGCCTTTATAGTATCTTCACATGAACGTTGTGTTGATGTCTTACGAGTATCATTGTGACTTTCCCTTTTCCAAGTTGCCGAGCCTTCGAAGGGCGACTCTGTCTGCGGTTGAAGCAATGGTACCTGCATTTGGCTGAATGGGCTGTTTGTGGCTGCCGCTCTTGCTCAAACCCTGGCGCATTTAAGATTGTTTTAGCGGTACGGCGCCAATAGCAAGCGTCCTCGGTTGGGCGCTACGCGCTGTCAGGATATGGGTCCCCCGACCTCCCCCTTACAAACCTCAAATCTACTCTAAAGAGGCCCGCTCACGGTTTGCCGTGAACGTCGATACTCTTGCCCATTTGCGGAGCTTGCCTCTTCTCAATTGTGCTATCTCGATCTTGTAATGTCTCTCTGCCAATCCTCCTACTTTTCATAAGATAGTCATGGCGTCCGGGTGGGTGAGAAACTCCCAGCCCGCCAACCAGCAATCTGATACTCCTTACGATTCATCTGATCTCCCCTCCGTTTCTTCTGTCACCAGACCACCACCGGAACCCTTGCCGAACAGATCTAGGATACAGTCTATCTCAAGTACGAACGGGCGGCCCAGAGGCCTTTCTACCGTATCATCAACCTCCTCCGTTAGGCGGAAGCCTCTCCCATCAACAGCCTCGCCTTTTGCTGCGAGGTTCTCAACCGCTGCCGAACATCTTGACTCCCCTCAATTAACAGTCAAACCACCCTTTGCCAGGCCATTCTCTGTTGACAGCCCTACGGTCTACGAGGATCCTGTCCCTTCCACGACTCCTCCCAATACTCAAGGCGTCCAAGAGGGAAAACAAATCTCAAGGTAGATATCCATTGAATATGTGCCGCTTGGCATGTGGGCACTTGCGTTGCTGACTCTTCTCTCAAAAGCCCGTCAACCGAACAAACTACACCAAGTTCGTCTACTACCACTGTTACAGATCACCAAAAAGAACCAACAAAGAGTCCTGCCCATCCAATTTTAGTAGCGAAAACGCCTTCCACAAATAACACTGCAGAACTCAAGACGGAACATGGTCACGCAAGACTGATCAGCGACTCTGTATATAGTACTACATCCAGTTCTTCAGACCCTACCTTCGAATATTATACTTCAGCTCCACCGAAAGAGACCGGAATATTGTCTATGTTTTCTACCAAACCAACACCACCACACCTACTCATCTCCAGTAATGCCGCTTCAGGAGAGATATCTAATGACACGAAAACACCACTTAATACCTACAAACCATTGCCCAAATCGCCAGGCGCTTCAAAGCTTGGCAGCTTCTTCGGCTGGGGAGGCAGTACTTCTCCTGCTTCGTCAACAACAACCTTTTCGGATGAGAAGACATTTTCGCCGCGTGGATCACCTCAGAAGCGAAATCTGCCTGGTGGAATCGATATACCCAGAGCCAATGCTAAGTACGAAAGCTATTTTGGAGACGCCTATAAGCAATTACCGCCCATAACACCGGCAACCACAGTTCAAGTGGGGGAGATGGAGGAAGAACTGAAGACCATCACGGCCGAGCTGGCCACGTCCATACGGCGTGAGATGGAGTTAGAGGATCTCGTTGAGCGACTACAATCAGAGGCTGCTTACCATCAAGGTCCTGGCAAGAGGACTAGTGACTACTTCTCTGACTCAGGCACAAGCTCAGTCAAGTATGGAGGCGAAGTTGATGCCAGAACAGACGAACTTGATCGCTTGCACAGAAAGACAGAACGAGAAAAGGCGCAGATAAGGCTAGAACTTACTGACAAGGTTCGTGATGAAAGGTCACGGCGTAAAGCGTTGGAGGCGCAGATTCGCAGCCTCGAGCAAAAGGCTTCTCAGGTACGTTTAGAGCAATAACTATGCAATAATCCGTCTGACGCCGTTTACAGGTTGATCTGGCCTCGATAAATTCTTTAGATGCGAGTGGGCGCCTTAGAGAGCTAGAGGCCACGTGTGAAGACCTTCGGAGGCGCCTAGCAGAAGAACGACAGGTCAAGGATAACTTTGAAGACCTTCTAACCGCACTGAAAGGCGAGCTTCAGAAGTCTCACAATGAGCGAGATAATCTACGAGACGAAATCGTTCCGCAGCTGCGTGCCCGTGTGGAGGGCCTGGAAGCCCAAGCCGCAGAGCACGAAAAGCTCACTTATGAGCATACAAAAATGCAGCAGGAAATGCAAGCGTTAAAGAATGAGAAGACTCGGTTTAACAGTATCATCGAAGAAGGCTCCTCGACTGCCCCTCGGAGCGCCAAGGGGTTAGCCCGACCTAATTCAGTGGCGCAGGGATCGGCTATCCAGCGATCATCTCGACCGCCATCATTAAGCAGGTCTTCTTCAGTTAAGGGTGCTGAATCTCGTGAGGTATTGGCAGAGAGAGTTAAAGACATCGAGGCCCAACGAGATGCTCTGCATCGTGCACTGAAGAGTTTGCTTGAACGCCAAGAATTCCAAAATCGGGAGAATGAGAAAAGAATTCGATCATTAGAGATGGAACGGGATCGTGCACTCACCAATTCGCCGGGGAGGCAGGGGTATAACAAGGAAGTTGCAAGTTTGCGAGAGGAGATCAATACCCTTCGACGACGAGCAGATGAGGCAATAGAGCAGAAATGGCAATGCGAGAAAGGCCTTAGTGGACTCAAGATGGACCTGGAGCGGGCTGAGCAGGAAATTGGGTCATTGCGAAGTTTGCTTCAGGATAACGAAAACTCGAGCCAGAACGGTATTCGGCAGGCAAATGGAGAGCGTGGCCGCAGCGGTTCAGCAATGTCAGATGCACTTGAGCGGGCTTACAGAGACCTTCAAAAGGCGTATGCTGAATCATTGGAGAGGATTATGAGGCTGGAGGCATCTGGACCAAAGGATGGAGAGACTGAGAAGGCTCTTGCTGAACTTCAACAAAGCCTATCGGAGGCGGTTAATGAACGCAATTTCGCCCGTCAAGAAGCAGAGGCATATCGCCAATCAGCTGAGTCACTTCAATCTCATGAGAAGGCTCATATTTCTTCTGAGACCGCTCTTGCTGATGAGCTTCGCGCCTCGGCAAAGCGGGTAGAAGAATTGGCGACCCAGGTCCGTCAACAATTAGCTTCAAACGCAACTCTCAGACAACGCCTTGCCGAGACGATCGATAGAGGTGAGAAGGAGCAAAAGGCGAATGCGTCAAGGATTGTTCACATGCAAGGCAGACTCCGCAGTCTAGAAGATGCGCTCATGGCTGCGCAGCAGGCTTCTGAAGAACGCGTCCAAAAGCACGAAGAAGAGATCCGCGTGCTCAAGGAAAGCCATCACAAACAGCTCCTCCGTGTAAAGGACGGAATCAAATCTCCCCGGATCTTCGCTCCCAAGACACCGCCTTCTCCTCTCTTTGCGGGCAGGCGGTCCCCGCGTATCGAGTCTACCACTTCCGGCAGAGGTATGAGCATTGGTGAAGAAAGCCAAGCTGACTTCTTGAAGGCCAGGGTTATTGAGCTGGAGAAGGCTCTTGAGGAAGCGGATCAAGAGATGCAGGAAGTGGTGGGCAAAATGAACATTGCCCAAATTGAGGTCATGGAGCTCCAGAATCAGCGCGAAGAGGCTGTCATGCAGACGAAAAGACTACAGGCCAAGATAGAGGAGGAGAAATTAAAGAACTTTGAGGAGCGGTTTGCAACATTAAGATCATAATCTCATTTCCATGGCTGAGGGAGTCATCATGACCGAGGGTCTGATTACTGACAGAGTTGTTTATTTTCGAGCGACTTAGCGACTGCATTATTTCGTTGCATCATTTTACCCTATAGCATAAGGGATTTGGATATCCCTGCTCGGTGTCTTGGAGTTGTATATACACGGCTATGGGATTGGCATTGGACGGCCTCAGTCTGCGGATTGGCCGAGGCGTGGCTTTACTGGTATATTGTTTATTGGTCTATTGTATTCTTTTGTACTACTAGATGTCGATGCTCTTTTATATAGACATACTATGAGGACAGCGGTCATGGCACCGTTTTTAAGTTATTATAGTTAATAGCATAATTTCGATCAGGCAATTCAAACCCTGAGAACATCGTCTTAGTTGAACATATATCTATCTCCTATGCCCGCTGACGCACATCTACTCAGCATCCGGCCAGCAATCCATAACACTTTTGTCATCCCCATCCAGAGATACAACAACGCTGGCACCGAATTCCAATGGATTCCCCTCAAATACCACGATGTCTCTGCTCTCCTCTTTAGCCTTGATACCCAGTATCTTCTCTATGTTTCGAGAGACTAAGTCGATCGCTGCTCGCTCTGATAGCCCCGCGTACTTGGCAGCCCAGCTTGCTTCAAGAAGGAGAGATTGGATATGCGAGTCAGCTATGTGAACCACCCGTTAGCTCTTGAAAATGCCCCCCTGCCTTCACGGTAATGGCAAACATGCTAGCGGTTAATCTGTAAAGAATTGGGAAAGGAGAGGGAGATTCAAGGAAGTCGGCTTAGGGGTTCCAACAAAGACGAGAAACGTACTCATGCCGCCCATGGCTATGCCGAAGGTCACTCCTGCGTCAGTGAGGACTTGAGCGCTAGACTTGGTGAGTGGGGGTCCGACTAGGCTGTCGAGGTTTTGCCATTGCCAAGGGGCACTGCGGAAGGGATTGAGGATGACAGGAATATGGGCAGCGGCGAGCTCAGCGGCAACCTTAGTGGCATCATTGTTAGCAATTCGGCGTGACAGTTCTCGTTGGAATGAGGAGGGCTTACTGGTGGTGCACCGGCGCCGCCATTGATCACAATGTTGACTTTCTCGTAATCTTGTTTTATTTTAATTAGTTGCATGATATCGTACTAGATAAAATCGGTGGTTAGTTGATGGAGGATGAGTCTTAACAATAGCGGCCACATACTTTACTGTCTGCATGAACAACAACAGGGATAGTGCCATTGGCGACTTTTCCATAGATGCTGTCTTTCCCCACATTATCGGCGAGGATCTTGCGCAGTTTCATGACTGCCGATGATATTGTGGGCGTAGAGTCAGCTCCTGTCATAGCTTAATGTGAGCAGGGTTCTGTCATAAGTTGAGCTCTGCATGACTTACCTTTCACCTCTTGTCCAATGATAAAGTTCAGAGCTATATCGTCTTGGAAGATCCCTCCATCCAGGATTGTCTTCTTCCCGCTAGTCTTTATTCCCACGCTTACTCCCCCCAGAAACTCTCTATCCATAATAGGTGCAGTTACGGCTCTAGTAACACCACCAACGCGTGCTCTTTTGAAGGCCTTTCCATCGAGATGCACTCCATATTTTGCATATACAACATTATCGGCATTCAGTGGATCAGCGTTTTTGCTGACTGTTCCGTCTTTAGTCTCATCTAGGCCAGTTATCTCAGACAGACCAAGGTTTGAGGAGAGTGCCGTGAGCCCAGGAAGAACGTGCCCATTCTCAAGTTCGATGACGATACCCTGACTGCTTGGTGACGCACAAGTGTCTTGAGGTCCTAAACAGACAAACTTACCATCTTCCAGAACCATCGTTAGATTACCCTCAAATAAGGACTTGCTTGTGGGGGACTCCAAAAATGACTTCTTGATTCCTGTAATCGTGATGCTTCCACCTGCATTGGCTCTTAATGCCCAGCAAGCATCTTCTTTTGTCGCCGGCTCCGGTTGCATTCGCATTCTTGGCTTTTCAACTTGCTGCTGACTCTTTTTATCCACTGGTGGCAGTGTTTCTGCAACTTTCTTCGGATCCAGTGTGGATTTCCCATCGATGTAAACCTGCAAGGGTGTGGCTCCAACAGAAAGTGGATGTAAGTTCCATATGACAATGTCTGCATCGTATCCTGGACGAACATACCCAATTCTATGATCGAGCTCCAGTGATTTCGCGGGAATACTGGTGACAGATTGTAGGGCAAGATGTTCCGGAAGATGAAAGGCATGAGCTACGGCCGCTTGCTGCCTGTAGACTAGGCGTCAGCACAAAAACAGTTTTAGAAGCGAGTTTTCAAGCTTTACATAAGATATTTTGCATTCGTTTCTTCCTCGCTGTGGTCCTAAGGACTTTTTTAGTGGGAGCATCTGTCACACGAAAGGACTTCACCTACTGACTTATAAGCCACTGGCACACCGTGTTTTGCTAGTATTTTGCCAGCCCATAAATTGGCTTCATATCCCTCTTGCTTGTAAAGTCCAAATTCTGCAAAAGTTGCAATAGTGATGTTGTATCCACTGTCCTTAATGAGCTCTGGGACTTTCCAAGCGCTGAGGGCATGATGAAATGCCTGGATACGAAATCCAAATTCTTTGCTATGCAGTATCATGTTCTCAAAGTCCTCTGGTTCGTAGCAATGGATGTTTACCCCGATTTTCCCCCTTAACATTGCAACCGACGAGTCCAGCTCCAGTTCCTCCGGTAGATTTCCTTTGCCAGAATCGTTCTTCACGAGCGCAGCAATTGTATTACTATCACCGCTCTCTAAAGCAGCCGCAGCAGAGAGACACCAATGATCTTGTTTCTCCATCAACTCTTTGGCACGGCTCATATGTTTGCGGAAAATCCAAGCGTTTCCCATGCGCGTGTGATCATATACCCTCTTTGGATTCTCGCCACACGCCATTTTCATATATCTTCGTCTGCTGGACTGTGGCACGCCATGCTCAAGCAGTAATTCCTCTACTACGTCTTCACCATGCTCTCCACCATTCATAAAGTTCTTGACCATGAAACCTTCGCCTCCCATAATGTTTGCGGAGCCAGGGAGAATCAGTGAAGATGTAACGCCACCAGAGGCGATTATTATCGTCGCTATGTCATACGGTTTAATTGAATCTAGAGCACGCACAAAAGGCGTTAATGGTCCAAATGCAGCAATATTTACTTCGTTGGCGTCGTCAGCGACGGAGGAACCAGGCCAGCTACTAACAAGATGATGTGAGTGCATATCGACGAGCCCTGGAGTAACGTAGCTGCCACCCAAGTCGAAAATTTGGGCATGTTCTGTCTCAAAAGCGGTCTCGGAAAGCGGCGAAATGGACTTAATAGTGCCCCGTGCGAAAACTACATCGACGGAACCATTAAGAAACGACTCTCCGTCAAATAACGTCACATTCCGAAGAACCACAGTGCCATTTTGCCCACTCGTGGGGTTCCAGCGAGGATTCGTTCGTGTCGATGAAATAGGAAATTCATAATGGACATAGGGTGCCTTCAACTCAGCGCATTTCTCCAGTCCGGACTTCAAACGGTCAAGATGAAAATCTGAAAGTCTCTGAGACGGGAAAGAATTTTGGGTAAAAATTCGAGGAATAGAAAACTGGATGAAAGTTAAAAGCACGATAGCTGCCAAAATTGGTAATGAAACAAGGGTCCGACGATTTCGCCGAGGCTGATTTGGTGCTATTGGGAGAATAGAGGCACCCATTGCGAGTGTTCGTACATAATAAAAGCTTAGTGCAGTACGAAGGCTCTCGACTTGAAAGCTTCTGCTTTGAGGATCTTTAAAGTCAAGAAGCTGGGCGCGTCAATACAGACTAATGCACCGTTCCGGGTAAAACGCTACAATATCGAAATGAAGAGTCCACAAGCAGGTTTCAAAGAGCTTCCAACTCAGGTTAGATGCCACAAATTAGCAAACTGAGGATTGTGACAGCCCAGCACCTTGTGTTGATGTTGACATCGGTCTAAGCTAGGCCCGATGTGGTAGGTCAGATAATTTTAAAGGGCGTGCCATTTTCGGATTGGTCTGAAAGCTATTTAACTGCTGATAGTAAACGAATAACCAGTTATTCGTTTAATTGACCTTTTAGCGCATGTATTTTCGCTGGTCTATCAGCTCGCTTAAATAGCAGGCGTTTGCACATTAGTCACGTGATATCTCACATCAATTTTTGACTCCAATTGAAGCCGTTCAACGATCACTTCGAATCCACCACCTTACGAAATGGCTAATTTTAAAATATAGGTTTCTCATTGAAGCGTCACAGAAGGTTGGATTCCTCTCTCATTTCACCAGTCCGAAATGACAATACCAATGTTCACTTACGGGCATTAAGGAGAAGGCCCCACTCTAAGTTTCCTACTGCTCAGACGATTTGAGCAAGTAGACGAAGGTTTCATGTACTTTCCCGGCGCTTTTAAGCTTCCCAAATAAACACTGTTTTACCGCATCCTTTTTCAGTCACATGACATGTATACACTCACATTCCCTGGAGCAAGTTACATTCCTACAATCGATTGCAGCACCTCAGCAAGTAACTTGCTTAGACGCAAGCGAAATTTCGCAGAGAATATTGCTGCAGTGCAAGGCTGGCTGAATGGCATGTACAGTACAGTGTGTTCGCGAATAAGATACACATCTGCATTCGTTATCAGCGAAAAATGGATCGTGACAACTGCATGATGCCTAGCTACTTGAGTCTGATCAAAAGCAGAAATGACAAAATTCGTCGTTATAATCCTGGAAATCCAATGCGCTCGGAACAGTCGCAGATTTTGACCGCGCGAGAGGAATACTTCAGGCATATGCAGAGGGGAGACCAACAAGCTGGGTTCAGCTGATTTATTCTTTGTTCTGAATTACCCATGACTCTAATCTAACATGTGAATAGGTAGGCCTAGACGTTGAGAATTAAACAAAGAATCATCTCTCGTATGCTGGTATGTGCAGAAGCTACGCAACGCCACGAAACCTATTGCAAACGTGCCAGAACACATGTCTTAAATGTGCGAAGTGATGACTGACATATGGGATATGAATTTGGATGGATGAGACGCAACGGCAAGAAGCAATCTTCTGGGGAAATGACATCCAATTATGTCTCCACCATTAGAGATGTACAGAGACACTACTGTAGGTATCCGCCAGTTCGCACGGCATAAGGCTGCAAGTTCCCGGTAGGCACATCGAAATTGGTGTGTGAGTTATTTCAGACGATGACATTGGCTCGCCAGGAAATCCTGAATGTTGATCTGGTTCTGGATTAGAGACTATTGGGATAGGTGGTTCGCCAATGATCGAAATCGGGGACAGGAATGCTGGTGTAGACTACATTCCAAAGGCGGAAACCCGCCACTTTTGTATGATGCCACGTGAAATGAAAAATCGGGTCATGCCATGAGTTGCTACAGGCAGCGGATCGCGCTGCGGACAAGGATGGGGGTTGTCGGGAACACATGGTCCCTGCGAACTGCTTCATGAACTGGTGGAGACTGGCAAAGGGCGCTATTTGGAGCTCGTCCATGTTTTGGACAGCCGAAACCTTTTATCAGAAGCCTCGGTGGGAACCATATCTCGCCGCTTGAAGGAGAGCTGTGAATGACTGAAGCCTATTGTCCATCATTAAATGTGGAGGTTAATAATGAAAGGAAGGCTAAAGATGATGACGAAGACGGCGATCTCGCCATTTGCCCTGGATTGGTAGAATTCGCATTTGCAGGTCCGGAGCAGCCACGCTTCTAGAAAGTTTCCATGTTGCACGCGGTCATGAGCGCTTTGGCACCAGCGCCGGATGCAGTTCAACAGCAGAACGCCATCCTCGTTGAGATCGTCTATCCCATCTGTGTAGTAACTGATGCCAGATGCTCAGATATTAAAGTCAAAGCCAGGGTCTTCTTCTCAAAATTTCGTTCTAAACAAAGACACTTGAATTTCGTATCCTCTTAGAAGAGTTCATTCTCATTCACTCAGGCTGTGTCTTTTCCATTGGACAAAGAATACACCAAGACCTTCCCAAACCCTGCAATCTCGTATTTTGGCTAGAGAGAGTCGTCCCAGGGTACTCGCAGATAGCTTTGCAAAGCACCACGATCCAGAAGCAATTCTGCCGGGGAATAGGCGTGTTCCTGCACGGCGGCTTCTTGCAACCGGTTCGTCCCAAACCTCCTGCTACTGCAAAACTCCCCGGAAATATACAAAACATTCCCACTCTAGCCAATTCAAAGAACAAAACTGACACGCGATATTTTGTAGAAGGTCTTTAACAACAAGAGAACATCGCTTCTTGATCTTTCTAGAAGGTTGTAATTTTGTTTACAGAAGTTGGCCTACGGTATCAACACGATCGAGCGTTCTCTTGTGGAGCCTTCTGAAATCGATACTCCTAACCAACCGATTGATCGAGTTACTGTTTTGCAGCCATTCTAGTTCAGAAGCATAAGCCCAGACTTTTTCTCAGCAAGGTACATCGACCTCCACAGCTAATCAACGAAGCCTTCGTGATCCAAACAGTGGGACAAGAAAGATAATCTCGTAGGATCGAACGACAACAGCTTGGGCGCCGCCATCGATCTGCAGCGCGCAAATCTTCGACAAGAACTCAGCCCAGATCCTGTTGGGAAAGCAGATTTCGAATCGTATCCTTCGTACGTATAGGAAGCAAGCTTCTTTCTCCACAGGGTAACCATTTTAGGGTTTCATTTGTAAGAATGGTACAGACAAGACCGCCATCTCCACCATCGTCCAATGGTGACGAATTGGTCCAACATGGCTTCCAACATCTTATCCACCACAATGCTGCCACCTCATTTCCTTGCCAGAACTTCGAATACGACTACGACGGAAGAAATAATATGGTATCCTTGAGCGGTTCATCCTTCGCATCCCCACTATCAAGATACCAGGATGATGGATATTACTATAACAGTGAGCAACCTCCATACTCGTATCAACATCCGTACCATGAGACAGAGCTCGGGATCAAATATGTAAGCAAAGCACCGCATTACAATCAAAGATATCCTAACCTTCCATAGGATGGGTACTCTCTGCAACCAAACCAGTACGCACTGAAACAAGCCGATGGACAATTGGTTAGTCTGTTGAAACGAGCTGAAACGATATGACGATGTTAATGAAAATAGTTCCCAAGTCAGTATGGCACACCGGATGGGTCGTCACCAACACCGTCAATGCCAACGCCAGTCCTTAATACAATGCGAACTAGAAGTGGCTTAGCGGTCAACAAGAAATTGCAGCCCCTTAAGCCGCTGCCGCAGAGTAGATCAAGGCCTTCGAAATCACCAAAGATAAAGAAAGCCAAGAAATATAAAGCGAAGCCGGAAAATAGGATTGCAAAGCTCGAGCAGCCATTGAGCGAGTTAACCAAGGGATGGGACCATGTACCTATCGTGGATATTGAGGCATATGTCAACAGACCAGCGGAAGAACGACGAAGAGAGGTGGAAGAGGGAAAGGTGCCGGGAAAGGTCAAGCGCCCCATGAACTCGTTCATGTTATATCGAAAAGCGTTCCAGAACCGAACCAAAGATTGGTGCCTTCAGAACAACCATCAAGTTGTCTCTCAGGTTTGTGGGGACAGTTGGCCGCTAGAACCTGAATCGGTGAGAGAACAGTTTAACGAGTGGTCTAGAATTGAACGCATCAACCATCAGAACGCTCATCCCGGCTATAAGTTCTCTCCCAGTAAAGGAACCCCTGCAAAGTCCTCCAAACGAAAGGTCTCGGAGGAAACGGACTCTGAGGAGTCTGATCTTGATGACTTTGACTGGGAGAAAGGTTCATCGAAACGGCACCAAAAGCATCCG
>Ga0335075_10000919_pt1 | contig 49779 bp, 37 predicted proteins | sample Lox_Sample_24_FD_206723 | JGI IMG/M metagenome (GOLD analysis project Ga0335075, IMG submission 206723) | Soil microbial communities from Loxahatchee National Wildlife Refuge, Florida, United States - Lox_Sample_2.4 | ecosystem: Environmental > Terrestrial > Soil > Wetlands | place: USA... | reverse complement strand
CGCGGGGCAGTTTCACCTGCGCGTCGACATCGCGAATGGCCTGGCGAACGGTATCGCCGAGAGCGCGTCCTCGCACGCTGTACTTGATGGCGACATAGCGCTGATTGTTTTCGCGGTATATCTCCGAGCCTTCGTCGGCTTCGTGAATGGTGCAAAGCTGGGCCAGCGAAACGCGCTCGCCAGTTGGCGCGAGCAGGCGGATATTCTCAATCGCTTCGCGTGTGTCGCGGTACTTCGGCAGATAGCGTAGGGTCAGGTCGTAGACCTGCTCGCCTTTGAGCACCTGGGTAAGCGCGGTTCCACCAACGGCTGTCTGGACTGCATCCTGCACGTCGGCGACATTGATGCCCCAGCGTGCGGCCTTCTGACGATCCACCTGAATATCGAGATCTGGCTGACCAGTCACCTGAAGAACGCCGAGATCCTTGATGCCCCGCACACGGCTCATCACAGCGGCGACCTGATCGGCTATGTCCTCCAGGGTATGCAGGTCGCTGCCGTACACCTTGGTGGCCAGCTCGCCCTTCACGCCGCTGACGGCTTCTTCCATGTTGTCTTCGATGGGCTGCGAGAAGCCCCAGATGACGCTGGGGAACTTCTTTTTCAGCTGGTAGTTCATGGCCGCGATCAAATTGTCCTTGTTCCCGCGAAAAACCGGGCGCCACTCGTTTGCCGGCTTCAGGCCGACAAAATACTCGGTGTTGAAGAACCCGGTGTGATCGGTGCCGTCATCAGGACGGCCCGTTTGACTGGTGCACTCTGTCGCCTCAGGAAACGAGCACAGAATGAGACGGGCCTGATTTGCAACGGCGATGCTTTCCGTCGGCCCGACGCTTTGGTCGAGCTCTCCCCGCACCCAGAGTGCGCCTTCGTCAAGGTGCGGGAGGAATTCTGAGCCGATCACGCCGCCAAAGGCAAGATAAACCGCCAGCACAAGGCCAATTACGCCTACGCCAATTGTCAAACCGTGATGATGAATGGCCCACCGGACACCTCGCCGGTAATGCTCGCGGAGAAACTCCATCACCGGATTCTTCCACTCCTTCGCACCCTTGCTGAAGAGCATGCTGGAGAGGACTGGCGCGAGGATGATGGAAAAAAGCAGCGCGCCGAGCAGGGCAAACGCCACCGTCCACGCCATGGGATGGAATAGGCGGCCTTCCACGGCCTGCAGCGTAAAGATGGGTAGATATGCGGTAATGATGATGGCAATCGCGTAAAAAACAGGGCGCTGGACTTCGTGCGCGGCCTCCGCGATGCGCTGCTGCATGGGCCGCCCGTTTTCTTCTTTGCGGGCAAGATGCCGGACGATGTTCTCCACCATTACAACCGCTCCATCAACGACCATGCCGAAATCGAGCGCGCCCAGTGAGAGCAGGTTAGCGGGGATATGTTTGAGATCAAGGCAGATCGCCGCGAAGAGTAGCGAGAAGGGGATGGTCAGCGCGACAATCAAAGCGCCTCGGACATTGCCCAGGAAAAGAAACAGAATGATGACAACGAGAACAATGCCTTCGCTGAGGTTGTGCAGCACGGTGTGCGTCGTGAAATGGAGCAGATCGCTGCGGTCGATAAAGGGATGGATCGTGACGCCTTTCGGCAGAATCTGGGTGTTCAGCTCGTGCACCATCTCGTGGACGCCATCAAGCACTGGCTGCGCGTTGGCGCCTTTTTGCAGGCAGAGGATGCCGGAGACTACGTCGTCATCGTCAACGAGCTTGCCGTCTTCGCGGCGGTAGGTGTCGCCGAACTGGCCCAGGCGGATCATGGGACCCTGCTCGACGACGCCGAGGTCCTTGATTCGGACTGGCGTTCCACCCTTTGTGGTCACTACGGTGTTGCCGATGTCCTGGATATCGCGCACCAGGCCCACTTCGCGAACGTTGATTTGCTGCTCGCCGCCCTGAATGAAGCTGCCACCGCCATTTGCATTGTTGTTGGCCAACACCTGCTCCACCTGCGCGAGGCTAAGCCCATAGTCAACGAGTTTGTTCGGGTCGAGCCGTACCTGATACTCGCGCGTTGGGCCGCCGAAGGGATTGGTATCAACCACTCCGGGAACGGATTTCAGGTATTTCTGAACAACCCAGGTATCGAGCGACTTCAGATTCATCACGTCGTACTCAGGGTTGGTGCTGCGCAAGATGTAGAAGTATATCTGCCCGACCGGGCTCCAGTCGGTGCCCATCTGCGGCACCACGCCTGGCGGCAGGTTCACCTGCGAAAGCCGCTCCAGGACGCGTTCGCGATTCTCGAAGTCCGTGGTTTCGTCGCCGAAGACCATTTCAACAGTGGAGAGCCCGAAGATCGACCACGAGCGAACATGGGCCACTCCGGGAATGCCATTCATCACGGTTTCAAGCGGGATGGTGACTTGCTGTTCGACCTGCTCCGCAGAGATGCCGGGCCACTGCGCGATCACGTCCACATAGTTGTTGGCTACGTCTGGATAGGCCTCAACGGGAAGGCGATGGAACGAGATCACACCCCAGGCGAAGAGTAGAATGCCGATCGCCAGCACCAGAAACTTATTCTGGAGGGCAAAGTCGACTAGTCTTCGGATCATTGCGCCTCCAGCGTGGCTTCCAACTGGAGAACGCTCTTTACCACCTGCTGGCCGGGCATGATGCCGGAGAGGATTTCCTGGTTGCCGCCGGGCAACATGTCCCCGGCCTGCACGGCGATGCGCCGGAAGTGGTTCCCACCCGCCGGCACGTAGACCCAGTCCTGATCATGCAGGTGTAGGATGGCGTTCGCTGGCACCGTGGCATGCACTTCCTTTTTGAGGCCGATGAGGGTCGCGGTCACAAACATGCCCAGCCGGAGAATGCCTGGGTTTGCAACATCAATGCGGACCTTGGCGGTGCGGATGGTCGGATCAAGTATCGGCCCGATATCACTGACGCGTCCGACAAGCACTTTGCCGGGATAGGCATTTATATTGATTCGAGCTTCCTGGCCGAGGTGGACCTGGGGCAGATTGTTCTCGTAGACATCGCAGATGATCCAGACGTGGGAAAGGTCGGCGATGGTAAACGCGGTGGGTGAGCCGGAATAGGTCACACCTGTCGCGGCCGCATTGGTGACGTTTTGCGCAACGATAACGCCGGAGATAGGCGCGTACACATTGACGATGCTGGAGGGGTGGTCCCTGCGGACGCCGAGAGTATTCAGCTGCTGTTCCGCTGCGCTGAGATCAGCCTTTGCGTCGTTTTCGGCGTCTTCAGCCTGCTCCAGCATTTCCAGTGAAATAGCGCCATGCGCGTAGAGGTCTTTGGCCCGCACATAGGCCTTGTTGGCGAACTGTTCATCGTTGACAGACTTGAGATAGGCGTCAAAGGCGTTCGTGATATCGGGGCTCTGGACCTTGAGGAGCAGCTGTCCCTTTCTTACGTTTTCATCGAGAGTGGCGCGAATGTCCACTACGCGTCCGCTGGCCAGCGAGATTACCGGCACTTCACGGTTAATGTCCGGAAAGACCGAGCCCGTAACGCTGAGACGGTTCGGAGCGTCGATGCGACCCGCGGAAACCAAGGGAAACTGCTGCGGATTATCCACTGTGACTACATCCGCGTTGCCGGATTCAATGACCTGCACGGGCTGCGGGGTGCCATCGGCAGGGTTGAATTTCTTTGCGCAAGCAGTGGGAAACAGACATGCGGCAACACAGCCAGCAGTCGTTACCATGGTCCAGGCTTTCACTGGATTACCTCCTGACCAACAGCGAGATTTAACTGGCCGGCAGCGGTGAGATAAGCGCCGATGAGCTGCAGATATGCCATCTGTACATTGCGGTAATCGCTCTGCGCATTCAGGAAATCCATCAACGAAGCTCCTCCATGCTGCCAGGCATAGGTCACCGTGTCGCGGACGCGCAGCGCCTGTGCGAGATACTGCGTTTTGTATGGACGCAGCAGAGTCAGATTGCTGTTCACTTGTGCATACGCTGAGTCCACGTCGCTGAAGACCTGAGCACGGGTCGCGTCGGCTAATTGCTGATTGCGGCCAATGTCGATCTGCGTGCGCTGCTTTTCTCCCTGATTACGGTCAAAGATGCGCAGTGGGATGTTTACACTCAGGCCGAGCGTCTGATTGTCATACTGGTTATTGAAGGATGGGTTGTATGTCCACCACGCGCTGTAAGTTGGGTCGGTCGACCCGTTGGCAACAGCCAGCTTGTGATTTGTGTCTGCCTGCCGAACCGATTGGAGCGCCGCCTGCAGGTCGGGCCGGTTGGCAAGTGCAATCTGGCGGAAGACTGCCAGCGGCTGGAGCTGATCGGAAAAATCGAATGGGCCTTGAACATCGAACTGACTTACCGGAGTTCTGTCGTCCAGCAGCTGCAGCAACTGTATCTTCGCCGTCCGCAGATTTACTTCCGCAGTCTGCAGGTCTGACTCATACTCCACGCGCTGCAGCTCGATTCTGTCCAGGTCGATCTGCGCCAGATCGCCGGCTTTGAATCGGTCTTCGCTGATCGAGATGATGTGATCGTAGTAATCAAGTTCCTGGCGGGATAAATTGACGATCGCCTTTGCCTCAAGCGTCTGTACAAAGGCGGTTCGAAGAGTAAAGAGCAGGGTGCGTTCAAGGTCATCGTGCTGCAATGCGGCGATCTGCGTGCCCTCCTGCGCGCTTTTCAAACGCAGCTCACGCTTGTGATCGCGCTCATGCAGATAGCTGAATGCAGCCTGAATCTGAGTACCGGCTAATGGTTCCCAGACTCCCTGATACGGTGCAATCTGTGTACCGTCTGTCGAGAGCGTGAACTGGGGATTTGGACGAAGGTATGCCGTGATCTCCTCGGCCCTCATCTCTTCCACGTTGTCCTCATCGGCCTTCAGAGTAGGATTCTGGGCTTCGAACCTGACCTTGATCTGGTTCCAGGTAAGACTCTGCTGCGCAGCAGCGTTCCATCCCGAGGCGAGCAGGAGCCCCAGAGCGGTAGAACCACAGATGGTCCTAAGCAGAAATCTCACATTTTGCATTGGATAACTCTGGTTATGTTTTGCTGATCGATCTATCTGGATGATCATGCCCTTAGAGAGGTCGAAATGCTCGGTGGGCAAGTCCTAGCATAGAGTGCAAACCGCCCCGGAAGGCTCTATCTTTCAGGCATACTGGCCTGTCTTTCAGGCACAACAACCTATCTTTTGGCCAGCTCTCATCGGTTTTGAGCAGTTTGGTCCACAGAAGCATTGCGGATATCTACAATTTAAGTTGCTGTGTCGTGTTCATCGGCCCAGCATCGTAGGAGTGCAAATGTTCTCTGCATTTTTCCGGGGCAGCACACGGTCGATTTTGCTCAGGGCCGGCGCTCTGATCGCCGCGATTGCCCTTTTGGATTGGCGTGTAGTCGGCGCGATTCCACTTGGCTTTCTCTATCTGGTTCCAATGTTGATGGTCGGCAGCGTTCTGAAGCCATGGCAAATCGGCACGGTTGCCGCTCTTTGCACTGTCCTAGCAGAGAATTTCGACGACCTTACGTGGAACCTGCGGGAAGGTGCCTCCCGGGATGTGCTTTACTTCGCTGCTTTTATCGGAGCGGGATTATTTGTTCGCGAAATAAACCGGAACCGCAAGGTGGCAATGGAACACCTGAATGAGATCGAGCGCCAGAGCGAAGGACGCCGCGAAGCGGAAGAGCAGTTAAGAATCCTGATTGAGAGCAGCCCGGCGGCGATCATCACAGCGGACGCCAACGGCACCGTGCTCATGGCGAATGAGGCAGCGCACCGCATGCTGTCTGTTCCTCTGGGAGAACTTGCCGGCACAGCGCTGCATCGCTATCTGCCGTCATTGAGAAATGTTGCCGGACCGGACACTGTTCAGCAGCTCTTTCGCAGCGTTATGCAGGCACGCGGGCAGCGCGAGGATGGGGAAACGTTCCTGGCAGATATCTGTTTTTCAACGTACCGGACAAATGCAGGATTACGCCTAGCCGCAATGGTGCTTGACTCATCTGAAGAATTCAGAACGCATGAGGTTTCCGGCCTGCATCAGCTGCTGGCGGGCTCACGCATTGCCGTCGGGGCTTTGTCTCACGAAATCCGCAATGTATGCGGCGCCATTGCCGCGGTCCATCAAAACCTTTCACGAGAAGGATTGGCCGGCAACAGGGATTTCGAGGCGCTCAGGAGCTTGATTATGGCGCTTGAACGGATAGCCAACCTTAACCTGCGGCAAACTGTCAGTCAGACCACCGAGGTGGATGTTGTTGCCTTGCTCGATGAACTGAGAATTGTGATCGCTCCGATCCTGCACGACGAGAATATTGTTGCGCAGTGGCAGATCGATCCCGATCTGCCTCCTGTATGGGCTGACCGGCCGAGCTTGATGCAGGTATTTTTGAATCTGATCACCAACAGTATCCGGGCCCTTTCCAAACAAGCCGATGGCGTTCTCTCTATCCGTGCCAAGCTGGAAGGAGACCATGTTCTTATCAGCTTCATGGATAATGGCGGCGGCGTTGCTCATCCGGAGCATCTCTTCCGGCCTTTCCAGGACGGGGCCGCTTCTACCGGTCTTGGCCTGTACCTGTCCCGTGCGTTCCTGCGCTCCTTCGGCGGGGAGATTCGCTACATGGCTCTCCCCGAGGGCGCATGTTTTATCGTCAATCTCAACCCAGCTGCAACGCCGGTCGAGGACGTGTCATGCGCGAAATCCGCATCGTGATAGTGGATGACCACAGCCTGTTTCGCGAAAGCCTGGGCCGTCTTCTCGGAACTGCACCTCAGATTCGCCTGGCCGGCCATTATGCAAGCGCCTCTGAAGCCCTCACCGCGCTGTCCCGCGAGGACATCGACATCGTCCTGCTCGACTACGATCTCGGCGAAGAGTCCGGATTGAACCTGTTAAGAGCGCTTCAACCCCGCAAGAGTGATACCAGAGTGCTGATGGTGACGGCAGGCTTATCTGACGAGGCGACCCTTCAGGTCATGGAGGCCGGCGCTGCCGGAATTCTCCTCAAGCACAGCAGCCTCGATCAGCTCATGGCGGCGATTCAGCAGGTTGCAAATGGAGAGATTTGGCTGGACGGCGCCGCAATGCAAAGCCTGCTCACCGGCAAACGAACCCGCACGGAACTACAGGAGCGCACACAGCCGCTGACAACCAGGCAAAGTGAGGTGTTGCGAGGCATCCTCGACGGGTTGGCGAACAAGGAAATTGCCTGGAAGCTCAATGTGTCCGAGAGCTCCGTCAAAGCCGTAATTCAAGAGCTCTTCAACAAGGCTGGGGTGAGAACCCGCAGTCAGTTGGTGAGAATTGCGATTGAAAAACACTCTTCGGATTGGCTGAAACCTGAACCGAAAACCTGACCTCGTCATCGTCGATTTGAATTCAGTTCGTCTGGAGTAGTCGTGGAATCTATCGGTTATGAAGATTCTGTTGTGCTTCGAGCATCAGTGCTCAGATGTCGGCTAGGACTTAGGATTAGCCACTGGATACGGAGGTTCGTTGACGCTTGAAGATCCCTGCCGCCGCAAAGCAGCAATCTTGTATTAGAGAGTGATGGTCAATTCCCTCCCGGTGCTGAACGAAGATTATCTCTGCCTGCAACCGCAGCTGGAGAACGTCATGCAAAACGGAAGCATCATACGTAGAACCCGCAAAAAGCACTCTGACATTTGGCAATTCCGCTGGTGGGACAAAACATCCGACGGAAAGAAAACCTATAGACGGAAGCTACTCGGAACTATCGACCAAATCCCAGATATGGAGACTGCTCGTAAAGCAGCCCGTCTTCTTGTGCCGGACCTCAATTCGCAAAGCCCAAGATCAAGACCTGTTTCGATGACCATTGCTCACCTTTGCAGTCATTTTGAGCAAACCGAATTGGGTCTCACGAACACGTGGCGAAGCTACTCGACGAAGAGCATCTACAAGGTTTACTTGAAACGATGGATCATTCCGAAATGGGGTGAATACCTGTTGAGCGATATCCGGACCGTTGAGGTCGAATCGTGGCTTCGTGGTCTTTCAATCGCGCGGAGTACTTGCGCCAAGATTCGCATCGAAATCCAATTCAACTCGTCCGTCAAAGCGCAAAACGTCGGTCACCACCAGTAGTGCTTACGCCCGGAGAAATCAGAACCCTTTTGGAAGGATTAAAGATTTGCGAGAGGACTTTGGCCTTCATCGCGGCATCAACTGGCGTTCGGCAGAGCGAGCTCTTCGCACTGAAATGGGCCGACATCGATCTCACCGCAGGAACGATGAACGTGGCGCGGTCCATCGTCCACGGCTTCGTCGGGTCCTGCAAGACGGAATCCTCTCAGAAACCTGTACCGATCCATCCACGAGTTTGCAAAGCACCCGTCCAGTGGAAAGAACACACCCCTTATCGCCAACCAGAAGACTGGATTTTTGCAAACCCGCATAGCTACGGGGCGCAGCCGTATTGGGGTCAATCAATTCTGCACAAATATCTAAGACCTGCAGCTCGGGAACTAGGAATTGAAACACTATTCGGATGGCACACATTCCGGCACACCTACTCAACGCTCTTGAGAAGCGTTGGCACCGAGTTCAAGGTAATGCAGGAACTGCTGCGCCATTCAACAATAAGATCAACCTTGGACGTCTACACGCAAGCAATCACACCTGCTAAACAGAATGCACAAGCCGCTGTCATGTCGCTAGTCTTCTCTTCTCAATGAAGTTGACAGCTATAGCGGAATTTTGCGTTTTGAGGGATCAGAATGGAAGGGACTTTTGGGTGCAAACTGGGTGCAAACTGGGTGCAAAACGCACCCAAACTGCACCCAATTTTGCCGATTTTGCTTCGCCAAATCATCCCATGAGCTTTTTGGAATGTATGGCGGGGACGACGGGGCTCGAACCCGCGACCTCTGCCGTGACAGGGCAGCGTTCTAACCAACTGAACTACGTCCCCGGATGGGTTGTCCGGCTGCTGATAACTGCAGAATCAACGTTAGTGTATCAGAGGAAGAGCCCTCCCTGGGCGGATCAGAAGGAGGAAATCGTCTCTCATAATTCTTTCGTTGCAGTTTTTCTGTTCCAGCGCAGAGGAGCGTCTGAACCATCTATGCCAACCGCGGTCAAGTCATTGATTCGGAGGTTGCGGCACGATCTTCGAAGGCGGCTGCGGTGCATCAGGAATAAACTTCGAAGGAGGCTGCGGCGCCTGGGGAATGAACTTCCACCCGGGCTCAGTGGTTTCACTTGGAGAGGCCTGCGCGACAGCCTTCGCCGGAGCCTCCTGCTCGGGCGCAGATACGATCGGGCTAGTCTTCGCTGCCATGGTGCTTGCTTTAGCAGGAGTCGCGGGCTGCGGCTCGGTTGCAGGCCGCACAGGAACGCTTGCTTCCGCGGGCTGGCTCGGCGGTACCGGCTTACTCTCAGTCTCAGGCGTCTGTGCGGCCATAACGCTTGGCGCCGTCACCGGATTCGATGAATTCACCGGGTAGACTTCAGTACCGGCAGCAGTCACGCGCCCCTCCCGGTTATACGAAATGCTCCACACACGAAAGGTGCGCTCCGATTGGCGATCGGCGAAGGTGACCAGCGAGGTTTTTCGCTTGGGATCAACCTGAATAGTCGCTGTGGGTGCTCCGGCAACGCCCGTCATCACGCTTTCTCCCGCGGGGATGGTGATGTCCGCTCCGGTCAACTCTGCATAGCAGGCGCTCAATTCAATCCAATTGCGGCTTGAGGCGAGATGTTCGGCGGCAATGTTCTGCGGTACGAGACTGTTGAACAGAGCGTAGTTTCGCGGGTTGCGCGGGGCCGGAACAAACGGTGTTGCGTTGCGGTAAAGCACCGGAACGACGCGAACCCGTCCCTGACCGCGCGGTACAAGGGCCGTGAACAGCGACTCGGTTCCGTCCGAAAACCGCTCGCTGTAATGCAACAAAATGGTATCCGGCATGGGAGAGCATACCGTCTGCCGGTAGGTCCAGTTCCCTGCCATCAAGTTGTAGCCATAAATCTCGGCCGATTCCATAATCTCGCTATGGCGGGCCTGAACCGTTGCGCGGTCCGCGGCGCTCATCTCCTGCGGATCAAGATGCTGCATACGCGCTACTAGCGGCTGCGCATAAACAGGAAGCGTTGCAGAAACAACCCCCGCAAGCGCGAGCGCGGCGCCTGCTGCTGCACAGCGGCGGATGAGGCGGCGCTGGCGACGGAGGGTCATTGCATCTCCCACTTTACCACTGCGCAGTGCAAAGAACATGGGCAGCCGTGAAGGCTGCCCATGCTTTGAAGCGACGATGACCGGTGTTTACCTCGTGGTGCGGTGACGGTGCACAGGGTGGTGATGCACGGGAGCCGGAGGAGCACCATCCTTCATAATGATCATGAAGGGTTTCTGCGTATAGGAGTCGAACGTAGCGATGTAGGTCACGTTGGTTCCTGGCGCCGGAACAGTCTTGAGAGCGGGCTTCATATTAATAGTGAAATCCGCCTTCTGGGACTGCTTCGCATCGTCAGATACGGCCAGCTGCACCGAATCAGCCGTTGCAGAGATGACCGTTCCAGGAACTTCCGCGGTCACGCCGTTCAGCACATTCCAGACGGCCTGAGCGTCGTCCGGAGCGCCGTTGGCCAGGATGAATTCCTTGTCAGACAGCGCGAGCGTCTTGAGATCAGGTGTGCTCGCCACCGCGTTGTGGGCCAGCTGCTGAGGTGACGGTGGAGGCGGCGCGGGAACCGGCTTGTACGTGGGCGGCGGGAAGACGTTGGCCTGTGCCAGCTGCTGGATTTGCGCAAAGCCGTCCATGCCGCCGTGGTACTTCTGATACCAGTACTCCGCAGCCTTCTCTGCCGTGCTCTTGTAAGGCTCGGGCAGATACTGGGCGGCGCGGGCAAGGAACCAGATTCCGTTCACCAGATCCTTCGGGTCTTCCTGCACGTAAGCGGTACCGAGGTAGTAGGTGTCAGCGAGCGTCGGCTGTTTAATGGTCTGCCCGGGAGGTACGGCTTTGAGCTCGGCGGTTATGTCGGCAATCTCAGCCTTGTAGTCCTTCTTGGCCAGATCGTCTGCCGCGATGGCGTTGTAGAAGATCGGAGTGGCGACGCTCTTCAGTTTGTCGAAATCAGCCTGGCTCATCGCCTCCGGCTTGGTGGCCTTCAGGCCCTGCTGGGCAAGGGCCGCCGCGTCGTCCAACTTGGAGACGTCTCCATTGGCCTGGGCCTTCTCAACATAAACCACAAAAGTGAGGGCGCGGAGATTGCTGGGATCGACTTGCAGAAGCCGCTTCGCTGCGTCGATGGTCTTGGCGGTATCGCCGGTGGCCTGGTAAGCGGCAACCAACTGTTCGAGCATCTCCTTCTTCACCACGCTGTTGGGATACTTCTGGAGAAAGCTCTCAATGGCCGCGGCCTTGGCAGCGGGTGTGGACTGGCTGATGGCGTTTGTATAAGCGTTGTACTCAGCTGGATCCTTAATCGTGATCTGGTCAGACTGCGAGCTCTGCGGGGCAGCAAAAGCGAGTGGACCCGCGGTGGTGACCATGGAGGCAAAAACCAGCATGGAAGCAATGACTACCTTCTTCATTCAACGCTCCTAAGGAAGACCTTAAAATTGATTCTCATAAAGTGTGAACCCGGCAGGCAACACACGGTCGCAATCGAATCGATTGAAGCCTCGGAGGAAAAGGGCTGAGGATCAGCGAATGATACGACGATGGCTGGATTATAGAAACCATCGACACGCTGTGACAAGCATCCTTTAAAAACGTGCGCAATTTTTTTTGGGCGGACATCTTAACTCCGCTATCCGTTTAGACGCCGGAAGCAGGATTATGACAGACCTTTCAGGACAGGTGGCAGTGGTTACGGGCGCGGCGCGCGGCATTGGCGCGGCGATTGCCAAGCGACTCGCGGCGTTGGGCGCGACCGTTGTATTGACTGCACGGGATGAAGCGCAATTGAAGCGGGTGGCTGCGGAGATCGAGACTGCGGGCGGCAGGGCAGAGGCTGCGGCGTTCAACCTTTTGGATGAGTCGGCCATTGGGCATTTCGCCGAGGACATCCGCTTGCGACATGGGCGCTGCGACATCCTGGTGAACAACGCCGGCGTCGGCCGGATGGGCAGGCCGCTGTGGGAGATGGCCCCGGCGGACTGGGATGAAGTGATGGGCACCAATCTGCGCGGGGTCTACCTGATGATCCGGGCCTTCGCCCCGATGATGACAGTTGCCAGGAGCGGGCACATCATCAATATCTCGTCGCTGGCCGGTCACAACCCACTGAAGAATGGGGCGGCCTATGCGGCATCGAAGTGGGGACTGAACGGGCTGACCTATTCTGTCGCCGAGGAGATGCGGGACTATGGGGTGCGGGTGTCGGCGGTCGCTCCGGGGTCAGTGAATACTCACTTTGGCGGCGGAGGCAGCGGCAAGGACCCGAGCCGGAAGATCCAGCCTGAAGACGTGGCCAATGTGGTGGCTATGCTGGTCACACAGGCTCCGCAGTCATTTGTGAGCGAGGTGCTAATGCGCCCGACACTCAAGCCATAAAAATATACCTCATACAAAAATAATGACTTGGGACGCGACTGAGCATAGCTGGCAGGCTGCTTCCCTGCCTTCATGAGGGTTTTGGGCGTGAGCCTCGAACGAAACCTACCCATGCCAGTTCGCCATGAACGCCGCTTGAATGTGCGCGGGGCAGCATCTCAATTTTTTACTTCATACAAAAATAAGGAGTTAGGAGGCATCCGGTGGCGCATGCCGCTGCCGGCGCTCAGGTATTCGGGGCAGGCACTTGGCTGGAGGCATGGGTGGAGACATCCTCCATCGATGAAATAAGGCTTTATTTTTGTATGAACTACGGGAGGACTTACTAAAGACCTGAGCGAATCAGCTTCACCGTCCAAACTGGCGCAGATGGTGGTCGTTGTGGAGCCATCCCCAGCGCATCCACTCCTTATGCGTAAGGTCTCCGAAGAAGGGGTGACGCGCGGAGTCGAACCGGGCGCGATGGAGGCGATCCAATTGCGTGAGCGCATCCTGCCGGGCGGCCTCGAAGTCTCCTTGGGTAATGCCCAGCGCACAGGCATCGAGCTCAGGCCGCGTGGCAGCGTTGTGCGGCCATGGTCGCGGGTACCAAAGCGCGGCCCATTTCATAACCGTCTGCCAAAGAAGACCGGTATGCTCGCTCACCTCAAGTTCTCCAAACGGGACCCGGATCGCATCGGCCACGTGGCGAAGCATCTGGTAAGCATTCATGCGGCCCCAGCGGGGAGTGTCCTGAGGGGTAACGGCAGCGAGGCGGCTGGCGAGGAACCGGTAGTCGGATTCGGCAGCGAGGGTGTGCATGACAGTATCGAAGGCAGTACCGAAGTACCTTTGGTGGTTCCCTTTTACCGGATTTTGGCTTGCAGCGGAAGAGGCGCAGGACTAGCCTGAGTGTGGCGAAATCTCCGCGACCCCTTACGAACAAGCTCTCTGAAAGCGCGCTTTTTTGTTGGATTTCCCATCACCGTACAGTAAATTGAATTACGGATGGCTTATCCACAAGATGTTGGGGTATCTATGTTGACCCTGCCCTCTGCCGAGGCTAGAGTTTTCAAGAAGAACCGCGCCTGCGTTGCGGCGTGTGCGGCTGCCCGGCTATTGACGTAGAAGGAGTGTCCTGATGCTGAAACTCAAGAAAATCCAGATCCTGGGGTTCAAGTCGTTTTGCGACCGGACTGAGGTGGCGCTGCCGGGCGAGGGCGTCGCCGTGGTGGTGGGGCCGAACGGGTGTGGCAAGTCGAACATTCTGGACGCGGTGAGCTGGGTGCTGGGCGAGCAGAGCGCCAAATCGCTGCGCGGCGGCAAGATGGAGGACGTGATCTTTGCCGGAACCCGCGACCGCAAGCCGCTGGGCATGGCTGAAGTGTCGCTGACGCTGATTGATCCGGAGGCTTATGCGGGCCCACTGCTGCAGGAGCCGGACCTCGTGATTCAGGAAGGCTCTGCGGACTGGGACGAGGATAAACTGCGGGCTGAGCGTGCGGCTGAGGTTGAGGAGATTATTACCGATTCACAGCCGGGCCAGGTGATTGATGGCGACGGTACTTCCCTGCTCCCAATTCCTGAGGAAGCGGCCGCGGATCCGGCGGAGAATGCCGTGGTGCTGAAGATACGGCGAAGAAAGTTCAATAGGACTCCGCAGCAGGGCGAAATGATTGTGACGCGGCGGCTGTTCCGCACGGGCGAGAGCGAATACCTGCTGAACGGCAAGCTGTGCCGGCTGCGCGATATTCAGGACATTTTTATGGGCACAGGGCTCGGGCCGGAGTCGTACGCGATTATCGGACAGGAGCGCATTGGGCAGTTGCTGAGTTCGAAACCGCATGACCGCCGCGCGATTGTTGAAGAGGCCGCGGGGATTACGCGCTTCAAGACGAAGAAGCGGATGGCGGAGCTGCGGTTGGAGCAGTCGAAGCAGAACCTGGCGCGCGTGAACGACATTTTTGAAGAAGTGACGCGGCAGATGGGTTCGCTGAAGCGGCAGGCGGCCAAGGCCGAACGCTATGGCACGCTGCGCGACGAGATGCGCGGACGGCTGAAGGTGGTTCTGGCCAGCAAGCTGGCGCAGATGGACACGGAGCAGGCGGCGGTGGCTGAAGCGATTGCTGCGCAGACAGCGCAGATTGACGAGCACAGTGCGCTGATTGAGTCTCTGGATGCGGAGCACAATGCGGCGCGGGCACACGGCTACGAGCTGGAAGCCGGCGCGAAAGAAGCGCAGACGCGCGCGAACCAGAGTGCAGTAGAGCTGGAGCGGGCTGCCACGCGGCAGACGGCGAACCAGGAGCGCATTGCCGAGCTCGAGGCGCGCGCGGCAGCGGGCGCAGCAGAGCTGGAGCAGGCGAAGACGCATCTTGGCAATCTGACGACGGAACGCGACCAGCAAAAGACATTTCTGGAGACTGCCGCGGCAGAGGCGGCGGGTTTCCGTGAGCAGGTGCAGGCGAAGCAGGCACAGGCGCGGGATGCGGTTGCGGCGGTGTCCGCGGCGGAACAGAAGGCAGAAGGTGCGCGGCGGCTGGCGATGCAACTGCTGTCTCAACTGGGGCAGGTGCGCAACCAGGCGACGCAGGGCGAGGAGTCGCTGGCGGCGCTGGAGCGCGATGCGGACCGGCTGGCGATGGAAATGGCCGCGGCCAAGGGTGATCTTGAGGCCCTGGGAGCAGAACGCGGCCAGGTGAACATGCAGTTTGAATCTGTCACCGAGACGCTGAAGCGGCTGGAGAGCGAGACCGGTGGGTTGCGCGCGCAGATTGCGGCCAAGCGCACCGAAGAGGCCGAGGCCAAGCGGCGCGGCGACCAACTGCGCGCGGAGTTGGCTACGCTGACCGGACGTCGCGATTCGCTGGACGGGCTGATCCGCGAGCACAGCTATTCGACGGACACGGTACGGAAGCTGTTCCAGTCGAATTCGCTTGGCGGCGGGCTGGCCCCGGTGGGTACGCTGGCGGATTTTCTTGAGGTCAACGGGCAGTACGAGAATGTGGTGGACGAGTTTCTACGCGATGAGCTGAATTACATCGTGGTGAAGAGCTGGGATGCGGCGGACGAAGGCATGCGCCTGCTGAAGGCAGGCGTGGACGGACGCGCGACGTTTTTGGTACATCCGGAAGATGCGCAGGCGAAATTCTCGTTTGCGGCGGACGGGATTGGTCCGGGGCACGAACAGAAACACGGTGTGGTGCGGCTGAAAGACTGCATCCGCGTGCTGGATGGTTTTGGGCGGTCTCTTGAGGTGATTCTGCCGAAGCTGCGCGACGGCTATGTTACGGGGGACTCTGAGACAGCGCGGTCGCTGGCGCTTGAGAATCCTGAGGCGTTCTTCCTGGCGCCGACGGGCGAGTGTTTCCATAACGTGACGGTGACGGGCGGAAGACCCAGAGCAGAGGGTCCGCTGGCGCTGAAGCGCGAATTGCGCGAGACACAGCAGAAGCTTGACGCCGTGGAGGGCGAGCTGGCGCAGGCGGAGATTGCGGCGGCGACTTTGGGCAAAGAATTGTCCGAACTGACGCGGCTGCTGGACGCGAAGAACGAAGACCTGCGCGCCGCGGAGCGAGAGAGCGCAAACCAGTCGGCAGCACTGCGACAGATGGACGCCGAGGTGCAGCGGCTGGAACGCCGCTTGCAGGACTGGACCCTGCAGAGCGAGCGCAATAAGGACGCGCGTGCGGCCAAGCAGACGTTTATTGAGCAGAAGCGCGAAGAAGAGCAGGGGCTGGAAACGGAACACGAGCAGGCCGAGGCCAGCATGGGCGAGTTGCAGCGCGCAGTCGAGGAGCTGCGGCAGGCGCGCGAAGAAGCGCAGCAGCAGGCGGCGATGGTTTCTGCCGAATTGGCCGGGCTGGAAGAGCGCAGGCGCGGAGCCGAGGCAGCGTTTGCGCGCATCGACCGCATGTTTGCCGAACTGTCGCAACGTGTGGCGCAGATTGGGCAGCAACTGGCGGCGGCGAGCGCGGAGCAGCAGCAACGGGCGCGCGAAAATGAGCAACTGGCATCGGACCGGGAGAGACTCGCATCCGTTCGCGAGCAGGCGCTGGAAGAAGTGACGCGGCTTACGGAGCAAGCGGCGCAACTGCGGACGAAGCTGGCAGAGATGGAGGCGCAACTGAAGACGCTACGCGCGGAGACAGATGCGCTGCGCGAGGCGCGGAGCGAGCGCGGTGCGCGTGGGGCCACGCTGGCGTCAGAGATTGCTCACCTGGAAGAGACCTGCGTGAACGATCTGAGCGTGGAGGCTCCCCTGCTGCGTGAAGACGGCGAGATTGCTCTGATCGAGGGCGAGGCGCTGACGGTGGAAGACGAAGCCTGCCGCGAGATGAAGCACAAACTGGAAGCGATGGGCCCGGTGAACATGATGGCGCTGGAGGAGTACAAGGAGACGGCGCAGAGGCACGAGTTTCTGGAGACGCAGCGCAAGGACCTGCTCGACTCGATTGAGAACACGCAGGCGACGATCAAGGAAATCGACGTGATCTCGCGCACGAAGTTTGATGAGGCGTTTGCGCGGATCAATGAGAACTTCAGCGTAACGTTCGGGCAGCTGTTCGGCGGCGGGCAGGCCTTCATGCGGCTCACTGACGAGGAAAATGCAGCGGACAGCGGCATTGATATTGTGGCGCAGCCGCCGGGCAAGAAGCTACAAAACGTGCTGCTGCTCTCGGGCGGTGAGAAAGCGTTGACTGCGCTGTCGCTGCTGGTGGGGATCTTCCGGTATCAGCCGAGCCCGTTCTGCGTCCTGGACGAAGTGGACGCTCCGCTGGACGAGACGAACGTGGGACGGCTGGCGGAGATGCTGCGGGAGATGTCAGATACGACGCAGTGCGTGATCGTGACACACTCCAAGGCTATGATGACAGCCGGGGACATGATCTATGGCGTGACGATGCAGGAGCCGGGCGTGTCAAAGATCGTAAGCGTGCGGCTGGGCGGCGCGGAGCGGTCGCCGGAGCTGAAGAGAGCATAGAGGAATCAGTCAGTGCTTGACGCGGCTGCCGCTTGACAATTCCGTTGAAAGAAGAAGCCGGGCTTCGTCGGGGTTTAGCGGCTCCAAATCGATCAGCATCGGCGCTTCGGTGTTAGCGTAGATGGCCGCCCGGAAGAAATACACGCTTTCCGGCTTCGCGTTAAAACCCAATATTGACGCCGGCTGCGAATGGTAGAAGACCTTCGTCTGCCAATTGCTGCATAAATGGTGTTCTCCCGGATCCACCTTGAACATCATGTAGCTGTGCTCGCAGTTCGCACCGACCCAATGACCGTCCATACCAACCCGTGTGACGACCCCACATTTGTCAGGCTTATCAATATAGGCGCCCTGTGCGATGACGTAGACAAGCGCCTTACCCGGAGGCGCAGAAAATACTGAATGTTCCTTTTCCTGATGGACCGCAAATTTAACGGCATTGTCTCCGCAGGCCGCGGTCACAAACGCGTTGCCAGGTTGAGCGGCGGAGGGGCCGGCGGGAAATAAGGCTAATGATGATGCCACGCAGAGAACCAGTATCCGAAGTCTCATTTTGCCTTCTGGACGAGTTCGGCTCATGGAAAGTTCCAGCTACTACAAAAAGGGCCCAGCCATTGTGGCTGGGCCCTTGTAGTTTAGACGGAGGGCGACTTACCAGCCGCTCCCGTCGTGATTATTGTTGCAGCCTTTGCTGATGTTGCTAAGTACGTTGTTGGCAGCGGTGAGGGTTTCGTTGTAGCAGCCGCCACGGTTGTCGTTGTACTGATAGGTCTGGGTGGTTTTGGCTCCCTGCGGGGCGTAGGTGCCGGCGACAAAGTTGAAGTTAAGCGTGTCGGAAGCGGTGGTCTTCTCGTTTACGTGGCTGATGTAGACGGGATGTCCGAAGAAGCCGCTGCTGAGGTCGTGAAGATACTGCTGATTGACGCTCACGACCTGAGTCCCGGTTGAGTAGTCCGGTGCATAGGTGAAATCGTAGTCGACGGTGAGCGGATAGGAGAAGTGCTGCTCGCTGGTGGTAGTAATTGGACCTTGCTGCGTTGAAGTCACTGAGTCCACAGTGCTGGACTGCACGGCGTTCTGCTCCTCAACAAGCGGAGACACGTCGAAGGTTTGTGTGTTGAGGAAGTTCACGTTCTGGTGGATGGTCGTGATGACGCGGCCGTGCGAGGTATTGAGCCATCCGCTGATGGTGAAATCGCGGCTGGAGCCGACACCGATGGTGCCGGTGTAGGCCTGCGTTGTCGAGTTGTAGCTGATGTTTTCATCGACATTGGGCGAAGGTGCAGCGGAGAGCGTGTTGGTAAGGATGCCTCCGGCGTCGTGCGTGCTTCCGTGGTCGGTGTAGACGAGCAGATTGGCGGTGGCGAGGAAGTAATAGTTGGCGTTGTAAACGCTGATGGCGACGGTGTGAGTTTCGCCATCAGAGAGCAGGCCGGCAAAGGGTGTGAGGTCGACCCGATAGGGCCTGAAGTCAAGGGCCTGGTTGCCTGGAATCGGAATCCATAAGAACGGATCAATGCCGCCGGTGAAGATCCACGGATAGACCGGCGCGACTCCGGCAGGCTTGCCGTCGATGGTCACCTCGGTCTCGCGGAAGGCTGTGTTACCGCAGGTTTCAAGATTTGTCGCCTGGTCGTTAGGTACGCAGAGGTACCAGAATTCGTCACCGATCTGGCTTTGCGCGACGACATCGAGATAGACCTGCTCAACGTTGGTGGGCAGGTTGAGGGTCTGCGAAATAGTATCGGAGCTGGTGTTGAGCGTGCCGGCATCTCCGCCGGAGCCGTTGATCGGCACAACAATGTCTGGCACGCGAGGCGCCGGAGACTTGAAAGACGCTGGATAAAACTCAAGTGCGGCGCTCGCATAGATAATTCCGGTGTAGGTGGAATTGACCGTGTTGCCGATGTTGGCTTCTCCGGTCTGGCCGGACTTGAAGATCGCAGACAGATCCGTCACGTCACGCTCGACATGCCAGGATGGGCTGAGCGTTGGGCTGGGCTCTGAAGTGGTTCCGTAATAGATATTGGCGTGACCAAGGTAGAAGGCCGCAGTGCGGTCGTACTGGATTCCGGCTGTCACGGTGAAGTCTGCAGTGAAGACGACCTTGGCCCAGGGACCCGGGCAGTTGGCCGGCGGTGTGTAGCTGAAAGTTGCGGGCGTATAGTTTTCAAACGCGAGGTTGCTGAAAAGCTGCACGACGCAGGGCTTTGTATTGGGACGCGGCACAAGGGGCGCTGCTGTGACGGGGTTGGAAGAACCGATTTGCGGAGTCGTGGATACGGGCACGACCTGTGCGTGGAGGTATCCGGCAGGAAGACACGTGAGCGCGGCAAGCAGGATGTAGCAGCCTGCTCGCAGGATGGAGGGAGCTGATTTGCGCATGGCGAATTCCTTTCAAGGAAAAGAAAGCACAGCAAAGAAATGCGCAATCAAGATAGCACGTCAAATGACCAAATTAGACAAATTCATGCACAAATTCGTCTATTCCGTGCGATTTGTTGGTATGAAATTGCATAATTTAGTCATTTTACAGGCAACTTAAATTACAGTCTCTGCATCGTGCAGCGCTCAATACCAGTGCAGAAAACCGGGACGCAGGTAGCGGTGCATCACAACTGATATGAGCGACTTCAAAATCACGAGAGGCGATCTTCATCATCTGCCGGAGCTGCTGAATCGTCTGGACGCGCGCGGTGAGCCCAGCTTTCTGGCGGTAGTCGCACTCAGCGGTGTGGTGCTGATATGCGTATTTCTCGGCGCTTTGCTGATCGTGGGCGCTTCCGGGACGCGAATTCTTCCGGACATTCACAGGCCGGACTATGAACCGACATCGATGCTGGTGATGTCTGTGCCGGCGCAGCCCACCGTAAGCGCGATGCGCGTGTAGCGCTGTGCTAAAGATGAGCGACACAGGGCCGGACAGTGGTGGCGTATCCGGCCTTGTTGTCTTTACTTCGCCTTATGCAGGTGGCCGAGAGTGAAGCGCAGGCCCACGCGCACGTTGAAGGGCAGTGACGTGTATCCAATGGGAGAGATGTGCTGCTGGCTGAGGAGATTGTCGAGCTGCGTGTAGACACCCAGCCACGAGGTGATAGTAGCGGTTCCGCCGAGATCGAGCTTGGCATAGCCGTGGTCCAGGTTGCGGTTGGGCAGGAGCAGCGTGTTGTCGTAGCTAGGCGTGGCGTAGGCGAGGAAGGTTGAGTCGTCGCTGCGGCTGGCGTAGGCTCCGGTGCCGACGATGGTGAAGCGATTGCCGGTGTAGCTGATGGTGGTAAAGCCGGTATGGGGCGGACGGCGGAAGGGTCGGGCGCCGAGCAGTGGCGACGTACTGCCAATGGGGATGTTGGGATAGAGCGGATTGTAGCTCGGCCCGAGGGCATCCGCTGAGAAGGATTGCTGCACAGCGGCGTCGAGATAGGTGTACCCGCCGCGGATGAAGATGTTGCGACCCAGTCCATACTGGACTTCGGACTCGATGCCCTGCGCACGGAAGGCGAGCGAGTTGAGGGTGAGCGAATATGCCTGCTCCTGATTGAGAAAGGCCTCAAGCTGCTGCTGCTGTTCCGGAGTGAGGTTAGGCAGCAGGAACGGGACCTCGCTGGCGGGGACATACTCGATCTGGTTGCCGAATTCGTTGTGGAAATACGTAACCCGCAACGTGGCGCGTTCGCTGAAGAGGCTTTGCTCAACGCCGCCGTCGTAGGTGCGGGCCAGTTCAGCTCCGATGGGCTGGATGCCGTACTCATTAATGGCGGCCTGGCCTCCGTTGGTGAGCAGGAAGTTGTAGAGCGAGCCGAACTGATCGTCGATGGACGGTTCTTTTACGCCCTTGGAGTAGTTGAAGTTGATCTTGGTTCCGTGGAAGATGCCCATGCCCGGGCGCACGGGATAATACGAGACGCCGATGCGCGGCGTGCCCTGGGTTCCGTAGAGCTGGTTCTTCTGAATGCCGCCGCCGAGCGAGTAGAAGACGCGGCCCTTGAAGTCTCCGTTGAAGGCGAGCATGTAGTCGTAATTGGCGCGCTCAAGGCTTTCGTTGAAGTCGTAGACGAACTCGTTTTCAGCGCCGCGCTCGTCCTCGTACCGGAAACCCGCGACCACTCCAAAGTGGGGCGTGAGGTCGTAGCTGGTTTGCGCGTATAGATTGTCGCGGTTGTTGACGATGTTGATGGTGGCCGGATAAATGCCCGCGTAGTTCATGATCGCCTGACCACTGGCGGAGTAGCCGTTGGCTCCCCTGATGGTGGTGTAGTTGCCGTAGTAGTTGCCTTCGATGAGATTTCCCGCGGGGTACCATTGCACGGACTCTTCCCTTTTACGCGCGAGGCCGTAGCGCAGCAGACCTTGCCAGCGGTCGCTGAAGGTGTGATCGATCGAGGCGGCGAGGTAGATGTTCTGGTCAGACTGCTTGCCGTCGTTGGGAATTCCCCAGAAGGCGTAGGTGCCGGGGAGATCGGTGGCGTTGTCGTTGTTATGGAAGGTGACGCGGAGACTCGTCGCCGCGGACCAGGCGTACCCGAGATTGGCGGTAGTGGCGATGTTGTGGGCCTCGTCGGCAGGGATGGAGTTCTGCGTCTGCAAGTCAGAGAAGGCGCCGTAGTAGTCGAAGCGTCCGTGCGTGCCGCCGAGCTGGACGGCATTTCGATAGGTGCCGAAGTTGCCTGAGTCGCCCTCATAGATCAGTGTGGGAAAGGGGGTACTGCCGCGTGGCGTGGTGAAGGCGATGACGCCGGCAGAGGCATCTGATCCGTACAGGACGCTGTTGGGGCCGCGGTATGCCTCAACGCTGGCCATGCCAGTGGTAGAGAGGCCGGAGAGGTCGAAGACCCCGCCGATGTTTTCAATAGGCACGCCGTCGAGCAGGATACGGTTGGAATCGGAGTTGCCGCCGCGAATGAAGATGGACGTGACACCGCCGCGCTGACCGGTCTGGACGATATCGAGTCCGGCGACCTGCCGGAGTGCGTCCACCATGCCGACGCGGTTAGCGAAATCGAGTGCGGGGATAGTGGTGACGGAAGCGCTGACCTGGGCCTGCGGTGTTGGAGTTCCGGTGGCGGTGACGACGATGGACTGGCGTACCCACTCGGGCTCGAGAACGATGTTCTGCTGAACAGAGTCGAGCGCGCCGGCATAGAAGGACCTGGTGCTGACCTGGCGGAAGGTGCTTCCGGCGGCGAGCACATAGAACTGGCCTGAGGCGCCGTTGCTGAGCTGGTAGGTGCCGTCATCGTGGGTGGCTGTGCTGAGGATGACTTTTCCGTTCTGAATGAGGGCGACGTTGGCGTCAGCGACGGGACGGCCCACGGGGTCAGTGACGGTCCCGTGAACGGTGACGGCATGCGATGCAGATGTGAAGGCGAAGAGGAGCGCGGCAGCGCAGAGCAGGGTGCGGCATAGACGCCGGGAAGTATGGGTCATGGATCCTCCGTTCCCCTCGGAACGCGGGCTAGGGCAAACGGGACCGGTCTCCTGACTTGCGCTTCTCCCCGGATTCCCTTCCCGGAGCCTGGCTCCAGTGGGCTTACAATCCGGACTGTTCGCTAAACGCCTGAATACAGGACGCGGCGAAGTGCGCTTACAGTTGCGGGGCAGTGGCGGATTTGCACCGCCTTCCCGAGCATCCCGTTGCGTGGTGGTGAAAGTTGCGCCACAAAGAAATACTTTGCAGCAGGATCAAAAAACAGCTTACCGCATTTTGTGGCACAGCGGGTGTTGAAAATAGGAAGGGGTGGGAACATCTGGTGACCCTGGGCTGACTCGAACAGCCGACCTGCGGTTTAGGAAACCGTTGCTCTATCCAACTGAGCTACAGGGCCACTTACCATGATGATAGCGCACCAGATGCGAGGCCCAGAATGGATAATGGTGGCGTTGCACGAACAGCCTGTGAGCGATACGTAAAGGAGATGGGCTTCGATGAAGTTGTCGAGACGGGAGATGCTGGGGCGGTCGTCGCTGCTGGCGGGAGCGTTGGGGGCGGGGCTTCCAGCACTGGGATCTGAGACACAGGGCGATGGGCGCAAGCTGAAGATTGTGGTGACTGGGGCGCATCCGGACGATCCCGAGACAGGATGTGGAGGCACGATTGCGCGCTACACAGGACAGGGGCACGACGTAACGATCATCTATCTGACGCGGGGCGAAGCAGGGATTCCGGGCAAAACACATTCTGAAGCGGCGAAGATTCGCACAGCCGAGGCCGAGAAGGCCTGTGCGATTCTGAAGGCGAAGCCGGTGTTTGCCGGGCAGATCGACGGCGATTCGTTTGTGAACAATACCCGATATGCGGAGTTTCGAAAATTGCTGCATGCCGAGCAGCCGGACATCGTGTTTACGCAGTGGCCGGTTGACTCGCACCGCGACCACCGGGCGACTTCCCTGCTGACGTATGACGCGTGGCTCACGGGCGGCAGGCAGTTCGACCTCTACTACTACGAGGTGGACGCGGGCGAGCAGACACAGAATTTTCATCCTACCGACTACGTGGACATTGACGCGACGCTCGAGATCAAGCATGACGCATGCTTCGCGCACCAGAGCCAGCTTCCGGCGACCACTTTCTGGCCGCTGCACTCGAAGATGCAGGAGTTCCGCGGAATTGAATGCGGCGTAAGGAACGCCGAGGCATTCATAGCAGAAGCCCAGAACCGCGAGCTGGGCGTACCGGTGAAAGCGTGAGTGCTAGAAGCCTGCCGGGCGCTCAGAAGCAACACCGAAGGCGCGCTCCAGCGCTATGCCCGCCGTACCGAGCGTACCTTCTTCAAAGGGTCGAGCCATCAGCGTGACTCCCTGAGGGACACGGCGCGGCGGATTGAATTTTGGCAGAGGAAACGCCGGGTTCGGAGCCCAGTCGCTGCGCGCCTCTGATACCTCAACGAAGCCAGCCCGCAAGGTGAGCGAAGGGTGGCCGGTGAAGTTGGTGATGGTCAGGGTTTCGTCGCGAAGAGAGGGAACGAGCAGCAGGTCGATATCTGAAAACACGCGCGCCATCTCTGCGGCGACCTTGCGGCGGAAGCGGTCGCACTGCACGTAGTCAACGGCGGAGAGGAAGCGCGACTGGCGGAAGGTATTTGGCCAGGCGTCGGGAGTCTGAATACGCATTGTGTCGACCTGGTTGTCGAGGGTGATCCTCTCGAAGGCGGCGGCGGACTCGGCAAAGAGGATGACATTGAGATCATCGTAGGGCCAGTCGGGCAGCGACACCTCAACGGGCACCATGCCGAGCTTGCGCGCGGTTTCCAGCGCGGCGCGGTCAACGTCGGTTGCGGGCGGCTCGTGCATCCACTTGGGGAAATATCCGACGCGAAGGCCGCGTACCGGGGCGGCCGCGTCAAAGTCGAGGTGGCTGGAAACGCTTTCGAGGTCGCCAGGATCGGGACCAGTGATCGCATGAAGGACGAGCATGGTGTCTTCGACGCGGCGCGCCATGGGACCGAGCTTGTCGAGCGACCAGCAGAGTGTCATGGCTCCTGTGCGCGGGACACGGCCATACGTTGGACGAAGGCCGGTTACACCGCAGCGCACACTAGGACTGGTAATGCTGCCTTCCGTCTCGCTGCCGATGGCGAAGGCGACCAGGCCCGCGCCGGTTGCGGCTCCGGGGCCGGCGCTGGAGCCGGACGAGCCTTCTTCGAGAAGCCATGGATTCATGGTTTGTCCGCCGAACCAGATGTCGTTGAGCGCGAGTGCGCCCATGCTGAGCTTGGCGACAAGCACAGCCCCGGCGGCGTTGAGGCGGTCGACCACAACGGCGTTTTTCGATGGCACACGATTGCGAAAAGGCTCGGCTCCGTAGGTGGTGCGGATGCCCGCGGTGTCGAGCAGGTCTTTGGCTCCCCAGGGAATACCGTGCAGAGGGCCGCGGTAGTGTCCGGCTGCGATTTCAGCGTCGGCGCGGCGGGCCTGCTCAAGAGCGTGGCCGGGCGTGAGGGTGATGACGCAGCGGAGTTTCGGGTCATAGCGGCGAAGACGATCGAGGTAGATGTTGGTGAGGCGCTCGGAGGTGAGCTTGCGCTGCTGGATCCAGCGCGAGAGTTTTGTGACCGGCGCCCAGGCGATGTCTTCGTCGCTTGCGGGCAGCGGGCCGGGATCGGTGTGGCTGCGGACGAAGCGATCCCGGTCAGGACCGCCGGACATGCCAGGTTGCACGGCCCTGACGGTCGACCAGGGAGCGAGATCGCCTTCGAGGGTGATCTTGCGCGGACCGGTACGGCGCTCATACAACGGGGCCATTGCCTCACGCCAGCTTTCGGCGGCATCAGCAAGCTGCGGCGGGGTAAGTTCGACACGCATGAGCTTTTCGGCTTCCGCAAAAGTTGAGGCGGAGACTACTGGGCCGACGGCGGGCGCGGTGGCAAAGGCAGGTGGCTGTCCGGGGGGCGGCGCGGCGGGCTTGGGCGACGGCGATTGCTGGGCGTTCATTTTGGATGGAACAGAGGCGGCCACCAGTCCGGAAGCGAGTCCGGCGGCGGATTGGGTCAAAAACTGCCTGCGCGACTTTTTCATTCGATGCCTCAAAGATCAGAATTCGGGTGGGGGTGAAAGTTCACTCTGGAATATAGCAGCGGCAGGCACTCGGACGGAGTATGATGCTGCGCATTCTTTTAATGCGGGTGCCAGGGCGTGGCTGGAGCGCAAGAGGAGGGGCGCAACATGATCGAGGGAAATCGACTGATGGCGTTTGTGCCGGTGTCCAATGCGGATGCGGCGCGGAGGTTTTATCGGGACACGCTGGGGCTAAGGCTGACCTCTGAAGACGGCTTTGCTCTCGCCTTTGATGTAGAAGGCGTGATGCTACGTGCGACAGTGATTCCTAAGTTCACTCCGCAGCCGTTTACAGTACTGGGATGGCAGGTGGCGGATGCGCACGCGATGGCGAAACAGATGGCCGCGGGGGGCGTTGCACTGGAGCGATTTAGCGGCATGAATCAGGATGAAGACGGACTGTGGCACGCTCCGGGCGGAGCACTGGTAGGCTGGTTCAAGGATCCCGACGGGAATATCTTGTCGATCACGCAGCTTCCATAGGAGTGATGCGGCATCAGAGCCCGTGTGTGGCTGCTGCCCTATGTTCCAGTGACCAAGTCCGTCCCATGCTTAACGCTCGACGGCTGTTGTGGGGCGGGCGGCTGGTCTTCAGAACCGGTGCTGAAATGGATGAGCTTGCGGTCGAGCAGCCAGTTGACGCCATAAATGATCGGCAGCATGAGTCCGATGAGGGTGCCGATGCCGACGAGCTGCGCCAGCGTCTGTCCGGGCGGAAGATTGCTGAACATGCCGAGTGCGAAGAGTCCCCATAGACCGGCGACGCCGTGGATGGCAACGGCCCCGGCGGGATCGTCGAGGTCGCAGAACTCCCGGAGGAGCCATTCCGCAGAGAGCGCAATGATCCCGGCAATTGCACCAACGACAATCGCGGAGAAGGGCTTGACATAAGCCGCGACGGCGCTGCTTGCGACGAGCCCCGCAAGCCACGCCTTGGCGCAAAGCGCCGCGTCGGACTTCCCGAAGCGCAGCCGCGCTACCAGCAAGGCAATAAACAGCGAGCCCGATGCGCATAGCAGCGTGTTGATGACGACAGGAACAAGAGAGACGCTGGTGAGGCCGGCGAAAAGGACGGCACCCAGCGCGTTGAGCGCGAGCCAGCCAATGAAGGCCAGCAGACAGCCCGCGAGCATGTAGATTTCCTGATGGACAGCGCCGCCCGGCTCGGTGCTGATTTCTGGTTGGCCCGTTCGCGAGCCCATGAGCCAAAGCACGGAGAGCGCAAAGAGTGCGCCGATGACCTGAATGGTTGCCGCGCCGCCGGGATCCACAAAGCCACCACCAAGATTGAATCCGACGCCGAGATGCGCGAGCCAGCCACCTCCCCAGACCCAGTGCGCAAACAGCGGGTAGATAAGACCGGCAAGCAACACCGTTGAGACTGCGGCGGCAGAAATACGCCAGCGACCCAGGCACGCTCCCCAGGGGATGACCGCTGCAATCCCGACGGCGAAGATCTGCGAGCCGGCGATAAAGCAGGCGGCGGTGCCGTTCCAGTCAAGACTGTGGAAGAAGAGCTTCTGCGCGCCGATCCAGTCCCAGGTGGTTGAGCCGAACTGCATGGCATAGGACACACCGCCGGGATAGCTCTGCCATGCGAATCCAATCGCGTAATAAATGACAGCTGCCACGGCGGCGAGGCTCAGCGAACCGATGAGAACCTGCGAAGTGTTGCGCGCACCGCTGAAGCCGGCGTAGATGAGAGCGAGTCCGGCAAGAGCGAACGGCAGAGCGCAGATGAGCAGCACGCAGAGGACGGAGGCGGAACCGGAAAGAGGGATCATTCGCGCTCTCCTGCGGAACGGCTCCGCCGGTGGACAAAGAATCCAAAGCCTACCAGCTCAACCAGCAATCCGAGTATGACGAAGGTAGCGCGGGCGCCCTGTGATGAAAAGATCACGACGGCAGCGATGAGGATGATCCAACCTGCCAGCAAGAGGCTCGGGCCGATGAAATTCCGCGGGTCAATCTCCAGCTCGACGCGCATGATTTGATGATAGCCGAGATCGCCGAGACTGGATAACCCTAAATTGCTGGATGCAAACGGGCAGCCGGGGTCCGGCTGAGTCGCGTCTAAACCAGCATGACCCCGAAAAATACTATGCGCGCCGCTGTTCTTCACATTTCTGCGATCAAGACCGATTCTCCGCTGGCGCTGGAAGACTGGCCTGTGCCGGAGCCGGGCGAAAGCGAGGTGTTGCTCCGTGTGGAGGCGTGCGGCGTGTGCCGCACCGATCTGCACATCACCATGGGCGAACTGAAGCCATTGCGCGAGAGCGTGGTTCCGGGGCACCAGATCGTGGGCCGCGTGGAGAAGCTAGGCCAACGCGTGGACGCAGCAATGAAAGGCGCGCGCGTTGGTGTGGGCTGGATGGGCGGTGTAGACGGGACGTGCCTGCTGTGCCGGAAACAGATGGAAAACCTCTGCGACAACCCTGTGTTTACGGGCTATTTGGTGAATGGCGGATATGCCGAATACGCGGCGGCGCGGGCGGACTTCTGCACTCCGCTGCCGGAGGACACGCCAGCGGAGGAGCTGGCTCCGCTGCTGTGTGCGGGGATTATCGGATTTCGCAGCCTGCGGGTGGTGGGCGTGGAGCGCGGCGAGCGTGTGGGGCTGTTCGGCTTTGGTACGTCGGCGCACCTGATTATCGATGTGCTGAAGGCGTGGGAATGCGAGGTGTACGTGGCGACGCGCGGCGCATCGCACCGCCGGATGGCGCGGGAGATGGGCGCGCACTGGGTAGGCGATGCGCTGGATAAGCCTCCGGTGCCACTGGACCGTGCGGTGACGTTTGCGCCGAGCGGCGACGTTGTCGTGTCTGCGTTGAGCACGCTGCGCAAGGGCGGCGTGGTCGCGATCAACGCGATTCATCTTGACCGGATGCCGCAGTTCGACTACGACACACTGCTATGGGGCGAGCGGCAATTGCGGAGCGTGGCGAATATGACCCGGCAGGATGCGCATGACTTCATCAACCTGGCGCGGGAGATCGGGATCAAACCGAAAAAGACAGTGTTTCCGCTGGCGGATGCAAATCGGGCGCTGGAGGCGGTGTGGAAAGAGACGATTGACGGAGCCGCGGTGGTTGTTCCCTAAGTAGTCGCCTTCCAGGCACGCGCTTCGCGCAGAAAGTTGAACCTTTGTTATAGCGATATTGAGTAGTCAGTCGTTAATTCAGCACCAGCGCCAGCGTAAAACCGTCGTAGCCCTTGCTGCCTACGGTCTGAATGGTGGTTGCGCAGACGCGGGGTTGTCTAGCGAGCAGGTCATTCAGGCGGCGGACACCCTGAACCATGGGGTCGGTGCTGGAGGCATCGGCAACCTCGCCGTCGCGGATAACATTATCTACAAGAATGAGGGAGCCGGGCCGGGTAAGGCGCAGCGCCCACTGGAAGTAGCCCGAGTTATTCTCCTTGTCGGCATCGATGAATACAAAGTCGAAGGGTGAGAGATTTTCCGCTGCGATGCGCGGCAGCGCTTCGAGTGCAGGGCCCTGGCGGAGCTGAACTTTGCCGGCGAGGCCGGCGCGAGCGATGTTGGCGCTGGCGACCTCCGCGTGTTTGGGGCTGAACTCAAGCGTGATTAGGCGGCCGTCGGCCGGCAGCGCGCGGGCCAGCCAGATGGTGCTATAAGCGCCGAGCGTGCCGATTTCGAGGATGTTTTTTGCGCCGATGCTGCGGGCGAGCAGGTGCAGTAGTTTGCCCTGGCTGGGCGTAACGGCGATGGCAGGCAACTCCGCCGCAGCCGAGGTGACAAGCGCGTCATCCAGGCCTGGGTCAGACGGTGCGAGTACGCGATTGATGTAGTCGTCGACGTTGGTCCAGGTCTGCTGCAGGTCGGCAGGTATCTTGTCAGTGATCATAGGCGCCGGATCTCCCTTTCCCTGAATTTCGTCTTTTGGTCCGCTCCTATCATAGAGTTTGGCACACCGGCAGTGGTCGCGCAGGGTGGGCATCCCTAGTAAACTGGTAACGAGGAAGTTATGCCCGAAATTCAGCGCAGGAAGACCGTTACGGTCAAGGTTGGGAACGTCCGTGTAGGCTCGGATGCACCCGTGGTTGTGCAGTCGATGACGAACACCGATACCGCCGATGCGGCGAGCACCATTGAGCAGGTTGCCGCGCTCGCGGCGGCGGGCTCCGAGATGGTGCGCGTGACGGTGAACAACGACGTCGCGGCGCAGGCGGTTCCGCACATTGTGGAAGGGCTGGCGAAGCGCGGCGTGAACGTCCCGATCATCGGCGACTTCCACTACAACGGGCACCTGCTGCTGACCAAGTATCCGGAGTGCGCGCGGGCGCTGGCGAAGTACCGTATCAATCCGGGCAATGTTTCTGTGGGGCGCAAGAATGACGATAACTTCCGGGCGATGATTGAGGTTGCGGTCAAGAATCAGAAGCCGGTTCGGATCGGCGTGAACTGGGGATCGCTGGATCAGGCGCTGCTGACGCGGCTGATGGACGAGAACTCCAAACTGGCCGAACCACGCGACGCACGCGACGTGATGATGGAGGCGATGTGCCGGTCTGCGCTCGATTCGGCTGCCGCCGCGGAGCGCTATGGGCTGCGGCACGACCAGATCATCATCAGCGGAAAAGTAAGCGGCGTGCGCGACCTGATCGACGTGTACGAAATGCTGGCGGCGCGGTGCGATTATCCGCTGCACCTGGGGCTGACGGAAGCCGGGATGGGCATGAAGGGGATTGTGGCCTCGACGGCGGGGCTGTCTCCGCTTCTGCTGAAGGGCATCGGAGATACGATCCGCGTCTCGCTAACGCCAAAGCCGGGTGGTGACCGCACGGAAGAGGTTTTGACGGGGCAGCAGATTCTGCAGTCGCTCGGGATCCGCAGCTTTACGCCGCAGGTAACGGCGTGCCCCGGATGTGGGCGCACGACGAGCACGTTCTTTCAGGAACTGGCGCAGCAGATCCAGGACTACCTGCGCAACTCAATGCCGGCATGGCGCGCGCAGTATCCGGGCGTGGAGGAGCTGAAGCTGGCGGTGATGGGCTGCGTGGTGAACGGGCCGGGCGAGTCGAAGCACGCGAACATCGGCATTTCCCTTCCCGGAACGTTCGAGGAACCGAAGGCCCCTGTGTATGTGGACGGACGCCTGATGACCACGCTGCGCGGCGATACGATCGTTGCGGACTTCAAGAAGATTCTGGACGAGTATGTGCGGACACGCTACGGATCAACGGAAAAACAAAAGGAGCTGGTAGGGGCGTAGGACTTGCGTCTCTGGCAAGGGCATGAGCCTTCCCTTAAGATGGGAAGGCTTTTTCATGCAAGATGAACGTGCCGGATGAAAGCAGGCACATTACGGCAAGCGGAGAGGATGGGCATGACAAGAGACCTTCGTGTAGGCGTGATTGGGTTTGGGTTGGCCGGGCGATTTTTTCATTCGGCTGTAATTGCAGAGACGCCGGGGCTGGAACTGGCCGCCGTTGTGCAGCGCCAGGGAAATGATGCAGCCAAGGCATATCCGGGCGTGGAGATTTGCCGCTCGATTGAAGACATGCTGCGGGACACGTCGATCCGGCTCGTCGTGGTGGCGACTCCGAGCTACGCGCACTTCGACAATGCGCTGCAATGCCTGCGGGCGGGACGCAACGTAATGATCGACAAGCCGTTCACGCTGACCTCTGACGAGGCACGGCAACTGATTGACGAAGCGCGTGAGCGTGGCGTGCTGGTGACGGCGTATCAGAACCGGCGCTGGGATGGCGATTTTGTCACTCTGAAACAGGTGCTGGCCTCGGGCGAGCTGGGGCGCATCGTTTCCTACGCGTCGCATTTCGACCGGTTCCGCGAGGCTCCGCGGCTCGATGTCTGGAGAGAGAGCGGAGTGCCGGGCGGGGGCATTTTGTTTGACCTGGGGCCGCATTTGATTGATGAGGCGACGGCGCTGTTCGGGAATCCGGAGACGGTGTGGGCCGATGTGCGGATTGACCGCGAGGACGGCGTAACGGACGACGCATTCGACATTATGCTGCGGTTCGACCGGGTGACGGCGCTGCTGCGCTCCACGCTGACCGCGGCGTTCAAGGGGCCGCGATTTGTGGTGCACGGAACGAAGGGCAGCTTTGTGAAGTGGGGGCTCGACCCACAGGAAGATGCGCTGAAGGCGGGCGCGAAATTCAGCGATCCGGGATTCGGCGAAGAGCCGGAGGCGGAGTGGGGCGAGCTGCATATTCCTGGACAACCGGTGCGCAAGGTCAGGACGGCGGCTGGCGACTATCGCGGCATCTATGCCAACGTGCGCGACGCGATTCTGGGGAAAGCGGCGCTGGAGGTCACTCCAGAGCAGGTGTGGCGGACAACGCGGCTGATCGAGCTGGCGCGGAAGTCGTGTGGCGAAGGGCGGCGGCAGGAGTTCCAGAAGAACTGAGTGGCATTTTTTAGCCGCTACTTCCCGCGCTTCCCTTCCCTGATTTTGCGAATTTCTTCCATACGCTGGGCGAGGAGCTTTTCGCGGCCCTCGGCGGTGGGGTGGTAGTAGTGGCGGCCCCTCAGGCTTTCAGGCAGGCACTCCATGTCGGCGACCTTTCCCTCTTCGTCGTGAGCGTACCGGTAGCCCTTGCCGTAGTCAAGGGCCTTCATCAATCCCGTAGGTGCATTGCGCAGGTGCAGCGGAACGGGCTCAGCGCGGGTGTGCTCGATGTCGGAGAGAACATCTCCATAGGCGGTATAGACAGCGTTCGACTTGGGAGCAAGAGCAAGGTACGCAACAGCCTGTGCGAGCGCCAGGTCGCCCTCCGGCGAACCGAGAAAATGCATAGCATCGCGCGCAGAGAGCGTGAGGTTCAGTGCTTCCGGCGCGGCGAGGCCGATGTCTTCGACTGCCATGCGCACGACGCGGCGGGCCACGTACATCGGGTCCTCACCGGACTGGAGCATGCGGCCCAGCCAGTAGAGCGAGGCGTCCACATCCGAATTGCGGACCGACTTGTGCAATGCGGAAATGAGGTTGTAATGCTCCTCGCCCTCCTTGTCGTAGAGCAGCGTGCGCTGCTGCAAGGCTTCTGTTGCAATCTCGAGCGTGATGGTCTTCGCACCGCTCGCCTCGGCCAACTTGACGGAGACTTCGAGCGCGTTGAGCGCGTTGCGGGCGTCTCCGCTGGAATACGAGGCAATTATGCGCAGGGCTGCATCTTCCGCGGCGATGCCCATGCTTCCCAGGCCGCGCTCCTTGTCATTAAGCGCACGGATTAACAGGGTGACTATTTCGTCTTCGGTCAGCGCGCGTAGCGTGTAGACGCGGCAACGGGAGAGCAGCGCGGAGATAATCTCGAAGGACGGATTCTCCGTCGTGGCTCCGATAAGGCGGATGGTGCCGTGTTCGACATAAGGCAGGAAAGCGTCCTGCTGCGCCTTGTTGAAGCGATGGATTTCGTCGATAAAGAGAATCGTGCGCGAGCCGTAGCGTGCGGCCTTTTCCGCCTCGGCCATGACCTGCTTGATCTCCTTGATACCGGAGAGCACGGCAGAGAACTGGATGAAGGTGGCACGCGTGGTTTCCGCAATGATTTTGGCGAGAGTGGTTTTGCCGACCCCTGGCGGGCCCCAGAAGATCATGGACGACGCATCGTCACGCTCAATCTGCACACGGAGCGGCTTGCCGGGCCCGAGAAGGTGCTGCTGCCCGACGTATTCGTTGAGGCTGCGTGGGCGCATGCGCTCAGCAAGCGGCGCCGCGGGGAACACGGTCGAAGCAGGCTCGGGCAGTGGATTGAAGAGGCTCATAACTGCTGCCGCTGACGGGCGGCCTCATAAAGCAGGATACTGCCTGCAATGGCCGCGTTGAGCGATTCAACCGGGCCGGGCGTGGAGATCGTGACGCGGGCATCCGCACGGCGCAGGAGGGAGGGCGGGATTCCACTGCCCTCGTTGCCGACAATGAGCGCGCAGGGTCGCGCCAGGTCGAGCTGCGCAGGCGGCTGACCGCCTGTGGCAACGGCGGCAAGCGTGCGGATTCCGCGCTGTGCCAGTTCGTGAAAGACGTGATCTTCGCAGGCAATGACGCACGGTAGCCGGAAGATAGAACCGGCGGAAGCGCGCATGGTCTTCTGGTTATCCGGGCTTACAGTGCCAGGAAGGACGACGCAGCCGGTAGCTCCAAAGGCCTCTGCGGAGCGAATGAGGGTGCCAAGGTTGCCGGGATCCTGCAAGCCTGCCGCGATCAGAACGAGCGGGCGCACTCCCGCGAGCACCTTCTCCAGGGTAAAGGAAGGAAGATCGACAAGCGCAGCGATTCCTTGCGGCGACTCAGTGTGCACGGCGCTGGTGAAGACCTCGGGCAAGAGCACGAGGATATCGCTCGTCGCGGGTACTTGGAGACGGTCGAGAAGCGCCTCGGAGCCCTGCTCGACGAAGACTGTATGAAATTTCAAGCCGCTTGAAGCGGCTTCCTGCAGCAGATGTTCGCCCTCGATGGCGAGCAGTCCGCTCTCTGTTCGGGAGGCGCGCGCGAAGGCCGCACGCAATTCCTTTACCCGCGCATTCTGCCGACTCTGTACAATGCGTATGTGGTGCGCGCGCTTGTAAGCGGTGGACATGGGTGCGATTCTAAGTCATTTCTCCAGCTCCTGTAGCACTTGCTGACGACGGACGCGAGCGGCCTTGCAAAAACGGGAGGCCTCGCGGCGAAAGCAGCGGCGACAGGCAGAAGGCGAAGCCATGAGTGCTGTTTGCGGCCCCGCGGCCGGGCATGCATCACGACTAATTCCTCAGAGTGGGGACACGTTGTCAGCCGAGATTCTACGGATTGATCCCGACGAACCGCAACAGGACAGGGTGCAGTATGTGGTGTCGTGCCTGCGAATGGGCCGTGTGGTGGGCATGCCCACGGATACGTTTTACGGCCTGTCCGTGGATCCGGTGAATCTGCGCGCGGTGGAGCGCATTTACGAGATTAAGAGCCGCCTGAAGCATAAACCACTGTCGCTGCTGATTTCGAATGCGACGCAGGCGTATGAACTGTCGCGGGACCTGGGCACGAACCTGGACAAACTGGCAGAGCGCTTCTGGCCGGGGCCACTTACGGTGATTGTGAAGGCCAGCTCGCGGCTTCCGCTGCGCAGCACGGCCAACACCGGCAACGTTGCGCTGCGCGTGCCGGACGCGGCGATTCCCCGCGCGGTGGTGGAGTGCTTTGGACTGCCCATTACGGCGACCTCCGCCAACCTGGCGGGCACGCCGGAGTGCACCAACGCAGCGTGCGTGCGAGACCAGATTGGCGACCGCATCCCGCTGATAGTGGACGGGGGCCTAACCGGGCGGACATTGCCGACGACGATCGTCGATCTGTCCGAGGGTGAAGGCGTTTGGACGGTATTGCGGGAGGGAGCGATCCCTACGCATGAGATTGCCTTAGCGCTGCAAAGCTGAACTTCTACATGAAGTTTTTGATGATTGTTCCCGAATCCAACCTGCGTTCCGCACGACTTGCTGCGGCGGTAAAAACGTCGCACCGGGCTGCATGGCTGATAACGGCAGCGCTGCTGGTGGCTGCGGTAGTATGGGTGGTCTGGGTGGAGTCGCAGATCAGCTACTATGCCACACATGACCAGGCCCGGCATGCGGACGCGATTGCAGTGTTCGGCGCAGCGGAATACGACGGGAGGCCATCTCCGGTGCTGCGGGCGCGACTTGACCATGGGCTTGAGCTGTACCAGGAAAAACTGGCTCCACTGATCATCACGCTGGGCGGAGGTGAGGCAACCGATCTGCACTCGGAGGGCGGCGTGGGACGCGACTACCTGATGGCGCATGGCGTGCCGGACTCCGCAATTATTGCGGAAACCGAAAGCCGCGATACGGACCAGAGCGCGCGCAGACTGGCGGTGATTGCCCGCGAGAACCACCTGAAGACTATCGTGGTGGTAAGCGATGGAAAACATCTCTTCCGCGTGCACGCCCTGTGCGAGAGCATGGGACTGCATGTTTACACGTCGCCACGGCCAGAGCCGCACCCGCTTCCCTTCTCGTATCGGCTGAAACGCAATCTGCACGAGCTGTTGAGCTACACCTACTGGCGCCTGATGCACTTGCTGGGGTTGGAGTGATCGATCATGCGAGGGCACGGCAGGAAGCGCTGCTGAGCTCCTAGCGAACCCAGAAAGCGAGTAACGCGGCGGCGAGCGTGGCGAGGAAGTTCACGGCGTCGTTATTTAGCCAGCCCCGGCGCTCAAGGACGGCTCCGAGCCAGCTATCGACGAAGAGTCCGGCAACAGCAGCGAAGAGAATAAGGGCGGTATCTGTGAGCGTGAGGTGGAGCGCGAAGGCCGCGACCACCGCGACAATCGCGGCGGCGCATAGGCCAGCGATGGTTCCGGCCATGCTGACGGCGCCGTCGGTTCCGATGGGCACGCGCCGGAAGGTGGTGAGCAGACGCGGCTCTCCGCCGAGGACCTCGCCCAGCTCCGAGGAGAGAGTGTCCGCAGCAGCCTCGGCGAGCGCGGCCGCCAAAGCCGACCTTAACGCAATGCTGCTGACGATCACGGGCGCGGCAACGGCAAGACTGAAACGAAGCGCGACAGCCGCAAGAGCGGCAACTCCCAGGTTAGCGGTAACCTGTGTGGCGATGCGGCCGCGGCGGGCTTCGGCGATGCCAAGCGCCTCCTTGCGGGCGCGCCCAAAGCGGGTGGCTCCGAGCGTGAGCAACAATAGCGCAACCAGCGGCCAGAGCGCGGTGCGCCAGCCGGGAACCGCCATGAAAAGCGCAACGGTGAAGAGACCTCCGCATAGCGCCGCGCCCGCTGTGGCAGCGCGGGACTTCCAGACAAGCAGAGCCAGCAGGGCCCCCAGACAGAGCGCACGCACGGGAAGCCACGGAGATGCGGGGGCAAAAAACAGGCATTCAAGCGCAACTGCGACGGTGACCGGCGCGACGACGAGCACAAGCAGCGCTTGCGACTGCCATCGCAAGGGGTCGGCGGATTGATTTCTGAGGCTCATGCGATGATTCTCCGGTCTGAGTGATGAAGAGAATGCGGGCGGTGATTTACAATCATCTTTCTAACAGGATTTACAGCGGAGTGAGGTATTTACGAGTGCAAAGCATGAAATGGCCGGCAGCCCTGGGGATGCTGGCTTTGGCTGGCGTGTCCGGTTGCGGCAGCCTGTATCGTCCCGTTATCAATCCCGTAACTAAAACCGGCCCTGCTTCCCAACCGCTGTCGTACGTTGCAGTGTTCTCGCAGCCGAACCTTTTGCAGGCGTCGGCATCGGCGACCGCTCCGCCCTGTCCTGCGCAGGCTTACAGCAGCCCGGGGGTCATCACAGTGCTGGATTCGTCCGGTGACAGCGTCGCGGCGCTGGCAACACTCGGCAACGGTCCTCTGGCGTTCGCTCTGGACCCGACCGGATTCGACGCTTTCAGCGAAAACTGCGACGGAACGCTGAGCAGTCTGAGCGTTAACGGCTCGCTGATGACAAAGGATGTAGCAACAAGCACGCTGCTGCCCGGTTCATCACCCATCAATGCGCTGGCTCTCACGGGTAGCGAGTACGTCGTCGAGGAGGGGCGCAACGCCATCGCGGCGATGTCCGGGAACCCCCCTTCCCTGCAAGTAGAGATTACGAACGTTGCGCCGAGCGTCATTAACCTTACGGGAATTTCGAAGGCGCAGCGGATTTATTCCATTAGCCAGGGTAATACTCTGAGCGCGGCCGGCGACATCCCGTGGGGCAGCTGCGCAGACCCGTCGTCCGTAACGGCGAACGGAGAAGCTGACGGCATTGAGCTCTCCTCCAACAGCATCTCCTCGCGGATTCCGCTGGGCGTGTGCCCGGTGTTCGGTGTGACATCAGCGGACGGAAATCGCTCCTTCATCCTGAACCGGGGCAGTGGAACGATCACCGTGATCAACGATCAGCTGAACCAGCTGGACATGGTGAATGCCTCGCCCTATCTGAACGGGACAGCCACAATCAATCTTTGCAACGGCGCCACTCCATGCAACGCGGGACCGGTCGATGCGGACTTCTACACGCCCGGAAACCTGCTGGTAGTAGCCAATTACGACAACGACACGATAAGCGTGATCGACACCAGCCTGGACATCTATGGCAACGACAGCGCGACGTTCGGCAAGGTGCTGGCGACGATTCCCGTCGGGCACGAGCCTGCTGCGCTGTCCGTTCTGCAGGATGGGAGCAAAGTTTACGTCGCAAACGAAGGCGACGGTACTGTCACGGTGGTGAGCCTGACCAGCTTCCAGGTGCTGAAGACAATTCAGCTGGCTCCGGTGCAGGATCCAACCAATCCGGGCAACACGGTGGCTCCGCTGGTTCGGTCGATTGCGTCGGTGTACAACTACCCTGCGGGCAATGTATTTGTGGCCGGGCAAAACAGTCCGTATGTGACTGTGATCCGGACGGACACTGACGATGTTTCAGCGCGCATTCTGGTCCAGGGCGAGGTGGTGGACCTACGCACGACAGCCCAGTATGCAGGCCAAAGCGGTAACAACCGATACGACAGCCGGTCGGTAGGGTCAGGCGTTCCATAGGCACGGGTCAAGAGGCACCGGAAAAGGGCATCCCCATTGGGATGCCCTTTCTTCTTGCCGCTGGTGCATTGCCTACGGCTGGCTGCCGGTCTCGTAATTGAGAGTGGCGAGCGACAGCCTGTACTGGTACTGCGCGTTGGTGTATCCGATCTGGGCCTGCGTTTGCTGGAGCTGTGCCTGGCTCAGCTCGACAATTGAGCTGAGGCCCAGCCTGTAGCGGGTTTGCGCAAGAGTAAAGGCGAGATTGGCTTCCTGCACGAGTTGTTGTTCGACGGTAACCCGTTGCCAGGCCGTGTTTGAAGCGAGCCAGGCGGTACGGACGTCGCGGACAATCCGGTCGCGCAAGGCGCGAGCTTGCTCGGAGTCGGCCTGGGCGCGCAGCGTAGCCTCTTTGGCCTGGGCGCTGTAGAGAAATCCATTGAAGATAGGAATGTTCATGTTGACCCCGACGGCGCCCCACCAGTTGGTGGTGTAGTACTGGTCGCTGCGAATTGGGACTGAGCCGACCGTTCCGAGCGCGCTGATGTTGGGCAGCATCTGCTCCCACTCTGAGCGCGCGAGCTTTACAGCCGACTGCTGGTGATAAGTGAGGGCCAGCAGGTCGGGCCGCTGCTTGAGCGCCAGATCGACGAGCGGCTGGGCCTGGTCCGGCGGTGGCTGTACTGTGGCATTGGTTTCCACAAGATGGAACTCGACGCTGTGGTCGAGTCCGAGGATGTCGTCGAGCACTGCCATCGCGGAGTCGGCGTTGTTCTGCGCGTCGAGCTGGAGAAGCCTGCCGCGAGAGAGATCCACCTGCGCGAAGCTCAAGTCCAGCGTGGACTTGAGCTTGTTGCGTGTCATCTCGCTGACCTGTGTTTCAGTAGTCTGCCGGGTATTGACGGTTTGCGCCGCAACCCTGACCAGGGCCTGTGCTTCAAGAGCGTTGTAGAACGCCTGGTCCGTCGCTAGAACGATGTCCTCGGTGGTTGCGAGCGCATTGGCGTTCTGCGCCTTCTCTTCGAGCTTTTGCGAGAGGATGAGGTTGTGCGTGCGTCCGAAATCGGTGATGAGCTGCGCAAGCGTTCCGCCGGCGCCCGCATGCTGGATGAGGCGGGAAGCCGACAGGTATCCGGCAGAGATACGGCTGCCGTCGTCCGCGTCGACTGCGGTGACGTTTGCCGTAAATGTGGGAAGCTCCGCCGAGCGTGCCTCACGCACCACCTGGTGCTGTGCCAGCGCGAGCAGCTTGCCCACGGTAATGTTAGGGTTCTGCTTGATAGCCATCGCCTCAGCCTGCTGGCGCGTAAGCGTGGGCAGCGAGCCGGAGTTAGGGCCGGCTCCAGAATTGGAGCCAGCCATCGGTCCTGATTGCGCGGACTGCGCAATCTGCGCCATCATGACCGGCGCAGGCGCGCTAGGCAGCGCGGCTGCTGTTTGTGCTCCGGACGCGATCGGGAGCGCGATGGCTGCGAGAAGAATGCTGCCGTAGTGGGTCTTCATGCGGTTGCCTCCTGGTCGCCAGCCGTGTTTTTCGCTTCCTTGTGCACAATGAGATAAACCGCAGGCACAAGGAAGATGGTGATAATGACGGATATGGTGAGCCCACCGATGACGGCGCGGGCCAGCGGAGCATACTGTTCGCTGCCCGCCTCAAGACCGAGGGCCATGGGGATCATGCCGAGGACCGTAGCGAGCGAAGTCATGAGGATGGGGCGCAGACGCACTTTACAGGCCTCAACACAAGCTTCGAGCAGTGGCAGGCCCTCGTTATGCAGAGTGCCAGTGAACTCAACAATGAGGATGCTGTTTGAGACGACGATGCCGACCATCATGATGACGCCCATGAGCGACATGATGTTGAGCGTGCTGCCGGTGAAGTAAAGAATCATAGCCACGCCGACGACGCCTGGCGGCACGGCCATGAGGATGATAAACGGATCAACGAAGGAACGGAACTGGGCCATGAGAATGAGATAGACCAGCACGATGGAGATGATGATCCCGATGCTGAATCGCTTGAACGACTGATTCATGCCATCGACAGCGCCCCGGATTTTGATGGTTATGTTGTGCGGGACCTTGGTGGAGGCGACGATTTTATCCACTTCCTTGCCGGCCTTGCCCAGATCCTTTCCTCGTGGGCTTACGTAAATGTCAATGACACGGCGGAGCTGGTAGTGATCCACCTCCGTCGGGGTATTGATGGGGTTGATATTGGCGACCGATTCCAACGGAGTATAGTCGGTGACTCCGGGGGCGTGCAGCGGGATCTCCCGGAAATCGCTCATGGTCATGTGCTCGATGTGGTTGGTATAGTACTGCACGGCCAGCATGTAGTTGTTGCCGGTCTTGGGATCAATCCAGTAACTGGGAGCGATCTGGCCGTCGGAGGTGAGAGCGGTGATGACGTTGTCTACAACCGCCTTCGGCGTGAGGCCGATGAGACTTGCGCGCTCGCGGTCGATGTCCAGCATGAGGCCGGGATAGCGCAGGTTCTGCGGGATGTAAACGTCGGAGATGTCGGACACCGTGCGGAGCCGGTTGGCCATACGCTGGGCAAGATCGAATGTCTGATCGAGATTATTGCCTACGACCTGAATATCAATGGGGGCCGGCAGGCCCTGATTGACGACGGAGTTGACCAGGCCGCCGGTTTGGAAAAACGTGGTCAGCTCAGGCATCTGCGCTGCAACTGCGCGGCGAACGCGATCCATGTAGTAGAAGCTGCTTTTCGAGTGTTCCGGTTTGAGGCTGACCTGCACGAAGGCCGTGTCCATCGACGAGTTGCTGGAGTAGATGGTGGATGGTCCGTGCGTAATGCCGATGTTTGAAACAATCATGCCCAGATCGCGTTTCGGCACTTCCTTGCGGATGATGCCTTCGAGCTGCGCAATGTAGTCATTGCTGACCTCAATGCGCGACCCGTTGGGACACTCGACGTTAATGACGAACTGACCCGGATCAGTCCGCGGGAAGTAGGACGTTCCGATGAAAGGAAAGATCGCAGCAGTGACGGCTACCATCCCGATGCTCATGACCACGGTGGAGAGCACAGGGCGCTGCAGAGCGCGCTTCACATAAGCCTCGTAGACGTTCAGCATGCGGTGAAACCACTCGTTGAACCAGACCTCAAAGCGCTTGAACAAAGATGGTTTGCCGTCGTGGTGTCCTTCTGCCCCGTGCGGCGATTTGATGTACGCAGCGCAGTAGAGCGGGATCACCGTCATGGAGAACGCGTAGGAGGCGAAGATGCAGAAGGTCACGGCCAGGGCAAGATCGGTAAACAGATACCGGCTGACCCCATAGAAGAACGTGACCGGGAAAAAAACGATGGAGGTGGTAAAGGTCGCAGCCAGCACCGCCAGCCCGACCTCGTTGCCTCCGCGTTCGGCGGCGACCTCCGGCGCCTCGCCGGACTCGAGGTAGCGGAAGATGTTCTCGAGCACAATGACGCAGTTGTCAATCAGGCGAGAGAACACCAGCGCAATTCCACCCAGGAGCATGGTGTTGATGGACCCGCCCATCAGGTGAACAAGGATCATACACACCAGCACCGAGAGTGGGATGGCCAGCATGACGGCCAGCGTGGCGCGCGGGCTGCCAAGGAAGACCAGGATCATGATGCCGGTTAGCACGATGCCGATCGTCGCTTCCTTGATCAGGTTTTTGACCGCGACTTTGACAAAGACAGACTGGTCGAAGACGACAGCCGTCTTCAATGTCGACGGAACATCGACTAAATGTTTTAGTACGTGGCGAATACCGTTGACGATGGTGATCGTATTGCTGTCACCGCCCTGCTTGAATACAGGAACATAGACAGAGCGCTGGCCGTCGATGCGAACGATGTTGGTTTGCAGCGCTCCGGAGTCCTTGGCCTGACCCACGTCAGCCACCATAATTGAAGAATTGCCCACGGACTTTAGTGGTATTGCATTGATCTCCTTAATCGGCGGCTGGGCATTGGTATAGATGTTGTAGTCCTTGGGGCCGATCTGCACGTCGCCGGCAGGCACAATAAGATTGGACTTGTTAATTGCGCGGACCACGTCCATGAGCGAGAGGTTGTGCGCCTCCAGCTTGAGCGGATCGACATAGACCATGATTTCGCGGTAGCGCCCGCCATATGGATCGGGAACGGACGCTCCGGGTACGTTGGCAATCTGGTCGCGAACAGCAAACTGGCCCAGATCTTTCAAGTCAGTTTCATTCAGCCCCTTGCCTTTGAGCGTGACCAGACATACAGGCTCGCTGGACGCAGTCATGCCGAGGACGACGGGAGGGAGAGTGCCGGGTGGTAACCGTCGCAGGTCAGCCATGGCCAGGGTTGCGATGTTGCTCAGCGCGGCGTTGGGGTCAGTACCGGGGCGAAAATAAACCTTGATGAGGCTGACGCCGGTCATCGAGCGCGACTCAATGTGGTCGATGTTGTTGCCGTAGGTGAAAAAGCGCTCGAAGGTGTCGGTGATGTCGGCTTCGATTTGCTTCGGCGGCATGCCTGCGTAAAACGTGGCAACGACCACCACGGGCATATTAATTTTGGGGAACAGGTCAACGGGCATTTGCGCAATGGTGGCAATGCCGACAACTCCCATCACCAGGCAGAGCATGATAATGAAGTAAGGATATTTAATTGCAAACTTCGGCATTCGCTACTGGCCCTCCCCTGCACTCATCGCCTGGATGGGTCTTACCTTTTCCCCCACTTGATACTTGCTCAGACCGCCTGTGATTACGCGGTCGCCGGCATTGAGTCCGCTGAGAATCTCGACGCGCGCCGGGTTCTGAATACCGAGGGTGACGTTGCGTGATTCAACGCGGTCCTGCGCATCGACGATCAGCACGCTGGCCTGATTCCCGTTCTGCATGACTGCCTGAATGGGAACGGTGAGCGTGTCTTCGTGGCGCTGAAGCTGGAGCGTGGCGTTGGCATACATGCCGGGCATGAGTGTGAGGTTAGGGTTCGGTACATCGATCTCAGTCTGCATGGTGCGTGTCTGTGTGCTCACGTCGCGCGTGAAGCGCACAACCTTGCCGCTGAAGGAACGATTGAGTGCACCAACAGTCACCTGCACCGAATCGCCCACGTGGATATAGCGCACATCCTCTTCAGGGACGGGAAGGCGCAGACGTAAAAGGTCAGACTGCGATAGCTTGACGATTGGCAGCGACTGAACATCGGAGGCAGTCCCGGCCTGGATGAGCGCGCCGGTATCGGCATAGCGCCAGATTATTACACCGTTCAACGGCGCGGTGACATTGGTGTAGGCCTCGAGATCGTGCACACGCTGGTTATCGGCTTTTGCGTATGCAGACTGATTCTCTGCTGCGGACAGCGCGGCCTTGGCGGCATCGATCTGCGCCGCTGAAGCGAGGTCCTTGGACTGCGCATCGTCCAGCTCCTGTTGCGCAATCAGGCCGGGTTGCGCGGCAGCAGCCTGCTTAAGGCGGATGTAGTCGGCGTGAAGGGCCTGATACTGAGACTCGGCCCGCACGACGTTGTGTTCGGCACGAGTGATTTCGTCCTTGCTGCGCGCGTACTCGGCCGCAGTGCCCTGCAACTGCGCGTCGAGCTCGGGGACCTCGAGCACGGCGAGCGTTTCGCCGGCATGGACCCTGTCTCCGATATCGACATAAATGTGGCGAATGTAACCGGAGACCTTGGCGTGGACTTCGACCACCTGATACGGCTGGAACTCGCCCGCGAGGGTGAGCGAGTGGGAAATGGCGCCGCGCCGCACAGGCGCAACCTGGGCAGAGGGCATGGCCTGCGCGTCGACGTCAGTCGGCTCAAGACGTCCGCGGTGAGAGAGCCAGATGGCAAGAATGATGAGCGCCGCCGTTACAACGGCAGCAATGGTCAAGAGAGAGGAACGCTTTCGCATACTCCGTAAACACCTATAGATGAAATGCAGCCACTCGGCTGGAAAAAATCCAACGCGGACCAAAACCGGCCCAGTTATTGCCTGAGTTGAGGTGCTATTTATTACGGAGTGATGGGAGGGGGACGACTGAACTGTCTGCGCATGGCCCGAGTGTCGGGACGGCGCTGTGGGTTTCTTGAGCGCTGCATCAGCCAGATGCATTGCAACTGAGGCTCAAGAAGAAAATCAGCAAAGAGAGTGAAGATGAAGCCGAGCGCGACCGCTGTAGGAGTGGTGGCGCGCTCGATCTGGATGATGATGTCCGCCGGCCGCTCGCGATTGGAGAGCAGTTTGGCGATGACCACATGGTGCACCGTGTGCGTCCCTGATTTGTACAGCGAGAGCTTGTAACGCAACCCCCAGGCAAAGACCGCAACAGCCAGTCCCACTGTCAGCAAGACAAGGACATTCCACTGTCGCGCACTTTTTGAAGTTATATACATGTACGGGTGGTCAGCTCTACGAACAGAAATCTATCTCTATGATGCCACATCCATTTGGACGTTGTTGCGCATGCAACGTTATTTGCCGGTTAAGGCTGCCGTTACATGAGGCTGACGGCATCGACGTCGACAATGAGATTGCGACGCGGAATGCCCAGCATTTCGGCATGAGCGACCGCGGCACGGAGCGCGCGGGCCAGGGCCTGGCGCTTCTCTGCCTTCAAAACAAAATGGAAACGATAGATGCGCCTGACCTTCGCCAATGGCGCGGTGGCCGGGCCAAGCACGCGCACGCCGTCGTGCTGCGTCGACTGGAACCAGCGTCCGAGCACAGCGGCCCACCCGGCGGCCTCCTCAAGGCGGGGGCTCTGAATGATGAAGTTGGCGAGCGCGGCGTAAGGCGGATAGTGCATCCATCGGCGGTACTTCAGCTCCTTTTCAACGAAGGCATGGAAGTCATGCTTTGCGGCGAACTGGATAGCATAGTGGTCCTGATGATAGGTCTGCACCAGCACCTTACCGGGAAGTTCGCCGCGTCCGGCGCGGCCTGAAACTTGCGTGAGCAATTGAAAGACCCGCTCGGCTGCGCGAAAGTCAGGCAGGCCGAGAGCGAAGTCGGCGCCGACGACGCCAACCAGCGTAACGCCGTGGATGTCATGCCCTTTGGCAATCATCTGCGTGCCGACGAGCAGGTTGATCTCACCCGAGTGCATACGCATCAGCAGGCGCTCCATGTCGCTGCGGCCGCGCACCGTGTCGCGGTCCATACGGCCAATGCGAGCGCAGGGAAAGATCTCCTGCAGGCGCTCCTCGCCCTGCTGCGAGCCTGCGCCAAGGAAGTAAAGATGCTCGCTGTCGCACTTGGGGCAGCGTTGCGGAACCATGCGCTTGAAGCCGCAGTAGTGACATTCCAGCCGCTGCCCTGCGTGAGCACGGTCGTCAGAGCCCGGGACGGGTTTGTGATATGTAAGCGAGATGGAGCAGTTCTCACATTCAAGTTTTTCTCCGCAGGCACGGCACATCACCACAAAGGAGTAGCCGCGGCGGTTGAGCAGAATAATGGCCTGCTCGCCCCGCGCGAGCGTTGCCTGCGTTTCCTCAATGAGAGCGCGGGAGAACAGATGCTCGGCGCCGGTCTCCTGAAACTCGCGGCGCATGTCGATGAGTTCGACCTGCGGCAGAGGGCGCTGGTTCACCCGCTCGTGCATTTCAATGCGCGCGTATTTGCCCTGTTGCGAGTTGTGCCACGACTCAAGCGAAGGCGTGGCCGAACCGAGCACCACGGCTGCGTTGGCCAGCTTGGCGCGCATTACCGCGGTATCGCGTGCATGGTAGCGCGGCGTGGACTCCTGTTTGTAGCTGGAGTCGTGCTCCTCGTCGACGATGATCAGACCGATGTTGTCGAGCGGGGCGAAGACGGCCGAGCGTGTGCCGACAACAACGCGGGCCTCGCCGCGGCGGATGCGATGCCACTGCTCGCTACGCTCCTCGGGCGTGAGCGCGGAGTGCAGCAGCGCGACTTCGCTGCCGAATGTGTGATGGAGCTGCGCGGCCATTGCAGGAGTAAGTCCAATTTCGGGTACGAGCAGAATGGCGGACTTGTCCTGCGCCAGCGCGTGTTGCATGGCGGCAAGATACACGGCGGTTTTGCCCGAGCCGGTGACGCCGTGAAGAAGATGCGGACGGAAGGTGGCGGACTCTACAGCGGAGGTGATTGTGCTGAGCGCGACCTGCTGCGCGGCGTTAAGTGTGTGCTCCTGACGGTGTAATGCAGCGAGGTGGGTAAGAGGGAAGTCCGCGGGGCGCTCCTCGATGCGCACCAGTTCCCTTTTGACAAGCGTGGCCAGCGTGGACTGCGGCACAGCGAGGCGGCGCAGTTCGGCGACAGGAAGCTCATTTCCGGAACCGGCCAGCTCGGCAAGGATGGCCTGCTGGTTCTCGTTCAGCTTTGGCAGGCGCGTGCCTTCGACCAGCACGGCATAGCGGACAGTGCGTCGAGCATCACGGGGCGCTGCTGCCGTCTCGCGCGCGATCCATTTTTTGCGCAGCATGCCGGTGAGGAGCTCGCGGGTGGCTCCGGTAGCAGAGCGCAGCGTGGCGATGCGGACGGCGTCTCCGCTCTCAAGGTAGTTCAGGACTTTGTATTCGATGTCCTGCTCTTCAGGCGATCGGCGGCTGCGCCGCGAAGAGCCGAGCTGTGCGCCGTCAAAGAGCGCCTGACGGCCCTGATCTGTGATGCGGAAAAGAACCTGCCGGCGTACTTCGCTCATAAGCGGCAGCATGGCGCGTAGGACTTCCCCTATGGGGGCGATATAGTAGAGCGCGATCCACTGCGCCAACTCGAGCAATTGCGGCGAGAGGATGGATTCGTCGTCGAGGATATTGAGGACGGGTTTGGTTTCGACCGGCGGCGGCTCGTCGTGGAGGCGGAGCACGACTCCAGCCAGCTTTTCATTTCGGAATGGAACCAGAACGCGCGCGCCAATGGCGGGAACAGCCGAGCCGATCGCGTAGGTAAAGGCGCGATCGAGCGGGACGGGCAATGCGACGTCGCAGTAGGCGGGCATTCCCTACAGGGTACAGCTAGAGGCTGTTATGAACTCTGGCATTCAGGATTTTGCCGGCTTCGGCGCCTTCAATCCCAGTTCCTTCATGGCAATCTGCAGGTCCTTCCACGCCTCGGCCTTCTGGCGCGGGTCGCGCAGCAGGTAGGCAGGATGGTAAGTCACGATCAGTTGCGATTCGTGCACCTGATGGATGCGTCCGCGTAAGCTGGCCAGCGACGACTTTGCACCGAGCAGATAGGTGGCCGCCGTGGAGCCGAGCGCAACGATGACCTGCGGGCTGACGACTTCGATTTGCCGCCAGAGGAACTGCATGCAGGTGTTGGCTTCGCTGGGCTCTGGCGTGCGATTCTGCGGCGGGCGGCACTTTACCACGTTGGCAATGTAGACCTCGCTGCGTTGCAGACCCATTGCGGTGATCATGTTGTTCAGCAGTTGGCCGGCACGTCCTACGAATGGCAGGCCTTGCGCGTCTTCGTCGGCGCCCGGTCCCTCACCAACAAACATCAGACGCGCGTTGGGATCTCCGTCCGCAAAGACGATCTTGTGGCGTCCCTGAAAGGCCAGCGGGCAGCGCGTGCAATCACCAATGTCGGCTCGGATGGCCTCCATCGCCGCGGCGCGGTCGGATGCGGGAACAGCGACCGGTGCAGGGTCGACAAAAAGGAAATCCGGGGCAGACTCGCGAGCGATAATGACTGGCTCCGATTCAATAATTGCGTCAGTTACAGCGTTTATCTCAAGTGAAGGGTCAGGATCGCTGCGGCGGTAAAGGCCGTAGACGCCAAGGTCGCGATAATAGCGCAGACGGGCCTCGAGCGTGGCTTCGAGGTCGGGCGGCAGCGCAGTCATTTTTCGATTACCGATTCCGTCTCCGCGACCACGAGCGACGGGCGGCGGAGTCCGAGGACTTCTTCCAGGATGCGGTCAGCAAGATCGCGCTTGGACATTTCGGGCAGCTCGATGGCAGTATGGCGCGTAAGGAAAGTGACGGCGTTGCGGTCGGAGTCAAAGCCGATGTCTTCGTGTGACACGTCGTTGAGCACGATGGCGTCTGCGCCCTTGCGCAGCAGCTTGTCGCGGCCATGGTCTAGGACGTTCTCCGTCTCAGCAGCAAAGCCGACAATGAGCTGGCCGACGCGGCGACGGGCAACGACTTCAGTCAGGATGTCCTCGGTCGGCTCAAGCTCAATGATTCTTGGACCGGTGCGCTTGAGCTTTTGGTTGGACTGTGTGACTGGGCGGTAGTCGGCCACGGCAGCAGCCTTGATGACGATGGTCGCCTGGTCAATGCGGCTGAGAACGGCGTCGCGCATCTCCGCCGTTGTGATAACGGGGACAAGTTCGCAGTTGGCAGGAGGGCGCAAAGCGGTTGGCGCGGAGATAAGAATGACGCGCGCGCCGCGGCGCTCGGCGGCTTCGGCAAGAGCGTAGCCCATTTTGCCGCTGGAACGGTTGCCCAGAAAGCGCACGGGGTCCAGGGCTTCGCGCGTGCCTCCGGCGGTAATAAGCACAGTCTCTCCGCTCAGGTCGTTGCGGTGGTGCAGCGCGGCGAGCACGGCTTCGACAATCGTGTCTGTATCAGCCAGGCGGCCTGCACCCGTCATGCCACAGGCCAGGTATCCTGTGCTGGGCGGAACAATGCGCACGTTGCGATTGGCCAGAGTTCCAAGATTGGTCTGCGTGGCCGTGTGCTGCCACATGTTCACGTTCATGGACGGGGCCACGATGACCGGCGCGGTAGTGGCAAGGTAGAGCGTGGTGAGGAAGTCGTCGGCGATGCCGTGCGCGAACTTGGCGAGGACACCAGCGGTGGCCGGCGCGACGATGAGAGCGTCCGTGGTCTGCGCCTCTTCAATATGCTCGATCGCGGAAGCAAGATTCGCTTCAGAGCCCGCGCCGGGCGAGGCCCAGAGGCTGGAGATGACTTTGTGTCCTGTGAGCGAGGCGAAGGTGAGCGGCGTGATGAACTGTTTAGCCGCATCGGTCATTACGACATGCACGTCGAGGGCGTGCTGTTGCAAAGCTCGCACCAGCTCGGCTGCCTTGTACGCGGCGATTCCGCCGGAGACTCCTACCGTCACCTTCATCCCGATATCCCGCTTTCAGGCTTCATACGAGTTATTTTACGGGAGCGCACAGGCGTAGGCATGCGCCGGCAAGCGCTGCCGTGCGCCGCCCGCGAGAACCGCTTAGGAAATCACGAACTTCGGGATGTCAGATGCGCTGACTTCAGGCTTCAGCACGGGTGTCTCTCCCTTGACGTAGCCGACTTTGCCTGCTGCGATCTCGTCCTGCGCGACCTTGCAGGCCTTGCCGGACTTTGAGTTGATCAGTGCCGGTGAGCCG
>Ga0335075_10000918_pt1 | contig 49818 bp, 44 predicted proteins | sample Lox_Sample_24_FD_206723 | JGI IMG/M metagenome (GOLD analysis project Ga0335075, IMG submission 206723) | Soil microbial communities from Loxahatchee National Wildlife Refuge, Florida, United States - Lox_Sample_2.4 | ecosystem: Environmental > Terrestrial > Soil > Wetlands | place: USA... | reverse complement strand
TCGACGCCGTGGAGGAAGTCCGCGTGGGTATCGAGCTCCGTGAGGTTTTCCCGGGGTCGGACGGCTTCTATCGACGCTGGTACGGCACGCCCGTCGTACTGGCCATCCGGGCGGTCAACCGATGCTCGCGCTGATCAATGCCGATGTGGATGGCGAGCTCACGGTCGTGAAGATCGAGGGCTCCCGGATCTTTTCGGTCGGTGAGCCGCCCGAAGCGCGCGAGCGGGTGGTCGATCTCGCCGGCGATCGCCTGTTGCCCGGCCTGATCAATGCTCACGATCATCTGCCCCTCAATCACCTGCCGCGGCTCGAGCTCCCGCGCCGCTATCGGCACGTACGCGAGTGGATCGCCGAAGTCGACCGGCGGCGGCGCGTCGATGGCCCGCTCAAGGCGGCGGTGGCGGTGCCCCTGGCCGAGCGTCTGCTCCTCGGGGGAATGAAGAATCTCCTGAGCGGTGTCACGACGGTCGCGCACCATGACCCGCTCCATTCGGGCCTGTGCGAGCTGCAGTACCCGATACGGGTGGTGACGAGGTACGGTTGGGCGCATTCGCTCTATATCGACGGCGAGGCGAAGACGCTCGAGAGCGTGCGGCGCACGCCAACCGACTGGCCATGGATCATTCATGCCGCCGAAGGCGTCGATGAGGAGGCGCGGGAGGAGTTCTGGCGACTCGAGCGCCTCGGTTGCCTGGCAACCAACACGCTGCTGGTCCATGGCGTCGCGCTCGGCCCGGCGGAACGCCGCCGCCTGACCGCGGCCGCGGCCGCCCTCATCTGGTGCCCCGCCTCGAACCTCCACCTCTTCGGCGCGACCGCCGAGGTTGCCGGATTGATCCAGGAGGGAAGGGTGGCTCTCGGAACCGACTCCCGGCTCACCGGCTCACGCGATCTGCTCGAAGAGCTCCGCATCGCCGCCGGGCAGGCCGTGCTGACTCCCGCCACCCTCGAAGACCTGGTGACACGAGACGCGGCGCGACTGCTGCGCCTCGCGGATTGCGGCATCGTCGCGCCGGGAGCGCGCGCAGACCTGCTGGTCGTGCCCGCCGGAACACCCCTGACGCAGGTCCGCCGCAGCGACATTCGCCTGGTCATGGTGGACGGGATCCCCCTTTACGGCGATCTCGATGCGGCGGGCGCTGTGGGCTTTCCCGCGCGCTGGGCGGAGGTGTCTGTCGATGGCCGGGCGAAGGTCCTCGATGCGGGCCTCGCCGATCGCCTGGGCCGCCTGTCGGTGCGCGAGCCGGGGCTCGAGCTCGCTGCCGTCACGGGGAGAGCGGCGTGACCGCACGCAAGCACATCGTCCTGGTCAACCCGACCATCACCAAGTCGCAGAGCGCCAAGTTCCCGCTGGCCATTCTCAACCTGGCCGCGGCGCTCGACGAGCGATACGAGACGACCCTCGTCGACGGCAATGTGGATCCGGATTTCATTGCGACGGTATTGAGCAGGATCGACGCGACGCCGACCAGCGCGGTGGGTGTCAGTGTCATGGGCGGCCCGCAGCTTCGCTCGGCCATCGCGCTTTCGCGGGCGGTGCGCAGCCGATTTCCCGGCATTCCCATCATCTGGGGCGGTCACTTTCCGACGCTTTGCGCGGACGCGTGTCTGATGATGCCGTACGTCGACTATGCCGTCCGCGGTCAGGGCGAGGAGACTCTGATCGAGCTTCTCGATGCGCTCCTCGCAGGGACGCACGAGCCTGCGGCAGTTGCCGGGCTGAGCTGGCGCCGGGGCGGCGCGATCGTGCACAACGTTCGCCGCACCTTCTCTGCAGCGAGCCATACGAGAACCATTCCGTATGAACGGCTGGGCGATCCGCGGCGCTACCTGACGAGGACGTACCTCGGCCGGCGAACGAGCGGCTACCAGGCCGCCCTGGGCTGCCGCTTTCGCTGCACCTTCTGCGGCGTCGCCGCGATGTTCCGCGGCAAGACTGCCGTGCCGCCGGTCGCGCGGCTGGAGCGGGACCTCGATCATCTGACGGGGCGGCTGGGAGTGGACTCGCTGCTCCTCTATGACAACAACTTCTTCGACCGCGCGGCCGATACGGTGCCGGTGCTCGAAGTGCTGGCCAAACACGGGCTGCCGTGGTGGTGCTTCGCGCGCGCCGATGCGCTCGTCGGCCTGTCCGCATCCTCCTGGTCGCTGGTGCGGCGCAGCCGCCTGCGCATGGCCTACATCGGCGCCGAGTCGCCGAGCGACTGGTTGCTGCACGATGCCCGCAAGGGAACGCGTGCCGATCAGACGCTCGCGGCCGTAGAGCTCTGCCGCGCCAACGGCGTCATTCCGGAGCTGTCCTTCATGCTGGCGCCGCCCCAGGACCCGGAAGGGGAGACCGAGCGCACCTTCGAGTACATCCGGCACATCAAACGCATCCATCCGGCTACGGAGATCATGCTCTACGTGTATGCGCCTTTGCCGCCGGCAGCCGGTTTGACCGATCCGCATGTCGCGCGCGCGGTCGACAGCCTGCGGGATGCCACAGGCGCGCCGCTCGTGTTTCCCGCCACTGCCGGGGAGTGGGCCGAGCCGCGCTGGCTCGCTTACTGGTGCCACACGGACACGCCGTGGCTGACGGACCGTCTGCGGCAGCGGATTCGCGATTTCACCACGGTGCTCGGCTGCAGATTTCCGACCGTCACCGACGTCCGCTCACCCCCGTGGGGGAAGTTGGCATTGCGGGCGTTGGCTTCGTGGCGCTATCAGTACGGGCGCTATCGGGGACCGTGGGAGCTGCAGGCGGCGAAGCGATTCGTGCGCCTGTGGGACCCGCGCCTCGCGGGACTATAGGAGCGCAGCCTCGTGGGCAGCATGTCGCCACACGTCGTGCAGGTCGGATTCCAGGTCGACAGCCAAGGGCGCGAGCCCGACGAGCTGCTCGAGGACTGGCCGACCCTGGTGGACGTCGCCGAGGCCGCACAACAGGGCGGCATGCAGGTCACGGTGGTGCAGGCCTGCCGCCGCGCGCACGAGTTGCATCGTAACGGCGTGCACTATCACTTCTTCGCGGATGAATCGGATGCGCCGGCATTGATCGGCCGCCTCGATCCGGACGTCATTCACGTGCACGGGCTCGGCTTTCCGCGCGCGGTCCTGCGGCTCGCGGCACACCTGCCGAAGGTGCCCATCCTGCTGCAGGATCATGCCAGCCGGCCCCCGCGACCCTGGCGCCGACGCCTGCACCGGCGGGCGTTCGCGGCGGCGGCCGGCGTTGCGTTCTGCGCCCGGCAGCAAAGCCGGCCTTTTCAGGCCGACGGCCTGATCGGCGAGCAGACCCCGATCCACGTCATCGCGGAGTCGACCAGCCGCTTCGCGCCCGGCCCGCGGGATGCGGCGCGCGCGCGCACCGGGCTCGAGGGGGATCCGTGCCTGCTCTGGGTAGGACACCTCTCGGCCAACAAAGACCCGCTCACGGTGCTCGAGGGAGTGAGCCGGGCGGTGGCGGCGTTGCCGGGTCTCACCCTCTGGTGTTGTTTCGGCCAGGCGCCGCTCGGCAACGCCGTTGCGAGGCGGATCGAGCGCGACGAGCGGCTGCGGCGCAGAGTGCACCTTCTCGGGCGCCGGCCTCATTGGGAGATCGAGTCGTTCATGCAGGCCGCCGATGTCTTCGTCTCCGGCAGCCATCGCGAGGGCAGCGGCTACGCGCTCATCGAGGCGCTCGCCTGCGGGCTGCCGCCGCTCGTGACGGACATCCCGTCCTTCCGGGCCCTCACGGATGATGGGGCGATCGCGCGTCTCTGGTGGTGCGGCGATCCGCAAAGCCTCGCCGACGAGCTCCTGGGAATTGCCGTGGAGCTCGGTCCGGCGCAACGCGCGAGCGTCCGGGCTCATTTCGAGCGCGAGCTGTCACTCGCGGCGTTGGGTCGGCGGCTGGCCGAGACTTACCGCGACCTCCTCGGGTCACGGCCATGATACTGCGCACGTTGTGGCAGCTCCTCGACCGCGGGCAGAAGATCAGGCTGCTCGCCCTGCAGATGCTTGCAGTGCTCATGGCGATCGCGACGGTGGCCGGAATCGCCGCCATCCTGCCATTCCTCACCGTGTTGGCGGACCCCGGCGCTGCCGACCGCAGCGCGCTGCTGCGCTTCCTCTTCCACAGGCTCGGCCTCGGTGCGGGCGGCGGCGGAACCCATTTTGCACTCATCCTCGGGGGCGTCTTCATCGCCCTGGTGACGCTTGCCAACGCCATCAATTTCGGCGGCTCGCTGCTCCTCAGCCGCTTCGCCCTGAAGGTCGGCGACGGCTTCAACTGCGCTCTCTTCGCGGAGTATCTCGCCCGCGATTATGCGTTTCACCTCCGCACCCACAGTGCGACCCTGTCGGTGCGGCTTCTGCACGAGTCCCGCAGGGTCACGGTGGGCATTCTGCAGAGCGCGCTGCTGCTCGGCGCCAATCTCGTCGCCATTGCGCTCATCGTGGGCTCGATGCTGCTGATCGACCCCGTGATTGCGGCTCTGGCGCTCGCTCTGCTCGGCGGCAGTTACGGTCTGATCTATGTTGCCGCGAGCGGCAAGCTGCTGCGCAATGGCGTGCATGAGAGCCGCCACCACGCCGAGCGGGCGCGGCTGGTCGCCGAGAGCCTCGGAGCGATCAAGGAGATCCTGCTGTTGCGGGGGCAGCGGGCATTCGCCGAGCGATTCGCCGGCGCCTGCGGCGAGATCTCGCGCACCATGCTGAGCACGCTCGCCATCTCGCAGGCCCCGCGACACGTTCTCGAGATGGCAACCGTCTGCGCGCTGGTCGGCGCAACGCTTTTCCTCTCCCGCGGCGGCGCACACACTCCCTGGGTTGCGGCGCTCTCGTTCATGGCGCTCGCGATCTACAAGCTGTTGCCCGCGCTGCAGCAGGCGTTCGTAGCGCTGGTGCGCATCCGGGCGGACCGCCCGGCACTCGATGCCATCGCGCAGGACATCAGACAGGCGAAGGCGCGCGCGCGGGTTGCGCGAGTCGAGGCGGCAGATGACGGCTGGCGCGGCCGCCCGGCGCGTGAGATACGCCTGGACGCCGTCTCGTTCCGATACGCACAGGGCGGCACGGATGCCCTGTCCGGAGTGAGTCTGTGCATCCCGGCGGGGGCCATCGCCGGCATCGTCGGCGAGAACGGCTCGGGAAAGACGACACTCCTCGATGTGTTGGCGGGATTGCTCGTTCCGAGCTCGGGCGTCGTCACCGTCGATGGAATCGTGGTCGACGCATCGAACCGCGATGCGTGGCAGTCGGCGATCGCCTATGTTCCCCAGCAGGTGTCGCTGCTCGACGCGACGCTGAGCGAGAACATCGCGCTCGGGTCGGCCGCGGCTGCGGGTGACCTGCGGCGGTTGCAGAAGGCGGTACGGGACGCCCGGCTAATGGAGTGCGCCCTGGCGCTGTCACAGCGGGAGTGTGAGCGTATCGGCGAGCGGGGTACTCGCCTCAGCGGCGGCCAGCGACAGAGGGTGGGGCTCGCGCGCGCGTTCTATCGCGAGGGGTCGCTGGTGATTCTCGACGAGGCGACCAGCGAGCTCGACGCCGCGGCAGAGCAGAGCATCGTCGAGACCCTGCAGGCGATGCGGACGGGACGGACCATCATCCTGACCGGCCACCGGCCAGGCTTGCTCAGGCACTGCGATGTCATCTTCGAGCTGGCGGGCGGGCGGCTGGTGCAGGCTCCCCTCAGGCAGCGGCCGGGAGTGGGCGTCCTTGGCGCATCCTGAAGTGTTGATAGAGGCCGCTCGTGTGGTGCAGCTGGTCTGCCTCCGCGAGCGGCTGCACGGCGGCGATGCGCGTGACGAAGAGCGTGTGCGAGCCGATGGTCTCGAAGTCGAGAATCTCGAGCTCGCGTACGCGCAGCGCTTTCTGCGGGAAGGGCAGGGAGAACTCCTGCGAGCGCGCGGTCGCGCAGGGGAGCGATCGCCAGTCGCCGAGCGGCTCGCGGTGATGGGCGCCCAGGCTGTAGGCGAGGCCGCAATCCGCAGCGGCCACATCCGACAGCGCCACGCGGCGCGCGCGCTTCATGGCCGGCACCGACCGGCTGGTGTTGCGCAGCGCGAGCGTGAAGCGGTCCGGCGCCACGGGGCCTATCAGGTCCATGGGAAAGAGGTTGCGGTGCTCGCCGTCATCCACGGAGACGAGGACCACCTGCCGGGGACAGGTGTAGAAGATCATCAGCTGCTGCACCGCCTCGGGCGGCATCCAGAAGTTGTCCGGTCGCCGGTGCTGGCGGCGGATCGCCCGATTCTGCAGATAGCGGTTCCAGGGTCGGTAGGGCCATGGCAGGCAGTATTGGGCAGCACCCCGGACCTCGAAGAGCGCAATCCGGGCGGCCCGAGCCGGACAGTCACGCACCCGGATGAGCTCCAGGGCCCCGACTGTTCGCCGGGACTCGAGGTCGAGGAAACGCAGAACGGGAGCGGAGCAGTCACCGAGCACCGCACCGGCAGCCTCATCCAGGCCTACGCCCAAGGTGAGCGGACTCAAGGAGGCAACGACTGCGGCACCGGTGACGTCGATCTCACCTTTCAGGCCGCGCATCCGCACCTGCACGACATCCTGGGGCCTGCGCAAGGCGACCGGGGACCACTGGGGCAGGGCTCGGATCCGGCGCTTCAGCGCCTGCGGCAGCATGGCTGTCATGAGGCGACTCTCCACCGTGGCGCATCTCGCTGCATCTTCGCGGTAGGTCCTGCGGGCGATGCGCAAGGTTCACGCGCCCCATGAGAAAAGAGAGATATCCCGCGCTGACGGGCATCCGGGCGTTCGGCGCCATAGCGGTCTTCTGCGACCACTTTCCGCCCTGGGCCGAGTGGCACGTGATCATCAATGTCATGGCCTTCTTCTACGTCCTGAGCGGTTTTCTCATCTTCAGGCTCTACCACGAGCAGGCGCGGCTCACGGGCGAGTGGCTGTGGAAATACTTCAGCAACCGCTTCGCGCGCATCTACCCCGTCTATTTCCTGTTGCTCACGGTCGCCGTCTGCCTGCAGCGGGACTTCAGCCCCGCGGTGCTCGCGAGCAACTACACCCTGACGCATGCGCTCTTCCATCCTTCGCGGATCATCATCCAACCCAGCTGGTCGCTGACGGTCGAGGAGTGCTTCTACGCGCTGGCGCCGCTTTTCATGGTCCTCGCCCGGCGAGGCGGTTTCGCCGCCGCCTTCGCCCTGGCGGCGGCCCTCTGCGGCGCCGCGCTCATGATCTCGGGACTCGACATCAGATTCCTGCACACGCCGGCCTTCGTACTGTCCACGACTTTCTTCGGACACTTCGCCGAGTTCTTTGCCGGAGTGTATCTGGCGCTTCACATCACTCGCATCGAGAAGGCGGGTTCGCTCGCGCTCGCCGGCAAGCGGCGGACGGCCGCGGGACTCGCCGGCGTGTCCGTGCTCACCCTGGCGATGCTCCTCATCTACCGGTGGCGGCCGCCCGATTCCGCGGCGATCATTCTCATCAACAACTTCCTCATGCCGGCACCCATCGCGCTCCTTTACTGCGGACTGATTCGCGAGGACACGTCGCTGTCGCGGGGGCTGTCAGGGAGTCTCGCCGGGCTGCTCGGCAGAAGCTCCTACTCCTTCTATGTACTGCATATGCTCGTCATCGACTATCTGAGCCTGCCGCTGCTCGCCGCCGTGGCTCTGTACCGCCCCGCGGTGGTGCTCGTGACCCTCCTCGCGACGTGGGCGTTCTCGATTGCGCTATTCAAGTGGTACGAGGAGCCGGTGAACCTCGCGATTCGCCGGGCTGCGACCGCCGTGCTCTCCAGGCCGAGCGGTATGCTCAGCCGACCACGCCGGCAGCAGGCCGGGGATCCAACAGAGCGCCTCGAGGACTCTCATGCGCGCGTGAACCTCGGGCCACGAGGCGGGTACCGATGAGACCCGTGAAGGTCATCCGCGCGAGCGACGACATCGCGATCGACCCGTTCCGGGAGCGTCCTGACGGACTGCTGCGGCTTCATCGCCAGGTTCTCGGCGGTGCGTTCGAGTTCGCGAGTGAGAGCCCGGAGCTGATGCGCCTCGTGCGCTGGGCGTATGACGACCTGCCCGCGCATCGCCTGTCGGCATCGCCGGCGCGCATGGCCGTCCGTCTGGTGTTGGGTGGTCGCAGCCGCGGCAGGGGCCGTCCGCGCGGCGTTCGGGCGCCGGGCATGAGGGAGCCGGCGCCGTTCGCGATGCTTTCCGGGCCGGGGCTCCTTTGCGGCGCGGGCGATGACGCCACCATCGCCGTTATGTCGGCCGCGCAGCGCGCGGCACTCATCGTCGTTGCGCCGGAGCTCCTCCGGTTCCCCTATCACGTACGCTACGAGCTCATCGAGCTCGCGGTCTTCACGCTCGCCGCCCGGGTGCAGGGGCTGATGCCGCTGCATGCCGCCTGTGTCGGCCGGGGACGCCGGGGATTGCTCCTCATCGGCGATAGCGGCGCGGGCAAGTCCACCGCCGTATTGCATTGCGCACTGCAGGGCTTCGACCTCGTGGCCGAGGACAGCCTGTTCGTTGCGCCGCGCTCGCTGCTCGCGACCGGAGTAGCCAACTTCCTGCACGTCCGGCGCGAATCGCTGCGCTTCCTCGCGGCCGCCGACGCGCGCCTCCTGCGCCGCGCACCTAGCATCCGCCGCCGCAGCGGCGTGCGGAAGCTCGAGGTCGATCTGCGGCAGCGGCGGTTCCAGCTGGCGCCGCAGCCGCTCGAGATCGTCGGGCTGGTGGCGCTCTGCGCCGGCCGCGCGGGAAGTGAGTCTCTGCTGCGTCCTATCGGCAGCCGCGAGGCACTCGCGCGGCTGCGGGCGAGCCAACCTTATGCCGCGAGTCGGCCGGGATGGCGCCTCTTCGCGCAGCGGATGCGGGCCGTGCCCGCCTTTGAGCTCTGCCGCGGCCGGCACCCGCGCGAGGCGGCGGCGGCGCTCGCTCAGTTGCTGAGCGGCGGCGCCGCGGCGCAGGGCTGAGGTGCCGCCGGCATGAAGCTCGCGCTGGTGGTGCCCGGGGGTGTCGATCGCGGCGGCGAGCGTCGGGTCATCCCGGCACTTCTTGCGCTCATCGAGCGCCTGGCGGCGCTGCACGAGTTGCATGTCTTCGCGCTGCGCCAGGAAGAGCGGTCCGGCACCTGGAACCTGCGCGGCGCCCGGGTTCACAACATCGGCGCCGGGTGGTCGCGCGCGCGTGCCGTGCGGGCGATCCTGGCCGAGCACCGCGAGTCGCGCATCGACATCGTGCAATCGGTCTTCTCCGGCGCCTGCGGGCTCGTGACCGTGGCGGCCGCGCGCGTGCTCCGGATTCCGAGCGTCGTGCACGTCGCCGGGGGCGAGCCGGTGAGCATGCGCGATATCCGCTTCGGGGGGCGCGTGACCTGGCGCGGCCGCTGTCAGGAGGCGGTGGTGATGAGGGGAGCGACCGCGGTCACTGCCGCGAGCGAGCCGGAGCTCGAGCTCCTCGCCGGCCTCGGCGTCGCCGCGCGGCGGGTGCCGCTCGGCGTGGATCGCGTGCGGGATTGGCCGGCTCGGGAGCCCTCGGGCCGCCGCGTCGGCGAGCCCCTGCGGCTGATCCACGTGGCCAGCCTCAATCGGGTGAAGGACCAGGCCACGCTCGTGCGTGCGCTCGCGCGGCTCGCGCCGAGCCATCCGGAGCTGCAGTTGGACGTCGTCGGCGAGGACACGCTGCGCGGGGAGATACAGCGATCAGTGTGTGCGCTCGGCTTGGCAGGGCAGGTCACCTTCCGCGGCTTCCTTACGCAGCGTCAGCTCCATCCGCTGATGCAACGAGCGCACGTATCGGTGATTTCCTCGCGTCACGAAGCAGGCCCCGTGGTGCTTCCCGAGGCTGCCGCGGTGGGCGTTCCAACCGTCGGCACTGCGGTCGGGCATATCGTGGAATGGGCGCCCGAGGCTGCGATAGCCGTGCCGGTCGGGGATTCGGAGGCGCTCGCCGCGGCGCTGCATCGGCTCGCGAGCGACGAGTCTTTCCGTCTTCGCCTCGCGCGCGCAGCGTGGCTCCGGGCACTGCGCGAAGACGCTGATTATACCGCGGCATGTTTCGGCAATCTGTACGCCGAGCTGCTGCACCGGAGTCACTGACATCAACGCGCGACGGCTCCCTGCTGCCTGCGAAAAAACAAGAACATGAAACGGCAGCGCGTCACGTGCAGCCACGCGGTACGCGACCTCAGGGCGAAATCGATTCCAGCGGCTTGCGCGGCATCCCGCGGCGGCAGCCCACGAAATACGCGCTCGAGCTTGAAGCCCGGAGCGCAGTCGGCGGCGAACGACGGCAGAAAGCGCCTGATGACGTTCCCGCGTGCGCCGGGCACGATGAGCCTACCGGTGCGCCACTGCCCGATCATGCCGCGCCAGCGCCAGCCGAGTGTCAGGTCGCCGAGGAAGTACGGACTCAGTACGCTCGCGAGGAGACCGCCGCCCGGCGAGGTGAGGGCGTGAAATTTCTCGAACAGCGCGGGCAGGTCATCGATGAGGTCCAGCGGCGCGAAGTTGGCGATGACGAGATCCGCGCGCGCCGCGTCGCGGGCCGGGGTGTGGGCAAGGAACTCGGCGTACTCGCCCGTTTCCTGCACGATGCGGCCGACATCGATGAGATCGCGGCAGGTATCGGCCAGATACCGGCGCATGCGCGGGTCGCTGTCGTAGACGCGCACGCACAGCCCCCGCTCGGCGAAGAATCTCGCGTCGACGCCCGCGCCGGCGCCGAAGTCGAAAATCGAGCCGCCGGGCGACACCAGACGCAGCGCGAGCGAGCGGAACGCCTCGCGGGCCTGACGATCCGACTCCCGCTGCTGCATTGCGTGGACGTAGTCGGCACCGGCATGCGCTGCGCTCACGGCCGCTCACCGATGACCAGCGTGAAGGTCTGGATGAAGTGAAAGTCGGACCGCCGCAGCGCGAACTGCGGGTCATCAGGTGCGCAGAAGCGGCGGAGCGCTTCGTAATCCGCAGCGGCCAGGTAAGGCCGCAGGCGCTCGCCCCAGGTGTTCCTGAAGATTCCCTCGAGCAGATACTGCCGATCGGTAGTGCGCAGGGGCGCGGTCCGCTCGATGACGAACGTGCGCGCGACGATGTCGTGCAGGCCGGCCCCGTGTACCCAGCCGAGGAGGTTGCGCGCGCCGTCGAGATCATGCTCACCGAGGTCGTAGCGGTCTTCGTAATACCGGCGTACCGCCTCGCGAGTCAGGCGCTCGAGTCGCGAGTCCCAGGCGAAGTAGAGCTCCGGCAGGAGCGAGCTCTGGCCGATCACCAAGCGTCCGCGTGTGCGCAGCAGGGCCGTCAGATGCCGCAGGCCGGCGATCGGATCGCGCAGGTGATTGATCGTGTTCGCCGACCAGATCAGATCGAAGCTTGCGGGCGGCAGCGGCGCCGTCATCAGGTCCCCCTGCAGGACCGTGATGGAGTCGTCGACGAGCGCGCGCGCGGCCTGCACGTGCGCGGTGGAGAGATCTATACCGACGATGTCGGCGTGAGGACCGGCGCTCTCGCGCAACCACCGCAGCGCTTCTCCGGTGCCGCATCCGGCATCGAGGAGGCGCATGCCGTCGCGCAACCCGAGACCCAGGATCGCCTCACCGAGCTCGGGTGCCGCGAAGGCATTGAAGAGCCGCAGCTTGCGCGCATAGTCGCGGTCGGCCGTGTCGCCGAGGAGCCCGGACGGCACGGTGGGTTCGGCGGCGAGCCGGCTCATCGCCTCTCCATCACGATGAGGAAGTGATCGCCGAGGTTTCTGAGCAACGGCCAGCCGCCGGCGCGCCGATCCCAACGCCACAGCCGCTCGAACCAGGCGCCATGGTGGTCCCTGAGCCATGTCATGTAGGGGGGCGGAGCAAAGAGACAGAGCGCCCGGCAGTGAACGAGCGCGAATTCACGGGCAAAAGCCCGGTAGAGCTCGGTCGGAGTCCAGTAGCGTGTCCACACCGTGTGGCCGTTCATCCTGACGGGCGTCAGACCACGAGTGAAACGCACGCTGATGCGGGTCCAGTCTGCACGGGACGCGTAATAGGCGATCTCCCACGGACACCAGCGGCCGATGACGGTGAAGACCAGCCGCCCCCCGGGCTTGACGAGCCGCGCGCACTCGCGGGAGACCGGTGTCAGGTCCGGCAAACAGTTGAGCGCGCCCAGGTTGGAATAGGCGCCGTCGAAGGCCGCTCCGCCGGCGATCCTGCCGAGCTCCTGCGCTCCAATTGCCGCCGTGCGTACCCGGACGCTTACACCTGCATCCGCCGCGCGTCCATAGGTTCTTTCGACCATGCGGGGCGACCAGTCGGTTGCGAAGACGCGGTGGCCGCGCTCTGCCATCCGTACGGCGTCGAGTCCCGTTCCACATCCGAGGTCGAGCAGATCGCTGTCGGCGTGGAAGCTGGCATCGAGCCAGCGCCACATCTCCCGGCGCATCTGCCGGATCAGCGCGTTGTTGCCTCTGGGGCCGTCATAGTCGGCCGCGACGCTGTCGAAGGCGGCGCGCGTATCGTCAAAGGCGTTTGTGCCCATTCGTTGATGACGGATGTCAATATGCGCGTGCGAGCGCGGCGCGAACCGGCTGCAGTGTCTCTGTCCGGGTCGGGCGCGACGACAGCCATTGCAGAATGCGTCGGGCTTGCGATTGCGCGTGCCACTGTGGCTCCGCGGACCAGGGTCCCGTCATCGACGCGACCTGCATCTGCGCGCGCTGCTCGCGGCCGGGAAAGATTCGCGAGCCGACATACCGCAGCGCCTGGGCCGGGGAGCGTGCCCAGATGATGCCCGGCATGGGATCGATGTAGAGGTGCGAATAGGAGAAGTCCGCCAGCTTCCGCCGGCGCGTGACCCGGCGCAGCCACCGCGGACAATCGCGCTCGAGGTACGCGAGTACGCTGGGCGGGACTGATTCGGGAAAGTAGCGCGCGGCGAGCAGGAGCGGCGGCGCGGCCCACCACAGGCGCCGCCGGCTGCCGTGCAGGCGCGCGAAATCCTCCCAGTCCGCGCCGGCCATCCGGCCCCCCACGCGGGCGATGTCGCAGAGTTGAATCAGCCTCAGGCCGCGGTGCGTCATGCTGCCCGCCGCGTGCGCCAGCAGGTGCGCCAGCAACGCGGCGGCGCGGGGATACTCGTTGATGCCGGGTTGGGCATGCGTCGGAAAGACGATGTCCGTCAGGTCGGTCCGCTCGAGCGGCAGGCGCTCACTGATCCTGTGATGCACATCGACCTTGATGGGATTGTCGGCGTGCTCGCCCAGGACGGCGCGCCGCTGCGCGCCCGGCGGGTTGAAGGCCTGATGTTTCCAGGTAGTGCCGGCGTCGCAATAGCTCAGGGCCAGAAGCACCGCCACCGCGGTTTCGGCGTCGCCAGGGTCTACCAGCAGGTCAAGGTCGGCCATCGGCCGCTCGCCCGCGGCATAGACACCGGCCATCTGCAGCGCTGCCCCTTTCAAGGCGACCATGGCGATTCCCGCGCTGCGCGCGCGCTCGTCGATGGTCGCCAGAAGCTCGTCGATGCGTCGCTGCCGCAGCAGGGTATGCCGGCGCTGCTCGGCGAGGAAGCTCGCCCAACGCGGCGGCCCTTGCCAGCGAAGCGCTGCCGCGAGCAGCGGTGATATGCCGTGGATGGCGGCCACCGCGGGCGCGAGCCGCCATTCGAGCTCGCTCCAGGCGGGGGGACCGGCATCGGCGCCCGCGAGGGCCGTGGCGAGCGATTCGGTGACGCGATACAGCGCTGCCTGCACTGCGGCGAGTGGCGGCATGCGGTTGCAATCTGTGGTCATGGCGTGCTCTCAAGGAAAGCCGGTCGCCGGCGCCGCGGCTGGCGCGGTCGTCCGCGGTGTCGTGTTGAGGAAGCTTTCCTGCCGAGCGAGGAGACGCTCCCAGCGCCGCCGCAGCGAGCGCCGGGGCCCGTCCTGCGCGCCGATGCGCACCTCCTCGTGCAGGAGGTCGCGTACCTCCCGATAGAACGCGGAGGTATAGGTGCCGTGGAACATCATCGCGAGCTCGCCGCTCGCCCGCCAGTGGGTTTTCTCGCCCAGCTGCGCGCTCACGAGAGCGTGGAACTTCGTGCCCGGCAAAGGGTAGGCGACGCTGACGCCGATGTCGTCGGGACGCGCCGTCTCGATGAGCTCTCGTGTCGCGAGAATGTCCGGCAGCTCCTCGCCGAGGTAACCCAGCTGGATGAAGAATCCGACGCGGATGCCGGCGGCGCCGAGGCGGGCGCGCGCACTGTGGATCTGCGCCACGCGGATGCTCTTTCTCATGGCATCGAGGACCCGCTGGCTGCCGCTTTCAGCGCCGAGCCATGCCTCGCGGCAGCCTGCCGCGCGCAGCGCCGTTGCCATGCGCTCGCTGATGAGATCGGCACGTGTCTGGATGGTGAACGGAATGCCGCCGCCGGAGCCGGCCAGGGCTGCGGCGAATTCGCTCACCCAGTCGACCCGGAAGCCGAAGATGTCGTCGGCAAACCAGATGTGGTCGGGGGCGAGCTCGCGCTTGATGCGGGTCATCTCGGCGGCAACCTCGGCCGCCGGGCGCTGCAGGTAGTGATTGCCCCAGATCGGCTTCGCGCACCAGGAACAGCGGAAGGAGCAGCCGCGCGAGGCAGCCATATTGAGGCTGAAGCAACCATGAGCGCGCTGCCATACCGCGCGGTAACGCTCGACATCGACGAGATCCCACGCGGGCGGCGGCAGCTCGCCGCGCGCCGGGGGGATATGCATCCGTGTCGTGCGCGCCGCGTTCCCGGAAGAGGCACGGACGCTCACGCCGGCGAGGCCTTGGACGAGCTCCGTGGCGGCGATCGCGGGGCGCGCATCGAGGCGCGGCAGCATCGCTTCCAATGCTTCGATGCCCTCCCCGGCGAGGGCCGCGTCGGCTCCGGCCGCGAGGTAGGCCTCGGGCTCATCGGTGGCGTCTGACCCGGCGACGATCACGCGCGCGCCCGCACGCCGTGCCGTCGCGATCATGCGGCAGGCGGCGGCACGCATCCGCTCGAGGCACATCTTGGTGAGGAAGTTGTAGTTGTCCTCATAGAGCAGCACGAGCTGCGGCTCGAGCTCGTGCAGCCGGCGCTCATATTCTCCGATGCCATCCGCCAGCATCGCATCGAAGAAGTGCACCTGGTGTCCCAGGGCGCGCAGCCGCGCGGCGACCTGCAGCGTCGCGAGCGGCGGATAGGGCTTGGCCCGCTGCCATTGTTTGCGGTCCAGGCGTAGGAAATAGCAATGGCCCAGGAGAATCGAAAGCATGGTTGCCGTTGGTACTGCGGCGGCGGGGACAGGTTCACGTTGAACCCAGTTCCGTCGCTGCAGGTACTCATCCGGATCGCGATAGGTGAGAGACCATGACCGGCAAGGGCAAGTACTTCGCGGGCCTGCTTGCGCTCGCGATTCTCCTCGGCGGCGGGCGCGCCGTCGCGGAGCCGTATCTGGCGGTGCGGATGGGCCTCAAGTGCACGAGCTGCCATGTCAACCCGACGGGCGGCGGCCTGCGCACCAACTTCGGCGACGTGTTCCTGCAGACCGAGCTGCCCGCTCATCCTCTGCGCAGCGACTGGGGACTGTGGACGGGCGCGCTGACCCGGTGGCTGCGGATGGGCGGCGATTTTCGCTATGACGCCAACTTCACGCGCACACCGGGACAACCGGGCACCGATCACCTGCAGATTCAGCAGGGGCGCCTCTATGGCGAGGCCGAGCCGATTCCGGACCGCCTGATCTTCTACGTCGACGAGCAGGTGACGCCGGGACCTGGAGCCCCGATCAACCACGAGGCCTACGCGATCTTCTGGTCGGCCGCCCACGACTGGTATGTCAAGGCGGGACGGATGTACCTCCCGTTCGGCTTCCGGCTGGAGGATCAGACCGCCTTCGTCTACGACGTGAGCAGCATCACCATGTATTCGCCGGACAACGGTCTCGAGCTCGGCTGGCTGCGCGGCCACTGGGACGCGCAGGTCACGGTGAGCAACGCCACCGCAGCCGGCGCATTACCCGCCACCAATGGCAAGGAATACGGGCTGCAGGCAAGTTACGTCGAGCCGCAATGGCGGGCCGGCATCGCCGTGCATGACGATGACTCGCCGTTTGCGCGGCGGAAGATCTTCGGCGTCTTCGGCGGTCTGCACACCGGGCCGGTCGACTGGCTGGGCGAGATCGACAGCGTCGAGAACGAGTTCGGGACCCTCAAAGGTGTGACCGAGGCGGGCGCGCTGCTCGAGGCCGACTGGCTGATCCGACCTGGCAACAATCTCAAGCTCACCCTGGAGCGACTCGACCCCGATCGGGACGTACACGACAACGAGGAGTCGCGCTACAGTCTCGTCTACGAGCTCACGCCCATCCAATTCGTACAGCTGCGAGCCGGCGTGCGTGACTACTACGGGCCGCGGGGCATCGCCGCCGAGAGCTCGAACCTCTACTTCATCCAGCTGCACGTATTTTTCTGACGGCGCTGACGACAGGAGCCGGCGCGCAGGCGCGCACGGCCGCCCGCAGTGCATTCGGCCACCAGTCGGGATACCTGCAGGAGCGGGGCGCGCTCGAGAGCAGGGTCGCGAGCGCCTGTCTGCGCTGACCCGACGCCGCCTGGCTGCGCGCCAGCCCGGCGTGATGGCGGGCCACCTGGCTGCGAAGGAGCCGCTCCGAGGAAGAGCCGATCTCCGCGCGCAGCAGCCTCTCGAATACGCGCAGCCGATCCTCCCACGCGATCACATCGCTGCCGGAGTGCCGGTCGTGCCGGCGTATGAGCGTGAGAGCCTGCGGCACCGCATCGATCTCGCTGCGTGTGGCCAGCCGAAACCAGAGCTCATTGTCCGCACACATGCGCAGTCCCTCGTCGAGACTTCCGAGCTCGGCGAGCAGCGCGCGCGCGACGATCACGCTCGGCAGCGCAATGGATATCTCGCTGCGCAGCAGCGGCTCGCGAATCCAGCCGCTTTCCGCCTGGCAGGCGCCGCGCGGCCCGCCGCGCACGATGGCCCCCGAGCCGTCGATGACCGCAAAGTGCGTGCAGCTCCAACGGCGATGAGGGCGCAGTTGCAGCGAGGCAATCTGGCGGGACAACTTGGAGGGCAGCCAGAGGTCGTCCGAGTCGAGGAAGGCGAGGTACGTGCCGCGCGCCGCGCGGATGGCGGCGTTGCACGCCACCCCTTGCAGGCCGCTATGTTCGAGCCAGAGCACCCTGATCCGGTCGCCATCGGCGATTGCGCGCAGGTAGTCGCGGGTGGGGTTACACGAGCCGTCATCGGCAATGATCAGCTCCCAGTCGGTGAAAGTCTGGGCGCGCACCGAATCGAGTGTTGGCGGCAGGAATTCGAGGCGGTTGTACGTCGGCATGACTATCGAGACGGTCGGACTCATGTGCCGGCCTTCGGGCGGATGTCCACGGTCCGGATCTGCGAGTGGCTGCGCTCGTCGTCGTGCCTCGTACCGGTAGCCTCGTCCATGATCCGGCAGCCGGTGCGGTCCAGGGCGTCGGCAACCGCCGCGCAGGCGTTGACGGAGGTGAGGATGCCCGCAGGGGTAGTGAGCTGGCGCGAACTGCGGCTGAGAATCTGCGCCACTCGCGCACCGGCGAAGCGCCTGCCGTCGGCGAGCAGGAGTGCCACGATCCCGGTGACTTCGGCCGTGGCGAGCGAGCTGCCGGAAGCGAAGTCATAGTGGCCCCCTGGCACGAGTGTCAGGATGCCGTGGCCGGGGGCGAGCAGATGTCGGGAGCTGCCGCCGGCATCCTCCGCGGATTGCACCCCGAGCAAGCCCGGTATGTCGACCGGGAAGGCGTGTGCGAGACCGCTATTCACCGGCGGCGCCGCGCCGACATAGATGATTCCCCGCCGCATGCCGAAACGGATGAGACGCGTGAGCAGCGGGTCGGGCGGCCCGGCGAGACTCAGGTTGACGACGTCGGCCCGGGCGGTGATGGCGGCCTGAAGGGCCTGGGCGAGCGTGAAGCTGTTGCAAGCGGCCTCGGCGGCATTCTGCCGCAGAGGCCAGCAGGCCTTGAGAGCGATCAGGCGGGACTTCGGGGCGACACCCAGCAGGCCGAGCCCACCATTGTCGGTTGCGGCGATCACGCCGGCGACTTGCGTGCCGTGCCGGTCGCCCGTGAAATCGCCCCTGTCGCCGGCGACGAAGTTGCTGTGCGCGATGATGCGGCCGCGGAGATCGGGATGCGTGTAATCCACACCCGTGTCGATGACGGCGACTCTGACGGCGGCCCCTTCGGAGAGCCTATGCGCCTGCGCTACATTGAGCTCTCGCAGGTTGACCTGCAGCGACAGATAGGGACGCCTGTTGGCGCGCGATGATGGCGCGCGGCCGTCGGCTGCGGAAGCGCTTTCCGTCGTGAACTGGTTGAGTGGCTGCACGGACTCGACGCGCGAGTCGCGCTCGAGGCGGGTGATGAGGGCGGCGCGCGCAGTCAGATCCGGCACGCGCGCCACGATGCAGTTCACCCGCAGGCTCTCGATGGGCCACGCAGATACCTCGCGCAACCTGTAGTCGCGCTCCAGCGAATGAGTCGTTGCCCGTGCATTTGCACTGACCGCGTACAACCCCGCGGCGCCATAGCCGCGCGGGGTGGAGCCGGGCGTTGCAACCGCCGGCACAGGCTCGTTCCGAACCGTGATGACGAGGAAGCGTCCCGGGTCCGATCTGGCCTGTGCAGGCAGCACGGGCGCGCTGATCGCACCCTGCTGCAGCTGCAGTGCGCAGCCTGCCGTCAGCCCCAGTACGGCGATGACGAGCAGACTGAGCGGGAGCCGCCTCACGTCAGCGCACGCCGTTCTGCACCGGCTCCGCGAAGATGACCGACGGGTTGGCGCGCAGGTCCGCGATCCGCTTCTCGAGTGCCGCACGTGAGCCGGGCGGATGCGTGAATCTCAGCGTATAGACGTCACCGTCCGCCGGTCCGTCAATGATATTCGCACCGGCGTCCCGCAGCACGCTCTGCAGCGCCCCGACCGAGAGGTCGGTTCTGAACAGGACGCGCACCCGGGGGCCGGAGTCGTAAGAGGGGGCCGCGGAAGTGAGAGTCCTATAGGGAGCGCCGGGCGCGACGCTGGAGGAGTGCCACGCCCATGCGCCTACGCCGAGCGCAAATGCCTGCAGGACCACGGCCGCGGCCAGCCAGCGTACGGCCGGCGAAGGCGGTCGGAACGGGTGTCTCGGCCGCGCGAGCGGCAGCTCCAACGGCTCCTCGCGCGGCTCGCGGCCGGCTTTCGGGTTCTGCATCCGCGCGAGCAGCTTCTGATAGGAGGGCTCCGCCGCGAAGACGAGCGGACCGTCGGCGCGCATCGCCTCGGATACGCGCAGCTGCTCCTCGTAGTCTTCGCGGCACTCCGGGCAGACCGCGATGTGCTGGCGTACCGCCGGCTCGGCCTCCGCGGGAAGCGAGCCGTTGACCAGCCAGGGAATGACGAGCTCGGCGCGAGCGTGCAATGTGGAGCGTTCTGAGCGGAGTTTCACTGGCGATCTCCGGTTCAATCGGGGCCCGCCAGCGTGGTGAGCAGCGTCTTCAACTTGCGGCGGGCGTGGAACATACGGGTTTTCACGGTGTTGACCGGGCACTGCATGATGGCGGCGATCTCCTCGCACGAGTGTCCCACGTGGTAGGCGAGCTCGATGACCGTCCGCTGCTCGAGTGGCAAACGTTGCAGCGCTACGTCCAGCCATTCCGTGAGCTCTTCCTGCTGCGCAGGCTCGTCGCTCCCAGCCTCCGTGGCGACGTCGATATCCGCTGGCGGCGGACCAGCATAACGTAACGTCTTCAAGCCTCGCCGATAAGCGATGCCGAGAATCCAGGTGGACACTCGTGAGGCGCCGCGAAAGTCCCCCGCATGTTGCCAGACGACCCAGAACGTGTCGTTGATGATCTCCTCGGCGAGCTCGTAGCGGGTGGTGAGCCGCATGAGAAATCTCGCCAGGCGCCGGTGATAGAGCAGGTAGAGCTCCTTCATCGCGGTGCTGTCGTGGCGGGCGATCCGGGCGAGGAGCTCGCGCTCGCGCTCGTCGGTGGAACCACCGCTGGCGGGTCTCGAGTCCTTCTCGGCCGAGGTCATTGCATTCTCTGCCTGGTGCGCCCCTGCCGCAGGGTAAATGGCCAGCATGCGCGTATGTACCCCGCCGCCCGCGCCGGGTTCATCGCCACGGGCTCAGAACCGCCAGAGGACCGTCGCCGATGCTCGAGCACCCGCTGACTCCTGCCCGAAAAGGCGTACGGCGCGCGGCGCCGTGTGGAAATAGGTGACATCGACCTCAAAGGGGCCCGCCGCGTGGGTCAGTCCCAGGCTCCAGAAGCCGTACCCGGTTCCGAACGGATCCGCCATCCGATCGTAGCCCGCCCCGGCCGTGAGCGACAGCCAGGAGACGAGCCGCTGGCGCCATTGCGCGCCGTAGGCGAAGGCGCTGCGGTCCTGCCGGGTGAGCGGCGCGCCTTCGTACCGCTCATGGCGCAGCGCGTCCGGGGTCCAGGCCAGGGTGACATACAGCCGGTCCATGAAGTCCCAGCTCGTCCCGAGCTGATCGTAGTCGTACCGCTGTCCGTAGAGATGAGGATTGCCATAGCCGCCGCCCGGGAAGGCGTAGCGCGTGTAAGTGAATGTGGCGCTGAGATCGGCGCCGAGGGCCACGTTGTAGCCGCCATAGAGATCGAGCTCCTTCGCAGAGCCGCAGGCGCTTTGGCTCAGTCCCGCCGATCCCCACACGCCGGCAAAGGCGGCCCAGTCGGATAGTCCCTGGTCGCGCACGTGCACGTCCGCCTGGGCAGCCGGATGGCCGCAGGTTTGTGAAACCCCCCGGTAGACGTCATCCGTGGTGAGCGCCGGGGCGCCGCCCCAATCGATGGCGGCCGGACATGGCGTCGGCCACAGCGACAACGCGCAGGCGGCGATGAGCGGCAGGGAACCGAGACCACGCATGGGTGCATCTTGCACCGTTTCGCGCGCACGGGGAATCAGCCGCCGCGCATCTCCATCAGCGCCTTCGCCGGGATCATGTTGTGGTTCATGTGGAACATGACCCAGATCGAGCCGAAGAAGATCAGCGAGACGATCAGCACGCCGAAGGCGAGGGCGAGCGCATTGTTGGTGTTGTCGGGAGACGTGGTGAGGTGCAGAAAGTAGACGAGATGCACGCCCACCTGTGCCAGGCCGAAAACGATGAGCGCCATGACGATGCCGGGCCCGTAGATGACATGCTCGTGCAGCGACCAGAAGGACGCCGCGGTGAGCAGGGCGGCGAGCACCAGCCCGGCGAGGTATCCGCGCAACTCAGAGGCCAGCGTGGGGTGCGGAGCTTCGCCGGGCGCGCCACCCGCGACCTGATCCTCGCCGACATGCGAGCCGATATCGAAGTCATCGAAATCCTGCCGGTTGGAGCTCACGGTGTGATGGTCCCGATCAGGTAAACGACGGTGAATATTCCGATCCAGATGATATCGAGAGCATGCCAGAAGAGGCTGAAGCAGAGATACCGGTGGCGAATCGTCTGCTTGAACCCTTTCGCCGGGAACTGCGCCATCATCGTGCCAAGCCAGAGAAGCCCGGCGGTCACGTGCGCGCCGTGGCAGCCCACCAGGGCGAAGAATGCAGTCAGGAAGGCGCTGCGGGTGGGTCCATCGCCCCGCGCCACGAGGCCGAAGAACTCGTGCGCCTCCAGCCCGATGAAGGCGAGGCCGAGGGCACCCGTGAGCGCGAGGAAGATCTCGGTCCAGAGGAGGTTCTGCCGGGCGACCGCGAGGCTCGTCATTCCGCAGGCGAAGCTCGACGCCAGCAGGCAGGCGGTCTCGATCGCCGTGTTGTGCAGGTCGAAGAGCTCTCGCGGGCCCGGACCGCCATTGCGCGCATCGATCAGCACCGTGTAGGTGGCGAAGAAGCAGGAGAACAGGATGACGTCGGAGAGGATGAAGATCCAGAAACCGTAGCCGACCACGATGCGCTTCGGCGCCGGGCCACCGGCGCCGTGGCCGGTGTATTCCGGCACGCCGGCGGAAGGCGCGTGACCGATGTGGTAAGGGTCGCTGCCGGCGCGCAGCGCGCTGCCCGGGGCGCTCATTCGCGCGACTCCAGCTGCGACTCTCGCCGCAACTGCCGGTGCGCCAGTGCCGCGGCGCGCGCGGCGCGGTTGGCGCGGTCGAGGCGGGCGACCTCTTCCGCGGGGATCAGCTCCTCGTCATGATCGCGCCAGGCGAACACGACGAACGTGGCATATGCGCCAAGCAGTCCCAGCAGGACCAGCCACCAGATGTGCCAGATGAGCGCAAAGCCGGTGATGACCGCGAAGAATGCGGTGACGAAGCCCGTGGGCGTGTTGCGCGGCATGTGAATGGGCTCGTACTGCGGCTCCGGCCGCGTGAGCTGGCCGATCTCGCGCGCGCGTGCCTTCATGTCCCAGTACGGCTCCTGATCGGTGACATCGGGCAGCACCGCGAAGTTGAAGGACGGCGGCGGCGAGGCGGTGGACCACTCGAGGTTGCGGCCGTCCCAGGGGTCGCCCGTCACATCGCGCCGTTGCTCACGGGTACGCACCGAGACGACGATCTGCGCGATCTGCGCGATGATGCCGAGGAGGATGATGAAGACGCCCGCCTCGGCGACGAGCAGCCACGGGCGCCATTCCGCGACATCATAGTGCTGCAGCCGCCGCGTCATGCCCTCCAGGCCGACGACGTACCCGGGACCCCAGGCGACCCAGAAGCCGATCAGCCACAGCCAGAACGCCCACTTGCCGAGCCGCTCATCGAGCGTGAAGCCGAATGCCTTGGGAAACCAGTATATGTATCCGGCGAACACTCCGAACAGCACGGCTCCGATGATGACGTTGTGGAAATGCGCGACCAGGAACAGGCTGTTATGGAGTTGGAAGTCCGCGGGCGGCACCGCGAGCAGCACCCCGGTCATGCCGCCGATGGCGAAAGTGACGATGAAGCCGATGGACCAGAGCATCGGCGTGCTGAAGCGCACATAGCCGCCGTACATGGTGAAGAGCCAGTTGAAGATCTTCACTCCGGTCGGCACGGCGATGATCATCGAAGCGATGCCGAAGATGCTGTTGACGTCCGCGCCCGCGCCCATGGTGAAGAAGTGGTGCAGCCAGACCATGAACGAGATGATGCAGATCGCCATGGTGGCGTAGATCATGGATCGGTAGCCGAACAGCGGCTTGTTCGAGAAGGTCGAGACCACCTCCGAATAGATGCCGAAGGCGGGCAGGGCCAGGATGTAGACTTCCGGATGTCCCCAGGCCCAGATGAGGTTCATGAACATCATCGAATTGCCGCCGCCGGTGTCGGTGAAGAAGTGGAACCCGACATAACGGTCGAGGAGCAGCATGGCCAGCGTGGCGGTGAGGACCGGGAACGCCGCGACGATCAGCAGGTTGGAGGCGAGCGCCGTCCAGCAGAACATCGGCATGCGGGTGTAGTGCATGCCGGGAGCGCGCAGCTTGAGGATGGTGGTGACGAAGTTGATCCCGGTCATGAGCGTGCCGATGCCCGAGATCTGCAGCGCCCAGCAGTAATAGTCGACGCCGACTCCAGGCGAATAGCGCAATTCCGAGAGCGGCGGGTAGGGCAGCCAGCCGGTGCGGTCGAACTGCCCGATGACCAGTGACAGGTTGACGAGCAGCGCCCCGGCTGCGGTGAGCCAGAAGCTCACGGAGTTGAGCGTCGGAAAGGCGACGTCACGCACGCCGAGCTGCAGCGGCACGACGACATTCATCAGGCCGATCACGAACGGCATGGCGACGAAGAAGATCATTATGGTGCCGTGCGCCGAGAACACCTGATCGAAGTGAGACGGCGGCAAGAAGCCCGGCGCGTTGTACGCCATGGCCTGCTGCGTGCGCATCATGATGGCGTCGATGAACCCGCGCAGCAGCATCACGCCGGCGAGGATGCAGTACATGACGCCGATGCGCTTGTGATCGACGCTCGTGATCCATTCGCGCCAGAGATAGGGCAAGTAGCCTTTGGCGAGCACCCAGGCGGCGACGGCGAGCATGATGACGACGACCGCCAGCCCGGAATAAAGCGGCAGCGGCTCCTGCAGCGGAATGGCCTGCCAGGTGAGTTTGCCGAGCAGGGTCATTGCAGGCCGACCGGACGGACGCTCGCGACGCCGCCGCTCGGACCCTCGCCTGGCGGCAGCCGCAGCATCACGATGTCCGCGAAGAGACCGGCCCGCACCGAGCTGTAGGTATACGGGTGTGCCGGTACGCTCTGCCGCAGCAGATCGCGGTAAGCGGCGTCATCCAACGCGGGGCCGGATGAGCGGCTGGATGCAACCCAGGCGTCGAATTGGTCCTGGGAGACTGCCTCGGCATTGAAATGCATGTCGGCGAAGCCGTCGCCGCTGATCATCGCGGATTCTCCCCGATAGACGCCTGGATGATCGGCCTGCAGATAGAGAGTGTCCGCCATGCCGTTCATGCAGTAGAGCATGCTGCCGAGCTGCGGAATCCAGAATACATTCCACACCGACGCCGAAGTCAGCATCAGGTGCAACGGCACGCCGGCGGGTACCACCAGCCGGTTGACGCTCGCGATGCCGAGCTTGGGATAGATGAAGAGCCATTTCCAATCGAGCGAGACCACCTGGATGTCCAGCGGCGCGGTCCTCGCAGGCAGCGGCTGCGCCGGGTCGAGGTCGTGGGAGCTGATCCAGGCGATGCCGCCGAGGAAGATGATGACCAGCGCCGGTATGGACCAGATGATGAGCTCGACGCGCCCGGAATACACGAAGTCGGGTTGGCGGCGCGCACGCGGGTTGGAAGAGCGATACCACCATGCGACCGCGAGTGTCGCGAATATCGTGGGGACGACGATCGCGAGCATGATCACGACGGAGTCGAGCAGGATCGTGCGCTCGGCATCGCTGATGGGGCCGGCGGGTTGCAGCTGCGCGCGCCCGCAGCCGGCGAGGAGCAACACCAGCGCTACGAGCGCAAAGCCGACACAGCCCGTTCTGGCCGATCTTCTTCTCCGGTCGATGACGGCGTCTCCTCCGGCAAGGCGGGGAACAACGCCGATCCTACTGCAAAGTTCCTGCGGCGTGGGGTTGGATTCAGATCAAGCGGGTACTTGAACGGGACCGCATTGACCGGTCTCGAGTGACGCTGATATGGTTGACGGCGTATGCGTAAGACAGTGTTTTTGATCGCCGTGGCCGCGCTGTTGCCGTTCGCGCTCACCGAGTCGGCCGCCGCGGGCACGCCTGCGCCGGCGACGGCCATGACCGACGATCCCTGTCCGCCACCCGAGGCCACGGGCGGCGCCGGCTCGGATTTTGTGCGCATGCTCGTCACGCCGGGGGCGCGCTTCGTACGGCCGGCGCAGTCACCCGCCGCGGCGCGGGCGGCCGAGCGCGCGGCGGCGCGGCAACGCGCCACCGACTGGGCGGACCTCTGCCGCTATGGCGCCGCCGATACCGCGCTGAGAACTCATCCGCGCATCGTCCTCATGGGGGACTCGATCACCGACTTCTGGCGTCAGGGCGATCCCGGGCTCTTCGATCATGATGTCGTCGTCGATCGTGGCATCAGCGGCCAGACCAGCCCGCAGATGCTGGTGCGCTTCTGGCCGGACGTCATCGCGCTGCACCCGAGGATCGTGCAGATCCTGGCGGGCACCAACGACATCGCCGGCAACACCGGTCCGACCACCGAGCAGGACTACAAGAACGACGTCATGGCGATGGTGAAGCTGGCGCAGGTGCATCACATCCGGGTGCTGCTGGGTGCCATTCCGCCCGCGGTATCCTTCTGGTGGACGCCGCGTCCCTACCAGCCGGCGCCGGAGATCCGGCGCCTGAACCAGTGGCTGCAACGCTATGCCCGTGCAAGTGGCGTCGGCTTCGTCGACTACTACGCGCACCTGTCGACGCCCGCGGGCGCCTTCCGGCCGGACCTATCCAACGATGGCGTCCATCCGAACGCCAACGGCTACAAAGTGATGACGGCGCTGTTGCGAGCCGCGATGGCCCGGTAGCGGCTGCGCACACATCCCGGGAGGCGGCCGGGGCGTTTGCTAATCGGGTCGCTCATGAGTGCCTGCCGTCCGGTGGTCAGCAATTCCCGTACGTGGCGCCGCATCCCACATCAGGCGAGGGTCGAACGTGACCGAGGCCGCGATGATCAGCGCGATCATGACCACGAATGCGGTGGCGCCCCAGCCGACCGCCTCCGCGCCGAGGTGGCCGAAGTCGATGAGTGGGACGAAGAAGACGATCGTGAACGGGCCCGTCTGCGACCAACGCCCGGTCTCGGCCACGGTCCGCACGAGTCTCGTCTTGAGCACGAGTCGGCGGGTCGAGCGCCGCCACACCGACAGCAGGCCCCAGCCGAGGCAAGCCATCATGAGCGCCGGATTGAGGATGCTGGTCCAGAATGTGAGACCGCTGAGCGGCCACAGCCCGAGATGCGAGAGTTGTACGGCGTAGCCGAAGTTCGTGTACTGCAGCTGCTGTCCGAGCAGATCGGACGAGTTCATCGGGTAGATGTTGGCGGGAAAGAAGAGGATGAACGCGGTGCTCACCAGCGCCGCGGTCGCGGCGATTGCCTGCGGTTTACGGGCGTACATGCGGGCTCCGCAGCGCGGGCATGGCCCCCCCTCGCGGGCCGGCGACTGCAGCAGGCCGCAGGTTGGGCAGCCGATCGCGCCTTCGCAGGGCAGGGCGGCCGATTCAGCGCCGATCGCGCGCCAGATGGTGCGCTGATCCAGCATGGCTCGCGAGAGCATCGTCAACACGCCCGCGACGACGAGGACCCGCGCGCCGCTCTCGATGATCACATCGAGGTGCTCTATCGTCGTCAGATAGCAATATCCGACTGCGACCGCCACGAGGAATACGTCGAGCATCGCCCAGCGGTCGATCCATACGGTCCAGCGAAAGACCCGGCCCAGCCACGGGGGGTGAAAGCCCAATCGCAACGCGCCGAGAACGAGAGTGAGCAGTCCCGTGCGCACCACCGGCAACAGGATCACGAAGATGACGCTCAAGCCCGCGAGGGCGATCCAGCCCTCGTGCCACAGGTGCGACACGCTCGCGAGCAGGGAGCTCTGCGACCGTTGACCGAGCAGCTCCGCCTTGAGGAGCGGCAGCGTGTATACCGTTGGCAACAGCGCCAACGTCGCGACGTCGCACGCCAGTGCGGCAGTCAGGCTGCGGCCGATCGTGGTCGCGATCTGCGTTCCGCAGCGCAAACAGACGGCCGTGCTGCGCCGGGGCAGCGGCGGGAAGCTCAGCAGGGTGCCGCAATCCGGGCAGGCAATGGCCACGTGGCAGATTCCACTCGAGGCGAGTGCGGTCTGGCCATCCAACGCCGCGCTTGCGCGTAAGTTCCGGCCTTGCCGGCTCGACGCTATCCTTGCGCCTGGCGCAGGCGCTGACGGTGCGTCAATGAGGCCCGCCCAACCAGCAGGCTCGGGAATGCACCTTCGCATAACGCGTTGGTCCAGTCCTCGCAGAGCGCGATGGCTTCAGCGGGCTTGAAGGTTTGGGGATTGATGCTGGCCTCGATCCACAATCCGTCGAGCAGCGCCGAGAGCGCGATCGCCGCCGGCCGCAGCCTGAATCGGGGCACCCCCTCGCCGGCTTGCAGCTGGCCGAGGAAGGATTCCAGAGCAGCCCGATAGGCGGCGTAGGTGCGGTCGTGGACGGCGCGCACCCCGGCGTCGTGCGAGATCATGCTCCAGAAGACCAGCCAGGTATTGAAGAGGCCCGGATCGAGCAGCGCGGGCGCGAACGATGCCTGGTAGAAGCGACGCAGCCGCTCGCGTGGGCCGACATCGGCCGCGCGCGCCTGGCTGTCGATCGCCTGCAGGAGAGACATCGAGAGTGTCTCGTAGGCGGCGGCGATGAGCGCGGAGACGCTGGGAAAGTGATGAGTGATGAGGCCGGCCGACACGCCCGCCTCGGCGCCGATGCGCCGGACCGAGAGTCCCGCGTGACCGTACTTGCGCAGGCAGGCGAGGGTCGCCTCGATGAGTGCCTCGCGGCGCAGGGTCGGCGGTGCGCGCCGGAACTTGGGTCGCTGCTGTTCTCTGGCCATCCGCCGCGATCATAGCACTTGACCGCCTGCCCTCACGCTGCTATACGGTTGTAAAATAAGCAGCGAGTCGGGGCCGGATGATGAGTGCGCGTGCGATCGACGTCGTTCCCGCGATGGGCGGCGAGGCCGTCGGCCTGCCGGGCTGGATATACCGCGATCCGGAGTTCTTCGAGCTCGAGAAGGAGCGGATCTTCCGCCAGAGCTGGCAGGTCGTGTGCCACGTCAACGACGTGCCGCACAGCGGCGATTTCCATACCTTCGAGTTCCTGGGCCAGAGCGTCATCGCGCTGCGGGGCGAGGATGGCCGGGTGCGAAGCTTCTACAACGCCTGCCGGCACCGCGCCGCTCGGCTGCTGGATGGACCCAAGGGTCGCTGCGGGCGGCGGATCACCTGCCCCTACCATGCCTGGACGTACGGCCTCGATGGGCGGCTGCTCACGGTGCCGCAACGCGACGCCTACGAGGGACTCGAGCCGCAGCAGCACGGGCTGGTGCCGCTCGAGCAGGAAATCCTTTTCGGCTTCGTGTTCGTGCGCTTCGCGCCCGGTTTGCCGAGCGTGCGCGAGATGGCTGCACCTTATCTCCATGAGCTCGAGGCGTACCGCCTGGAGGAGCTCGTGCCACAGGGCAGGGTGACGCTGCGCCCGCGCGCGGTCAATTGGAAGAACGTCGCCGACAACTACTCCGACGGCCTGCACATTCCGGTCGCGCACCCCGGCCTCACCCGGCTCTTCGGCAACAGCTACGGCATCGAGGCGCAGCCCTGGATCGACAAGATGTGGGGCCGGCTGCGCGACATTCCATCGTCCAACTGGTCCGAGGGCCACTACCAGGCGCTGCTGCCCAGGGTGGCGCATCTGCCGGATGAGCGGCAGCGGCTCTGGACCTACTTCAAGCTCTGGCCCAACGTGGCGTTCGACATCTATCCGGATCAGGTCGACTTCATGCAGTTCGTGCCGATCTCCGCGACGGAGACCCTGATCAGAGAGATCGCTTACGTGCATCCCGACGATCGCCGGCAGATGCGCGCGGCGCGTTACCTCAATTGGCGCATCAACCGCCAGGTCAACGCGGAAGACAAGACTTTGATTGAGCGCGTGCAGGAGGGCATGGGCTGCGACGGCTATACGCCGGGTCCCTTGGGCCAAGGCGAGGTGTGCTTGCGCAGCTTCGCGCGGCGCATGCGCGAGCTGATCCCCGAGAGCCGCCTGCCGCGCGCCCCCGCCAGAGGCTGGAGCCTGAAAACGCCATGAGCACTGATACGCGCGACGTCCTCATCGTCGGCGGCGGTCACAACGGGCTCGTATGCGCCGCGTATCTGGCGGCGGCGGGGCTCAAAGTCACGGTGCTCGAGAGGCGGACGGTCGTCGGCGGCGCCGCCGTCACCGAGGAGTTTCATCCCGGCTTTCGCAACTCGGTCGCCTCCTACACGGTCTCGCTTCTCAACCCGAAAGTCATCCGCGACCTCGACCTGCCGGCGCATGGCCTGCGAGTCGTGGAGCGGCGGCTGTCCAATTTCCTGCCCACCGCGGATGGCCGCTACCTCTGCACCGGCGGCGGCCGGACGCACGCCGAGGTGGCGAAATTCTCATCCCGGGATGCCGCGCGCCTGGATGACTACGGCACTCGCCTCGAAGCCATCGCGGACGTCTTGCGCGGCCTCGTGCTCGAGACGCCGCCCAACGTGGTGCAGGGCAGCTGGGCCGCCGCGCTGCCGGAGCTGCTGCGGACGACGCGCCTCGGCTCGCGGCTCGCCCGGCTCGACATGAGCCTGCGGCGGGAGCTGCTCAAACTGTTTGCCGCGTCCGCCGGTGAGTATCTCGAGGGCTGGTTCGAGAGCGATCCGATCAAGGCGGTGTACGGCTTCGACGGCATCGTCGGCCATTACGCGAGCCCCTATGCCGCCGGGACGGCATACGTTCTCCTGCATCATTGCTTCGGCGAAGTGAACGGCAAGAAGGGCACCTGGGGTCATGCGATCGGCGGCATGGGAGCGATCACCCAGGCGATGGCGAAGTCGGCCGCATCGCGTGGAGTAGACATCCGCGTCGGCTGCCCGGTCCGCGAGATCATCGTGGAGAAAGGGCGCGCGGTCGGGGCGGTGACTGAAAAGGGCGAGGCCCTGCGCGCCTCGGCTATCGTCTCGAACCTCAATCCCAAGCTGCTCTATCAGCAGCTCATCGACAACGCCGCGCTGCCTCGCGATTTCGCGGAGCGCATTGCGCAATGGCGCTGCGGCTCGGGGACCTTCCGCATGAATGTTGCGCTCGCGGAGCTGCCGGATTTCACCTGTCTGCCGGGTCGGGCGCCCGCCGACCACCACACCGCCGGAATCATTCTCGCGCCGACGCTGCACTACATGGAGCAGGCGTTTTTCGACGCGCGCACTCACGGCTGGTCGCGCGAGCCGATCGTGGAGATGGTCATCCCGTCGACGCTCGATGACAGTCTGGCGCCGCCGGGAAAGCACGTGGCGAGCCTCTTCTGCCAGCACGTCGCGCCGCAGCTGCCCGATGGCGAATCCTGGGACACGCACCGCGAGCGCGTCGCCGATCTCATGCTCGATACCGTCAATCGATACGCGCCCAATTTCAAAGCGTCCGTGCTGGGACGTCAGATCATGAGCCCGCTCGATCTGGACCGCACCTTCGGCCTGATCGGCGGCGACATCTTTCACGGCCGGCTGCAGCTCGATCAGATGTTGTCCGCGCGGCCGATGCTCGGGTACGGCAATTACCGCGGGCCGCTGCCGGGCCTTTATATGTGCGGCGCGGGCACGCATCCCGGCGGCGGTGTCACGGGCGCGCCGGGGCACAATGCGGCGCGCGAGATCCTCACCGACTTTCGCCGCCGGCGCTTGCATCGTGCGGCTTGAGGCGGCCGTTGCCAGGGGTGAGCGGAATTCATGCGGAACATCTTGAAATACTAATGTCGCTTCGGGCAGATTAGGCGAATCTTGAGCACCCCCGCAGAGCCTGTCGGGACACTCGAAGTCGCATTGGCGCATGCATCGCGGCTCCTGGCGACCCGACCGGGGCTCGCGGTCGAACAGGCGCGCGAGATCCTGAAAGTCGTTCCGCGGCAGGCCCAGGCCTTGGTTGTCCTGGGATTGGGGCGCGCAGCCACCGGCGACGTCGATGGCTCCATAGATGCTCTGACGCGCGCGGTGTCGCTGCGGACCGATCTGGCCGACGCGTGGCTCGCCTTGGCCGATCAATTGCGCATCCGTGGTGATGCGGAAGCTGCGGACCGCGCGTACGCCCGCTACATCAAGGCCGCGACGCGCGATCCGCGCCTGCTGGGAGCCGCCTCGGCCCTCTGCGAGAACCGGATCCCGGAAGCCGAAGCGCTCTTGCGGGCACATCTCGCTCAGCATCCCAGCGACGTTGCGGCGCTGCGCATGCTCGCGGAAGTGGCCGCGCGCCTGCTGCGCTACTCGGATGCCGAGCGGCTTCTCGCGCGCTGTCTCGAGCTCGCGCCGTCCTTCGATGCAGCCCGGCACAATTACGCGACCGTGCTCAACCGGCAGGGCAGGAGCGCCGAGGCCCTCGAGCAATGCGCGCGGCTCTTGGCGAAGGAGCCGCGCAACCCCGGGTACCTCAGCCTTCAGGCCGCCACCTCGGCCGGCCTCGGCAACTATTCGGATTCCATCGCGGCGTACGAATCGGTTTTACGGCAGTTTCCGCAGCAACCGAAGCTCTGGATGAGCTACGGCCACGCGTTGCGCACGACCGGCAAAATGGCGGAGAGCATCGCGGCTTACCGCCGCGCACTGACCATTGAGCCGACCCTGGGGGAGGTCTGGTGGAGCCTGGCGAACCTGAAGACCTTCCGCTTCAGCCCCGCGGACGTGCTTGCCATGCGCGAGGCGCTCGGGCATGGGGACCTTGCCGACGACGATCGGATGCACTTCGAGTTCGCGCTCGGCAAGGCACTCGAAGACACCGCTTCCTATGAGGACTCGTTCATTCATTACGCCGCGGGTAACAGCCTGCGCCGCACCCGGCACGGCTACGATCCTGAGGAGACCTCGCGTTTCGTGCGTCGCTCGAAGGAGACGCTCACCCGAGAGTTCTTCGCCGAGCGTGCCGGCGCGGGCGCCGAGGCCCGGGATCCCATCTTCATCGTGGGGCTGCCGCGCGCGGGCTCGACCCTCATCGAGCAGATTCTCGCGAGCCATCCTCTCGTCGAGGGTACGATGGAGCTGCCGCACATTCCGAACATGGCGCGCAAGCTTGCCGGCCCGAAGCAGGTGGAGGAGGGCACGTTCCTGAAGAGGCTCGCGTCCCTCAGCCTGCAGGAGCTGCGCGCACTGGGCGAGGGGTACCTCGCCGAAACGCGCATCATGCGCAAGACCGACGCGCCGTTCTTCATCGACAAGATGCCGAACAACTGCATGTATGTCGGTCTGATCCATCTCATCCTGCCGAATGCCGTCATCATCGATGCGCGGCGTCATCCGCTGGGGTGCTGTTTCTCCTGCTTCAAGCAGCACTTCGCGCACGGCCAGTGGTTCAGCTACGGGCTCGAGGATCTGGGACGCTACTATCGCGATTACGTCGAGCTGATGGACCACTGCGATCGGGTGCTGCCGGGCAGGATCATCCGGATGTTCTACGAAACCGTCGTCGGCGACACGGAGTCCGAGGTGCGCCGGCTCCTCGATGCCTGTCGGCTGCCGTTCCATCCCGGCTGCCTGCGGTTCCACGAGAATGAGCGGGCGGTGCGGACAGCGAGCTCGCAGCAGGTGCGCCAGCCGATCTTTCGCGACGCGGTGGAGCACTGGCGTCATTACGAGCCGTGGCTCGGGCCGCTGAAGGAGTCTCTGGGGAATGTTCTGACCGAGTATCCGGGGGTTCCGGCCTTTCGCTGAGCGAGCCGGACCCTTGTCACAGCAACACAACAGTTCGGGCAAGGGGAGTGAACGATGACTCGCAGTCGACGTCGAAAACTGTCACGTGAGCGCACGCAGCCGCTGCGCACCTTGGTCCGTACGGGCGTGCCCCTGGCTTCGGCGGTCATCGCGGCCATGCCGGCGGCGCGGGCGCAACAGGCCCCCGGCGGCACGGATATGCTGCAGACGGTAGTGGTGACGGCGGAGAAAATCCAGGAGAACCTGCAGAATGTGCCGATCAGCGTCGAGGTCTTCGATAACAAGAAGCTGACCCAGCTGAGCATCGTCAATCTCGATGACTATGTCGAGTTCGCCCCTGCCATCTCATACGTGCGCAGTCAGGGCGAGGGCGGTACCGGAGAGCCGGGCTCCTCGCTCATCTACATCCGCGGCGTGGTGAGCGGCGGCGACGGCAACCACTCGGGCTCCGAGCCGAGCGTCGGCGTTTATCTGGATGAGCAGCCGGTCACGACCATCACCGGCGCGTTGCCCCTGGTCATCTATGACGTCAACCGCGTCGAAGTGCTCGAGGGACCGCAGGGGACCCTCTACGGCGCGAGCTCCGAGGCCGGCACGGTGCGCATGATCACCAACAAGCCGGACCCGACGAAGTTTGCCGCCGGGTACAACATCCAGGGCAACAAGATCGAGGACGGCGGCCTGGGCGACCTCGTCGAAGGATTCGTCAATCTGCCGCTGACGGACAAGGCGGCCATCCGCCTGGTCGGGTGGCAGGAGCATGATGCCGGGTTCATCAGCAACGTCGCCGGCAGCGACGCCAACGGTTGCATCACCAACGGAGTGCGGACATTCCCGACCTGGGCGCTTTCGGCAAGCGGAGTCGGCCCGGGCGGAGATGCCATGGCGTGCGCTCCGTCGGCCCCGATCGGCGCCGGAGCCATCACGAACGCTCCGTGGCGAAAGAACAATTACAACACGGCGGATACGCGCGGCGGCCGCGCTGAGCTCCGATTCGATCTCGGCGATCACTGGACCGTCACGCCGACCGTGCAGGGTCAATCGATCAGCACCAATGGCGCGTTTGGCTATGACCCCGTCGTCGGCGACCTGCAACTGGTACATTTCGGACCGGAGAACTCCACCGACAGGTGGTCACAGACGGCGCTGACTATCGAGGGCAAGGTCAGTAACTTCGACATCGTCTATGCCGGTGGTTACGTGAAGCGCACGCAGCACTCGATCGCCGACTACAGCGACTACGGCGAGTTCTACGACAAAAATACCAGTTACGGCGTCTACTACGCCGGCAACAACGGCCAGCCCATCATGCCGCAACAGTTCGTCATCGGGGGCGGCGATTTCGAGATGTGGAGCCAGGAGTTTCGCGTCTCGACGCCGGTCGACCTGCCCGTGCACGGGACTGCGGGAGTATTCCTGGAGCGGCAGATGCACAACATCTGGCAGCTCTACACCATGCCCGGGTACGGGTTCACCAGCGTCTACGGCGGCAACCCCAACGGCCTCGCCACCGCGGACTCGATTCCCGGATTCCCCAATGCCATCTGGCTCACTGACGAGCAGCGCGTGGATCGTGACCGCGCGGCCTTCGCACAGGCCACCTGGGATATCACCGGCCAGCTGTCGCTGACCGGCGGCATCCGCGTCTACAAGTACGACAATTCGCTGCTCGGGTTCTACGGCTTCGACTATCCGGACTACTCGAGCACCGGTGTGCCGTCGTGCTTCGAGAGCGCCGTGGTCAAATACTCGCCTTGTACCGACCTCGATGCGCGGACCAGCGCTACCGGTAACGTTCCGAGACTGAACCTGACGTACAAGATCACTCCCGAAATGATGGTCTACGCAACCTATTCGAAAGGATTCCGGCCGGGCGGCGTCAATCGCGTGGCCGACCAGTCGGGCAACAACGGTCCCTATGCAGCCGATTTCCTGAAGAACTACGAGGTTGGCTGGAAGACGCAGTGGCTCGGAAACACGCTACGCTGGAACGGCGCCTTCTTCTGGGAGGACTGGGACAATTTCCAGTTCTCGTTCCTCGGCGAGAATAGCGTCACCATCATCAAGAACGGGGGCAATGCGCGCATCAAGGGCGTCGAGACCAGCGTCGACTGGTTGCCGATGAGCAACCTGCTGCTCAGTACCAATTTCACGCTCCTGAATCCCGTTCTCACCCAGAACTATTACGGCTGCCTCCCGGGGACGGTGGACTGTACCGAAACGGCCCCCGCCGGTTCCAATCTGCCGGTCACGCCGAAGTTCAAGGGCAATGTGATCGTGCGATATTCGCTGTCGCTCGGCGGTAACTGGAAGCCGTACGCTCAGCTGTCCGGGATGTATCAGACGCAGACCGCACCCGTGTTGCTCACCTCGCAGGATCAGGTTCTCGGCAACATGCCGGCCTATGCGCTGATGAATCTGAAGCTCGGTGCCGACAGTGCGAACGGCCTGCACATGGACCTGTTCATCAACAATCTGGCGAATCGCCGCGCCCAGCTCTCACGGTTCACGGAGAGCAATCCCAGTACCGACAGTGAGGTGTACATCGTGCCGGCGCAGCCGCGCACTTTCGGCATCGAGTTCGGCCAGGACTTCTAACGCTGTGGCCTGGGCTGTCAAGGCAGCCAGCGTCAGGCCACTAAAGGTGGGTCGGCGCCCCGCGTTACTGCACGGGGTAGAACATGAACGAGCCGTAGATGTTGTCGCGCCAGACCTGGAACGACATGGGCCCGGTGTACTTGTCGCTCGGGCACGTAGAAGGTTGGATGTCAGCCATCGGGCGATTCTCGCAACGGCGCTGGCACTGACTATCGTCGGCGGCTGTTCCCGTGCACCGATTGCGTCTGCATCGCAGCTTCCGCCGGCGCCGGATTACGCCCAGGCATCCGCGTGGGCAGCGTTGCCCGGCGTGCCGAGCCATGCGGACGACACACCGCAAGGTGTGTCGAAAGCGGTACACCCGCAAGTGCCGGTATTTTTCATCCATCCAACGACCGACCTCGACTCGAGCATCGGCAATGCACCTTTCGATGCGCCTGGCCGGGCTCGGGAACGGGTGGATGAGGTCGTGCTGCGCTTCCAGGCGAGCGTCTTCAACGGCTGTTGCCGCATCTTCGCTCCGCGGTACCGGCAAGCGTCCCTGAAAGCGATCACCAGCAACACGCCGGACGCATACTCCGCGGATGACGTTGCATACGGCGATGTCGCGCGCGCGTTCCGCGAGTTCCTGAAGCGCAATCCCCGGGGCCCGTTCATCATTGCGAGCCACAGTCAGGGCTCCATCCATGCTCTGCGCCTGCTGCAGCAAAAGGTGATCGGCACATCACTGCAGCGCCGGCTGGTGGTCGCTTATGCCATTGGGCTCTCGCTTCCAACGGACATCGCGTCCCTCGGGCTGCCCATATGCCCGTCAGGCGATGCAACGGGTTGCATCGTTACCTGGAACAGCGTCTGGCGCGGTCACGACGACCGGCGACGACGCGAGTCGGCCGTGATCTGGTGGCAGGGCAGGTATCAGCCGGTAGGCGGGCGGCCCCTTGCGTGCGTCAACCCGTTGACCTGGCGCCGCGACGATGGGGCCCCACCGGATGACAATCTCGGCGCGGTATACGGTGCCGGCAGGGATGTGCCCATTCCGGCGCCGATCCCGCAGCTCACCGGCGCCTGGTGCGACGATGGCTTGCTCGGCATCGATATCCCGCTGCGCAACCGCCGGCATTTCCGCGACATCCTCACTCTCGTCGGCATCTATCATGATTTCGACTACTCGCTCTTCTACATGAATCTGCGTCACAACGTGTCGGTGCGGATCCGCGCATGGCGGCGGAATGGGATCTGCCGGGCGCCTTCTGGAACGTGCAGGCGCGGTACAAATTCTGACCAGGGGCACCAGGCACAGGGACGTGCTGCAACTATAGCTTGAACGTCGTCAGCAGGAGGCTCGTCTCGCTGCTCGACACTCCGGGCAGGCGGCTGATCCTGGCCAGCAGGCGGTCGAAGGAGGCGAGGGTGTCGGTGTGCAGCTCCGCGACCAGGTCCCACCTGCCGTTGGTGCTATGGAGGCTGGCGATGTTGGGCTCACCGCGCAGCGCCTTCACCACGGCATCCACCTGATTGCCCTCGACCGCGATGGTCATGAGGGCGCGGATCTGCTGCTCCTGGGCGTCGGGCTTCAGGCGCACGGTATAACCGACGATCGTGCCGTCGGCCTCGAGGCGCGCCATGCGGTTCTGCACCGTGCCGCGCGCGACCCCCAGTTTTTTGGCCAGTGAGGCCACGGATGCCCGGGCATCGCCGCGCAGCTGGGCGAGGAGCTGGTGATCGAGATCGTCCATCGTGTGTGACCTGTCTCTCGGATCGGTCCCTCACTCTAGCAAATCGCTCAACTGATTTGGCGATTTGATCAATCGTCGTCCACTTTTGATCAATTTTCTGCCTGTTTTTTAGCCGAGGCCCCGGCGATCATCTTCGTCATCTCGGGATCGCGGCTGCGCCCATCGCCCACCGCCCTCCCTGCGGAGAACGATCATGGTCGACTTCATCGGCATCCGGCGCGTCCAGGAGCTCGTCGGAGATTTGGGTCCTGCGGCCTTCATCAGCGGACTGGCGCGGGAGATCGAGGCGGATTATCGGCGCTGGGGTGAGTTCGAGAAATCGCCGCGGCATGCGACGCACTCGGCCGTCGGCGTCATCGAGCTGATGCCGGCGTGCGATGGCCGTCAGTACGCTTTCAAGTACGTCAACGGTCATCCGAAGAACACCGCGAAGGGCCTGTTGACGGTGATGGCCTTTGGGATGCTCGCCGACGTCGAGACGGGCTATCCGCTGGTGCTCTCGGAAATGACATTGACCACCGCACTACGCACTGCAGCGACCTCGGTGGTTGCCGCGCGTTGGATGGCGCGTGCGAGCAGCCGTGTGATGGCGCTGATCGGCAACGGCTCGCAGGCGGAATTCCAGGCCATTGCCTTTCACGAGGCGTTGGGCATCCGCGAGCTGCGGCTGTACGACACCGATCCGGCGGCCAGCGACAAACTGCAGGACAATCTCGCCCGGCTCGCGCTCCCGGGGCTTCGCGTGGTGCGCTGCCGCTCCACGGCGGAGGCGGTGCGCGGGGCGGATGTCGTCACCACCGTCACCGCCGATAAGTGCAACGCCACCATCCTGACACCGGAGATGGTCGTCCCGGGAATGCACCTCAACGCCGTCGGCGGCGATTGTCCGGGCAAGACCGAGCTGCATGCAGACATCCTGCTGCGTCCGGATGCCCGTGTGATCGTGGAGTTCGAGCCGCAGTCGCGCATCGAAGGCGAGATCCAGCAGCTGCCGGCGGATTTTCCGGTCACGGAGCTCACCCAGGTGGTCACGGCGCGCCAGCCCGGCCGCACCCGCGACAGCGAGGTGACCATCTTCGATTCGGTCGGCTTCGCGCTGCAGGACTTCTCGGCGCTGCGCTACCTGCACCGGCTGCATCAGCAGCGCCGCGGGACGCGCGCCGCCATCGATCTCATCCCGGACCTCGACGACCCGAAGGATCTCTTCTCGCTCGTCGGTGGATCGCTCGCGGCGCGCCCGGCCGCGCTTCCTTCCGCGGAGCTGACCGCGTGATGGCATCGATGCGCACTGTAACGCTGATCGGCGCGCCGACCGATGTCGGGGCGGCGGAGCGTGGCGCCTCCATGGGACCGGAAGCCATGCGGGTCGCCGGCATCCAGCAGGCGCTCGAGCAGCGTGGCCTGCGGGTGCTGGATCGCGCCAACCTCGCCGGGCCCGCCAACCCGCGCCAGCCGCCGGTGGCCGGCCATCGCAATCTGCAGGCGGTGCTCGAATGGAACCGTCTGGTGCACGATGCGGTGTATGAGGAGCTCGACGCCGGCCGGCTGCCGATCCTGCTCGGCGGCGATCACTCGCTCGGCATCGGCTCGATCAGCGCGGTGGCGCGGCACTGCCGTGAGAACGGCCGCAAGCTGCGGGTGTTGTGGCTGGACGCGCATGCCGATTTCAACACCGGCGAGCTGTCCCCGAGCGGCAACCTGCACGGCATGCCGCTCGCATGTCTGTGCGGCTTCGGCCCCAAGGCCCTGGTGGAGCTGGGGGGCGCCGTGCCGAGCCTGCATCCGCAGTGGATCCGGCAGATCGGCGTGCGCAGCGTCGACGAGGGCGAGAAGCGATTCCTGCACGAGCTGGCCGTCGAAGTGTTCGACATGCGCTACATCGATGAGCTCGGCATGCGTCAGACCATGGAGCAGGCGCTGGCGGGCATCGATCGCGACACCCACCTGCACGTGAGCTTCGATGTCGACTTTCTCGACCCCGATATTGCGCCGGGCGTCGGCACTCTGGTGCCGGGCGGACCCACCTATCGCGAAGCGCAGCTCTGCATGGAGATGATCGCGGATACGCACCTCGTGGGCTCGCTCGATGTGGTGGAGCTCAATCCCGCCCTGGACAGGCGCAACGAGACGGCGCTGCTTGCGGTGAGCCTGCTGGAATCGCTCTTCGGCAAGAGCACGCTGGTGCGCCGCCAGGCGGACTCGCCGCCGCTCGACCTGGTCGTCAATAAGCTCGCGTCGTCAGCCTGACATACGCCGCGGCTTGTCCGGCGGGAGGGCGTATGCCATCGTGCCGGCGTGCCAAGTCGCGATCCGAAGAGCCGCCGCGCATCGTCCGCCGCCAGGGCGGATCGCGCGCTCGCACCCTACGCGGCCAAGCGGGCGTTCACTCGTACACCCGAGCCGGGTCCCGAGGTCGTGGCGGGGCGGGGAGGTCCGCTCCTTTTCGTGGTGCAGAAGCACGCTGCGCGGCGCCTGCACTATGACTTCCGGCTGGAGCTCGATGGTGTCCTGAAGTCCTGGGCGGTGCCGAAGGGACCGTCGCTCGATCCTGGCGACAAGCGTATGGCGGTCGCTGTGGAGGATCACCCGTTCGAGTATGCGTCCTTCGAGGGCGTAATTCCCGCGAAGGAATACGGCGCTGGAAGGGTCATCGTCTGGGATTGTGGTGTCTATTCGCCGGACGAGGGCCGGAAGTACTCATTCGGCAATCGCGACGAGGCGCAGCTACGGGTCCGCGCCGGAATCGAGCAGGGCAAACTCAGCTTCTTGCTGCGCGGGGAGAAGCTGAAAGGCTCGTTCGCGCTGGTGCGGACCGCCACGGCGCAGCAGTGGCTGCTGATCAAGCACAAGGATCCTTTCGCGGCCGGGCAGGATGTGACGCTGCAGGACCGCTCCGTTCTTTCGGGGGTGTCGCTGGAAGACCTCTCGAGAGGCGCCTCGCCGCCGCGGCGCGATGCCGCGCGGCTGGTACCGGGAGGCGCCGCGGAGGCAATGCCCCAGACCCTGTCGCCAATGCTCGCCATGACGGGTGATGCCGCGCGCTCCGACCCCGACTGGCTCTTCGAGCCCAAGCTCGATGGCTATCGCGTCATCGCCTTCGTCAGCGGCACTGGAGTGCGATTGCAGTCCCGGCGCGGGATCGACCTCACGCCGCAATTCCCCGAGATCGTCGCGGGGCTCGCCGCCTTCGGCGGCGACGACATGATCCTGGATGGTGAGATCGTTGCCCTGGGAGCAGACGGAAGGCCATCATTCAACGCGTTGCAGAACCGGGCGCAGCGGCGCGGCGAGAAGGACATCGCGGATGCACAGCGCCAGACGCCCGCGGTGCTGGTGTGCTTCGATCTGCTGCATTTCGCCGGCGTCAACCTGCGGTCCACCCCCTACGTGGAGCGGCGCCGCTACCTCTCGCAATGTCTGCTGCCGAACGCCCACATTCAGCTCATCCATGCCGGCAAGGATGCCGAAGCGCTGTACGCGGCGGCTATCGCGGCCGGTTATGAGGGCGTCGTCGCCAAGCGTCTCGACAGCCTCTATCAGCCGGGGCAGCGCGTAACAACCTGGTTGAAGGTGCGGCCGGTGCGCTCGGCGGAGTTCGTCATCGGCGGCTTCACTCAGGGGAAGGGCGCCCGCGAGCCGCTCGGCGCGCTGCTCCTCGGCTATTGGGAGGACGGGGGGCTCAAGTATGCCGGCCACGTCGGCTCGGGGTTGGATGATGCCACGGTCGCGGAGCTGACGCGGCGTACGCGAGAGTTGCAACGACAACGCTCGCCGTTCACGGAGAAGCCACCGATTCATCGGCCGACCCGATGGCTGCAACCGCGGCTGGTCGCCGAAATCAACTTCATCGACTGGACACCGGCGGGCCTGCTGCGCGCACCGGTGTTTGCGCGCCTGCGGGACGATGTGCCGGCGCAATCGGTGGGCAGACCGGATGCGACGAAGACCGCCGCCGGCACGCCGCCGGGAGCTGCAGCGGCCTCGGCGGCCGCGCTCGCGCCGGAGTCAGACGGCGTCAGTGCGGTGCTGCAGCAGTTGGCGGGATCGGGCTCCCGGCTCGATCTGACGGTGGCGGGCGCGCGGCTGCGGCTCACCAATCTCGACCGCGTGTACTGGCCGGCCGGCGATGCCGGGCCGGCCATCACCAAGCGGGACTTCATCCGCTACCTCGCCGCGGTGTCGCGCTTCATGTTGCCGCATCTGAAGGACCGGCCGCTCACCATGATCCGCATGCCGGAGGGCATCGGCGGCGAGCGCTTCTATCAGAAGCACTGGGAGCAGGAGCGGCCGGAGTACGTCGCGACGCTGCCGATCTTCTCCGACCACCGCGGCGGCAGCGACCGCTACATCCTGGTCAACAACCTGCCGACGCTCCTCTGGCTGGGTCAGAACGGCACCCTCGAGTTTCATGTCTGGCACTCCCGCGCGAACGCCGATGCCGACGGTCCCGAAGGGGTGGTTCTCGGCAGCGATTACGCCACCTCCCGCACCGCCCTCGAGCATTCCGCGCTCAACTATCCCGACTTCCTGGTGTTCGATATCGATCCCTATATCTATTCGGGCAAGGAGGCGAAAGGGGCCGAGCCCGAGCTCAACGAAAAGGGCTTCGCGACGGGAAAGAAGGTGGCCTTCTGGGTACGCGCCCTGCTCGAGGAGATGGGGTTGCGCGCGATCGTGAAGACCTCCGGCAAGACGGGCCTGCACGTGTTCGTACCCATCGAGCGGACCGTGACCTTCGACACGGTGCGGGAGATATGCGAGCGAGTGGGCCGGCACGTCCTCAAGGAGCATCCGAAGGAGGTCACGGTGGAGTGGGAGATCAAGAAGCGACCCGGTAAGATTTTCATCGACTACAACATGAACGTGCGCGGTAAGACCCTGGCCGCCGCTTACTCCCCCCGGGGCAGCCCCGGGGCGCCGGTGTCCATGCCCCTGACCTGGGACGAGCTCGAAAGGGCGATTCCAGAGGATTTCACCGTGTCGAGCGTGATCGCCCGCTTGGAAAAGACGGGTGACCGGTGGCATGATTGGCGTTCGACCAAGCAGAATCTGGCACGAATTTTAGGGTCTGCCACCCGCTAGCGGGGCGGCCCGACCCGGAGGCAATCATGGCCGCACGGTCGATTGGATCGGTCACCATCTCGTTCGGGCTCGTCGCGATCCCCGTCAAGCTCTACAGCGCGACGCAGTCCGGCAGCGCCATTTCCTTCAATCTGCTGCACAAGGGCTGCGGCTCGCGCCTGCGGCAGCAGTACGTATGTCTCAAGGACGGCTCCATCGTGGAGCGCGACGACATGGTCAAGGGTTACGAGTTCGCCAAGGACCAGTATGTCACCTTCGAGCCGGAGGAGATCAAGGCCATGGAGGAGGCGGGCACGCACGCGATCGAGATTGCGGAGTTCGTCCCCATCGAATCGGTCGATCCGGTGTACTTCGACAAGACCTACTATCTCGCGCCCGACAAGGGCGGTGCCAAGCCCTATGCGCTGCTGACGGAAGCGCTGAAGCAGGCGAAGCGCTGTGCGGTCGGCCGCTGGGCGGCGCGCGGCAAGGCGTACCTCGTCATGCTGCGGCCGGTCGGCGACATGCTCGCCATGCAGCAGCTGCACTTCTCGGCCGACGTGCGGCCCGCCACCGAGATCGACGTTCCGAAGCAGGAGGTGAAGCCGGCGGAGCTCAACCTCGCGCAACAGCTCATCAACCAACAGGCGTCGGAGAAGTTCGAGCCCACCGCCTACACCGATGAGCTCAGGGCGCGCATTCAGGCGGCGATCGAGAAGAAGGTCGAAGGGCAGCAGATCTCGGTAGCCGATTTTCCCGCCGAGGGTGGCGGCAAGGTCATCGACCTCATGGAGGCATTGCGTGCCAGTCTCGAGAAGGCGGATGCGGCGCGCGCCTCCACCGCTCAGTTGGGTCCGCGCCGGGCGCCGAAGCGCGCCGCGCAGGAGGCGCAGCCCGCCAAGCCCTCACGCAAAGCGGGCAAACGCTAGTCGCCGAGTGTCCTGATGCATCTCTACAGCATGCGGGACGTGGAGCGGGTCCTGCAGCTGCCGCGCAGCACTCTGCAAGGGCTCGTGCGGCTCGGCTTCGTCCGTCCCACCCGCGGTCCGCGGCGCCAGTACCTGTTCTCGTTTCAGGACCTGATCATCCTGCGCGCCGCCCGCGCGCTGGTACAGGCCAACATCCCGCGCCGCAGGATCCGCCGCTCCCTCGGGCAGCTGCGCGAGCGTCTGCCGGAAGCGCTGCCGCTCTCGGGCCTGGCCATCTGCGCGGTCGGCGACCGCGTGGTCGTGCGCGAAGGCGCCAACCACTGGCAGGCCGATGACGGACAATACCTGCTCGGGCTCGATGTCAGCGTGCAGAACGGAACGTTGCGGGTGATCGAGCACCGGCGGACTCAAGCCGCAGTGGTGGTGCGGGCCGAGGCCGATGCGGCGGCGGGCGAAGCCGAGAGCGCCGAGGCATGGTTCGCGGAGGCACTGCGCCTGGAAAGCATCGATCCTGACGCCGCGAGCGATGCGTACGCGCGGGCTGCCGAGGCCGACCCGGCCCATGCGCCGGCCTGGACCAACTGGGGCCGGCTGTTGCACGAGAGAGGCGAGCCGCGCGCGGCGGAGAGGGTCTATCGCCGTGCGCTGCAGCACTGCGGCGCCGATTCGCTGCTGCTCTTCAACCTGGGTGTCGCGCTCGAGGACCTGGGGGACCAGGATGGCGCCCTGGCGGCGTACCACGCCGCCGTCTCGGAGGATCCCAACTTCGCCGACTGCCATTACAACCTGGCGCGGCTGTACGAGTCGGCGGGGAAGACCCAGCACGCCATCCGTCACCTTGGACAGTACCGCCGTCTGGTGACGCGGAACGAGCACTGAGCCGCACGGGACATGCACGATGGCCATCTGGGTCGGAACGTCCGGATACAACTATCCCGAGTGGCGGGGCAGCTTCTACCCGGAGAAATTCGCGACCACCCGGATGCTGGCCTATTATTCCGAGCGGCTCGCCACCGTCGAGATCAACTACACCTTTTATCGCTCCCCCAAGCCGGACATCCTCGCGGCCTGGAGCGGCCAGACGCCCGAGCACTTCAGGTTCACCTTGAAGGCGCCAAAGCGCATCACGCATGATGCGCGCCTGCGCGACTGCGGCGAGTCGCTGAAATATTTCCTGGATACGGCGGCGACCCTGGGACGCAAGCTCGGCATGCTCCTTTTCCAGCTGCCGCCTTACTTTCGCAAGGATCTGGCGGTGCTCGACGCTTTTCTGGAAATCATGCCGGCGGGGACGCGTGCCGCCTTCGAGTTCCGGCATGCCTCCTGGCTGGACGGCGAGGTGTTCGAGCGTCTGCGAGCCCGCAACCTGACCCTTTGCGTCGCCGACAGCGAAAAGATGACCACGCCGGTGGAGGTGACGGCCGACCACGGCTACTTCAGGCTGCGCGACGAAGGCTACACGCCCGCGGACATCGAGCGGTGGGCGCGCACCATTCAGGAGAAGACCGCCGGCTGCCGCGAGGTCTTCGTGTACTTCAAGCACGAAGAGGCCGGCAAAGGGCCGCAGTTCGCGCGCCAGCTGCTGGATGCGCTCGGGAGCGGCAATGGGAGTTAGATTTCCGACTTTCTATCTCAGCCATGGCGGTGGCCCCTGGCCGTACATGGATGAGGAGACGCGCCGGCCCTATGCCAGGCTGGCAGCGTCTCTGCGCGAGCTGCCACGTCAGCTTCCAGGCAGGCCTGAGGCGATCATGGTCGTCTCCGGGCATTGGGAGGAAAGCGGCTTCGCCGTCATGGGGGCCGCGCAGCCGCCGATGATTTACGACTATGGCGGCTTTCCGGAGGAGATGTATCACATCCGCTATCCCGCGGCCGGCTCGCCGCGTCTGGCCCGCAGGGCCCACGCGCTGATCGAGGAGGCGAAGTTGCCAACTCGGCTGGATGCGCAGCGCGGCTTCGATCATGGGACCTACGCGGTTCTGGCGGTCACTCATCCGCAAGCGGACATTCCGGTTTTCCAGGTCTCGATACGGGCCGACTACGATCCGCAGGCCCACCTGCGACTCGGCCGGGCGCTGGCGCCGCTGCGGGACGAGGGAGTGCTCATCATCGGCAGCGGCAGCAGCTACCACAATCTGCGCCGGTTCTTCGGCCGCGCGCGCCGCGATGACTCGGCACTGTTCGACCGATGGCTCGGCGAGACACTGGTCGACTCCACGCCGGCACAGCGCTCGCAGCGTCTGATCGACTGGGAGCAGGCTCCGGCGGCACGGGAGGCGCATCCGCAGGAGGATCACCTCATGCCGCTGCACGTCGTCGTGGGCGCGGCCGAAGAGGAGCCAGGTCAGGTCATATACCGCGAGGACGACTTCCTCGGCACGATCGCGTTTTCCAGCTACCGCTTCGGCTAGGTCAGCCTGCGGCCAGCTGGCCGCGATGCGCTTCGCGGACTCGCCCTGGCCGACAGCGCGCGCATCGCGAGCGATAGACTCTGGCGGTCCTGAGCCTTTACCATGGGGACATTCCTACCGCGTGGAGACTCTCTTGAAGTACCGCAAGTTCGGCCGGATCGGATGGGACGTATCGGAGATCGGCTTCGGCGCCTGGGCGGTGGGCGGCGAATGGGGCGCCGTCGATGACGACCAGTCCATTGCCGCGATGAAGCGGGCCCTCGAGCTGGGAATCAACTTCTTCGACACGGCGGATGTGTATGGCGACGGCCGCTCCGAGCGGCTGCTGCAACGACTGCGCAAGGAGACGAAGACACCGTTTCACATCGTGACCAAGGCCGGACGCCGTCTCGACCCCCACGTGGCCGCGGGTTACAACAAGGAAAATCTCACGGCCTTCGTCGATCGTTCGCTGCGCAATCTCGGCGTGGAGTCGCTCGAGCTCGTGCAGCTCCACTGCCCGCCGGCGGATACCTACTACCGGCCGGAAACCTTCGCCGCCATGGACGAGCTGGTGAGGTCCGGAAAGATCCAGCATTACGGCGTCAGCGTGGAAAGAGTGGAGGAGGGGCTGAAGGCGATGGAGTTCCCCAACGTGGAGTCCATCCAGATCATCTTCAATATGTTCCGCCAGCGCCCCGCGGAGTCCTTCCTCGCCGCGGCGCATCGCCGTGGAGTGGCGACGATCATCCGGGTGCCGCTGGCTTCCGGATTGCTGACCGGCAAGTTCACCGCCACCTCGACTTTTGCGTCCAATGATCACCGCCAGTTCAACCGGCACGGCGAGGCTTTCGATGTCGGCGAGACGTTTGCCGGCGTACCGTACGAGACCGGCCTCGCTGCCGTCGAGGAGCTGAGGCCGCTGGCGCCCGAGGGGGCGACCCTGGCTCAACTGGCTCTGCGTTGGATCCTGATGTTTGATGGCGTCTCGACCATCATCCCCGGCGGCAAGAATCCGCGACAGGTCGAGGACAATGCCGGTGCGAGCGCGCTGCCTCCCTTGACCGAGCAGCAGATGCGGACGGTGCGCGCCGTCTACGACCGCTATATTCGGCCCACTGTACATCAGCGCTGGTGAGCGCGCGCCGCACGCATTCTCGGGATCTCGCCGTCCTGGGCGGCGTGACGCTGCTAGCGGCTCTCGGCGGTTGTGTTACACGCCAGTCTGCACCGTCCGGCCTTGCACCGGCACTCAATGCGCGCCCGTCTCCTCTGCTCGGACATCGCTTCGCAGTCGTTCCGGCGAAATCGCTGCTCGTGGTGCTCGTCTATCGCGCCGGCGCTCTGGCAGCCGCGGGCCACAACCATGTCATTTCGTGCCGGTGTGTCAGCGGAACGGTTTATGTGCCCCGCGACCCCATGCGGGCCGGCTTCGATCTGCGCATTGACGTCAGGCAGTTCACAGTGGACGATCCGACGCTGCGCGCCGCGGAGCACAGCGCCGAGTTCCCGCCGGATGTCTCACCGGCCGCGCGGCAGGGTACGCGCCACAACATGCTCGGCGCCGCTTTGTTGAATGCCGCGAAATTCCCACGGATCACACTGCGATCGGCGGGTCTGCGGGCATCCTCCGGCGCAAGTCCACGCGATATCGTCGCGCAAGTGCTGGTGCAGCTCGCGGGCCAGCGCCGTTTGATCGATGTGCCGGTGCGCTATACCGTTCAGGATCACGAGGTCACGGTGACCGGCCGGTTTCCGCTGCGGCAGACCGACCTCGGCCTCACGCCCTTCAGCGCGCTGGGCGGCGCGCTCAAGGTGAGAGACGGCATGGACATCCGGCTCCATCTGGTGGCGGACGCCGCAAGTCCGTAGCGCAGTGTTATGCGCAGGCCATCGCCGGGATGGCTGCCGCCTTCGGCTGCGCCGGGCGCACAGCACGTTCCTCGGGCTGTGACAGGCTGCGGTAGACTAGTCGGCCAGATGCAGCAATCCGTCACGGGCGGCCGATTCCAGCGCAGGACTCACGTGCGTGACGCGGTCCTGGTCGCCATCGTGACCCTGGCGACCTGGGGGGTTTGCGGGATCTTCAATGTCACCGAGCTCCTGCGCCGCCTGAACGCGCCCTACGAGCGCTACCAGCTCGACGAGCTGCCGACGGTCCTGCTGGTGCTCGGCCTCGGGCTGACGTGGTTCGCGACGCGCCGCTATGGCGAGGCCCGGCAGGAAATCGCGCGCCGCCAATCCGCCGAGGCGCAACTCGCGGCGGCGCTCGCCGACAACCGCCGGCTGGCGCAGCAGTACGTCGAGCTCCAGGAAGGCGAGCGCAAGGCGCTGGCGCGCGAGCTGCACGACGAGCTCGGGCAGTATCTGAACGTCATCAAGCTCGACGCTGTCGGCATTCGTAACGACACACATGCGTCGCAGGCGGCGACGCAGCGGCGGGCGAGCACCATCGTCGACAACTGCAACCACATCCATGGCGCCCTGGCGACTCTCATTCGCGAGCTGCGCCCGACGGGCCTCGACGAACTGGGTCTCGCCGCGGCGCTGGAGCACTGCGTCGAGACGTGGCGGGCACGCCTGCCCGGCGTGTCGTTGCAGTTGTCCATCGCGGGCGACTACACAGGCTTGCCGGAGAGCATCACGGTCACCCTCTTTCGGTTCGTTCAGGAGGCGCTGACGAACGTCGCCAAGCACGCCGCCGCAAGCCGGGTGAGCGTGCGGCTCGATCGCGCGGGCGCGGCCGCAACCGGGAACGACAGGATCGATGTGGCTGTCGTGGACGATGGCGTCGGCGCCGCGGCCGGACTGCCGACGCATGGGCTCGGACTGATCGGCATGCGCGAGCGTGTGATGGCGCTGCAAGGAAAACTGACACTGACCAGCTCGCCCGGGCGCGGCTTCGAGCTCGCAGCCCGGATTCCAGTGCCGCCGCCGGCTGAGGGGCAGAAGCAATGACGGGCACGACGAGAATTCTCCTCGTCGACGACCATGCGGTCGTGCGTGAAGGCTATCGCCGGCTGCTCGCGGAGGTACCAGGAATCAGTGTGGTCGGTGATGCCGGCAGCGCCGCGCAAGCGTACGAGCGCGCGCGCTCATTGCGACCCGACGTCGTGGTGATGGACATCGCATTGCCGGGAATCAGCGGCATAGAGGCGACGCGCCGCATGCTCAGGGACCAGCCGAATCTGCGCATCCTGATGTTCAGCATGTACGACGATGCGATCTATGCGAGCCGTGCTCTGGAGGCCGGCGCCCTCGGATACCTGAGCAAGGCGAGCGCCCCGGAAGTGCTGGTGCAGGCGATTCATGCGGTCTCCCGCGGCGAGCGCTACGTCAGTCCCGATGTGGCGATGAACCTGGCGCGCTCGGCCACGCAGCCCGGGAAGTCGGGAATCGAGGCGCTGACGCCGCGTGAATTCGAGGTCCTGCGGCTGCTCGTCCAGGGCGAGACGGTCCGCAGCATCAGCGAGAAGCTCGTCCTCTCGGAGAAGACCGTCGCCAATCACCAGTCGGCCATCCGCGAGAAGCTGGGCGCCAGGAACAGCGCCCAGCTCGCGCGGCTTGCCTCGCAGCTCAATTTGAACGTATCGTGACAGACAGACGCCACTATCGCACCCCGGTAGCCGATATGACCGCAAGCCGACGGCACTTCCTCCTTCTGGCCGCCGCGGCCGCAATCCGGCCTCGCTGGGCGCCGGCTCGCATGCGCGGAAAGCCGTCACCGACGCTCCCGCACGATGTCACCATCGTCAACGCCCTGGGCGATCTGGACGATCCCAATCACGCCGATGACGGACCGGCGGTCATCACGCCCAGAATGCTGGCCGATGCACATGCCTCCGGTCTGACCGCCGTGAACGTGACGTTGGGCTATGTTTCGGGCCCGGAGAAGGACCCGTATGCATTCAGCCTGGCCGACGTCGCCCATTGGGATGGACTGATCCGCGATCACTCCACGGACCTGTTGAAGGTGCTGCAGGTGGCCGACATCTTCAGAGCGAAGCGCGAGAACAAGATCGGACTGATTTTCGGTTTCCAGAATGCGGCCATGATGGGCCAGGACGCCGCCCGGGTCGATGCCTTTGCCGACAGGGGAGTGAAGGTCATCCAGCTCACCTACAACCCCGCCAATCAGCTCGGCGGCGGTTCCATGGCTGCGGAGACGATGGGACTCACGCCGTTCGGGCGCGAAGTCGTCGAGCGGTTGAATGCGCGGCGGGTGATGGTGGACCTCTCTCATTCGGGGCG
>Ga0335075_10000917_pt1 | contig 49851 bp, 48 predicted proteins | sample Lox_Sample_24_FD_206723 | JGI IMG/M metagenome (GOLD analysis project Ga0335075, IMG submission 206723) | Soil microbial communities from Loxahatchee National Wildlife Refuge, Florida, United States - Lox_Sample_2.4 | ecosystem: Environmental > Terrestrial > Soil > Wetlands | place: USA... | reverse complement strand
AGGCCCCAGACCCCCGAACGCTTGCCCGGCAGCGAGGCCGACGCCCCGCGCCCCAGCACTGTGCGCAGAGGGCGTTATGAATTCAGCCGAAGGTTGCGGTCGCGAGCGGGCCTAGAGCGGGATGCGTTCGCTTCGGCTCACGCATCCCGCTCTAGGTCTTTGTTTTCCCGCGTGATTCACGCCTTCGGTGATTCAACCTTCGGCGATCACGCTCCAATGGCCACCTTGGACCGCCCCGCGACGGCCCGCTTCCGGGCCGGCCCGCCCGGACACCGGTCGTTCGGCCCAACGCCAAGTCCGACCGGAGGCGGAACGGCTGCCCCGGTATGCGCAGAAAGCCAAAGCGGACACCGGCTCCAGCCGAGCGGCTCGGCTGCTGTCGACCCAAAGCCGCCGTTCGCTTCCATCAACAGCAATGCTGGCCCATGCCCCCGAAGCCGGCCGTTTCGCGGCACCGCGTGGGATCGGCTCAGTAGGTGAAATGCAGACTATTGCTTTGCGGGTGTTTCACTTCACTTCGGCGATGTCGGGCAACTGCCAGGTTTTGTCGAAGTAGGGCTGGGTCGGACCGTAGAGCCGGAAGTAGGTGAACCAGCCTCTGTTCGGTATCGTCTTGATCCAGTTGTGTTCGGGTTTCCCGGTCGGAGGTGTCGGGCCGAAATAGAGATCGGCCGAGCCGTCGGCATTGACGACGATGTCGTCCCGCGAAGACCGGTCGGGATAGCTACCGGTGTCAACGAAACAGCGTGTCTCGTTGTCGTAGACCGTGAACGACCAGAACTGCGCGACCGGCGCGTCCTTCGGCACATGCAGCGTGTAGCTCTTGTCCCCCTCCAGCCACTTCCCGAAGGCGTCCTTCGAGGATTCGAGATAGACCTGACCGGCGCCGACGGTGCGCCCCATCATGCCCACCGTCACGCCGACGGCCTCGTAGAACCATGAGGCGCGCTCGTCGAGTTGGGTGTGGGTAGGAACTTCCTGGTCCGTCTCTTCGAGGTAGAGCGAATATTCCCAATGCTTGCCGGGCCAGATGGTCGAGCCGGGGAAGCGCTTGGCGTAGCCATTGGCGCGCGCCATCAGCTCGCCGACGTTCGAGGCCTGTTCGAGGATCGCCTTCTGCCGCGCGTCGGGATTGAACGGACTACCCTTCTCGATGCCGAGCGGGACGAGCGTTGCCAGCGTGATGCGGTCGCGCTCCAGCGGCGGCTCCTCGTTGATGACGCGCGCGACGACCTCCCAGTAATGCAATCCGCCCGGCTGCTGGCCCGCCCATTTGCGTCCCTCAGGCCGGATGTGCTTCGAAACGCTCTTCGGGTTGTCGCGCTCGGCGTAAGGATAGTTGCGGATCTGCCCCAGGAGGGCCGCGGCCTTCGCCTTGTCGGGATCGAGGCCGCGCTGGCCGGACCAGATGTTGTTGGTCGGCGAGCAGAAGACGTAATAGCCCTCGGGCTTCAAGTCGGGATCGCTGGGGCCGAGGATGAGGAACTTGCCGCCCTGCGACTTTTCCGGGCCGAGCGCGCCGGTGTCGGTGATCGGACGCTGCCAGACGTCGAGGATGCCGCCGGCGATCGCGCCGGCCGGAATTTCGACCACCAGCGGGCCGGTCTTAGCGAGATTGACGAAGGAAATCGAATACGGCGTGGTCGCGTTGGCGGTGAGCAGCCCTAGCTTGTCCTGGAAGTCGAGATAGTCGACGTAATCGAGGTCGCCGGCGCCGAACTTGTCATGCTGCTCGTTCTGCCATTGCGCCGAGCCGATCATCGGTAGCGCCCAGAGGTAGGCCTGAACCGCGCGCTGGAAGTCCATTTCGTCGAATAGCTTCTTGGTGGTCACCTCGGTCGGATAGCCGTTCGAAATCTCGAGCGTGCCGATCGGTGTGTCGATGGAGCCGGTGGTGGGAAGGCCGGCCACCGCCGTCACGATTCTCTCAACCATGTCGGTGCTCCTCTGGAGATTGCGTCGCGGCACCCGCGCCGGCGCGGGTGTGGGTTCATTTGATCTCTTCGAAGTCGCCCGCCTTCCAAGTCTTGTTGAGGGCAGCCTCGGTCGGGCCATAGAGGCGCAGTATCGCGAAAAAGCCTCTCCCGGGAACGCTCGTAAGCCAGTTGGACTCTTTGCCCGCCGGAGCCTTGGGTCCGACGTAGATGTCGGTGCTACCGTCGACGTTCTGGGCCGGCTTGTCGCGCGATCCGAGCGAGGGGAAGGGCTGGCCGTTGGCGAGGCCGGAAGCGTTTTCGGCCTCGTAGAGCGTCACCGACCAGAAGTTGGCGACCGGGATATTGGCTGGAAGGCTCAGTTTGTACTTCGATCCGCCGGACAACGGCCTTCCTTCGCTGTCGGCAAAGCCGATCATGTAGGCCGCGCCCTTGCCAGGAATCTTCGAGACCATGCCGGGGCTGATCGAATAGTAGTTGGTAAAGAACCAGCTCCGCGCGTCGAGGTCGCGATAGGCGCCCGCGATGTTCGTGAACGTGAGATCGTTCGTATTGCGCGCGTCTTTTGGCGTGATGTTGTCGATCGGATTAACCCATTGGCGGTCGGGATAAACCCGCAGCGAACCGCCGTTGAGCTCGTTTTCGAAACCAATCACCCGGCTCATCTTGTAGGCGGTCTTCGCGGCGCGATCGAGAATCTGCCGTGCGTGGGCATCCGGCGAGAAGGGCTGACCCTTCACGATGCCGATTGCGGCCAGCATGGCGAGCCCGTCCGGGCCGGCGAGATTGTCGCCCTCCGCGTCCACAAGTTGCTTCAGCGCGTCAAACGCGCTGCCGTCGCTGATCGGCAACATGTCGGCCGGAACCCCTGAGGCGTTCGGGAACGTCATCGGCTTGGCGCTTGCATCGTCGCCGAACGGATAGATTCTCGCCTTTTCGATGAGATCGACCGGCGGTTTCAGGTTCTTCGGGTCCTGATAGAATGCGCGTAGGAAGACGAAAACGTTATTCGTGCCCGACCGATAGACATAATAGCCTTCGGGTGCGGCGCCCTTGTAGCCCGGAGGCAGCAGCAGGAACTTCCCGCCCCTGCCGGCGTCGGGCCCCGGTAATCCGACGTCGCCGAAATAGGCGTGTCCATCGATCGTCGGGCCCGGAATCGGGCGCTGCCAGAAATCGAGCAGGATCCCTTGCAGCTCCGGCGGCGCGTCAAACACCAGCGGCCCGTCCTTGCCAAGATTGACATAGCTCATGGCGTAGATGACATCGGAATTGGGCGTCGTCACGAGGGTCTTGGCGTCGAGACGATGCTTCCAGACCGGCAGAACGTTGTAGCCGGCACCGAAGATTTTTTCGGAGCCGAGTTTCATGCCGAGCGTGTTGATCAGTGGCAGCGCCCAGAGATAAGCCTGCGTGCCGCGCTGAAAGAGCAGTTCGTCCCTTAGCTCCGCGCTCGCCTCAGCCGTTGGGCGGTTTTCGAACATCGGCGCGTTCGCCAACATGTCGAAGTGGGATTGCTGCGCCCCTGAAGAGTTCATCGCGTTTCCCCAAAGGAAGGGCCCGAGATCACAAGGATGTTGGGCACTGGTTCGCCGCGCGTCAAATGGGCTTGAGAACGTCGCCCTTCCCGTTCCGCGGCGAGGGCGGGAAGGTTCGCAATCCGCGCAAGCTGCTCAATTTGATGCGTCGCCGCGAAGGTCCGCTCACCACCCACGGCAGGCATTGGACCACACGCGGCCCGTGCCCCCCTTTTGGCACGCTGCAAAACACTGCGGGGTGACCGGGAAGGGCGCGAGGCCGCCGGCTGAAGTCCCCGCCGAACGTCCCTTCCCGGCGGGGCCCAGCCGTCCGGCAACGCAACCATCGGTCAGGTTCATGCCCCCCACTCGCGTGTCGGCGCAGCACGTCACCAGGATGGCGACTCCGGGATCGCGGCGGGCCGAGACCGGCTAGTCTGGAAAATGCTCCACGTGGGTCTCGGCGGTCCGGCCGATATAAAGCGCGCGGCGGCCGGAGAACGAGACGATGTAGCCCGCGCAGCCGGCCAACGCGACCTTCCTGCAGAAGCCCTTGTACGTATAGCCGGGCACCAATTGCTGCGCTTCCTTGATCGCCGCTTGAACGGAACCGGCATCAAAAGCCGGCGCGACGCTGACATCGATCTTGTGCGCCGCCAGCTCGACTCTGTCGCCGTCGGGCCGATAGTACGTCGCAACCGCGCGGCGGAAGTCGATCGCGTAGCTTTCGAAGCCCTCCCGCATCAATGTTCCGACAATCTCCGGAAAAATCATCGTGCCGCTCTCGGCACCTTCGAGACAGGCTCGGGCGACGGATTTCTTGCGCTCGTCCATGGTCAATCGCCATTGGGTCAGTCGGGTCGGGATCATTCGATCGGCACGGCGGCGATGCCGCAGCGCTCGACCAGCCGCTTCAGGAGCCGCTCCAACGTCCTCCGCTCTGCCGCGGAGAGGTGGTCGAAGAATTCCGCATCGTTGCGGTCGGCGAGTGCGGCCAGCTCCGGCACCAGCTCCGCGCCCGCCCGCGTCAGGGCGAGGGTCTGCGCCCTTCCGTCCTCGCGGCTCGCCTTCCGGACGATCAGCGATTTGCCGATCAGCCGGTCCGCAAGCTTGGTGATCGCCCCTCGCGTCGTGCCCATCTCCTCGGCGAGGCGGCTCGGCGGCATCGGCGCCTGGTCATAGAGCGAGCGCATCGTAACCCATTCCGCAACCGTAACACCCTTGGCGGCGAGCTTGCCGGCAAAGGCATGGGACACGTGGTTGGAGACGGTGCGCAGCCAGAATCCGAGATGCGCGGTCAAGTCCGATACGGGCGCGGTCGATGTCATGGCGGTCCCTTAGTTGACTAGGAAACTATCCGCCTTTGATTTCCTAGTCAACTATAGAATCCGCGCGGAGCCAGGTGCCTTCCTCCGTTCACGGACGCTCCCGGGCGAAGCCGCTTGGCCCCTCATTGCCTTGAAATACGATTTTGTAGTAACAATTTTGTGTGAGAACCCGGTTCGAGTGGGATCCCGTCAAAGCGGCCGGTAACCTGCGCAAGCATCGCGTGAGCTTCGAAACCGCCATCCGCGTCTTTGCCGATCCCTTTGCCCTCACGCACCAGGAACGCACCGAGGGCGGCGAGCAGCGGTGGCAGACCCTTGGTGTGGTGGAGGGCTATCGTCTCCTGCTGGTGGTCCACACCATCCGGGACGAAGACGAGCAACAAGTCGAGATCATCCGCATCATCTCGGCCCGAGCGGCCGATAGGAAGGAGCGGCGGCGCTATGAGCAAGAAATTCGTGAGACATGACCTCGACCTCGCCGCTCTGCCTCCCCTGACGGAGGAGCAGAAGGCCGAGCTGGCGGCCCTGGCCGCGCGGCCGGAGAGCGAGATCGACCACAGCGACATCCCCTCGCTGACCGAACAGTTCTGGAAAAACGCGGTCCGCGGCCGGTTCTACAAGCCGACCAAGACTTCAACCACCGTGCGCATCGACACCGATGTGCTGGCCTGGCTCAAGTCGCAGGGGAAGGGCTACCAGTCTCGTATAAACGCCATCCTGCGGCGGGAAATGCTGGCCTCGCTCAAGCGATGAACGGCGACATGCCGTTCGGCGCCGGCCTCGCCGCCGCCGAGCTCAGGGCGCCGAACACGATCTTCGCCCTCGCCTCGGGCGCCGGCCGCGCCGCGATCGCGGTCCTGCGCCTCTCCGGCCCCGCGGCCGGACGGATCCTCGCCGCTCTCTGCGGCCTCCCGCCGCCGCGCCGCGCAAGCCTCCGCCGCCTCCGCGGCCCGGCCGGCGAAACGCTCGACCACGCCCTGGTCCTCTGGCTTCCCGCTCCCGCGAGCTACACCGGCGAGGATTGCGCGGAGCTTTTCCTCCACGGCGGCCACGCCGTCATCGAGAAGGTCTCCGAAGCCCTCGTCGCCCTGGGCGCCCGTCCCGCCGAGCCCGGAGAGTTCACCCGCCGCGCCTTCCTCAACGGCCGCATGGACCTCCTCGAGGCCGAAGCCATCGCCGATCTCGTCGATGCCGAGACCGAAGCCCAGCGCCGCCAGGCCCTGCGCCAGCTCGAGGGCGAGCTGGGCGCCCTCTATCGCGGCTGGGCCGGGGAGCTTCGCCGCCTGCTCGCGAACGCCGAAGCCGCGATCGATTTCTCCGACCAGGACCTTCCCGAAATCGAGGACGCGCCGGCGCTCGCGCGCCTCACCGCCGCCCTCGCCTTGCACCTCGCCGACGACCGAAGCGGCGAGCGCGTCCGCGAGGGGCTCGCCATCGTCGTCGCGGGCCCGCCGAACGCCGGAAAGTCGAGCCTCATCAACGCGCTCGCCGGCCGCGACGTCGCCATCGTCGCACCCACCCCCGGCACCACGCGCGATCCGGTCGAGGCCCGCATCGTCCTTGGCTCCCTCCCCGTCACGCTCATCGATACCGCGGGCCTCCGCGACAGCGCCGAGCCGATCGAGGCCGAGGGCGTCCGCCGCGCCCGCGCCCGCGCCGCCTCGGCCGATCTGGTGCTGGCCGTCACCGACGCCTCCTGCCCGGTTGCCTTCCCGCTCGACGCCACGGCCCCGGTCCTCGCCATCGCCAACAAGACCGATCTCGCCGCCCCGCCCGCGGGGCTTCTCCCGGTGAGCGCGCTCACCGGTGCCGGCCTTCCCGAGCTCCGCGCCCGGCTCGCCGAGATCGCGGGCGGAATCGCAGCAACCGCCGGCCCGCCCCCGCTCACCCGCGCCCGCCACCGCGCCGCGCTGCGCGACGCCGAGGCGGCGCTCGCGGCCGCCGCCGCCGCACCCGCGCCCGAGCTTCGCGCCGAGGAGCTCCGCGCGGCCCTCGCCGCACTCGGCCGCATCACCGGAAGCGTCGGCGTCGAGGATATCCTGGCCACGATCTTTTCGAGCTTCTGCATCGGCAAATAAAAATGGTTATGAGTCAGCAACGTTTTGATGTCGTCGTCATCGGCGGCGGCCACGCCGGTTGCGAAGCGGCCGCCGCCGCCGCGCGCATCGGCGCGCGCACTTTGCTCGTCACTCAGGACCTCGCGAAAATCGGAGAGATGTCCTGCAATCCCTCGATCGGCGGCATCGGCAAGGGCCACCTCGTCCGCGAGATCGACGCGTTCGATGGCCTCATGGGCCGCGTTGCCGATGCCGCGGGGATCCATTTCAAGCTCCTCAACCGCAGCAAGGGCCCGGCCGTGCGCGGCCCGCGCGCGCAGGCGGATCGCGCGCTCTATCGAAGCGCGATGCAGGATTTCCTTCGTGCCACGCCCAATCTTTCCCTCCTCGCCGGCTCCGTCGAAGATCTGGAGCGCGATGAGGCAGGAAACCTCGCCGCGCTGATCCTCGCCGACGGCACCCGCATCGCCTGCGCCGCCGCGGTCCTCACCACCGGCACCTTCCTCCGCGGCATAATTCATATCGGTCTCGAATCGACACCCGCCGGCCGCATCGGCGAGAAGCCGTCGCTCGGCCTCGCCGCCGCGCTCGACCGGTTGGGCCTCCCGCTCGGCCGGCTGAAAACCGGCACCCCGCCCCGCCTCGCCCGCGCCAGCATCGACTGGGACGGCCTCGCGCCCGATCCCGGCGAAAACCCGCCCGAACCCTTCAGCGCGCTCACCGAGCGCATCGCGAACCCGCAGATCGAATGCCGCATCACCGCGACCACCGCTTCGACCCACGCGCTCATCCGCGCCAATCTCTCGCTTTCCCCCGTCTATGCCGGGCGCATCAGCGGGCCGGGCCCGCGCTATTGCCCCTCGATCGAGGACAAGGTCGTCCGCTTCGCCGACCGCGCGCACCACCAGATCTTCCTCGAGCCCGAAGGCCTCGACGATCCCACGGTCTATCCCAACGGTCTTTCGACCAGCCTCCCCGCCGCGCTGCAGGAGGAATTGCTCCGCACGCTCCCCGGCCTCGCCCACGTCCGCATGATGCGCCCGGGCTATGCGGTGGAGTACGACTATGTCGATCCGCGCGCGCTCTTCCCCTCGCTCGAATTGAAGTCGCTCCCGGGGCTCTTCCTCGCCGGCCAGATCAACGGCACGACCGGCTATGAGGAGGCCGCCGCCCAGGGCCTCCTCGCCGGAATCAACGCCGCCCGCCGCGCCGGCGCGGCCGCGCCGGTCACGCTCGACCGCGCCAGCTCCTATATCGGCGTGCTGGTGGACGATCTCGTCACCCAGGGCGTGAGCGAGCCCTATCGGATGTTCACCTCGCGCGCCGAGTATCGCCTCTCGCTTCGCGCCGACAACGCCGATCTCCGCCTCACTCCGCGCGGCATCGAATGGGGCGTCGTCGGTCCCGAGCGCATCGCCGCCTTCCGCGCCCATGAGAAGGCGCTCGCTTCGGGCGGGACCGAGATTCCCCCCCGCGCCCGCGCCACGCTCGCGGCCGACGCGCTCTATGCCGGCTATCTCAAGCGCCAGGAGGCCGAGATCGCCGCCTTCCGCCGCCAGGAGAAGGTGCGCCTGCCGGACGGGCTCGATTACCGCAGGATCGGCGGCCTCTCCGCCGAGCTCACCGGCAAGCTCGAGCAGATCCGTCCCCTTTCGCTCGGCGCCGCCTCCCGAATTCCCGGCATGACGCCGGCCGCGCTCGCGGCACTCGCCGCCCATCTGTCGCGCAACGGCCGAGATAGGGCCGAATCGGCCTCATGTTTCACGTGAAACATGAGGCTTTTCAATCGCTTGCTTTTTTTGACCCCCCTCCGGAGGCAATCGCCCGTCTCAAAACTTTCGCCGATCTCCTCATCGCCTGGAACCGCCGCATCAATCTCGTCTCCCGCGGCGACCTCGAAAAACTCTGGCCGCGTCACATCGCGGACTCGCTGCAACTTATCCCCGCCATCCCGTCCAATCTGTCCAGCGCGATCGATGTCGGCTCCGGCGCCGGCTTCCCCGGCCTCGTCCTCGCTATCGCGACGGGAATCCCGTTCGACCTCATCGAGTCCGATCGCCGCAAATCGGCCTTCCTGATCGAGGCCGCTCGCGTCACCGCCGCCCCGGTCCGAATCCACGCCGCCCGCATCGAGGAGATCCGCCTTCCGCCCGCGCGCCTCGTCACCGCCCGCGCCCTCGCCCCGCTCCCGGCCCTCCTGGCGCTTGCCGCGCCTTTCCTCGCCCCGGACGGCGTCGCCCTCTTCCCCAAGGGTGAAAATGCCGGAAACGAATTGACGGCAGCCGCCGCGCAATGGCACATGCGATGCGAGCGGTTCGCGAGCCGCACCGACCCGAGCGCAAGCATCCTCAGGATCAGCGAGATCCGGCGTGTCCGAGCAAGCGACTGATCCGATCCCTCCGCCCGGCCGCCCCACCCGCGTCATCGCCATCGCCAATCAGAAGGGCGGCGTCGGCAAGACCACCACCGCCGTCAACCTCGCGACCGCGCTCGCCGCCACCGGCGAAAAAGTCCTCCTCATCGACCTCGATCCCCAGGGCAACGCCTCGACCGGCCTCGGCCTCGACCGCCATGCCCGCGACCGCGGCAGCTATCTCCTCCTCCTCGGCGAGGAATCGGCCGCTTCCCTCGCCCGGCCGACCGACATCCCCGACCTCTCCCTCATCCCCGCCGAGCCCGACCTCACCGGCGCCGAGATCGAGCTCGTGCCCCTTCCCCGCCGCGAGTTCCGCCTCCGCGACGCGCTCGACCGCGGCAACGGCACCACCCCGCCCCACACCGCGCTCATCGACTGCCCGCCCGGCCTCGGCCTCCTCACCCTCAACGCGCTCGCCGCCGCCGACGCCGTGCTCGTGCCGCTGCAATGCGAGTTCCTCGCCCTCGAGGGGATCAGCCAGATGATGCGCACGATCGACATGGTCCGCCGCGGCTTCAACCCCACGCTCCGCCTCCAGGGCATCGTCCTCACCATGTTCGACCGCCGGAACAACCTCTCGGAGCTGGTCGCCGCCGACGCCCGCGGCTTCTTCGGCACCCAGGTTTACGAGACCGTCATCCCCCGCAACATCCGCGTCTCCGAGGCCCCGAGCCACGGCAAGCCCGTCCTGCTCTACGACTTCCGTTCCCCCGGCGCGCAGGCCTACATCAAGCTCGCGGGCGAGCTGCTCAAGCGCGAGCGCGATTTGAGGAGCGTCCCGGCATGAGCGCCAAGCCGCCCCCCCGCCTCGGCCGCGGCCTCGCCGCCCTGATGGGCGCCGCCGCCGATCCCGTCCCCGCCGCCTCCGCCAGCGCCTCCGGCGTCCAGGCGCTGCCGATCGCCGCCCTCGAGCCCGGGCCCTTCCAGCCGCGCAGCGGGATGAACCAGGCCGCCCAGGCCGAGCTCACGGAATCGGTCCGCACCCGCGGAATCCTCCAGCCCATCCTGGTGCGCCCGCACCCCGCCGATCCCGCCCGCTTCCAGATCATCGCCGGCGAGCGCCGCTGGCGCGCCGCCCAGGCGGCCGGCCTCGCCGAGGTGCCGAGTCTTGTCCGCGCGCTGGCCGACGCCGACGCGCTCGCCGCCGCCCTCGTCGAGAACCTCCAGCGCCAGGACCTCAATCCCATCGAGGAGGCCGAAGGCTATCAGCGCCTGCTCGACGAGTTCGGTCTCCAGCAGGACGCGCTCGCCGAGGCGGTCGGCAAGTCCCGGAGCCACATCACCAACACGCTCCGCCTGCTCAACCTTCCCAAATCTCTCCAGGGCGACGTGCGCAGCGGCGCGCTATCCCCCGGCCACGCCCGCCTGCTCATCAATCATCCCGATCCGGAGGCGATCGCGCTGGCCGTCATCGCCCGCGGCCTCAATGTCCGCCAGACCGAGGCGCTGATGCAGCGCCGCGCCGCCGCCGCCCCGCTGCCGATCGAGCGCGATCCGGAGACCGAGGCCACCGAGCGGCTGCTGGCCGAGCGGCTCGGCCTCAAGGTGAGCCTCCGCTTCGACGGCAAGGCCGGCGTGCTGGCGATCCACTACCGCTCGCTCGACCAGCTCGACGCCCTGATCCAGCTCCTTACGCGCGACTAGCGGCGGCCGCCGCGCGGCGCGCCAGCGCCAGCACCATGTGCCGGCAGAGATCCTCGGCCGGCACGCCCGTCCGCTTGGCGTCCCGCTCCGCCCGGAAGAAGGCTTCCTCCGCCGCGGCGAGCGTTGCCGGCGAGAAGAGCGAAAGCGCCCGGTTGAACGCCGCCTCGCGACGGAAGAAGGGCTTCGGCCCGCCCGGCACCGCGAGCGCGGCCCGCTCGAGCCGCGCGAGATGGATCAAGCCCGCACGGATCACCCCAACCGGCGTCGCGCCCGCGGCCAAAGCCACCTCGAGCGCCCGATCGGCCGTCGCGATATCCCCCGAAGTCGCGGCAAAAAGCGCGTCATCGAGCGAAAGCCCGGCGACGTCGCCCACCGCAGCCTCCGCGGCCTCGAGGTCCACCCGTCCGCCCGGGCCGACATAAAGCGCGAGCTTCTCGATCTCGCGCCGGTTGAGCGCGTGGTCCGCCCCGAGCTGCGCGGTCAGCCAGGCGAGCGCGTCGCGATCGACGCTCACCTCCTCCGCGGCAAGCCATCCGCGCACGCTCTCGGCGAGCCGTTCGCCCTCCTCGGCGTAGCAGGGGATCGTCACCCCGTCCCGATGCGCCTCGACCACCTTGGCGAGCCGCGAGCGGCTCGGCGGCAGGCCCGGCGCCTCGAGCAGAACGAGCGCATCGCCCTTTCCGGCCAGCACCTTGGCCACCGGCTCGCGCGCCTCCTCGCCGACATCGGAGATCCGGATCACCCGCCGCCCGCCGCCGAGGCTTCCGCTCGCCGCCTCGACCGGCAGGTCCGAGGCGCGCTCGAGGGTCGCCAGCCGGAACGGGTCGTCCGCCGCGCCGAGCACCGCACGGACGAGCGCGGAAGCGCGCTCGCGGATCAGCCCGGCGTCGTCGCCGTAGAGCAGGACCACCCGCGCCGGCCCGGGATCGCGCAGAAAGGCCGCGACCCGCCGCGCGTCGAGCTTCACTTCTGCGCGACCTTGTCGCGGTTGCGGAAATAGGCGGCGAGCCGGACCACGATCTGGTCGGCCAGCGTCTCCGCCATCCGCCGCTCGACCTCGTCGTTCTCGAGGCTCTCGAAGAAATATTGGTTGACGATGACGCTGTACCCGTCCTCGACGCTGGCGTAGCCGCTGGCGAGCGCCGGAGTTCCCGGTGTGATCCCGAGGAGCTGCCAGTTGGCGCCGCCGTGCAGGCGGATGAAGGTGACGTCGGTGTCGGGGTCGATGCCGATCCCCTCGCTCGTCAGCGCGTAGGAGACAGTGAGAGTGTACTGCTTCGTGCCGGTCGCGCCGGCACCCTCGAGCCGCACCTGCAGATCCTGGCGCAATTCCTGGCCGGTGCGGTCCGGGATCACCGCCACATAGACCTGGCCGAGCTGCGCGGCGGGCGAGCCCTTGCCGCCGGCCACCGGGGCATAGACCGGGGCGAAGCCGCACCCGGCCAACGAGGCAAGAAGCAGGGCGCTCAGGAGGCGGCGCCAAGGCATGGCCTAACCCGCGACGACGAAATTGACGATGCGGTTCGGCACGTGGATCCGCCGCACGATCCGCCGCCCGGCAAGCGCGCGGGCGACGTTCGGCTCGGCCTCCGCCGCCGCGACCACGTCCGGCTCGGGCGCATCGGGCGCCATGGTCACGGTGCCGCGGAGCTTGCCGCCCACCTGCACCGCGATCGTCACCGTCTCGGAGGCGGCGAGCGTCGGATCGGCCTCCGGCCAGGGAAGCTCCGCCACCAGCCGGGAAGAGCCGGGATGGAGCCGTGCATAGAGCTCCTCGGCGAGATGCGGGATCATCGGCGCGGCCAGCCGCACCAGGACCTCGATCGCCTCGCGCCGCGCCTCCGCGAGCCCATCGCCTTCGGCGTCGGCGATCGCGCCAGCGAGCTCATAGAGCCGGGCGACCGCGCCGTTGAAGGAGAAATCCTCGAGCGCCGCAGTCACGGCGAGGATCGTCCGATGCGTCCGCCGTCGCAGCGCGCGGGCGTCATCCGAGAACAAATCGGGAACATTCGATTGGCTCCCGGCGACCTGGTCGGCCAGCCGCTGGAGGCGCTGGAGGAAGCGATGCGCGCCGGCGACGCCCGCCTCGGTCCATTCCATGTCGCGATCGGGCGGATTGTCCGAGAGGATGAACCAGCGTGCCGTATCGGCACCGTAACGAGCGATGATCGCGCCGGGATCGACCGTGTTGCGGCGGGACTTCGACATCGCCTCGATCCGCCCGACGATCACCGGCGCCCCGCTCGTCCGCGCGACGGCGGTGCCGTCCGCCCGCCGCTCGACCTCCTCGGGATAGAGCCAGCTCCCGTCCGCGGCGCGGTAGCTCTCATGCGTCACCATGCCTTGCGTGAAGAGGCCGGCGAATGGTTCGTAAACCGAAACGAAACCGGTCCGCCGCATTGCCCGGGTGAAGAAGCGCGCGTAGAGGAGATGCAGGATCGCGTGCTCGATGCCGCCGATATACTGATCGACCGGCAGCCAGTGATCGACCGCGGCGCGATCGACCGGGCCTTTTGCGTGCGGGCTGCAGAAGCGGGAAAAATACCAGGCGCTGTCGACGAAAGTATCGAGCGTATCGGTCTCGCGCTCGGCCGGCCCGCCGCAGGACGGGCAGGGAACGTGCTTCCAACTCGGGTGATCGGCGAGCGGATTGCCGGGACGATCGAAACGCACGTCGTCGGGCAGAAGCACCGGCAGATCTTGTTCCGGAACCGGAACCATGCCGCAGGACGGACAATGGACGACCGGGATCGGGCAGCCCCAGTAGCGCTGGCGGCTCACGCCCCAGTCGCGCAGCCGCCAGTTGACCTCGCCGCGCCCGATTCCCATCCGCTCGAGCGCGGCGATGACGCGGCGCTTGGCAGCCGCCGGATCGAGCCCGTCGAGGAAACCCGAATTGATGATCGTTCCGGGGCCGGTCCAGGCGGCGGCGCCGATTGCGAAATCCTCCGCCCGCTCGCCCGGCGGCAGCACCACCGGAAGCACGGGAAGCCCGTATTTCCGGGCGAACTCGAGGTCGCGCTGGTCGTGCGCGGGGCAGCCGAAGATGGCGCCGGTGCCGTACTCCATCAGCACGAAATTGGCGATCCAGACCGGTTTCCTTTCCCCTTTCAGGAGCGGATGGGCGACGGTGAGCCCCGTGTCGTAGCCCTGCTTCTCGGCGGCCTCGATCGCCGCCTCGCTGGTGCCGAGGCGGCGACATTCGGCGATGAACTGCGCCGCACCCGGATCGTGCGCCGCGACCGCGGCCGCGAGCGGGTGCTCGGGCGCGAGGGCCACGAAGGACATGCCGAAGAGCGTGTCGGGGCGCGTGGTGTAGACCTCGACGGTCTTGATGTCGCCCGCCGGGCCGTCCGCCGGCGCGACGAGAGGAAAGGAAACGCGGGCGCCTTCGCTGCGGCCGATCCAGTGCGCCTGCATCGTGCGCACGCGCTCGGGCCAGCGCTCGAGGCCGTCCAGCGCGGCGAGGAGCTCGGGGGCGAACTCGGTGATGCGGAAGAACCATTGGGCGAGGCGGCGCTTCTCTACCGGCGCGCCAGAGCGCCAGCCGCGCCCGTCGATCACCTGCTCGTTGGCAAGGACGGTGCCGTCCACCGGATCCCAATTGACGAAGCTCTCCTTGCGATAGGCGAGGCCGGCGCGGAGGAGGGCCAAGAAAAGATGCTGCTGCTGGCCGTAATAGTCGGGATCGCAGGTGGCGAATTCGCGCTCCCAGTCGAGCGAGAGGCCCATGCGGCGGAGCTCGGCACGCATCGCGGCGATATTATCGTAGGTCCAGCGGGCAGGATGGATGCCGCGCTCGCGGGCGGCGTTCTCGGCCGGGAGGCCAAACGCGTCCCAGCCCATCGGATGGAGCACGGAGAAGCCGCGGGCGCGCTTGTAGCGGGCGATGACGTCGCCCAGCGTGTAGTTCCGCACATGCCCCATGTGGATCTTGCCGCTGGGGTAGGGAAACATTTCGAGGACGTAGTATTTCGGCTTGGCCCCGGCCGGGACGTCGGCGACGCCGAAGCAGTTCCGCTCGGCCCAGGCGCGCTGCCAGCGCGGCTCGGCCTCGGCGAAATCATACTTCATTCCGGAGAGCTGGGCGGGCGCGGCAGTATCGGCCATCGCGGCTCAAGGACCGCCGCTCTCCGCGCGCAGGATCCGGGCACGGTCGAGCACGCGGTTCTCGATGTCGGCGACGGTTTGCGGGCTCACGTCGGCATCGACCCACGAGCCGTTCTTGAGGACCTGGCGGTAGACCGCGACGCGGAGCGCGCCGGCGGTGAGCTCGCGGCCGAGGATATAGGCGGTCGCCTTGAAGCGCTCATCGGGCGCCTGCGGGGGCTGCCACCAGTCGGTGATGATGACGCCGCCGAAAGGATCGGCCGAGGCGAGCGGCATGAAGGAGAGCGTGTCCAGGGCGCCGCGCCAGAGATAGGCATTGACGCCAAGGGCCGCACCGCTGTTCGCGCCCGTCGGGCGGCCGTTGCCGTTGCCGAGGAGGTTCACCGAAAGGCCCCCGGGGCCGAGGATCGACCCGGGCACGTTGGAGCCCGGCCCTTTGTTCTGCGGCGCGTAGGTCTCCGGCGAGACCGGCGTCGAATTGCCGAAGAGTCCGCAGGAGGCGAGCGCCGGCAGGAGCAGCAGGCCGAGGGCGGTGCGCAGACGGAATGCCATGGGATGTTGGACCTGCCGGGGGCGAGTCCCCGCTGGAGAGGAGAGTGGGTTCTCTAGCGAGTTGCGACCCGACCGCCAAGGGTCATCCGGAGGACGGTCTGGTGGCAGGCCAGCGAAGACGGCGGCCGCACTGCTCCCGCGGTCCCCCCCTTTGGTCGCCCGGCAGCTTCGGCGATGCGCCGTTCACCTCACCATTTCAGGACGGTGCCGAGGGCGAAGACCTGGGCCCTCGTGTTGTTGCCGGTCGGTGTGCCGGTGTCGCTCGTGTAGAAGTCGTAGCCGAGCTGGTGGCGCTGACCGTAGAGGTAAGAGAGATAGACGGCGAGACCGGGCGTCAGCGTGTAGGTCGCGCCGGCCGCGATGCCCTGGTCCGTCTCCGTCCGGGCCACGCCGACGGTCGCCGAGGTCCAGCCGCCGGCGAAGTTGGTGCGGAAATAGCTCGCGCCCACGATCCACGGCCCGATGCCGTACTGAACTCCGCCCATCCAGGCGATCTCGTTGACGCCACCGCGCGGCTGCAGGGCATAGACCCCATCCTGGTTACCGTAGGTCAAATTGCCGCCGACGGTGAACCCGGCGAATGTCACCGTGGCGCCGACCTGGCCCACGGACAAGCCGTTATACTCGGTTCCGGCCGGGGCGACGGTGGGCGAGGCAGCAGTGCCCAGGCCATTGTAGTTCACGTTCTGGGAGCCGACCCAGCCGCCGCCGACCTGCACGCCCACCGGACCGAAGGTACCGGTGTATTGCGCGCCGACGTCGAGCAGGTTCCGGAAGCGGTCCTGGTCCAAGTAGTCCGGACTGGCGGAGAGGTTGTTGCAGGTCGATCCCGCGACGCTGCACTGTGCGTTCCAGAGATTGTCGGTGTTCGGCTCGAAGCTCAGGCCGAACTGGAAGCCCGCCCAAGTCGGCGACATGTAGACGATCTTGTTGCCGGTCTGGAGGGGGCCCACGTCACTGAACGGAAAGTCCGGATACGCATCGCCCGGGATGAAGCCCGGGACGTCGCCGTTCCAGGCGCCGTCGTTGAAGCCTTCGAAGGTGCCGGTCTCGAAATTCGTCGTCGGCCCGTTCTGCATGCCGAAACTGAGGGTGCCGAGCTCGTCAGTGCCGACATAGCCCCAGGCCTGGAACCAATAGAGCGTTTCCTTGCCGCTGGTCGATCCGGGGCTGGTGCTGGCGCCGCTGAAGGTGGCGCCCGGCATGCGGATTTCGCTGGCGACGCCGTATTTCAATCCATTGGCCGCGACCGCGTCGAAGCCCGGATAGAGGCGGATATAGCCCTGGAACTGGTAGGGATCGCTCTTGTAGCCGAACTGGTTGTCGGCCGAGGAGGATTCGACGCCCGCGTACCAGTTGATCCGGCCGTCGAGATGTACTTTGAACGAATTCGGCGCGGTCGTGCCGACAATCGCCGAGGTCGATGCCGCCGTCTGCGCCATGGCGCCGGTGGCGATCGCAACCGTTCCCCCGAGAACTGCGGCCGTGGTGAGCAGGAGCTTGCGCATCTCCATTCCCCTTATCCATCCGGACGTACCGGAACCGCGAGCTTGATTCGCGAAAATTTTCGGCGTCCCGCAACCATCGGGCAATCGGATTCGCGTCCACTGCATTGCTTGTGCAGGGGCAGTTGCCGAAATGTCACAGTACAGCCACGGGCGAAGTCGGACTGAAGATCGCGGAGACGGGGCGCGCAACAAAAGAAAAGGGCGGCAGGATCGCTCCCGCCGCCCCGATCTCGCCGCCCCGCGGAGAGCGGGGAGGCTCCGTTCAGCTCACCATTTCAGAACGGTGCCGACGGAGAACGCCTCGGAGTGCGTGTTGTTGCCGACCGGCGTATCGGTCGCGCCAGTGTAGAAGTTGTAGCCGAGCTGGTGGCGCAAGCCATACAGGTAGGAGAGGTAGATGGCCATGCCGGGCACCAGCGAGTAGGTCGCGCCGGCCGCGATGCCCTGGTCCGTCTCGGCCCGGGCGACGCCGGTCGTCCCCTCGGTCCAGCCGCCGGCATACTTGGTCTTGAAGTAGCTCGCGCCGACGACGATCGGGCCGGTGGTGTACTGCGTGCCGAGCATGAAGGCGAGCTCGTTGACGCCGCCCTTCGGCTGCGGCGACCAATCCCCGTTCATCCGGCCGTAGCCGATCTGACCGCCGAACTGGAACCCGGCGATGGTGATCGTGCCGCCGAAATCGCCGTACGAGTAGCCTTCGTACACCGAGCCGGTCGGGGCGGTGGGTGCGCCCGGGGCGCCGTTGTAATCGACCATGTTGGACGCGGCGTAGGCCGCGGCGAAGTTCAAGCCGACGGGTCCGACCGTGCCGGTGTACTCGCCGCCGAAGTCGATCAGGTTACGCCAGCGCTTCAGATCCGAGGATTCGGGGCTGGCGGAGAGATTGTTGCAGCTCGATCCGGCGACGCTGCATTGCGCGTTCCAGAGATTGCTGGTGTTCGGTGCGAAGGCGACGCCGAACTGGAAGCCGGAGAAGGTGGGCGAGAGATAGACGACGCGGTTGGCGGTGTAATAGGCGCCGACGTCGCTGAACGGATAGGCCGGGACAGCGGAACCCGGGACGAAGCCCGGCAAGTCGCCGTTCCACGCGCCGTCGTTGAAGCTTTCGAAGCTACCTACGTAAAACGTGTCCATCGTGCCGTCGACCATGCCGAACTGGAACGTGCCGAGCTGGTCGGTGCCGACATAGCCGTAGGCGCGGCGCCAGTAGAGGGTCTCTTCGCCGCTCGTTGAACCGGGGCTGAGACCGGCGGTGCCGCCCCCGTGGCCGGGCATACGGATTTCGCCCGAGGCGCCGTATTTCAGCCCGTTGGAGGCGACGGCGTCAAAGCCCGGATAGAGGCGGATATAGCCCTGGAACTGGTAGGGGTCCTGCTTGTAGCCGCCCTGATTGTCGGCCGAAGATCCCTCCATGCCTGCGTACCAGTTGATGCGGGCGTTGAGGTGCACGTTGAAGGAATTGGGCGCAGTCGTTTGCACGGTCGCGTTCGTCGATGGCGTCGTCGCCGTTTGGGCGAAGGCACCACCGGCCAGCGCCACGGTCGCGCCCATCGTGGCCGCCGTGGTCAGCAAGAGTTTGCGCATCCAGATCCTCCTCTTTCGGCCGGTCTCCCGGCGTGGTTCCCTGCCATCGCCAACGGCACGATCCCGGAAGGCACATCCCCCGGCCGCCCGGGCCCGTTGAAGTGGCGAGACTATGACCGCACCCGCTAAAGCCTCGCAACCTTCGGAATCGGATTGGCATGGCATTTCCGAAACACTGTGGCGGAGATGCAACATCCCATCATGCCAAGGCGCCGATCGCCCCGGCAGCCGTTGCAGCAGGCAAGGCCCGGACGGCGCGGCCGGTGATTCCGCCGAGGGCGGCGACAGGCACGCGCGCCGAGCGGGCGAGCCGGTTCCAGCCGGCGGCGCCGAGCGGACGCGCGGCGGGATGGCTCGCGGTCGCGAAAGCGGGGCCAAGAAAGACGAGATCGGCGCCCGCCCGGGCAGCGCGGACCAGCTCCGCCCTTCCATGCGCCGAGGCCGTCACGAGGCCGGATCTCGGGCGCGGAAGCGGCAGGCGGCCGCGGCGGATATGCAGCCCAGCCCCCAGGGCGGCGGCGAGCCGCGGATCGCCGGCTACCACGAGCGCGAGCCGGCGGGCGCGGCACAGGCGGGCAAGATCGCGCCCGAGCGCACGCCTTCCGGGCGCCGCGTCATGGCGAAGAACGACGCCCGCAAGCCCCTTGGGCAGACGCGCCACCGCGGGACGCGGATCCTTGAGGCGGACGGCGTCGGTGAAGAGCCAGAGCGGGGGAAAAGGGCAGGGCCGGCGCACCGCGACGGCACGCCCCCAGGCGATGAGCGCCGCATCGACCATGCCCCGCTTGGCACCCCCCACCCCGATGACCGGGCGGAGATTAGAGCGGGATCGCTGACGGCGGGACCGGGGCACCCCGGCGGGCCGCCAGGCGGACGCGTTCGCGCCTTGACCGCGCGCGTTGACCGCGCGCCTCTGGGCGGTGAGCTTCCCCGCCGGCGGGCGCTTCGATGAGCGCCGTCCGGAGCCGATGCCCGTCTGGAGCCAATGAAGGTGCGATGAGCCAGGCCATCGTCGAGAAGACCATCGCCGCGAACCTGGCCCGGGTGCGCGCGCGCATCGGCGCCGCTGCGCTGGCGGCGGGCCGCCGGGCCGAGGACATCACACTGGTTGCGGTCTCGAAGACCCAGCCGCGCGAGGCGGTTTTCGCGGCACTCGCGGCCGGCCAGGTCCAATTCGGCGAGAACCGGGTGCAGGAGGCGGCGGAGAAATTCGCTGCCCTCCGCGCCGCTCACCCCGAGATCAGGCTGCACCTGATCGGCGGGCTGCAAACAAACAAGGCGCGGCTCGCGGTTCGGCTCGCCGACGTGATCGAGAGCCTCGACCGGCCGAAGCTCGCCGAGGCGCTCGCGGAGGCGATGGCGCGGGAGGGAAGGACGCCGCTTCTTCTCGTCGAGGTGAATGTCGGCGACGAGCCGCAGAAATCCGGCGTTCCGCGGGCCGAGGCCGACCGCTTCATCGCCGCCTGCCGCGAACGGTTCGGTGCGGCTCTCGCCGGGCTGATGTGCGTGCCGCCGGCGGCGGCAGACCCGGCGCCGCACTTCGCCTGGCTTGCCGCCTGCGCGGCACGGCACGGGCTCGCGGTGCTCTCGATGGGCATGTCGGCCGATTTCGAGGTCGCGATCGCGCACGGTGCGACGCACGTGCGCGTCGGCACGGCGATCTTCGGGGCGCGCCCGCCTGGGTGAGGGGTAGCGGGATGGGGGTGGGGGGATTGGGGGGTTGGTGTGTGGCGTGCCCCCACCTCACCCTGCCCTCTCCGCCCCCAGGGGCGGAGAGGGTAAGTAAGGGGCGCTCTCGGGCTTCCCGGGGCGGAGGGCAAGATTAGGGGGCGAGCAAGGTACATGACGGGAAGCGATGGGCGGCGATGAGCCTGCGCGCGCACACCGTGATCGCGCGTGGGCTGCGTCGGACCGCCACCGACGCCGAGCAGCTCCTCTGGCGGGCTTTCCGGGGCGGGGCGCTTCCATGGAAGTTCCGCCGCCAGCATCCGATTGGGCGGCGCGTGGTCGATTTCGCGTGCCCGGCGCGGAAAGTCGCGATCGAACTCGATGGCGGGCAGCATCTGGCGCGGCAGGAGGAAGACGCTGCCCGTTCGGCCGAGCTCGCGCTCCGTGGCTGGCGGGTCATACGGTTTTGGAACAACGACGTGATAGGCAACCTCGAGGGTGTGCTGGAGGTGGTGCGAAGGGAAATGGAGAGGAGTCCCCCACCTCACCCTGCCCACTCCGCCCCCAGGGGCGGAGAGGGTAAGTAAGGGGCGCTGTCGGGCCTCCAGGGGCGGAGTGAGGGCGCTTTCGGCCCCACGGGCGAGGCTTGCCTGCCGCGGTGCAACAGGCGTATCGATTCCCCGCGCTGCCTTCGCCCGGGCCATGAGAGACCTCGCAGAATCCTCCGCGGCGGGCGCCCAAGCCCGATCAGCGAACGCACTCCGGCTCGGGCAGCTCATCGCCGCGCTCGGGGTGGTGTACGGCGACATCGGCACCAGCCCGCTCTACACCATCCACGCAAGCCTCGCCCTCTTCGGCGGCGGTCGGGCCGGCCCGGTCGAAGTGCTGGGCGTGCTCTCGCTCATCTTCTGGTCGCTCGTGCTGATCGTCACCGTGAAATACGTGCTGCTCGTGATGCGCGCGGACAACCACGGCGAGGGCGGCATCCTCGCCCTGATGGCGCTCGCGCAGCGCGTCTCACAGAAGGCGCGGACCCGGACGATCCTGGCGGTGATCGGCATCGCCGGCGCCTGCCTCCTGTTCGGCGACGGGCTGATCACGCCGGCGATCTCGGTGCTGTCGGCGGTGGAGGGGCTCGAGGTCTCGGCACCCGGCTTGCGCGAATACATCCTGCCGATCTCGGTGGTGGTGATCGTGCTGCTGTTCGCGATCCAGTCGCGCGGCACCGGCCGGGTCGGACGGATATTCGGACCGGTGATGGTGGTCTGGTTCCTGGCGATCGGGCTCCTCGGCGGGGCCGAGATCGTGCGCCATCCCGGCGTGATGCTGGCGATCTCGCCCTCCTATGGCGCCCAGTTCTGCGTCAAGCACGGATGGATCGCCTTCGTCTCGCTCGGCGCCGTGGTGCTGGCGGTGACCGGGGCGGAGGCGCTCTACGCGGATCTCGGCCATTTCGGACGAAGGCCGATCCGGCGCGCCTGGCTCTGCTTCGTGCTGCCGGCGCTCGTGCTCAGCTATTTCGGCCAGGGCGCGCTGCTCCTGCACAACCGAGAGGCGCTGCGCAACCCGTTCTACATCCTGGTGCCGCACGCGCTCAGGCTGCCGATGGTGGTGCTGGCGACGCTCGCGACCGTGATCGCAAGCCAGGCGCTGATCTCGGGCGCCTTCTCGCTGACCCGGCAGTGCCTGCAGCTCGGCTTCCTGCCGCGCATGACGGTGAAGCACACGAGCTCGTCCGAGGAGGGGCAAATCTACCTGCCGCAGGTGAACTCGGCGCTGGCGGTCGGCGTGCTGCTCCTCGTCCTCTCCTTCAAGACGAGCGACAACCTGGCGGCGGCCTACGGGATCGCGGTCACCGGCACCTTCATCTGCACGGCGATCCTGGCGATGGTGGTGTTCCGCCGCGCCTTCGGCTGGTCGCGCGCGGCAGCGGGCGCGACGTTCGGGCTCTTCCTGGTCGTCGACACCGTGTTCTTCGCCTCGAACATGCTGAAGTTCCCCGAGGGGGGCTGGGTGCCGCTCGTTCTGGCGGCGGCGCTGATGGGGCTGATGAGCACCTGGAAACGCGGGCGGGACCTGCTCTTCGCGCGCTGGCGGCAGGACAGCCTGCCGCTCGCCCCGTTCCTGGCGAGACTGCCGGCCTCGCGCATCGTGCGCGTGCCGGGCATCGCCGTGTTCCTCACCGGCAACCCGGACTTCGTGCCCTCGGCCCTGCTGCACAACCTCAAGCACAACAAGGTGCTGCACGAGAAGGTGCTGTTCGTCACGGTGAACACGCTCGACGTGCCGGAGGTTGAGGCCGCGGAGCGGGCCGGCGTGGAAGAGCTGGCGCCCGGCATCTTCCGCGTCACCTTCCGCTACGGGTTCATGGAGAGCCCCAATATCCCGCGCGCGCTGGAAGCGCTCCGGGCGGAAGGGATCGGCTTCGACCCGATGCAGGTGAGCTACTTCGTCGGACGAGAATTGCTGGTCCCGGCAACCGTGCCGAAAATGCCCTTCTGGCGCCTCTGGATCTTCCTCGTGATGGCACGCAACGCCGTGCCGGCGACGGAATTCTTCCACATCCCGGCCGACCGCGTGGTCGAGCTTGGGGTCAGGATCGCGATCTGAGCTGAGAAAGGCCAGGGGCTTTGCCCCTGCCCTTTCTCACGTCAGAGGCGAAGGGACGCAGAAGCGGCCGGCGCTGAAGACGAGGGGCTCGCCCTCGCGGTGTTCGAGCCGGACGACGCGGCCGAGGAAGATCGTGTGGTCGCCGGCTTCGATCGAGCGTTCGGCGCGGCATTCGAAGCGGGCGAGTGCGCTCGGGAGGAGGGGGCAGTCGCCGAGGCCGGAGGTGGTCGCGATGGCGGCGAACTTGTCCGGGTGCGGGGTTGCGAAGTGGCGCGAGAGGTGGTGCTGGTCGGCGCCGAGCACGTTGATGGCGAACCAGTCGGCCGCGAGGAAGCTCGGAGCCGAGGGGGCGGCGCTTTGGAGGCACCAGAGCACGAGCGGCGGGTCGAGCGAGACGGAGCTGAAGGAGTTGACTGTCACGCCCTCGGTGCGGCCGGCGGGGCCGCGGGTGGTGACGATCGTGACGCCGGTGGCGAAGCGGCCGAGGGCGCGGCGGAAGTCCACGGCGTCGAGGAGGCGTTCGGGGATCGGGTTGCGCACCCGCGAGGCGGCAAGCGCATTTGCGGCGGACGCGGCCATGGACGGCGGTCTCCCCGTGCGGGTTGGCGGAAGGTACGGCCGAAGGGTCATAGCTTGAAATGATTTGAATTGCTGATTGGCATCATTTAGCCTGATCGGCATGTCGGAGACGCTGCGCGACATCCGCATCTTCGTCGCTGCCTACGAGGAGCGCTCCTTCACCGCCGCGGCGGGCCGCGAGCAGGCGACGCAGTCGGGCGTGTCGCAGCATATCCGCAAGCTCGAGGACCGGTTCGCGCTCAGGCTTTTCACGAGGCAGGCAGGCCGGATCGAGCCGACGCCCGCCGGAGACTATTATTATCGGCAGTGCCTGGCGGTGCTGCGCGCGCAGGACGAGGCCGCCCAGGGGGTGAAGCGTTTCGCGTCCGGGCTCGAGGGCGAGATCGCGGTGGGGCTGATGCCGACGATGACGCGCTGCGCGCTGGCCCCGGCGCTGAGCGGCTTCCTGGCCGCGCACCCGAACGTGCGGGTGCGGCTGATCGAGGCGTACAGCGCGGTGCTGACGCAGATGGTGCGCGCGGGCGAGCTTCAGTTCGCGATCGTTCCGGCCTTTCCCGTCACCACCGGGCTCGCGTGCCGGAGCTTCGCGCTTACGCCCGAGGTGCTGGTGCGGCGGGCGGGCTCGGCGCCCGGGCATCTCGTGCCGGTGCGCGTGGCCGATCTGCCGCCGCTCGACCTCGTGCTGCCGGGGCCCTCGAACACGCGGCGGGGGACGCTCGAGAGCTACGTGATCAGCCATGGCGGACAGCTCGGGCGGACGCTCGAGATCGACACGATGTTCGGCACGCTCGGGCTGATCGCGGAGAGCGCGTGGGCCGGGATCCTGCCCGGGGTGATGATGGCGAACGCGTTCCAGACGGTGCATTCCGCGGGGGATTTCTGTGTCAATCCGCTGGTCGGGCCGCCGCTCTTTCTCGAGCTCGTCTCGATCCAGTCGGCGGGGCGGGCGCTCGCGCCGGCGGCGGCTGCGTTGCTGGAGGCGCTCGAGGAGGCGACGGAGCGGGTGAACCGGCCCTGGATGACGCTGCTCGAAGACGTCGGCCGCGAGCCTGCCGGGACTATTCCGCGGCGGAGCGCAGCCCGATCGCCCGGTTGACGGCGGGCAGCACCTTCTCGGCCATCAGCACCATCGAGCGGCGCGCCAGGGCGGGATCCGCCCAGTCGTGTCCGGCATAGAGGAGGGTGCCGAAATCGCCGATGGTCTCGCGAAAGGCGAGGAGCTGCTCGGCGACGCTCTCGGGCGTGCCGTGGATGATGAGCTTCTCGCAGATATCGTCGAGCGTGACGGCGTCGTCCGGCATGTCCTCGCGCGTCTTGAAGAGGTTGATGCGGCCGGCCTTGGTCATCTTGGTGAGGAGCTGGCGGTAGTAATAGCGGTAGGGGCTGTCCGGGCCGGTCGCGTAGGCGCGGGCGGTCGCGGCGTCGTCGGCGACGAAGACGCTCTTCGCCACGCGCCAGTTGGCGGGAAGCGCCGGGCGCCCGGCGCGGCGGCAGCCCTCCGCATATTTGGGCCAGTGCGTGGCGACCCAGACCGGCATCAGGAAGTTGGCGGAGATCATGTCCCAGCCGCGCGCGGCCGCCTCGACGACGCCCTTGGAGAAGGGTGCGACGGCGGTGACGACGATGGGGGGGTGGGGAAGCTGCCAGGGCCGCGGGAGGATGCCCTGGCCGATTTCGGGGATGAGGGTGCGGGCGGTCGACACGGTCCAGTATTTGCCCTTGAGGTCGTAGGGCGGCTCGCCGCGCCAGATGGCGAGCACTTGGTCGATCGCCTCGACGAACATCTCGCCGCGGTTGGCGTCGAGATTGCCGAACACCTCGGCATCCGAAGGGAGGCCGCCCGGGCTGATGCCGAAGATCAGCCTCCCGTCGAGCAAATGATCCAGCATTGCGATCTCGGCGGCGACGGCGGCGGGATGGTTGTTCGGCAGGTTGACGGTGCCGGTGCCGAGACGCATGCGCGCCGTGGCCTCGACGAGAGTCGCGATGAAGAGCGTGCAGGAGGTGATGTTCTCGGCCTGATCGGTCGCGTGCTCGCCGACATAGCCCTCGCGGAAGCCGAGCTGGTCGGCGAGGATGAATGCCTCGCGATCCTCGCGGAGCGAGGCCCGCCAATCCTTGCCGAGCGGATGGATCGGCATCGTAAAGAAACCGAGCTCCATGGGATTCCTATCGCTCTTGGCCACGCAGTTGCCCACCCGGCCAGGGCCGGCACGGGGCCCTGCCGTCACGGGAGAGGAGAATTTATCGCCTGACGGCCATCGCTTCGCATTATTTGTTCTGGGTCCGGCCATCAGGCGCAAGAGGGAAGCGAGTGCGACGCACGCGAGGGCCTTCCACGCGGTGCCCGCCGGGAATTCCTCCGGCGTCCGGAGATCGCTTTGCATTTCCCCGGGGGCACGGACGGATTTTCCGTCAATCTTTCGTGAAAAGTGACGCCGCGTGCCCCCTCAGTGTCACCTTCCCGTTGCGTGAACGCTAATTTCTGTCCTTTGTGGTGTCAAGGTTACAGAGTGAGATTGGCTTAGCGTGGCGAAAGCCCGGAAGGGAACAATGGCGGGCTGGAGACACTTCGGGGAACGCCGGGCGGTGGTGCGTGGCCGCGCGGCGTCGGGTGGCGCGGCATGATCCGCTGCAAGGACTGTGCGCTGCGGCGGAAGCAATTGTTCCGCCCGATGAACGGGCGCGAGGTCGGCGCGATCGGGCGGATGAAGAAAGATGACCTGATCGTGCCGGCGGGCACGGATGTCATCCGCGAGGGCGAGCGTGGCCAGAAGTTCTACACGCTCTACGAGGGATGGGCGGTCCGCTATCACCGGCTCGCGGACGAGTCGCGGCAGATCCTCGATGTGATTCTGCCGGGGGACCAGGTCGGATTCACGCCCGTTCTTCTTGGCCGGAGCGCGCATTCCGTGCAGACCCTGACGCCGGCCACGTTCTGCACGCTGGATGGGCGTGCGTTGCCCGGCGTCCTCAAGGCGAACCCGGAGATGGCGCTCGAATTGCTCAAGACCTGGCTTGGCGAGGCGCGCCGGGCCGACCTGAGGCTTACCATGCTGGGGCGGATGACCGCCGCGGAGCGGGTCGGCTATTTCCTGATCGAGACATATGACCGGCTGCGCCGGCGCGGCATGGTGCGGAACGGGGCCTCCGCATTTCCGCTCCGGGGGGTCGACATCGCGGATGCGGTGGGGCTTTCCCGGGTGCATGTGATGCGTGCGCTCAAGGAGCTGCGGAGCGAGGCGCTGCTCGACCTGGAGGGTGGCGACCTCATCATTCCCGATTTCGCCAAGCTCGCGAAATTCACCGGCTATGTTCCGATCCCGCGTTCGGGGAAGCGGGTTTTGGTCTGAAGGAATGGGGTCCAGGGCCTCAGGCCCTGGCGGGGTCGCAAGGGGCAGAGCCCCTTGCCGGGGCCGGGCACCCAACGCGCTCGCGGGGGCTCCCAACGCGCAATGCGCGTTGGGGACCCGCCGATGGGACCCGGGCAGGGGCGGAGCCCCGAAAATCACGTCATCCCGAAAAGACGGGCGGCGTTGCCGCCGACGATCTTGGCCTGGGTCGTGGCGTCGAGGCCCGGCGTTTCGAGCACGTGGCCTACGGCGTCGTATTCACCCATGTCGAACGGGTAGTCGGTGCCGAGCATCACGTGGTCGGGGCCGAAGACGGCGACGAGCGCCGAGAGTTGGTGCGGAGTGAAGACAATCGTGTCGACATACATGCGCCGGAGGTAGGTGCCGGGCGGCTCCTTGAGATCGCCGCGGCAGTCGGGCCGGGCGCCCCAGGCGTGGTCGATGCGGCCGGAATAGCCGCCGAGATAGCCGCCGCCGTGGACGGCGATGATCTTGAGGCCGGGATGGCGGGCGAGCACGCCGTCGAAGATCAGGTAGTGCACGGCGACGGCGGTATCGAGCGGGTTGCCGATGACGTTGCTGAAGTAGAACCGTTTGAGCCGCTCGCCCTCCGGGTAGCCGTTGGGGTGGAGCATGACGACGGCGCCGAGCTCTTCGGCGCGGGTCCAGAAGGGCTCGTAGGCGGGATCGGAGAGCTCTCGGCCGGGGAGCGAGGTGAGGAGCTGCACGCCCTTGAGACCGAGGGTCTCGACGGCGTGGGTGAGCTCGGAGGCGACCGCGGGCGGATCCTGCATCGGTACGGTGCCGAGGCCGGCGAAGAGGTCGGGGCGGCGGGCGACGAAGGCGGCGATGCCTTCGTTGACGATGCGGGTCGTGCGGCGCGCGATCCCGGCTTCGATGGTGTAGTAGGATTGCGGCGGGGCGGGCGCGATCAGCTGGCGGTCGAGGCCCATGGCGGCCATTTCGGCGAGCCTGGTCTCGAGATCGGTGATGTGGCGCAAGCGGTCGCGATTCTGATCGGCGTTGACGCTGCGGGTTTCGGGTGTGGAGAAGCGGTGCGGCGAGACGGTCATCGGGTCGAGATGCGGTTCGGCGATGGCGGCGGCCTCGGGAACGAGAAGATGGCTGTGCATGTCCACGGTGATGGAGGAGGGCCTGATCTCGCGACCGGGCCGGCCGTGGGTACGGGCCGCGGTCGGGCCATAATTGCTGGTCGTTGCGCTCATCGGGCTTTCCTTGTTCGGGGAGGAATTCAGAACACGCCGAGATGGCGGTCGATCAATGCCGGGTCGGCGGCGATCTCGGCGGCGGGGCCGGAGACGACGATGCGGCCGGCGTTGAGGATGGCGACGTCGTCGGCGAGCGAGAGGGCGAGGCGGACGTTCTGCTCGACGAGGATGATCGAGAGGCCCTCGGATTTCATCGCGGCGATGGCGCGCCCGACCTCGGCCACGATCTGCGGGGCGAGGCCTTCGGAGGGCTCGTCGAGGAGGAGGACGCGCGGGCAGCCGACGAGTGCGCGGCCGATCGCGAGCATCTGCTGCTCGCCGCCCGAAAGCAGGCCCGCGTGCTGCGTGCGGCGTTCGGCGAGGCGGGGGAAGGCGGTGAAGACGCGCTCGATGGTCCAGGCATTCGCCCGTTGGCGCGCGGCGACGGCGAGGTTCTCGGCGACCGTGAGGCTCGGGAAGATGCGGCGGCCTTGCGGGACGAGGCCAACGCCGCGGTGGGAGATGATCTCCGGGGCGAGGCCGGAGATCGGCTCGCCCTCGAGCAGGATGCGGCCGTGGCGTGGTGCGAGGAAGCCCATGATGGTGCCGAGCGAGGTGGTCTTGCCGGCGCCGTTGCGGCCGAGGAGGGCCAGGAGCGAGCGCGGGCGAAGGGCGAGGCTCATCTGCTGGAGCACGTGGCTCTCGCCGTAGAAGACGTCGATCGCCTCGAGGGCGAGCGCGGGGATCCCGTGGGACGCCCCGTGGGACGTCACATTAGACGCCAAGATAGACCTCGCGCGTACGGGGGTCGGCCGCGACTTCGGCGCGGGTGCCGGCGAGGACGACGGCGCCGCGGTCGAGGAGGGTGATGCGCTCGGCGAAGGCGAGTGCGGCGTCCATGTCGTGCTCGATCATCACGACCGTGATGGCGCGGGGGATTTCTTCGAGCAGCGCCTGGATGGTCTCGCGCTCCTCGCGCGAGAGGCCGGCGAGCGGCTCGTCGAGGAGGAGGAGGCGGGGTTCCTGCGCGAGCGCCATCGCGAGCTCGAGGCGGCGGCGCTCGCCGTAGGCCGTTTCGCCGACGATACGGTGCGCGGCGCCGGCGAGGCCGACGGTGGCGAGCGCCTGCAGGGCGCGCTCGGCGAGATCGGTGCGGCGGGCGAGCGGGCGCCAGGCGGGGAAGAGTCGGCGTTCGGTGCCGAGGAGGGCGAGGACGACGTTGTGGAGCAAGGTCTCGCGCGGGAAGAGCGTGAGCACCTGGTAGGTGCGGGCGAGGCCGAGGGCGACGCGCGCGCGGGTGGAGAAGCGCGTGGCGTCGGCGCCGAAGAGACGGATGCGGCCGGCGGAGGGGGAGAGATCGCCGGTGATGAGGTTGAAGAGGGTGGTCTTGCCGGCGCCGTTCGGGCCGATCAGGAGGTGGCGTTCGCCGGCGCCGACCGAGAGCGAGACGTCGCGCGTGGCGACGAGGCCGCCGAAGTTCTTCGAGAGGTTGGCGAGCTCGAGGGCGGGCGGGTTCATGCGGTGCGCCGGCGGCGGGCGAGGCGGCTTCTGTCGAGGTGGCGCCAAAGGCGCGCACAGCCGGGGACGAGGCCTTCGGGAAGGAAGAGCTCGCAGCCGATGAAGATCAGCCCGAGCACGCTGTACCAGCGGGCGACGTAGGTGGAGACGACGGTTTTCACGAGCGTGATGATGACGGCGCCGACCACCGGGCCGGCGAGCGTGCCGGGGCCGCCCAGGATGACCATCAGCAGAACCTCGGCCGCCTGCTGCAGCGTCATCGTCTGGGGGCTGATGAAGAGGAAGTCGAGGGCGAAGAGAATGCCGGCGAGCGAGCCCCAGAAGCCGGAATAGATGAAGGCGAGCCAGCGGATGCGCCAGACATGGTGGCCGAGCATGCGCATGCGCCGCGGTTGGTCGCGGGTGCCGCGCAGGGTCGCGCCGAAGGCGGAATGGGCGAAGCGGTGGAAGCAGAAGAGGGCGGCGAGGAAGATGATGGCGACGAAATAATAGAAGGGGATGGCGCCGGAGAGATCGAGGCCGAAGGGGCGCGGGCGGGCGGCGATGCGCATGCCGTTGTCGCCGCCGGTGAGGCCGACCCAGCGATAGGTGAGGCCCCAGACGACCTGGCCGATGGCGAGCGTGATCATCAGGAAGCCCAAGCCCCGGGCACGGAGCGAGAGCGCACCAATGACGCCGGCGAGCACGGTGCCGGCGGCGAGGGCGCCGAGGGCGGCGGGGAGCGCTCCGAGATGGGCGGTGCCGACGAGCCAGGCATAGACGTAGGCCGGCACGCCGAGGAAGGAGGCCTGCGCGAGCGAGATCATGCCGCCGTGGCCGAGCAGCACGTCGAGGCTGAGTGCCAAGAGGGAGAAGATGAGGATCTGGCGGGCGATCGCGATGTAGAAGACGCCGGGAAGAAGCCAGGGCAGGACGGCAAGGAAGGCAACGACGGCGAGCGCGGGGCCGAGCCTGCGGGCGAGGCTCATTGGGGCACGCGGCCGAAGAGGCCTTCGGGCTTGACGATGAGGGCGATGATCATCGGCAGGAAGAGGATGACGTAGGCGAAGCTCGGGAAGAGCGCGATGCCGAAATTGTAGATGAAGCCCACGATCATGCTGCCCGCGAAGGCGCCGGCGATGCTGCCGATGCCGCCCAGGATGACGACGATGAGGGCGAGCGGGAGCATGTCGAAATCGAGGCCGGGATAGGCGGAGAGGATCGGCCCGCCGATGACGCCGCCGAGGCCGGCGAGTGCGGTGCCCAGGAAGAAGACGGCGGTGAAGAGGCGCGAGACCGGGATGCCGACGCCGCGCGCCATCTCGCGGTCGTCGACGCCGGCGCGGATCATCGCGCCGAGCCGCGTGCGCTCCATCAGGAGCACGACCAGGATCGCGACGATGACGGCGAGGGCGAGGACCGCGAGGCGGTAGGCGGGAAAGAAGAAGCCGCCGAAGGCGATGGCGCGGGAGAGAAAGTCGGGCGGGGCGAGCGAGATCGGATCGCCGCCCCAGGTCATCAGGCAGAGATCGGCGATGATGAAGGCGATGCCGAGCGTGGTGAGGACCTGCGCCTGCTCGTTGCCGGCGAGGCGGCGGAGCAGCAGGCGTTCGAGCACGACGCCGAGGAGGCCGACGGCGGCGGCGCCGGCGAGGGCGGCGAGCCAGAAGGGGAGATTCTCGTCGAGCACGGTGGCGCCGAGATAGGCGCCGAGCATGAAGAAGCCGCCATGGGCAAGGTTCGGCACGCGGAGCAGGCCGAAGATCAGCGAGAAGCCGACCGCGAGCAGGAAGAGGAACCCGCCCATGGCGACCGAGTTGAGCGCCTGGATGAGCCAGAACTGCGGCGACAAGGATGCTCCCCCGCTTGCTTGTTATTTCCCGACTATTTCTCGATGTAGCGCCCCGGCGGCCAGTTCTTCGAATAGACCGGCTCCTTGAGGAAGGCGGCCTGATTGTAGGTCCAGAACTGGCTCACGTCGTGGTAGGTGTAGATGGGCACGTTGACGAGCCAGCCGTCCACCCGCTCCACTTTACGGATATAGGCGTTCTCGACGGCCTGGCCGAACTCGTCGAAGCGGAGCGGGCCGCAAGCGCTGGCGGCGATCTGCTCGCTCCGCATCGCGTGCATGAAGAGCTCGCGGTTTTCGATGTTGCCGTCGATCTTTTCGAGCGCCGCCTTGATGACCTCGCCGCAGATGTAGGGGCCGGCGCCGAGCAGGCCGGGATCGCGATGGTAGCGGCGGCGCATCTCGGCGACGAAGGCCACGTTCGAGGGATATTTCAGGGCGGGCGTATAGTAGCAGCAGGAGAGCAGCCCCTCGGCGATCTTGCCGAGCTGGGGGAGGATGGCATCGTCGAAAGCGGTGATGCCGCCGATCAGCGGCTTGCGGCCGCCGAGGCCGTACTGGAAATATTGCTGGGTGAAGCGAAAGCCGTTGGCGCCGGCGAAGCCGATGAAGACCGCATCGGCGTCGGGGCGGATCTCGGCGATGTAGGTGCCGTAGTCGGGCGCGTTGAGCGGCGGCCAGAGGCGCTGGATGATCTCGCCGCCATTGTCCTGGAAGACCCGCATGAAGCCGGAGCACTGCTCGTAGCCGAAGGCGAAATCGTCGGCAAGCGTTGCCATTTTCTTATAACCGAGCGTCTTCGCGGCGTATTGGCCGAAGGGCTGGGTGGTTTGGGAGGAGGTGCAGGCGGGCCGGATGAACCAGGGCGAGGGCGTGCGCTGGCTGATGTTGTCGGCGGCGGCGATGGCGACCAGCGGCATCTGCTGCTTGGTGGTGTAGCCGATGATCGCGTAGAGCTCGAAGGCGGCGAGCGGGCCGATGATGACGTTCACCTTGTCACGCTCGGTCAGCTCCTGGGCCTTGGCGAGCGTGGTCGCGGGCACGCCCTGCGTGTCCTCGACGAAGAGCTCGACGGGGCGGCCGGCGAGCGTCTGCTTCTGCTGGTCGAGGAAGATGGCGAGGCCCTGCTCCATCTGGATGCCGCCGGCGGCGAGCGGGCCGGTTTTCACGCACAGGAGGCCGATGCGAATGGGTTCGGCTGCCTTTGCACTGCGGCGGGGCAATGCGGCGAGGCCGGCACCGGCACCCAAGGCCGAAAGCGAGAGTTTGAGCGCGTTCCTGCGGTTCAGGCTCATGGTCGTTCCTTCCCTGGTCGTTGCGCCGGACGCACCTCTGCGGCGGCGAGCGGTCGGCACGCAAATTGGGGAGGATCGACCATTGCAGCGGTGCGCGGCCTCGTCCCGCGGCGTGCGGGACGAACGCCGGCCGGCACGTGTGTCGTGCGGCCGGCAGCATCGTTCGCGGCCCTCCCTCACGCAAGCGGCACCGCGGATGCGGGCCGCCGGCGGGGTCCCCAGCGCGGCAGGCGCGCAGAGGTGCCCCGGCGCCGTTTCTTGGCTGTGCAGCAAGGAGAAAATGCCAGCGAAGGAGGGTGGCCTGTCAAGCGGGGCGAGGCAAGGCGCGGTCACTTCTCGATGTAGCGCGCGGGTGGCCAGGTCTTCGAATAGACCGGCTCCTTGAGGAAAGCCGCCGGATCGTAGGTCCAGAACTGGCTCACGTCGTGGTAGGTGTAGACGGGCACGTTGACGAGCCAACCGTCCACCCGCTCCACTTTACGGATATAGACGTTGCCGATGACGTTGCCGAACTGGTCGAATTTCACCGGCCCGCGCGCGGTTTCCGGCACGACGCTGCTGCGCAGCGTGTGCATGAGGAGGGCGCGGTCCTCGATTTGCCCGCCGATCTTCTCGAGCGCGGCGGCGAGCACCTGGCCGGTGACGTAGGTGCCGGCCGAGTAGTAACCCGGATCGGCGTGATAAGTTTTTCTCATGGCGGCGACGAAGGCGCGGTTCGAGGGATAGTCGAGCGCGGGGGAATAGAAGCAGCAAGAGACGAGACCGAGCGCGATGTTGCCGATGCGCGGCAGGATCGAATCGTCGATGCCGGTCATGCCGCAGAGCAGCGGCTTGCGGCCGCCGAGGCCGTACTGGAAATATTGCTGGGTGAAGCGGAATCCGTTGGTGCCGGCGAAGGCCATGAAGACGGCGTCGGCGTCGGGGCGGATCTCGGCGATGTAGGTGCCGTAGTCGGGCGCGTTGAGCGGCGGCCAGAGGCGCTGGATGATCTCGCCGCCATTGTCCTCGAAGACGCGCATGAAGCCGGCGTTCTGTTCGTAGCCGTAGGTGATGTCGTCGGCGATCATCGTCATCTTCTTGTAGCCCAGGGTTTTCGCCGCGTAGGAACCCATGGGCTGGCTCGCCTGGGCGGAGGAGGAGGTGCAGCGGAGGAACCAGGGATCGGGCGTGCGCTGGCTGATGTTCTCTGCCGCGGCGACCGAGAGCACCGGGATTTTGTGCGCCTCGGTATAGGAGACGAGAGCGAGGAGCTCGAACGCCGCGAGCGGGCCGATGATCGCCTGCACCTTGTCGCGCTCGACGAGCTCCTGGGTCTTGGTGAGCGCGTTGGCCGGGATGCCGCCGGTGTCTTCGGTGAAGAGGCGCACCGGACGGCCGGCCAGCCTGTTGCCGTGCTCCGCGAGGAAGAGGGTGAGGCCCTGGGCCATCTGGATGCCGCCGGAAGCGAGCGGGCCCGTTTTCACCGTGAGGAAGCCGAGGCGGATGGGTTCGGCGGTCGCGGCGCGGCCGAGAGGCGAAGCGGCGAGGGTCGTGGCGGCAGCGGCGGCGAGGGCTTTTCGGCGGGTGAGCTTCATCGTGGGCTTCCTCTTCGGCGGACGGTTCAAAGCGGCGGGATGACGGGCAGCAGAAGATAGGGCCTGTGTGCTTCGTCCTGATGGAGGGTGGCGAGGCCGTCGAAGAGCCCGGCCGGGCGATCGCGCGGATCGTCGTGCAGGAAGGGGCCGCAGCCGGTGAGCTCGTTCTTGAAGTTGGAGAGCCGGCTGCCGCCCGCGCCGTGGACGTAGTCGCGGCCGCGGACGGTGAGTGCGAGGCGGGAGCCGGCGGGTGCCACGATCGAGGTGGGCAGGATCTCGATATCGAGCGCGACGATCTCGCCGGGGATCAGCATTTCGCGCGCCCGGTGCGTGTGCCAGGGCCGCCACTCCGTGCTGAGGGCGGGATCGGTCGCGCGGTGCGAGGCGCGCAGCCAGCCCTGGCCGATCGGCGTGTGGGGATCGATCGCGCCCTGGAAGACGATCTCGCGAAGATCGGCGGTAAACACACGAAAAACGAGGAAGATGTCTGCATCCGCCGTGCTTGCGGAGAGGAAGAGGCGGCAGGCGGCGGGGCCGGTGATCTCGGTCGCTGCGGCGAGCGGCTCGGTGAGGAAGGTGACGCCATCGCCCATGGCGGCGAAGCTCCGCTTGGCCGAGTGAGACGGCTCCGGGCCGAGGCTCCCGGCTGCGAGGTCGAGATAGAGCTTCGTCCATTGCGTGCGCGCGAGGGGGAACTCGTTCTCGGCACGCGGCTCGAAGTGGTCGGGATGGCGCACTTGCAGCAGGACGCGCGGTTGGGAGGGCCAGTCGTTCGGAGAGCCTTTCAGGAAGTGATCGAAGAAGCGCTGCTGGAGGGTGCGGCCGTAGTCCGTGTAGAAGTGCGTCCAGTGCTCGAGGCCGTGCATCTCGAGCCATTTCTCGCGCGAGGCCGCCTGGAGGAAACCCTCGACATTGCCGCGCAGATGCAGGCCCTGACCGCCCCAGTTCCCGGCCGAGAGGAGGGGGACGGTGATGCGCGAGAAATCGGGCGAGCGGGCGCGATGGTAGGCATCGTCGAGCGGATGGGCGAGGATCTCGGCGCCGAAATCGCAGCGGTTGGCGGCGAGGTCGGCGGCCGAGAGCGGAGCAACGCCGCAGGCGGGATCGCCGGTCGCGCGGCTGATCGGGCCGTTGCGGCCGATTCCGTGCTGCACCGTCGTCACCTGCATGTCGAACCAATTGTCCCAGAAGGTGCAGAGGATGCCGCCATGGTGCGTCATGTCGCGATACCAGTCGGCGGCGCCCTCCCAGACGCACATCGCGGCGAGGTGCGGCGGGTTGAGCGAAGCGACGTGCCATTGGTTGATCGCGTAGTAGGAGATGCCGTTGAGCCCGACGCGGCCGTTGCTCCAGGGCTGCGTGCCGGCCCACTCGATGCATTGGTAGAAATCGCGGGTCTCGCGCGGGGAGAAAGGATCGAGCCGCCCGAGCGAGGCGCCGGCGCCGCGCGAATCGACGCGCACGCAGGCATAGCCCTCCGGGACCCATTTCTCGGGATCGACGACTTCCCAGGCTTGATAGAGATTGCTCGAGCCCGCCGCGACGTCGGGGTGCTCTTCTATCATGCGCTGCCAGGCGCTCGGGTAGCCGTCTGCAAAGGAAAGCCCCTTCGCGTAAGGGCCGTGCGAGAGGATGACTGGGAATTGTCCTTCGCCGGGCGGGCGAAAAATATCGGCGCGGAGCACGAGCCCGTCATCCATCGGGATCGGCATGTCCCACTCGATTCGCATCGAGTCGCGAAGCTCGGATTTGCGCGCAGCACCTGGCTTTTCCGGCACGTTCCCTCCTTCTTTCGGCCGGCGGAGGCGGCAGATCCCAAGCGCGCGGCACGGATCCGATCGGCCGATTGCAATTTTCCGGTGGCCGGAAAATGCTAAGGCCGGCGAGGGTCCTGTCAAGAGAGGCGCAAGCGCCGCCCTCCGCATGCAGAAGTTTTTCGGGAATGGAGCGACCATGAAAGGACGCGTGGGCGTCGTCGGGCTCGGCATCATGGGCGGCGCGATCAGCCGCAACCTTGTGCAAGCGGGCTGGGAGGTGCACGGCTTCGATCCCGATCCGGGACAGAGCGCGCGGGCGGCGGCGAACGGGGTCGCGATTGCGGAACATGCCGCATCGCTGATCGAAGCGGCGCGGGTGGTGCTGGCGAGCCTGCCGAGTGCCAAGGCGGCGGAGGCGACGGCGGAGGCGGTCGCGGCGAGCGGCGCGGGCCCGCGCCTTCTCGTCGAGCTTTCGACGCTGGCGCTCGCGGACAAGACGCGCGTGAAGGAAATCCTCGAGCGCGCGGGGCATCGCGCGATCGACTGCCCGATCAGCGGCACCGGCGCGCAGGCGGAGAAGAAGGATCTGGTTCTCTATGCGAGCGGGGAGAGCGCGGCGATCGCGGAAGTGCGGCCGTTGCTCGAGGATTTTTCGCGCGCGGTGCACGATGTGGGCGCGTTCGGGAACGGCAGCCGGATGAAGTTCGTGGCCAACCTGCTGGTCGCCATTCACAACGTGGCGAGCGCCGAGGCGATGGTGCTCGGGATCAAGGCGGGGCTCGATCCGCGGCAAGTGTTCGAGCTGGTTGCCGCGGGCGCGGGGACCTCGCGCGTGTTCGAGCTGCGCGCGCCGATGATGGTGGAGGAGCGCTACCGGCCGGCGACGATGAAGGTGGGGATCTGGCAGAAGGACATGGCGGTGATCGGTGCCTTCGCCGCCGCGCTCGAATGCCCGGTGCCGCTCTTCGCCGCGAGCGCGCCGATCTACGCGGCGGCGATGGCGACCGGGCACGCGGACGACGACACGGCTGCCGTGTGCGCGGTGCTGGAGGCGATGGCGGGATCGCCGCGGCGCGGCGCGGGCGAGACGGATTGAGCGGAGCGAGGGGAGTTTCCATGCGCATCGGCGTTGCAGGCTTGGGACGGATGGGTGCGGCGATGGCGGCGCGCCTGATCGATCGCGGGCACGAGGTCATCGTTTGGAACCGCACTTCGAAGCGCGCCGCGCCGCTCGTGGCGGCGGGGGCGAAGGAAGCCGCGAGCCCGGCCGCGCTTGCGGATCAGGCCGAGATCGTCATCACCATGCTCTTCGATCAGAAGGCGGCGGATGAAGTCTATCGCGGGCCGGCGGGGCTGCTTTCGGGGAATGTGCGGGGCAAGCTCCTGATCGATATGAGCACCGTGCGGCCGAGCGAGGTGAGGGCGACGGCCAAGGCGGCGCGCGAGGCCGGGGCGGCGTTCGTCGAGTGCCCGGTGGGCGGGACGATCGGGCCGGCGCGCAACGGCCAGTTGCTCGGCTTCGCGGGCGGAGAGGCCGAGGATTTCGCCCGCGCCAAGCCCGTGCTCGATGAGCTTTGCCGGCGCGTCGACCTGGTGGGACCGCTGGGCGCGGGGGCGGCGATAAAGCTCGCGATCAATCTGCCGCTCTTGGTGTTCTGGCAGGCGTTCGGCGAGGCCAATGCGCTGATCGGCGATCTCGGCGGCGATCCGCAATTCATCGTCGGGCTGTTCGCCGAGAGCTCGGGCGGGGCGAACGTGCTTCGTGTGCGCGGGCCGGCGGTCGCGGCGGCGCTGGCGGGGAAGGGGCCGGCGGAGGTCGCGTTCGCGATTGCCGGGATCGCCAAGGATTTGCGGCTGATGGTGGAGGAGGCGGAGGCGAAGGGGTTCGACCTGCCGGTGGTGCGGCGCACGCTCGAGGTCTGCGAGCAGATGGTGAAGGCCGGTTGGGGCGATCGGGATGCCTCGTGGATGCCCGCCTTCTGGCCCGCCTACGTCGCGGGGAAGGCGTAGGGGCGGAAGGCGCGCCGACATGCGGATCAGCTACGGAGAGGTGCGGCTGGTTGCGCTCGGACGGATTGAGCGCGTGCTGCACGTGCTGATCTTCACAGTTGAGCGCCGGGTGGTGCGGATCATCAGCCTGCGCCGGGCGAACAGAAAGGAGGTCCGGAGCTATGCCGAGCAACAGGCGGCCGAAGAATCTTCCGACGAGCCTCCATTGGCCGACCGATGAGGAGGAGGCCGATATCCAGCGTGGGATCGCGCGGGATCCCGACAACCCCGAATGGACCGAGGAGGATTTTGCACGGGCACTGCCGGCCTCGGCAGTGATGCCGCCCGAGTTCATGGCCGAGCACGCGAAGCCTCATCGGGGCCGGCAGAAGGAACCAACCAAGGTGCTGGTGTCGCTGCGACTGGACCGTGACGTCATCGACCGGCTCAAGGCAGGCGGGCGCGGCTGGCAGACGCGTGCGAACGCGCTGCTCAGGCGAGCCGTGCGGGCGCGGCGGTCCGGCTGAGAGGAGGGCGGGGTGGTGGAGCCAAGGGGAGTCGAACCCCTGACCTCCTGAATGCCATTCAGGCGCTCTCCCAACTGAGCTATGGCCCCGGCCGAAGCCACCCCCTATAGCCCGCGCATGAACGGCCGATCAAGGCAGTGGCCGGCGGCGCGGGAGGAGGCGGAGCGCTTCGCTGCCAGCAATCTCTTCGCCTTCCTGCTCTGGCTCCGCCTCGCGCGAGGGCGGCGGCTTGTGGATAGGGCCGCGCTCGAACGCTGGGAACAAGAGGACCCGGGCGGGTTCGCCGAAGCGTTCTGGGATTTCGCCGGCGTCATCGGCGAGCGCGGGCAGGGGCTTTGCGTGGCCGAGAACGTGCTGCGCTATGGGGGCGCGAGGGAGGCAGTGGCGGGGGCAGGTGGGCACGTTTTCTCGCGCGAGAGACTGTGCGGGGAAACGGCCGCGCGCGCGGCTGCGTACCGCGCCGCGGGGATCGGGCCGGGGGATGCGGTGGGCGGATGGGTGCCGGACGATCCGGAGTCGATCGCTTCCTTCCTCGGCGCGAACGCCGTAGGCGCGGTATGGGCCTGCGAGCCAAGCGCGGCGCGGTTCCGGGTCGCGAAGGGGGAAGTTGCGGCCGCGCAGCGCGGCGCACCGCTCGGCTTCGTGCGCCGCCCGCTCGCGGCACCGCTGGCGATCCTCGCGGACGGCTTGGTGGCGCGGCAGGAGGCGTTCCTCGCCTGTCTCCGGGATATTCTTCTGCGGGCGGAGGTAAGGCCGGATCAGCGGATCGTGCCGAACCGGGAGCCCGGGTGGGTTTGGGGGATCGCGGCGCTGGCGACCGGAGCGAGCGTCGTTCTCGGCTAAAGAAGCAAGCCGACGCGGACAAGGATCGCGACGGCGATGAGAAGCTCGAGCTGGTTGACGATGACGGAGAGGCGATGGGCGCGGGAGAACGCCGCTTCCTGGCCGGACTCGCGAAGGAGGTTGATCCGCGGCATCAGCGAAAGCCAGAGCCAGAGCGTGGTGAGCGCGATGAGTGCCAGGACCGCGGCGCACCAGGGGACGATGGGGTAGAGGCCGATCGCGGCGATCGCGGAGGCGATGAAGGCGAAGCGGTAATAGTGGGGAAAGACCGCGCGGATGAAGCGGCCGGAGATCGGCGCCTCCAGCGCGCGGAAGACGAGCGGGGCGACGACGGCGCCGAAGAAGGCCATGCCGCCGGCAAGTGCTGCGAGCGCGATCAGCCCGACAACCGCCGCGCCCTGCTGCACGGGCAAGAGCTCAGTAGCGGTAGAGGTCGGGCTTGAAGGGCCCCTCGCGCTCCAGGCCGAGATAATGCGCCTGCTCGGTCGTGAGCTTGGTGAGCGTGGCGCCGACCTTCGCAAGATGGAGGGCCGCCACCTTCTCGTCGAGCGCCTTGGGCAGCGTATAGACCTTGCGCTCGTAGCGGCCGGGCGGGGCGGTGAAGAGCTCGATCTGGGCGAGCACCTGGTTGGTGAAGCTCGCGCTCATCACGAAGCTCGGATGGCCGGTCGCGTTGCCGAGATTGACGAGCCTGCCCTCGGATAGAACGATCAGGCGCTTGCCGTCTGGGAAGACGACCTCGTCCACCTGCGGCTTGACGTTCTCCCAGAGATAGTTGCGCAAGGAAGCGATCTGGATCTCAGAATCGAAGTGGCCGATGTTGCAGACGATGGCGCGGTGCTTCATCGCCCGCATGTGGTCGATCGTGATGACGTCGATATTGCCGGTGGCGGTGACGAAGATGTCGCCGCGCGGGGCGGCGTCCTCCATCGTCACGACCTCGTAGCTCTCCATCGCCGCCTGCAGCGCGCAGATCGGATCGACCTCGGTGACGAGGACACGGCAGCCGGCCTGGCGGAGGCTCGCGGCCGAGCCCTTGCCGACATTGCCGAAGCCCGCGACCACGGCGACCTTTCCGGCCATCATCACGTCGGTTGCGCGGCGGATGCCGTCCACCAGCGATTCGCGGCAGCCATAGAGGTTGTCGAACTTCGACTTGGTGACGCTGTCGTTGACGTTGATGGCGGGGACCAGGAGCGTATGGCTCGCGGCCATCTCGTAGAGGCGGTGGACGCCGGTGGTCGTCTCCTCGGAGATCCCGCGCACTTCCGTCATCCGCTTGGGGTGGCGCTCGTGCGTCACCTTGGTGAGATCGCCGCCGTCATCGAGGATCATGTTCGGCGTCCAGCCGTCCGGGCCCTCGATCGTCTGGTCGATCGCCCACCAGAACTCCTCCTCGCTCATGCCCTTCCAGGCGAAGACCGGAATGCCGGCCGCGGCGACGGCGGCGGCGGCATGGTCCTGGGTCGAGAAGATGTTGCAGGAGGACCAGCGGACGGTGGCGCCGAGGGCGAGCAGCGTCTCGATCAGCACCGCGGTCTGGATGGTCATGTGCAGGCAGCCGGCGATGCGCGCGCCGGCGAGCGGCCTTGCCTCCCCGTACTCGGCGCGCAACGCCATCAGGCCGGGCATTTCGTCCTCGGCCATCGAGATTTCCTGCCGGCCCCAGGCGGCGAGCGAGAGGTCCTTTACCTTGCAGTCGCTGGCGGTCGATCCGTCGGGCATGGGCGGGTCCTTGCGATGAGAGGAATCAGGTGTTCATGGCGTCGAAGAAGTCCTGATTGGTCTTGCTGTATTTCAGCTTGTCGAGCAAGAACTCCATGGCGTCCACGGTGCCCATCGGGTTCAGGATGCGGCGCAGGACCCACATCTTCGAGAGCGTGCCCTTCTCGACCAGCAGCTCCTCCTTGCGCGTGCCCGACTTCGTGATGTCGATCGCGGGGAAGCTCCGCTTGTCGGAGAGCTTGCGGTCGAGAATGATCTCGGAGTTGCCGGTTCCCTTGAACTCCTCGAAGATCACCTCGTCCATGCGGCTGCCGGTGTCGATCAAGGCGGTCGCGATGATGGTGAGCGAGCCGCCTTCCTCGATATTGCGCGCGGCGCCGAAGAAGCGCTTCGGCCGCTGCAGCGCGTTGGCGTCCACACCGCCGGTCAGCACCTTGCCCGAGGAGGGAACGACGGTGTTGTAGGCGCGGGCGAGGCGGGTGATGGAATCGAGCAGGATCACGACATCGCGCTTGTGCTCGACGAGGCGCTTGGCCTTCTCGAGCACCATCTCGGTCACCTGGACGTGGCGCGTCGCCGGCTCGTCGAACGTCGAGCTCACCACCTCGCCTTTGACGCTCCGCGCCATGTCCGTGACTTCCTCGGGCCGCTCGTCGATCAGCAGCACGATCAGGAAGACCTCGGGGTGGTTGGCGGCCACCGCGGTCGCGATGTTCTGCAGCATCACCGTCTTGCCGGTGCGCGGCGGGGCAACGATCAGCGCCCGCTGGCCCTTGCCGATCGGCGCGATGAGATCGATGACGCGGGGCGTGAAGTCCTTGCCGGGACCTTTGGCCACCGACTGGAAGTTCTCGACCTCCATCTTGAGCCGCCGGTCCGGATAGAGCGGCGTGAGGTTGTCGAAATTGATGCGATGGCGGACGGCTTCCGGCTGCTCGAAGTTGATCGTGTTGACCTTGAGCAGGGCGAAATAGCGCTCGCCCTCCTTCGGCGCGCGGATCTGGCCCTCGACGGTGTCGCCGGTGCGGAGCCCGAAGCGGCGGACCTGGGCCGGGCTCACATAGATGTCGTCCGGGCCGGGCAGATAGTTCGCCTCGGGGCTGCGGAGGAAGCCGAAGCCGTCGGGGAGGATCTCGAGCGTGCCTTCGCCGCTGATCGCCTGGTCCTTGTCGGCCAGGTTCTTGAGGATCGCGAACATCATGTCCTGCTTGCGCAAGGACGATGCGTTCTCGATCTGCAGCGATTCGGCGTAGCTCAGGAGGTCTGCGGGTGATTTCGCTTTGAGTTCGGCGAGGTGCACGGATTGCCTCGGGGAGAAAGGGAATGCGGGGCGGGACAGCGAAAGATGATCCGGCACGCGGTCCCAGCGAAAGAGTCCGATGGGCACTCTTCATGCCGCCCGCCATGCCTGACGGCGAGCACTATCCCGAAAGAGCAAGGAAACGGGCGGCGGCCGGCCGCCAACGGGTATGCCGAAATGTAGGGAAGGCCCCGGCGTCCCGTCAAGTCACGGAAATGGGGCCGGGCAGGCTTGCGTCAAGGGGCGGCGGACGGAAGGCGGATCAAAACGGCCGGACGACGACCATAATGACGATGATCACCATGAGGACCGTGGGGACCTCGTTGGCGATCCGATAGAAGCGCTGCGGGCGGCGGTTCGCGTCCGCCAGGAAGTCCTTCCGCCAGCGCGAGAGCATGCCGTGGAACCCGCTCAGCAGGATCACGGCCAGCAGCTTCGTGTGCCACCATCCGGCATGCCAGTTGACCGTTCCGGGCGTCAGGACCAGCAGAATCCCCAAGATCCAGGCCGCGATCATCGAAGGTGTCGCGATGGTGCGATAGAGCCGCCGCTCCATCACCTTGAAGCGCTCGCTCTCGGCCGAGCCGGGTGCGACCTCGCAATGATAGACGTAGAGGCGGGGTAGGTAGAGCAGCGCCGCCATCCAGGAAATGACGGCGATGACGTGCAGCGCCAGCAGCCAGGAAAGCGCGGGAGCGAGCCAGGGGATGGTCATGCGGGGGCGATCTCCTTGGGGCAGGCCGGATGGGCCGGGCCGCAGGCGCCGCTTCCGGAGAGGACGCAAAGCCCGGGCGGGCTGCTGCGCGCCGCGCGGACGAGCCCGGCAAGGGCGGCGATGAAGAGCGGCTCGAGGGCGGGCGTGGGCGCGCGGAAATAGGCGGGAACGCCGGCCTTGGCGGCAAGCTCGCGATAGTCGATGTCGAGCTCGACCAGCGTCTCCGAATGCTCCGAGACGAAGGCGATCGGCACCACCAGCAGCGCCGTCCGATCGGCGCCGGCGGTGCGCACCTCCTCGTCCGTGCTCGGGGCGAGCCAGGGCTCGGGCGTGGCGCGGGACTGGAAGCAGACCCGGGATTCGGGCGCATCCGGGCCGAGTGCCGCCAGCGCGGCGGTGGCCGTCGCCTCGATCTGCATCCGGTAGGGATCCCCCGCCCGCACTACCCGCTCGGGCAGCCCATGGGCCGAGAAGAGCAGCCGGAGCGGTATGCCCGGCCCAAGCGCACCCCGCGCCGCCGCGATCTCGCGGCCGACGATGGCCGCGAGCGAATCGACGAACGCCCGGTCCGCATACCAGCAGCAGATGGTCCGGGTCGGCTTGGCCAGCCCGGCGGTGGCGGCCGCTTCGCGCCAATCGGCGAGCGAGCTTCCGGTCGTCGTTGTCGAGAAATGCGGATAGAGGGGCAAAAGGATGATCTCGTCCGGGTTCCACGCCACGACCGCGCGGGCGGTCTCACGGCTCAGCGGATGCCAGTAGCGCATGGCGATAAAGGCGCGGGCGGAAAGCTCGGGCAGGGCAGCCTCCAGAAGCTTCCCCTGCCGCTCCGTCTGCGCAAGCAGGGGCGAACGGCCACCGATCTTTTCGTAGGCTGCCGTCGCCGGCGCGAGGCGCGCGCGGACGATGCGGCGGGCGATCAGCGCCCGGATCGGCCACGGCGCCGTGATGATCGCCGGGTCGCGGAACAGGTTGAAGAGGAACGGGCGGATCGCCTCCCGTCGGTCCGGCCCGCCGAGATTGAACAGGACGACGGCGACCTTCGGTGCTGCCGACATCTCAGAGGCTGCGCACCAGCCGAGCAAGCTCCGCCACGTGCGCGGGCGGGGTTTCCGGCAAGACACCGTGGCCAAGGTTGAAGATATGCGGCCGGCCGCGGAGCGCCAGCGCGATCGTCCGCGCCTCCTCGGCCAGCGCGCTCCCCCCGGCAAGCAAGGCCAACGGGTCGAGATTGCCCTGCAGCGCCACCTTCGCCGGCACGACCGCAGCTGCGATCTCAGGCTCCGCGACCGTGTCCAGCCCAACCGCGTCGAGGCCGGTGAGGCTCGCATAAGGCCCGAGCATCAGCCCGGCGAGGCGGGGAAAGCCGATCAGCGGCACGCCCGGCGCAAGCTCCCTGAGCGCCGACACGATCCGCGCCGTGGGCGCGATCACGAAGCGGCGGAAGAGGGCAGGCGGCAAAAGCCCGGCCCAGCTATCGAACAGCATCAAGGCCTCGGCGCCGGCCTCTGCCTGGGCCGCAAGCCAGGCGACGGTCGTCTCGGTCAAGCGGTCGATCAGCGCGCCCAGCAGCGCCGGCTCCTCCCGCGCCATCCTCCTCGTGGCGAGGAACTCGCCGGCTCCGCCATCCACCAAGTAACAGGCGAGCGTGAAAGGCCCGCCGCCGAACCCGATCAGCGCGGCCGATGCCGGCAGCTCGCGCCGGACCGCGCGGATCGTCTCAAGCACCGGCGCCATCGCCCCACGCAGCCGCGCAGGGTCCAGCGCCGCCACTTCTCCGGCAGAGCGCAGCGGGGGAAAGACCGGCCCCTTGCCCTCCTCATAAGCGAGCGGACGGCCCAGCGCCCACGGCAGCAGCGGGATGTCGCTGAAGAGGATCGCGGCATCGAGCCCGAAGCGCCGCACCGGCTGAAGCGTCGCCTCCGCGGCAAGCTCGGGCGTCGTGCAGAGGGTGAGGAAATCGCCGGCACGCTCCCGAAGCGCACGATACTCCGGCAGATACCGCCCGGCCTGACGCATGAGCCAAAGCGGCGGCGGCCACACCGCATTCCCGCTGAGGACGCGAAGCAGCGTCTTGCCGGCTTCCAAAGAAGAATCTCTTCCTTCTTTTTCGTGCTTCTGTTGAACCCTGTGCAACCTGGGGTACCCCGCTCTTCCTTTTCCTCGCACCCATTCGTCCACAAGAGAAGCTGCCCGCAAGGCTTGAAAGCGCGCCGGCTTCGCCAGGTTATGCACAACTCCCCAACGAGCCCCCGATTTTCTCCCCAGGCGCGCGCCAGGAAGTGGTTATCCCCGCTCCGCGCTCTAGGCTGCCACGTGCACGAAGTTCTCCCCAGGACTCACGTTTGCCCTTTTTGAGGCCGGGGGCTTTGCCCCCGGCACCCCCAGCGAGGGGCTCTGCCCCTTGCCCGGGTCCCAACGCGCAAGCGCGTTGGGTGCCCGATCCCCGGCAAAGGCGGAGCCTTTGCAATCCATTACTTATCTAAATGGATGGGGGCCTGGGGCCTCAAGGCCCCAGCGGGGGTGTCGGGGGCAGAGCCCCCGACCGGGGTTCAGGGGCAGAGCCCCTGGCCTTGGCGGGGCCCTCCGGGCTATGCGGGGGGAATGCCAGAAGCGCGCCTCAATCTGCATCTCGTTTCGGATGCGACCGGCGATACGTTGAACGCAATCGCGCGGGCGACGGTCGTGCAGTTCGAGCACGCGCACATCCTCTATCATCGGTGGAGCCTCATCCGGACGCGGTTTCAGATGCACCGCGTGCTCGAGGGCATCGAGGCCGAGCCGGGCCCGGTGCTTTCGACCGTGGTTGACCGCGCCTTGCGGATCGAGCTCGAGACCGCCTGTCAGCGGCTGGGCCTCCCGGTGGTGAATGTGCTGGATCCGGTGCTGGCGCTGCTGGCCGAGCAGGTGGGGGAACAGGCGGGCGCACGGCCGGGCCGGCAGTACCGGCTGGACGACGATTATTTCCGCCGGATCGACGCGATGCATTACGTGCTCGCCCATGACGACGGCCAGGCGAGCGCGGGGATCGCCGAGGCGGACGTGGTGCTGGTGGGCGTCTCGCGCAGCTCGAAGACCCCGACTTCGTTCTATCTGGCCAATCGGGGAGTGAAGGCGGCGAACGTGCCGCTGGTGCCGAGCCTGCCGGTGCCGGAAGTCATGGAGAACCCGCCTTGTCCGGTGATCGGGCTCACCATCGAGCCCGACCGGCTGATCGAGATCCGCCGTCATCGGCTGAGCGCGATCGGGGCGCAGGCGCCGGGCACGGCGGCACACGCCGGCACGCCGGCCTATGTCGATCGTGAGGCCGTCGCCGCGGAGCTGCTCTGGGCGCGGCGGATGTGCAGCCGGCATGGCTGGCCGACGATCGACGTGACCCGCCGCTCGATCGAGGAGACGGCCGCGGCCGTGGTCAAGCACATCGAGGCCTGGCACGCGCGGCGGGCGGCGAAGGCGGCCGAGCATGCGCGGGCCAAGGATGGCCCTGCAGCGTGAGCGGCCGGAGCTGGTGCTGGCGAGCGGCTCGGCGGCGCGAGCGATGCTGCTCCGTTCGGCCGGGCTCCGGTTCCGTGTGGCACCGGTTGTGCTGGACGAGGGTGCGATAAGGGACGCGGCACGGCGGGCCGGCGAGGATGCGGGCCGAGCGGCGATGGCGCTCGCGGCGGCGAAGGCGCTGAAGGGGAGCGATGCGGCGCCGGAGGCGCTGGTGATCGGCGCCGATCAGATACTGGCCTGCGAGGGGCGCTGGTTCGAGAAGCCGGCGGGAAAGAAGGAGGCCGCGGAGCAGCTTCGGATGCTGCGCGGCCGGACGCACGTGCTGGCGACCGCGGTTGCCTGTGCGAGCGCGGGCGAGGTGGTCTGGCACTCGGTTGGGGAGGCGCGGCTCACGTTTCGCCGGTTCTCCGATGATGTGCTCGAGAGCGTGCTTGAGGCGGATGCGGCTGCGATCGGCAGCTCGGTCGGCGGCTATCGGCTGGAGGGGCCGGGGGTGCTGCTTTGCGAGCGGATCGAGGGCGATCATTTCACGATCCTCGGGCTGCCGCTTTTGCCGCTGCTTGGGTTTCTGCGGGAGCGGAGCGTGCTGATCGACTAGGCTCCGGTCCTCTGCCATCCTTCGCGCCATGGACCAGAACCGGAAAGAGCAGGCCCCGAGCGCCTTCACCCGCGTGCGGCGGATGCCGAAGCGAGGCGCGTACGGGCGGGAGACGATTCACGCGATCCTCGACGCCGCGCCGTTCTGCCATGTCGGGCATGTGATCGGCGGGAGGCCGGTGGTGATCCCGACGCTGCACTGGCGCGAGGGCGAGCATGTGTATTGGCACGGCAACGCCGCGAGCCGGATGCTCGAGGCGAACGCGGCCGGGGGCGAGGTCTGCCTGACGGCGAGCCTCTTCGACGGGTGGGTGATGGCACGCTCGGGCTTCCACCATTCGGCGAACTACCGTTCGGTGATGTGTTTCGGCGTGGCGCGCGCGATCACCGATGCGGCGGAGAAGGAGGCGGCGCTGGCCGGCTTCGTCGAGGGGCGCTTTCCCGGGCGTTGGGCGCGGCTCAGGCCGCCGACGCGGCAGGAGCTGAAGGCGACGATCGTGCTGACGATGCCGATCGACGAGGCCTCGGCGAAGGTACGGACGGGCCCGCCGATCGACGAGCCGGAGGATATTTCCTGGCCGGTCTGGGCCGGGGTGCTGCCGGTTGCGCTGGCGCCGGGCCGGGCGGAGCCGGCCCCGGACATGCCGGTGGGGTTGAACGGGGTGCCGCCTGTTCCGAGATGAGGGGCGGTTGAGAGGGCGGCCCGATGAAGGCGGCCGAAAAGAATATCGGTCGATTGATATTATCGGTCGATCGATATATGTTGCACCGCATGGCGACCGCCACAAACCCTCCGGGCACCGATCCCGCCCCGCCGGCCCCGTTGCGGGCCCACCCCCGCGGCGAGGACACGCGCCTTCGTATCCTCCGCGCCGCGCTCGAGGTCTTCGCGACCAAAGGCTACGAGGGCGCCAGCACGCGAATGCTGGCCCGCCAGGCCGGCGTGAACCTCCCGGCCATCCAGTATTATTTCGGCAGCAAGCAGGGCCTCTACGAGGCGGTGATCGACCAGATCGCCGAGAAGATGGAGGCGCGCATGGCCCCGGTGACGGGCGAGATCCGCGCCGCGCTGGCCGAGGGCCCGGCCTCACCGCAGGAGCTGCTTTCGCTGCTGCTCCGGATGCTCGACGCCTTCGTCGAACTGATCATGGACTGCGACAGCCCGGACTGGGAGAGCCGCGCGCTCTTCTTCGCCCGCGCCGAGGTCGAGTCCGCCGCCGCGCTAGAGCCGCTCTACCAGCGGGTGATGCGCCGGATCGTCGAGCCCTGCGCCGGGCTTGTCGGCGAGCTGCTCGGCCTGCCGGCGGACGATCTGAAGACGCTGCTCCACGCGATCGCGGTCCTTGGTCAGGTCACGATTTTCTGTAACCGCAAGAGCCAGCGCGTGCTTGGGCCGTTGCCGGGCACCGGCGCGAGCATGATCCCGGCGATCCAGGCGGTCGTGCGCGACCATACGAGCGCGATCTTTCGCAAGTCCGGGGGCGGGCAGGAATGAGCGCACCGGCCCCCGCTCGCGTGGCGACGACGCTTTCGGCGGCGCTGCTGGCCGGCTGCGCCGTCGGGCCCAATTTCCATTCGCCTGCGGCCCCTGCGGTGAGCGGCTATAGCCGGGCGCCGCTGCCGGTGGAGACGGTCTCGGCGGACGCGCCCGGCGGCGCGGCGCAGCACTTCGTGAGCGGGCTCGATATCCCGGGCGAATGGTGGGAGCTGTTCCACTCGCCCGCCCTCGACGCGCTGATTGCCGAGGCGTTCAAGGCCAACCCCGATCTTGCTGCGGCCGAGGCGGCGCTCAGGGAGGCCAACGAGAACGTCTATGCCGCCGAGGGCGGGTTCTTCCCCGACGTGACCGCAAGCTTCCAGGCCGAGCGCCAGGCTTTTTCCCCCGCCGAGTTCGGCGCCTCGACCGGCAAGAGCTCCACCTTCAACCTCGTCACCCCGACGCTCGCGGTGAGCTACCCGCTCGACGTGTTCGGCGGCGTCCGCCGCGAGGTGGAGTCCTACGCGGCGACGGCGCAGTACCAGCGCTTCGAGCTGGAGGCGGCCTATCTCACGCTCACCTCGAACGTCGTCGTCACCGCGATCGAGGAGGCCTCCTATCGCGGCCAGATCACCGCGACCGAGGACATCATCCGCATCGAGACCGACCAGCTCAACGTCCTCCAGCAGCAATTCGAGCTTGGCGCGGTCGCGAAGTCCGAGGTCTTGCAGCAGCAGGCCACGCTCGCGGCAACCCGGGCCACGCTGCCGACGCTCGCGAAAGAGCTGAGCCAGACGAACGACCGGCTGGCCGACCTCGTGGGCCGCTTCCCGAGCCAGGCGCCGGAAACCCAATTCGACCTGGCCGATCTCCGCCTTCCCGAGCAGCTGCCGGTGAGCCTTCCTTCGGCGCTCGTGGCCGACCGGCCGGACGTGCGCGCCGCCGAGGCGACGCTGCACGCGGCGAGCGCCAATGTCGGCGTCGCGATCGCCAACCAGCTCCCGCAATTCACGCTCACGGGCGAGTTCGGCAGCATGGCGCTCGGCTTCAGCTCGCTCTTCACGCCGGCGACGACGATCTGGAGCATGGCCGGCGGCGTCGCCACGACGGTGTTCGACGGCGGCGTGCTCCTGCATAAGAAGCGCG